>ENA-UOXV01000937-UOXV01000937.1-marine-metagenome-genome-assembly--contig:-NODE-937-length-41893-cov-15.841484_pt1 | contig 41893 bp, 24 predicted proteins | sample MGYA00238165_ERZ766961 | MGnify/ENA primary metagenome ERZ766961 (study PRJEB28924, sample SAMN03173240) | marine metagenome | biome: Marine; feature: Water; material: Subsurface seawater | place: North... | reverse complement strand
AACTCTTACTCTACTTTTCTACCAGCTACTCAAAACGTCGCTACACGCTCTGTTTTCTGGACAATAATCCCCGACTAACCGAATCATGGCGTATATTTGCATCAAATGGTTTGCAAAGATCATGAGATGCCAATTTTCGTGCGCGCACCAAACGCCCGGAATCGTCATAGGGCTTCGTCGTTTACAATCCATGCGAGTGCAATAGACAAAGTAAAAAGGCGATAGGAATTTACTCGTAAACTGAATAGCTACGTTTGTTTTCCAACTGACGCCGTGTATGTATTTCGTCTCGGTGATCATCAACAAGACGATGTTGAACGCGAAAATGAGGAACCGTTCTCTTCGCATGTATTTCATAACGCACGTTTGCTTTTGGCGAAACGCGAGGATTTGCATGAAGAAAAGAATCGACGTCGCGCATACAGCGACGCGCGCTTCTGTGCCTTGAAATAAATCCCCGGAGAATAACACCGTGTGTGAGGTGAACCCGAAGGATATCCCGAGAAAATCTGCGCTCAACGCGACGTCGTGCGCGAACCTCGATTTCCACGGAATGAAGTGTAAAAACGTCGAACACGTATACGGCACCAGCGTGCACATCATCAACCAAAAGGTTCTCGGGTGCACTCGAAACCATTCCGATTTGTTGTTGTATAGTAATATCGGGTACCCAACTGAAGCTAACAAACAGTGCAACCACCCTCGCATGAGCGGTCGAGACATGGTTAAATCCGCGTACCGCTTGTGCCTCCCAAGTTTACGGAAATCGATCAGAGAGGCTAAAGGGAAGCGATACTTTTTTCTTCTGCTCTTACTACTACTACTACTCGTCTGCGGCGCTCGTCGATGATGTTTTCCATCGCGTCGTTCATCGCTTCTGTTACTGCTCTTCCTGCTACTATTTCTCCTCAGTCTTCTTCTCGCGTTCCGCGCCAGCGATATCTCGTCTTCCTCCTCGTCTCTCCTCTCCTCGTCGTCATCTTCAGAAGATGACGAATGCTCATCCTTTTCCTCCCCGTCCTCGTTGTTCTCCTCCTCGAATCGTTTCAAGTGCTCTTTCAAACTTCTAAATTTCTCCTCCGACACGCGTCTCTCGAACGCGTCTCGAGGTAAATCTAAACTTTTCGCTCTTCGCAAGTTGCTCCCGTAGGAATGTTTCAACGCTCTCACGGGGGAGTGCGCGATTTCGTACTCGATTTCCTGGTTCGGGTGAATCAGTTTCGTCGAAAACATTATTGTTGTTGTTGTTGTTATTATTATTATTATTATTAGTATCCTCCCGCGTTGTTCGTGTTCTTATTCTTATTATTATCGCTGCCGGTGGTGTTGCTCGCGTGCCTTTGTGTTCGCGCTCGCGTTCGCACACTGAAGACCATCGTCTCGTTTCCTCTTTTTCTCCTCACTCTCAAAATGCGAATCAGAGGCGAGTTTCGCGTCCACGTGCGCGCGCGTACTTCTTCTCATTCTTCTCGAGGAGGCGCGTTGAAACGACGACAACACCTGCTGCTGCTCACGGAGGAAGCGCACGCGAGAGGGGAGTGGGAGATTGAAAAAGGAGGAGGAGTATCGTCGTCGTCGGTGTTGGAGAAACACGTGCTCGATTTACTCTCGAGAGATGTCGTGGAGATTCGTTTGGTGGAGAAAGTGAATGGAACAACGGAAGAAGAAGAAGAAGAAGAAAAAAAAGAAGACAAGGAGTTGTTCGTCGCCGCCGTGCGTGGGAAACTTCCTCGAGGATTGTTTTTTAAAACGAACGAGGAAGAGGTAGAGAAGGAAGAGGCGGAGAAACGACGAGAGGATGGGATTGCAAAGTTTCCGAAATCTTTAGCATTCGTGTTGACACATTTTTTGGACCAACGAGAACAACGAGAACGAGAACAAAAACAAGGGAAAGAAGAAGCAAAACGAGAGAAGAAGAAGACAAAGAAGAGTTTCTGCGGCGTGATTGGGTGTCAGATGCACCGAGGCGCGGGAGAACACGATACGTTAAAATCGCAACTGGAAAAGCTTCGACCGGAAGCGCGGAAGGATTCCAAGTTGCCGACGATTGATCGATTTGACGAGAGGTTTCCGTGTCCTGGGGATTTACCGGCGTTAGCGTTGGAAAGAATCGTGAAGAATTTAGATGCTAAATCCGCGGGACGGTTACAGTGCGTTTCGAAAGGGTTTCGAGCGGTGATGGATCAGACGTCGCCCGGATTGAAGTTGACGTTGCATCCGCATCAGAGAGCGGCGTTGGCGTGGATGAGAATGCGAGAGCGAAGGGATTCGTTGGGGGTGGTTTTAGAACCAGGATGGGTGGAATTGTTCGCTTCTAATGATGAAGATGATGAAAACGGTAACCGGGAGGAGTTTCCGTTTTACATGCAAACGAGTACCGGGATTCTTTCGAGAACGCCGCCAAACTATTTCAGCGATTCCTGCGGAGGCGCTCTGTGCGACGAGCCAGGTTTAGGTAAAACCGTCACGGTGTGCGCTTTAATATTAGCGACTCGAGGGAGCTACGCGCCGCCACCGAAAGGCTTAACGATAAAATTTGAACATCCAGAGAAAGAGAACATGGAAGAAAAGGTTCCGTATTACGTAGACGAACCGGTCTTTGAAGAAGAACAAGTAGCAACGCCAGCGGACGACGCCGCCGACGAGGAGGAAGAAGATATAAAAGAAGAAGATGCAGAGGACAAGGACGCAAAAACGCCATCATCTGAAGCAAAGATAAACAGCAAGAAACACGAACAACCAGGAAAGAAAAAGCGGAACAACCAGTTAGTAGCAGCATCGAAAACGCCAACTTCAAATTTACGCCGGTCGCGTCGAAGCAGCGCGTCGACACCCCTAGGTCTCTACGCCAATCTTGAAAAAAAAGGTATGCTCGTTGGTGCGTTGCCGACGCTCGCCTCGTACGCGACCAACGAAAATAAATCTGGTCGTGGTAGAAACTACGAAGATTTATATTTCAATGAAGACGTTTCGACGTGGTCCTCGCCGCCTGGGTATTATTATCGCAACGCGAACAAGAATACAAAAGATGTCGCCAACGACGATGGCCGGGAAAGCTTGAAACGAAACACGCGATTTTTTATGCAATCGTTCAAACTCTCTCACGCAAGAAGCGGCAAAGAGCCAACGCGCGATGTGATTGAATTCGTCTTGCGCAACGCGGGCGAAATATCGGAGAAGAAGTATCTCGTCATTCCACCGTTCCGAAGAAACGACGATCAACCGATGGTTTTAGACGCGTTCAACATCATTCGACGAGTGAGTTCGAACTCTCAATCTGGATACGCGTTTGGTCCACCATCTTTATCGGCGGTGCAGCAACAACAAGAAGATGAAGAAGAAAAAAAAAATGGGAGAGAACCCGGTGATATTCTCGTGCTCGACAAGCGCGCTCTTCACGATGCTTGGCTCGAAATCGAAAGAGAGGAGAGCGGCTTCAAAGTGCCGCAGTTGCAAAAATTGGACAATCCGACGATTATCGGTGGCAAGAGAATTTATCTCGCGAAAACGACGTTGATTATCGTTCCGCAGCCGCTTGTTGCGCATTGGCTCGAGCAGATAGCCTATTGTTGTGGCTCTCGAAAGCGCGAAGACGGTATTCCTAGAATTGGCGTCATTCACAATCAAACGCACGACTCGGAAAGAAGAGCCGAGCGGAACAATTATTACGGTTTAGGCTCGTACGTACAAAAGCTCGAAAACATTTGCGAATGCGACACGTATAGAACGGACGAATGGAGAACGAACGGGAGGATGGAAGAGTGGAAGGAAGAACTCGCGGATAAGGATATAATTATCTTGCCATTATCCGCGCTTTCGTCGCAGTTTGGAAACAAGGATTCCGCGTTTTTTCAGATTCATTTCAATCGCATCGTCTTAGACGAAGGCCACCAAATCGGTGCATCTTTGGCGTTATCGAACAGGTTTCACGTCATTACAAACTTGAAAAGTCACGCAAAATGGCTCATGACTGGTACGCCAACGCCTGCAACGTTTCGCGGAGCAACCGTCGCGCACTTGCAACCTTTGCTCGGCTTTCTGAAGCAATCGCCTTTCGACGCCAACGCGAGACTTTTTGCCACGTTAGTCTCAAGACCTCTCGAGCAAAGGAACGTGAATAACAATAAGAAGAAGAAGGAAGAAAACGATACGGATAAATCCGTCGCGATGATTTATGCGCGATCAGAAGCGGCGCGAATTTTACTCGAGCTTTTGCAGCGCATAATGATTCGCACGTGTAAATCGCACATAAGGTTACCTCCGGTTCGGAAAATTACACATTCCGTACCTTTCACGAAAGAGCACGCGTTATCCTACAACCGTATGGTTTCGCACGTGCAACGATCGATGTTGCTCGCGGATTGGTTCGACCCAAACCACGAGCAAAGTTTACTCAGCTCAAAGAACGCGAAAGAAGCGAGACAGACGGTGGTGAACTTGCGCGAAGCTGCATGCGTCATCGGCGATATGCCTTTGACGTATTCAAACGACGAAATCGATGAAGCAGAACAAGATCTATCCGCGCACTTGAAAGCGAAACTGAATATGACGGATGCCGTGAAAATTCAAGGCATGATTAATCGCGTGATTCCCGCGATGACACGGTACGAGTTTGTGTGCGATGTTTGCGGCATTTTGGCGTATTTACCGATGGTCACGCCGTGCGCACACGTTTTGTGCGTCGAGTGCGTACAAAATAAGAGCACGATGATGAAAGGCGGCAACGATGATGATAATGATGATGATGCGAAGAGAGTTCGTCGTCCGGCACCTCGCGGATGCGCAAAGTGTGGAATTCCGTACAAAATGCAAGAGGCGACGCCTCGCGAGGACAACCCGATGCCGTGTCAGCCAGTACCTCAGGATCTCATCGAGTTACAATGCTCGTACGTGCAAAGAGGTTGGACGGTAAACATGAACGACGAGCGCTCTTCGCACGAGAGTTCCAAGGCTGATTTTTTGCTTAGCCGTTTGCGCGAGTTAAACGTAGCAGTCACTAAGACGCAGTTGGAAAGCGTCGAAGCTACGGAGAGAATAGTCAAAGAGCATCTGGTGGAAGTGCACGCCAATCGCGAAAATTTCAGCGAGGCTGACTTGGAGCACTTAGCGAATCAAGTTCCCTATTTAAGATACGGGTACAGAACGGACACGCGAATGAAAGGATTAATTGAGTTGCCCATCTTAAGACGCGAGGTTGACGCGTCTTTCGACGCTACAAAAAAGTTGCCAAAGATTGTCGTCTTTAGCTCGTTCAAGACGCATTTACACGTCGTCGACGTGTGTTTAACGGAAGGTCGAGTACCGCTTCAATCGCTCTCCAGACAAGGATACAGTCGTGAACAGAAAGATGCCGCTTTGTCTCAGTTTAGAGACGATCCGGACTGTCCAGTTTTACTATTAGATCGATCTGCGGCGGAAGGTTTGGATCTTTCCTTTGTCAATCGCGTCTTTTTGATGGAACCTTTGGAAAATGTGAGTTTAGAGGAACAAGTAATTTCTCGAGCGCACCGAATGGGACAGCAAAGCATCGTGCACGTGGAAGTGCTCGTCGCGCGAGGTACGGCGGAAGAAACGATGCTCGAAGCGAGAGCGGCGTTTATTAAATGGGAGAAGGCGGAGAAGGAAAAACGCTCCCACGACAACTACGAGAGGAAGGACGAAGAAAACGACCAGTCGGCGGAGAAGATGGAGAACAGTCTCACGGAAGAAGTCAATCGATCGGGGAGGCGCGTTTTGGAGAAGTTGTCGCTGGTAGATATCGAGGAAAATGCAGAACCGAAATCACACGAGGAGAATTTCTTTTCGGAGAAGGAAGAGGAAGACTTCGCGTCGACGATACAAATTCAACAAGAAGAAGCGGTGAACGTCGTCAACAACATTCACAAGAATATCACCAAAGCCGATGCAAGCGACGAATGGAGAGTGCGCGTGAAATGTAACAGAAGCAGCATTTACGAATTACGACTACCAAACAGAGAAAACACGACTGTTGCCGAACTTCAGCGGATGTGCTTGGAAGCGACCGGCATCCGAGCGGAGGAAAAACCAATCATCGAGTGCGGCTTTCCGATGCGAAGCTGCGAAGATTTACCGAAAACATGCGCCATCGGCTTACTCGGCGTGCGAAATCGCGACTTTGTGGGCGTTGAAACCGCAGCATCGTTGACACTAAAGAAAGAAGAAGAAACGTTAATGACTGCCACCAACGTCGTCGCTGCTGAGGAAATACCTCCGCCAGAACCAATTGCGGCGAAAAACAACCACGGCAAGAAGCGCAAGCAACAGAAAAACGACGACGTTCGCGACGACGTCGCGGATGCAAAGCTCCGAAGAAAACTCAACGGTATTCTGCCCGATTCGGAAATAGCCTCCGCTCGCATGCTTGACGATCCGGATGGCAGGGACGACAACGATGATTTCCTTTCGCGCCAACGCGAAGGTATGGCCCAATCCGCAGCTGTTTTACTCCGAGCGACGCAAGGCGGCGCGACTACCGAGTTACGCACCGAGTTACGCAACGCCATCGACGAAAGAATGATTGAAACGCAAGGAAGGCAAAAAGTTGCCGCGGTTCTGAACAACCAATACTCGATTCAACCGTTACCGAATGACCCAGCCGGTCGTCTTTTGGCGACGTACGCAATCGCCAAAGAGCTGGCGCTGAAAACGCAACACCAAAAATCGCAACTCCAAGACGTCTTCCCGGAAATTCCTCTGCCGTTTTTAATCGCGCTTCTTAAAATAGTCGCCGAAAACGACCAAGATCGAGTTAATTTAGCCCCGGAAAGAATGGCCATGGCGTCGCCGAGGGTGTTTTGGAACGTCGTCAAACACGCGAGGCGCGCCGGCGGCGGCGACAAACCCGTCCTCTCCTTCGCGCTCGCGTTGGAGGCGTTAGCCCCGGGCGTCGCGGATTGGGAGAGCCTGTGCACTCGCGAAAGACTCAAACCCAGTCGGTACAGCGAGTACGTCTCCCATTAATTCAAAGAATACTACTATTGCGTTATCGAACGCGTTATTACGCGACCATCATTAGGCGTCGATGGCAGAAGAAAATTTTGCAGACTTTGATTGACAACATATATACACTTAGCAGAGTCGTTATTAGATAGCGATTTAGATTTAGATGTACTGTAGTAGGTGCAGAAACTGTGCACAACAAGAGCTTCATAAAGGAGCGCGAGAATGTGTCTGCGTTTGTCACGTGTGAGAGAAAAGTAAACTTCTCTTCTTTTCGTCATTAAAGAACACTTTTTAATAAACGCGCACGATAACACGCACGCGATAAATATATAAATATACACACACGCGCGTAGTAGTACTAAATGACCTCCTCTTCGCACTTAAAGTTTGTGGCGGTTGAACTGTTCGTGTACGATTTGAGGTGCGCGCTTGCTTTCACTTTCCGCGACGTTTCGTTTTCTTCTCTCTCTCTTTAGATAGACTCACACCTCTCTCTCTTTGCACGCATTATCATCATTAAAACAGCGACGGCTTAGCCTCTGCGCTTTCCGAGCAACTCCTTGGGAAGAAAATCGACGGCGTGTGGCACACGTCCGTGCATATTTTCGGGAAAGAGTACTGGTTTGGCCACGGAATGCAAGTTGGAATTCCAAAGCAGACGCAGTTTGGCGTTCCGAAACAGATCTTAAAAATGGGCGAGACGCAAGTCGACGAGGAGTTATTCCAAACGTTTCTGGACGAAATACACCCACGGTTTAACGTTGGCACGTATAATTTGTTGGAACACAATTGCAACAACTTCTCGGACGAGTGTTGCGAGTTTTTAGTCGGGAAGAAGATTCCCGAACACATCGTTCACTTACCGAACGAAGTCTTGAATACGCCCTTTGGTCGAGCGATTACGCCAATGCTCAAAGTCATGGAAAACAGAATGAGAAACACGAGAGGCCAAACGGTATTTGCCGAAGACGCGGATGCGATTAGCGAAGGACGAAGCGAGGTTTTAGGAGGTCACGCGGGCGCGACGAGTAGTAGTACTTTGCCGCCGCCGAACACTCGGGGCGACGATTTGGCGCCTCTCCTCGCTTTCGGCCTCCAAGCGTTCGCGCAAGGTTTAGCGAACGCGCAACCTCCAAACAACAACAACAACAACACTCCAAACAACAACAACAACAACAACAGGAGACCGTCGCGATGAAACCCACCACCACCATGTTATTATAATAGCGCTTCTAGAAATTTTAATCCACATCGCGATAAATATTATATAATAAAACAAATAGCGCTCGTGTTCGCGTTTACGCGTTAAAAAGACGCATCGTCGTCATTTACCCTTTATTCTCTGCTCGAATTCTTTTCAGACAGAGGTGTTCTTAAAAGTACATGCTTAACTCTCTCTCTCTCTCTCTGTGCTTTCTCTTCTTTCATGATTTTTTGGGTTATTCCGCACTTTGAATACACTCTTTCTCTCACACAGGTTTTATAAGACACGCACTCTTCCTCGAGCGCACGACTCAGAGAGACCACACACACACGCGCGTACGAAGAGACTCAGTAATGGTGGACGTGATTGAACTCCAAGCGCAGTTGGAAAAACTCGCGGTCGAGTTACGAAGCGAGAAAGAAAAAAACGCGAAATTGCTCGAGGAGAACGTCGCGATTAAAGCGCAGACGACGAAAGTCGTCTCGGAGATGGAAAAGGAAGAGGAGTTAATCGCGAACGCACTCATGCGAAAAATCGAAACGATGAACGCGGAGAAGAATAAACTGTTGGTACAAATAGACCAGGAAGAGGAACACATCTCGAACGCGTTGCAGAAGAAGTTGGACGAAGTGATGCGGGAAAAAGTTGAGTTGGAGAGACAGTTGGAAAGCGAGACGGAGTTTGTCGGGAACCGTTTACAACGACAAGTGGATCAACTCGCGAAGGAGAAGAAAACGCTGGCGAAAGAGCGAGAACGGTTGAGAGAGAAAATACAGAGATTACACGGGGAAGGAGAGAAACTGAGACGGGAAAAAGTCGCCATCGAACACTCGCTGGAAACCGAGGAGGAGAATATCGTGAACAAGCTTCAAGCGCAGATACAGAAGCTGTTGCAACAAAACGTTCTGCTGGAACGTAAACTGAATCGCTTACAGGGTGGGAATTTTGCGGCGACGAGTGATTCGGAGCAAAGCGAAGATGGATATTCGTCGACGTATTCCGCCAGGGCGGCGTATTTGAGTTCCTCTCCGAGGAGCACGAGAAGCGGGACGAGTACGACAAGGGACGGGAGCGTAGGCCCTTCGGGAAGTCGAGGCGCGGGGCACGGCAGTCGAGGGGATTTTATCACGAGTTGGCAACGCGGGGCGTATGCGGCGCACAGCAAAGAGAATAGTAGTAGTCATAATACTAATAATAATAACAACAACAACAACAACAACAAAAAGAAGAAGGAAAAAGGAGAGCCTTCGAGCGAGTCCGGGTCGCAAAGAGAGAGTTTGGATATCCCGACCGGCCTCGGGAAAGCGCCGCACAGGACTTTATCGACCGGCGGTCCCGGGTCGACGTACAGTCAATCTGGGATGACGGAAGATAACGCGACGAACGCGACAACGCACGGAAACGAAACGCCAATGAGTTTACCGACGACGCCGAGGAGCGGGTTAAGCGTCCAAAATCCAGATTCTGAGATTGATTTTTAACTCCTTACACAATTATATAGAAGCTGAAGAACATATCTCTACGTTCTTTTTAAGCGCCGCATTGTTTGATTTTATTATTACAAGTTCTCTTTTAGTATCCGTGATGCAGAGCGTGCACGTTTTCCGTCCTCCACTCTTTCATCTCTCGAACTCTTTCATCGGACTCTTTCATCGACGGGCCCGAGAGTCGTTTTTTTTTATCTTCTTTGTTTTCATCCAGAGGAGAAACAGGCGCTTTTCTGCGTCGTTCTTCTTGTTCCAGATTTGCCGGTTCGATGGTGTTGAGTGTGTTCTCATGAACGCTGTCGCTAATGACGACAGATGGGGGTGATATATTACCCGACGACGCATGCTTCGTGAATGGAAAGCCATCTTTTGCTATGTGCAAAATTTCTGCGAGCGGTAACTCTCTTCTTTTTTCGCTTTTGTGCGACGACGACTGGCAACCCCCTTTGCGCGGAACATCTGCTGCGGTATTTACATCAACAAAAACAGTTGTTTCCTCTTTGCCGCGTTCTTCTTCTTCGTCAATCGATTCTTCGTTCTTGACCTCTTCTCTCGATAGATTTTCTTCTCTCGATCTTTCAACAAAAGCTTTTTCTCGGATTTCCCTCGTATCATCTTGCTGCTGCTTTTCGTTTGCTTCTCCTTCCTCCGAGATTATGTTCGCGATGGCGTTGGCGACGATAATTTTACCGACGTTCTCGCCGTCGCGTTCGCCTTGTTTGGCTTCATTTTCATTTTCGGACGTCGTCGTCGTCGTTACTGCTGTTTCAATCAGCGAGTCACTTATTATCACCTCACTCGTCTTTGCTATGATACACTGCGTCGTTTTGTGGCGTTCTAATTCTCCGGCTGCTCTGAAGTTGTCCTTACCGCACCGGTCGCAAACGATGGAAATATCGTGAATGGCTTCAATTTTTTCCGCGGTATGAAGAGCAACATCTGTAGTACGCGCAGTAGCGGTGGGGGTAACCGTCTCGCCGTCGACGACGAGAACGTCGGCTTCGGAAATTGGCGACGACGATGATTGTTGCTGCTGCGGGAGCGCGACGGCGTTCGGCGCCCCCGATACCGGCGAGGAGTATGAATGCGTAGTAGTAGTATTCGGAGTCGTCGTCGGACTCGTTACCGTGATCGTTTCATCTCTTTTCCTCCTCGCCGCTTTCGTCAATTCTTTCCGTTTTTGTCTCTCCTTTGCGCTCGTCAACTCTCTCTGCTTCTTCTCCAACTCTTTCTTCTCCTTAACGAGGCAACCGTAACACACCAACTTACCTTCCCCTAAAACTTGGCTCTCGTACTTCACGTGGACCATGTGCTCGTGTTCGCCGCAGAGTTGACAGTATTCGCCCGGGTACCGTCCCGGTTTGATGATTTTAACCGCCATCGTCGATGGTTTTTTGTTCGTCGTCGTCCTCTCCTCGTCGACGACGACGTTTTCTTCTCCTCCTTCTGCGCCTCTCTTTCTCGGAGATTTCGCGTTTGCCATCGTCGTCAACGGCGCCAACGCCTTCGCGTCTTCTTCTTCTACTACTTTCATCATCACTCCTCCTCCTCGCGCTTCCTTACCATTCAAGGTAGTCTCCTCCTTCTTCTTCTTTAACTTCTTCTCTCTCTCTCGTTCCTCGTTTTGTTTCTTCCGCTTTACTCTCTTCTTCTCCAAATCGTCCTCCTCGTCCCGCTCGTCGAACGCTTCCCACGGATACCGCCGCCGACGCCGCCGCGCATCCTCAAAATCTACCCCTCCCAAGCACATCTCGTTCACCGATTTCTGTATCGCGTTCAAATACATCAAGCAATACCCGAACTTAGTCTCTCGATCGCCTCCCGCGAGGATTGCTTTTTCGCTCAACGCGTATCCTTCCCTCGCGTTTCTCGCTCTTTGCTTCAACTCGTTCAAGGTCACTTTTGAGAGAGATTTCGTGCTCGTCTTCTTCGATGCGCTCTGAGACGCGAACGCAGAATGAGAGGACGAATCAACAGCAGTGCCTTTCCTTTCCCGCAGACGATGATTTCCTCCTCTTTTCGCGTTCAAAGTCGTCGTCGTTTCGATCATCATCGTTTGGACATCCATGCCGTCGTTTCTGTTCGATTCGAGATGTTTCAGCGCGCGTAAAAGCATCGCGTTTACTTTGACGTTGTCGTTGTTGTTGTTGTCTTTTTCTTCCATCAGGTCGACGCCTCGTTTATGTCGTCGTCGTCTTTCGCAGGTCTTTTGCGCTCCTCTTCTTCTTTCCTTTCTCGGTGCGATCGATGATGTGTGAGTCAAACCTTTTGTTTCTATCGCGCGTCACAACTTTGAGGAAATGCACGAATGAGATACGGATGATGTGCGCGCTCGCGAGGAGGACGATGAGCGCAAAAACGACGCCCAGGAGCATTCCAACACCTCTCGGTATCAAAGCGTCGTCGAAATCGTCCAAGCTCGGGCGATTCCCTCCGGTACCGATGAGGAAAACGTCGCGTAAGTGCGAGTACTTTGAATCCGTTTTAGACGAATTACGACGGCGAAGTTTACGAGGAATATCTGAAGAAGGTTTGTCGCTCGTTGAGAGAGAACGAACGGCGTTCGAGGAAGTGCGTCGAAGTCATCGTCGTCTTTCTGCGCGCGATGATGAGGACAAAAACGAGAGGAGAAGACAACGAAAGCGAAGAAGCTTGTACGTGACGCTGAAGAACGAGAATTTGTACAACTTGTACGCGATGGAAACCATGGCGTGTAGTACCACCGGCGGGATGAATACTTCAGATGATGATGAAGGAAAAGAAGACAACAAAAACGACTACGTTGAAGATGATTTCGTATTCTTCGACCAGCTTTCGATTGGTCTGTTCATGGCTCAAGATTCGCACGGTTCCGCGTTCACGCGAAACGCGGCGTCGCTCCGGGCGAAAGTCGAGCCGATTTTTAGCGAGACGAGTTGGGAGACGTTCGCGGAGAGGTTAGAGAAGACGTGCAGCGAAGGGGTTCTTCCGGGAATGGAAATGGAAGGAGAAGATTATAATCCGCCAATCGCTTTGATTTACGAAACCGTGGCGAGATTTCAACGAAGAGAAGAAAGTCAAAGGAAACCGTCGGACGAACTGTTGCAATTTTGTACGAAGCGAGTGAAGCAGTTATCGCCTGCTGATGTTGGGTATAAATACGGCGTTCGGGCGACGTTTGCTGGAGTTGACCCGCGCGAACCAGACGTCGTTCGAGCGAAGGAGCACGCTTTGCGCTTTGTTATTTTAGAAACGGAAACGGCGTATACGTTTGCGCTCGCTTCCTACGCGCCAGATACGAGCGAAGCACACTCGGTGGTGAAATCCTCTTTGGCGTGGGCGCAAAAACCGGCCAATTATAGCAGCGGGACGCGATTTGAAGTCGCGAGAGCTTTAGTGAATACCGTCGCGGCGACGTTAGCGAGTCCAAAATCGTCGACGAAACTTTCCGAGATTACATTCTTGGATCCGTTCTGCGGATCCGGCACGCTGTGCGTCGCGGCGAAACAGCTCGGATTTGGAATCGTCATCGGGAGCGACGCGACGGGACATTTGATTGAAAAGAGTCAAAGAAATGCGCGTTGGTTTTTTGGTGCCGCTTCCGGCGCGCAGGCGGTACCTTCGGAGCAGGCCTCGTCCTCGGGAAGTCCTTTCCCGAGATTTCAACAAGCGAACGCGTTTATCCGAACCTCGTTTACATCCGACCCGAGTAAAACAGTCGTCGTCTCGAACCTTCCGTTTGGTCGTAACGTTGATTTTGTCGCACCACCGCCAGGGGATGAACGTCGTTCTTCTTCGTCGTCGACGACGTCGCATTTACAGTTGGCGTTGGAAACACTCAAACCGCTCGCTCGCACGCACGCGTTTATATCGGGCGTTCCAATTGGCGAGGAGATGATTAAGCTTGGTTACGAAAACGTCAGTCAAATAGCGTTGGACAGACGAGGAAAAACGTTCATCGCAATAAGTTTTAGTAACGACGACGATACCATCATCAAAGTATCGGACGAGCACGTTTGGTTTACCGTCGAGGAAGCGTTACTTTTCGATGAGATTCGCCAAGCGAACGCGAGGAAGCGCGCGGCGATGAGGAAGAACAACGATGAGAAAGAAGAAGATGAGAAAGTCATTGAAATCGCACGAAGTAATCCAAACGCGTTAAAAGTCATCGTCGATTTATCGTACGAACACGACTCCGCCAGAGCTTTAAGATCTGTAGCGAAGCAACTCTGCGAAATAACCTCCGTCGGTAAAAAAAGCAAAGGCGATTTGCGAGTAACTTTCGCCTCGTTCGCCGGCGACATCAAATACGAATCCGAAACTTTCTTCAACGCGGACACGTGGAGCAAGCACGTCGAAATGCTCCCAGACCCCGCCGAAGAGTGCGACGTCGTCGCCTGCCAAGAAGAAGGTCAAACCAAAAACAACGTCATCTACCTCTCGCCGGACGCGGAAACTCCGCTCTCGCTTTCCGAACTGCGAGACCCATCCAATATCTTCGTCGTCGGTGGCATCGTCGATCTAAAAACCAGAGGAATGAAAACGAGCAAAAAGAAAGCGTCATCCTTAGGCGTTCAAAGTCGCAAATTGCCCGTAAAAACGTTGCGACCGGACCAAACGCACGACGTTCTGAACATCGACACGGTGGTTAAAATCTTGCGCTCGGCGTGGACGATGGACGAACGACAAGAGGATGATGATGAAAAAAAGGGTGGTTTCCATCGAGCGTTCGATGAAGTCTTGCCGAAAAGGCAAGGGAAAGAGAAACCAAAGAGACTCAAGAGATGACAATAATAGACGGAGAATGGATGATGATGTGTGATTGAAAAGAGTATTCGTTCATCGAGTAGTATTTTGTTAAATTCGTTCAATTAATTTTCTTCTCTTTTCTCTCATCGTCTGTTTCTTCATAAATATAATCCTTTCCGTATCCGACGACGACGATAAAGACGTAAACGACCCGAGACAGACTTTCCAATAAAACCTCGCGCGAAATGAGAATTAAATTCTTCGCGTTGATCGTCGTCTCTTGGGGTTTGTTTATTGCCGTTCGGTGGGTGCAATTGCACGCGCATTTGAACGTGCATTTGGATTACGATATGCTGCATCATCGTCCTCAATATCACCTTCGCGTTGTTGGTGGTTCTTCCTCTCGATTGAAACGAACGAATACTGATAATAATATTTATGATGATGATGATGAGAATGGTGATGTGACTACAGGTAGTGCTGCCACCAAAAGGGCAAAAACGTCGTTTTTAGGTGAAGGAGGAGGCGCGAGGAGTGAGAGTACTAAAGATAATAGACGAGAGATGATAAATAGAAGCAATGACAACAACAACAACAACAACAACAACAAAGCGATGGTGATGGGGAGTGGGAGCCAAGATGCGGAGAGCAGTAGTTTTACGTCGAGTAGCGAAGACGAAGACGCGGTGGATATTGCCGCGGTATCGAACAATAACAACAACAACGACGACGCAGACGGCGATGGTAGTAGTAGAAGTAAAAACAACAATGAGGTGATCATATCTGCGACAACGTGGGCGGCGGAAGTTTTAGAAGCCGTTCGATCGATAAATGAAGGCGCGACGACGTTTGAAGACGCGCACACGCGATTTGAGATGTTCGCGAAAGCTGGGTATAGATTGACGAAAATTTCCATGTCGGATGTGTTTGCGAGTTTGAAGAGGCAGGCGAGAGGGAAGCGATTCGACGTAGACGTAGCGAGAGAGAAGTTAGACGCGTACATGAAAGCAAAAGGGGACAGGGGCTTAACCGCGGATGTGGCGAAAGACGACGTTTTGAGACATTTGGCGCACGAGATGCACGCGGCGATTGTCCAGGCGAGAGTGAGCACGAGACCGCCTCCGGCCGCGCAGTATAAACCTGATTCCGAATTTGCGTCCTCTTTTGGCAAATTAGAAGAACTCGCGAGAACGGCTAAAGATAGACAGAACGCGGCAGAGAGCTCTATTCATGGGGCCGTCGAGGAGTTGAAGAACGCGGAACGCGCGACGAGTAACTCGGACATGAACGACGACGAGAATTTAGAAAACATAGATTTAACCGAAGGTTTGTCGCCGCAATCGATCTCGTCGGCGATGGTTTTAGATAAAGCAGAAGTAGCGATGATTAGCGAACGTCGGTCGGAACAATTATTCGCAGCTGGTATTATCGGCGAATGGTCGGATTGGGGTGCGTGTGTCCGAATACCTGGAAGCGCGACAGGCGACGAGTGTCAACGCACGCGCACGTTCGCGCACTCGAGAAATTTCGGTCGGTGCTTTAAATTAGAAAAGAACGTAGATTTGATGTCCAGAGAGAAGATGATTGAATCCCTTGGTTTTGCAAAACCAGAAGAGGTAAACAACTGCATGGTGAAACCGCAAACGATGAGATGCGATTGCTCTTCTTCTTCTTCTTCTTCTTCTTCATCTTCTTCATCCGACGGAGGAGGAGGGAAGGATTTATTCTTTACGAATAACAAAGCCGCGTTGGATGCAGACGCGGACGTGATTTTTGGCAACAACAAAGCAGCCATCGAAACGAAGTGTTTAGTAGACCAACTCACGGACGCGTACGGGTACGCGGAACGGTTCGTCGCCGCGCACAAAGCGCACGACGACGCGAAAACGGCGAAATCGGCGAGTAGCCCGATGCGTTTGCGATGGCCGCTCCCAAACGCCACCGCTTTGAAAGTCGATCCGCAACTGGTCAACTTGGAAATTACGAAAGATACGTTCGAGTGCGTCGGAAACGTTGGTGCTGGAGAACGCAAACGCGCGTACGTGACTACGGTCGCCCCTGGACCGAACGGAAACGACGCCATTTGGAGATTCTTCTTCCACCCGATGCTCGTCAAGCTTTTACCGCAATCCGAAACGATTTCAAAGAAACGTCCGTATAAAACGTGTGCGGTCGTGGCCAACTCAGGATTGATGTTGAAACACGAATACGGCGAAGAGATTGATCAACACGACGGCGTCTTCCGAATCAATTACCCGCCAGTGAAGAAATTCTCCAAGCACGTCGGCAGCCGAACGACGCACGACATCGTGAACATGCACCACGCGCAACGCCTAGGATTCAACGACGCCAGGACGTTACGGATTAACGATCCAGACGTGTGCGACGCGAAAGTTTGTTTGGGCACGTTAATCAAGTGTCGAATGAAAGGATGTCACGCTGAGCCGCTCATTTTTAAGCAAGAGGAAGATATCGATTTAACCGACCCGAACTGGCGCAGACGCGAAATGCTCAAGAAGATGAAAAAGCCGGAAAACAGTCGGTTAGTCCTCTACGAGACCACCTTGAGCATGGCGTGGCGAAGAAAATTCATCCAACTCATTCTCCGTCGGTTTAAGCCTCCGATGACGTCTTTGCTCTCTCCAGATTTTATCGTTCGCGCCAACGCGCTTTGGAACTCGGTGAGTAAAGACGCGCTCTCGGAAGCCGCCGAGAGAGGCGAACAGACGCCGAACTGCGCGTTAACCGCGCAAAGAGCCAAGGACGCGAAGGAAAATTGGCGCAAACGCAGAGGCGCGATTTCCATCTCCAACGCCATGAACCAAGAGGAATCGTGCAAACCAAATTCCGGATGGTTCGCCATCGTCGCCGCCGCTCAGCAGTGCGACAAAGTCACGCTCTACGGCTTTAGCGCCTGGAAAAAAGACAACAACGGGTCCAAGAGCGGGAGTAACAGTAAAGACAAAAGCTTGGACAAAGACGACGTGAAATACCACTACTTTGACGACGTGCCTGGCGTAGATACCGTCCATTCCTTCGAGTTGACTTTAGAGAGTTTGAGACTGTTAAAAAACGCATATCCCGCAGTTCTGGACATCCGAGAAGAGAGAGAAAAGGAGCGTCGTTGAGCGGCACATTTTTAGGGGTTTTTAGCGCAAGACTACACAAGAGGATAGATTTTAATTGACGATCGATGATGGAAACGACAACGAAAGCGACTCGCTCAGATTCATTTTGCGTCGTGAAAAACGATATCGACGAAATTGACGTCGCGTATTGCGGCCCAGTCGCGGAGATTGTCGCGCAAAAGCTCGTCGATTTATTCTCTTCTTCTTCATCGTCGCGAACGTCATCATCATCACGCAGACGCATTTCCCCGCTACGAAAATTAGGGGAAATCATCCAAGAAGAAGAAGAAGACAAAGACAAAGATGAAGACAAAGAAGATAACGAAAACGCGATGCGGACGAGAACACCAACAACAACACCAACAACAACAACAACTCCCCGTATCGTGGTCATCGTGGTAGAAACCGTCGAAAACGACGAGATTGCAAAGGAAGGATTGGAAGTCGTGAAGATTCTGTTGAACGCGTCGAAGAAGAAGAAGAGAAACGAGACAACAAAGACGAAGAGTAAACGGAGGAGGAAATACGTCCTCGTTGGCGTCGGGGACTCGAGATTCCTCGCAGAGAGACAATACTTCCGCTCGAACCAAAATTCAGCGGAAGATTGTAACGCCGCCGCGAGAGTTTTAGATAAACTGTTAGAGAAAAGCGATGCGTGGGAACGAGTCGGGAAACGGTTAGAGTTGGATTACGGGAGGGAGTTTGAAGGGAAATTGGAGCGGTGGGTGACCAGTCTCATGATGGCGAAAGATGACTTTCCTTAATTCTTGTCGATTAGAGCACATTTAGCAGTATGATTATTACATAGCATTCCTGAGCATTTCTTCCAACTCTTCGACGGTTAAAGCAACCGGGTTGCCCTTCATGCTCGAACTTTGCATGCTCTTCGAGACGGACTCCGAGACGTCTTCGTCTTTCATGCCAAACGTGCTCAACTTTGGCACCCCGCAAAATGACACTAAATCTTCTATCCATTTTACCAATTCTGCGACCGTGGCGTCGTCTTTACCTAAACACGCGTTGGCTACTTCTTCGTACCGTCGTAAACCTTCTTTCGCACTTTGCGGATTCTCGTCCATCACGCGCGTCTCTAACAACTTCACGTTCATTTTCACGCAGTGTGGCAACAACGCCGCACAAATCGCCCCGTGCGGCGCGTGTAGCAAACCACCCAGCGTACCGCTAAATCCGTGCACCGCACCTAACTTGGCGTTCGCCAACGCCATCCCTCCGTACATGGCGCATAACGCCATATCCGTCCTCGCGTTTATATCCTCCGGCTGTTCCAAACATCTTCGTAAACTCTTCGCGCCTAATTTAATACCACTCATGCTCAAACTATCCGTCACTGGGTTCGGAGAATTACACACGTACGGTTCAATGCACTGCGTCAGAGCGTCCAACCCGGTGTGCGCGGTCACGTCCCTCGGCATTTGCACGGTCAATTTCGGATCGACGATGACCAAATCCGGCAACATCAACGGATGACGCATGCTCACTTTCCTATCTCCAGCTTCGAGCACGCTATTCTTGGTCAATTCCGCTCCGGGTCCAGCCGTCGTCGGTATCGCCACGAACGGTCTCGGTCTTTTTTCAATCGGCATCGCTTTTCCAACCACCTCGAGAAAATCGTATATATCCCGCTCGGCGCCGCCGTTGGTCAACATCGCGGCCACGCACTTGCCGGTATCCACCGCCGTTCCACCCCCTACCGCGACAACGAGTTCGCACATACTCTCCGACGCTAATTTCGTGCAATCAATCGCCGACTGTACCGTCGGTTCGCCTTTCGGGCAATGAAAGACAACCGACTCAACGTTTGCTTCTTCTTTCAACTTTTTCTTCAAAGGCGCTGAAAATCTCTCCGACTCCCCGCACACGATTAGGACTTTTCCGGGATGCGCATCCGAATCGATCGTCGCGTTTTCTTGCTTCGCTAAATCTGTGATCAACTTCACCGCGCGCGTTTCAAACGCATCGATTTCAAACACCGTTCGCGAGGCTGTCGTAAACTCGAAAGGGTTCATATTGGGAGAAGATGATGAAATTCGTCTCGAATTCTTCTTACTACTACTCTTCTCGTCGCGAAGAAGAGGAGTCGTCGTCGTAAAAGGAGTCGCGCTTTTCTGCCGCTGGAACAACAACGACGGGGCAGCAAAAGAAGAAGAAGAAGGTGATGATGATGTTATGAACATCTCTCTTCTCCGAAGCGAGCGTTTCTCTTAATGAAGATGAATGAATTTTTGTTTCCATTTTATCCACTTTTTTCCCTTCTTCTCTTATAAATAGATATGACTTCTTCTTCGTCTTCTGTGTCGCGGTTTTTGTCGCCGTCAGAGTCGATGACGGTAGCACCAAAGAAGAAGAAGACAAAGAAGACGATGTTTAATAAAAAAGGAGTGGTCGCGATGTTTTCTTCCTCTTCTTCTGATTTGTCTTCTTCTGTTTCTTCTTTTCAAAATGATGCAAAGTTGTTAGGGGATGATGATGATATTGATGATATTGATGGAAGAACAAGTAGTAGTAGTAGTAGTAACACTGAAAGAAGAAGCGAGAAACATCCTCACGAAAAGATTGTCTTTTACACGCACTCGTTGTGTCCGTACGCGCACAGAGTGAGACTTTGTTTAGATGAATTACATCTGCTTCGTGAAGAAGGAGGAAAAGTAGATATCGTGGACGTTGACCTTTCGAACAAACCAAAATTTTTCCTCGATATGACCAACGGGAGAGGCGTCGTGCCTTTGATTGAATTCTCAGAGACTGGCGAACTCGTGAGCGAAAGCTTACGAATTAACGAACGGTTGTGGGAGGAGTATTATTCTGATGATGATTCTTCTTCTTTAACTTCTTCGTCGTCGTCGTCATCACCCTCATCTTATGAAGACGCGAAGCGTTTCGCCAACGCGTGCGACCAAAAATTCGTGAGTTTAGGATTACAAGCGATCGGGGGAGGTTGGAGTTTTGATACGACCAGAAACGAAAGGACTTTAGAGCGGTTTGAGAGAGAAATTTGGGAAATAGACGCGTTAATTGAGAAGCACAATGATGATGACAATAGTAATACTAAACGCAAAGTCTTTCTCTTTGGCGGCGACAGAGCGTCTCTGGCGGATGTAGCGATATACCCGTTCGCCGAACGATTCGAACTCGCCTTGCAACATTTCCAAGGGTACACCTTAGGAAACGTCGAATATTATCATCCTCCTTCTCCTCCGTCCTCCTCCTCCTCCTCCTCCTCCTCAAAACATCATCAACAGCCGCGTCATTTCCAAAAATGGCTGAAAACGATGCAAACGCAACCGTCCTCGCTTCGCTGCGCGGTGAAAAACCAAGACGCCTTATTGAAATCGTGGTCTCGAACGAAACGGTTGGACTATTTCGACTACGAAACCGCGGATTTTATCAATCCTTAATAATAGTTTTCAGAGAGAGAGAGAGATGTGTAAATTAGAGAGATATCGAGATTATAGATTGCGCGTAGATTTTACCTATGTGCTGCACAAAACGAGCACGCTTTGCGAGAATAAATACATCACACACTCATACTATACTAAATGGACGACGGCCCAGCTCGCGGTGGCACGCGAGGTGGTAAGGACCAGTTCTCCTGGGAGTCCGTCAAAAATGACACCCAGCACCGGGAGAACTATTTAGGCCACTCGGTGAAAGCGAGCGTCGGGAGGTGGCAACGCGGGAAAGATTTGTTCTGGTACGCGAAGGAACGAATCACAGATGATGATGATGATTTGGACGAGAAAGACGACGAGAAAAGAATTAAAGAGGAGATGAACATCATAAAGGAAAGGGAGGAGAAAGAGAGGAACGAGATGTTAGGGATTTATGGTGGTAACGGTAAGAAGAGGACGAGAAAGAAGAGGAAGAAGGAGTTTAGGGATGATTCTGATTCCGATTCTGACTCATCATCATCATCATCATCATCATCATCATCACATTCGTTAAAGAAGAAGACCACCAAGAAGAAGAGAAAAGAAGAAAAGAAGCGAAAACAAAGGAAAGAGAAAAAGGAGAGAAAGAGGCGTCGCGAGAAGGAGAAAAAGAGGCAAAAAAAGAGGAAGAGGGAGAGCAGTTGTAGCACGTAGCACGTAATAGAATTTAAGAAGAGTAGACACACATTTCTCAAATCACATTTCCCCAGAAAAGATCCTCTCTTTTAAAGTACCACACGCACATAAGCAGTCATAAAAAGATGGAGGAAACGCTTCCTCTGTGGATTCGTTTCCTCGCGTTTTCGCACCGCCTTCTTTTCCAGACTCTTTTGCACCCGCAGTTGGTCCTTTCCATCCTCCAATTCGTACTCGTGAGTGTCGCATTTCTGTACTTGAATCGCGCACAGATGATGCGATACGTGGACGCAAAAGTCACCGAATACGCGTTAGCGTTACTCGAGAAAAACGTATTCCCGGAAAGCGAAAAAGTGACTCTGAAACGAGTGAAGTTTCGGTGGAACCGAGTGGACGTTTTTGACGTACACGTCGGGAACTGCGTTTCCGAAGAGGAGGAGGATGATGATGACATCTTCGGTGCTTTGGCTGATGAAGCGGCCACGAAGGAGGAAAAAAAGGAAAAACGTGAAAACGCGGCGAAGATACAGAAGACCAAGATCCCGGAATTTTCGTCCCCGTACTTCATGCGCGTGCAACAGATTTCGTTCAAGTGTTCGTTTTTCACGCTCGTGCCGATGATGCAGTTCATGGAGGATAAAAATTTCGCGGTTGGATTTTTGAGCGCGAAAGTCGACTCGATGGTATTGAGAGGCGTGGACGTGTTCGTCGAGGAGTGGAGAGGGAGAGGGAACTTTCGGGTGTTTAAGAAAAAAGGGATAAAATCGTCGTCGGTGTCGTCGTCATCGGTAAAAGAAGCAAAAGGAGATGAAGCTGCGACGACGAAAGGGACGAATGCTACTGGGACGCGCGAGGAGGAGGAGGATTTGACGTCAAACGCGAAGAATACCAACAACAACAACGGTTTATTTTCCTATTTTCAATCTCAAGTTCAAACGCAAATCGAAGACGCGAACAAGAAGATTCAAGAGGCGGCGAATAAGACGATCGAGATTTCCGGTTCAGTTGTGAAAGAAATCGGCGCGGTGGCGACGGACGTGACGGATAAACTGACCGCGCTTGGGAGGTACGCGACGATGATAAACCGCGTGCAAGAAGATCCAATCGAGATGATGCAAAAGAGGCCATTGGTTCTAAGAGTGAAAGAGACGAGATTAATCGATTGGAACGTGAAAATATTAACGGTTTCGCAAACGTCTTTCAAGGTGAACAAGTTTGAAATGGTGGATAAAGTGTTCGTGGGCACCGGGAAGGCGTTCGGGAAACGAATCGCGCAAGGCGTGTTGCAAAGAATTATCGTCGAGTTTCAAGACGAAAGTTTGAATCTCATCACCAACGGCGTTTCAGACGGGTTCATGATGAGTAAAAAGTTCTTGGACGACGGTTTTACGACGGTGTACGACGGAGTGAAGAAAACCACGGAGAGCGGGGCAAAAATGGCCGCGAAGACTATGGAAAGCGCGCGATCCTCGTTCACGGTCAGGACCGTCGGGAGAGGAGAAGTTGACCCGCACGAGTTGACCCCGACCGGGTCGGTGACGACGACGTCCTCTCACCTAGGCGGCGACGACGACGACGTAAACGACGACGTGAGCGAAAAAGATAGTAAAGATTCCGTCAAATACGAATTGTTTCCGGATAAAGATCCGCACGAAATGCAGCAACAAAAGAGCGCCGCGTCCGCATCGGACTTGTTCGGTTTAGGGAATCTCTTTAGCACGTGCTCGCCGAGAGGAACGACGAGCGGAAGAAAAAATAAAACACCGCCACCACCATCACCACTGCCGTCGTCGTCGTCGTCTAAATCGACGACGCTCGGTAAGCCCGAGTCGCCCCCGCAATCGTAACGATGAGTATGATCCCTCCTGTAAATTAAAGTGTACCTTTACTACTACTAAAAACTATCTATTACTAGTATTCTACTCGCTATTCTTAGTATCGCTCGTAGGCACCACGCCTCTTACGCGCAAGATCTCGGCGTTGCACATTTCAACGACGGTATAGAAATCGACGTCTCGATGGCGCTCCCACAGATGTGCGGAACTACCTCTTCGCCATTCCGCGGCTGGGTACTTCGGGGACCCTATACCGTGTAAAATGCGCGCGACGGCGCGAGCGCGAAGCATACCGGCGCCACCGACTTTACCGTCTCTGCGATGCGTGAGTATTTCGCGAATGTCGGCGACGAGCATCCGCTTTTCCGTTAACACGCACTTCGGGCGTTTTGCTCCCTCGGCAACCCTGCGAACCGGCACGTCTTCTTCTCCTCCACTCGGATCTTCTTCAACTCTTTCTACCTCCTCCTCCTCCCCCTCCTCTTCGCTTGCGTTCAAGTACCACTTCAAACTTTCGCGCAATCGAGCGCCTTGCACGTCGTCTGCTTCTGCATCCGCGGCGTAATCCAACGCCGAATACAACGCATCCAGTTTACCAACGCTACCTTTCTCTACTGCATCCAAGCGCTTGGTTAAATCAAACGCTAGTTTGCGCAATTTATCCCCTTTCGGTGGATCTCGTAAAATCTCGAAACCGAGCGCTCGGTCGCGAATTTCGTATCCCGCTTCTCTATTATCTCGCAAAGCTTTCAACTGGAACGCGACGTCATCGAGAGAACAGTTGGATAGAAATGCCGCTTTGCAAATGTCAAAGATTCTCGCACCGTCCGCTTTTGGCTCCGGGCAGAGCTTCAGAATAGCATCTACGAGCGTGCTTTGCTTTGCAATCTCTTTCGGATCGCGGCCGAAGAAGCGTATTTCGCACGTAGAGCGGAAATCTGGGAGCACGCGCAGTAAATTTGAATACTCCTCGTCCAATTTTACGTCGCGAGAACCCGGAGATGTTATCGACTGCGCGTCCCGGCCCCACAATTCCAGGCACGATAACGCTGTTTCTATTGCCTCGAGTTTTACGTCAATAACTGGTGCGATGACGTCCGGTTTTATGCGCCCGAGCTTCGGTATCCAATTACCGTAAGCGTCGTAATCCGTCTTCCTTTTCTCAATATCGTCGTCCTCGTCCCTGAAGACTTCTTCACTTACCTGCTTTTTCTTCTTTTTTTGCGTCGTCTTCGGTTTCAGAACGTCGCCGTTGCCGAGAAATACAATTTCCATGAGATCTCGAATGCTCGTGACATCGCACCCGTCCGCGTGCGTCAACGACCGCGACCGTAAATAATCTTCCGGATCCAAAAAAGTCAAGCAATGCGCTTCGTTTCCGTCTCGACCGGCTCTGCCGCACTGTTGAATGTACGCTTCCGGCGACCTCGGCAACGCGTAGTTTATCACATATCGAACGTCCGGTTTATCTAAACCCATGCCAAAAGCAACCGTCGCAACAATCACGCGAACTTTGTTCTCTTGAAACTGCATTTGCGTTCTGTGGCGTTCACTTTTATCGAGACCAGCGTGATAGGGACGAGCGACCACGCCCTGAACCTTCAAGTAATTCGCAACTGATTCTGCTTCGTTTTTGAACGCAACGTACACTATTGCCGCTCCTTTCGGATGATCTTTTTGCAAGAAGTGTAAAAGCGTTGAATTTCGCGAGCACGACGGCACGCGGATAACCGATAAGGACAAGTTATCGCGAATGGCATCGTTTCTGAGCGCGTTCTCGGGGGCAATATTCAAAGTCTCGCGTAAGCTCATCTCCGTCTTCTTCGTCGCCGTCGCTGTGAGCGCTAGCACTGGGAACATTTTACCATTGTTGTTGTTGTTGTTCATCCCACTCCTCATCACTCGATTGAACAAAATCGAGCCGAGTCGATGATACGCCGGTCGAAAGTTATGCGACCATTCCGAGACGCAATGCGCCTCGTCGATGCACGCTAAACTTACTCCGTTCGGGCATTCACGCAGCGCACACAAGAACTTCTCGTTCAATAGTCTTTCCGGAGAAACGAATAAAATCGAAACGTTACCGCTTTTCACCTCCTCTAGCGTTTCCTCCGTCTTTTCGTAGGACGCGTCCGAACGTAAACACGCGCCTTTTAAAGCCGGCGGTAAACCGCGCATTTGATCGGACATTAATGCAAGTAAAGGCGAAATAACTAAAGTGATCCCAGGTAACAGCAACGCCGGAAGTTGGTACGTCAGAGACTTCCCGGCGCCCGTGGGCAACAACGCTAACGTGTTCGCGCCTCTCAAGACGCGTAAAATCACGTCTATTTGTCCAGGTTTGAACACCGGAAACCCAAATCCACGCTCTAAAACCAAGCGCAGTTTCTCTTTCAATACCGCTGTTTCGTCGTCGTCGTTGTCGTCGTCGTCGTTCGTATCGTACATACTTTGTACTCCTTTCTTCTCGGCAACGAAAGAGAGGCACTCGCGAACATCCGCGATGTATTTTTGCAAAGTGTCGTCGTTCAACTCCTCTAATCTTTTGCGTTTTTCCGCGGCCAGAGCGTCCAGCTTATTCCTTTCGATGTCGTCCTCGTCGTTGCCATCGTCGTATTTGCTTTTACTGCTATACAAATCATCGTCGCCCTCGCCGACGGAAAATTTCCCGGTTTTGCCTTTTGCGTTTCGCTCTCTCCTTTCCGCGTTGAGGTGTTTCGAGCCACCACTTCGAGCGGCGTCGCGCGTGTACACTTTTGGCGCGCGTTTAGCACTACCCGCTCTCCGTCTTGGCGCTTTGTACGTCTTGCGTCGCGAGTGTTCGCTCACGCCTCGGAATTTTGCCGTTTTCTTGGCGACGCCGACTTCTGGGAACCGCTTCGCGTGCTCCGCCCGGATTTGCGCCGCGGTTTTCTTTGGCGGTGAAAACGTCGGTGGAAGTTTTGTCGTCGTCGTCGTTTTTGCTCCTCCATTATCATCGGCTGTTTTCGATACTGTGTTGATCTTACTTCCTTCTCTCATCATTGCTGCTGAGTTTCCGTCTTCTTTTTCTATTTCTATTTCTTCTTCTTCTGCTGCCGCTGCTGCTCTTCCTACGACCGCTCTTTGTTCTTCTCGAACAACCAACTTCTTCTTCTTCCTCGGCTGGACGACGACGTCTTCTTTCAAAGCGTTCGTTAAACTGACGTTTTCCATCGCGTGCATCTCCCGTCTCTTCATTGCGCCGAATCTTTCCTTCGCTCGATTTCTCTCGTCCTCTTCGCAAAGTAAAGGCTCGTATGATGTCTTCTTCTTTTGCTTATTCGCGATGGTCGCGAACGAGGAGGACGAAGAAAAATCGCCAGCAATAATACCTTTGTTGTTATTACTTTTCATCCTCATCACTAAACTCGGCGGTGGTGCTGGTGGTACTACTAGTAACGGTTTCGTTTTCTTCTTCGCTTCTTCTTTCAAAGCGAAACGAGAAGCTTCGTCCGCGGCGGCTTCCGCGGCGTTTTTCTTCTTCTCTGCAGATGATACCACGGACGACGGCAAAGACGACGACTTTAAAAACGATGATGATTTGTTGTGCTGTTGTTGTTTTATGTGTCGTTGTTTCCTCGGCGGCGTCGCTTCGATGACTTCATCCTCCCCGTCGCTTTCGTATTCCTCCTTCTTCGCAGTGGGATGAAAATTTTCGAAATCTCCTCCTCCTTTCCCGTTGTTGTTGTTCTTCTTATTCTGAATACTCTTCGTGGTGCACGTGCTCGTCATCGATACCACGAGTTCTTTATACTCTCGGTACATCTTTCTCACGCTCTCGTTTTCCTCCACGTCTTTTCTGGTTGGTTTTCTCTCGTGCTTGCGTTCGTACGCGCGCTCCCAGATTTGAATCTCGTTTCGTTTCCGTTCCACGAGTACCGCATCATCACGGCGATGATGAGATGCATTCTCTCTCAGAATAGCAGCGGTAGCATCAGACGTCATCAAAAAAAATCGCGCAAAAGCAATAACGCGTATATATGTGCTGCGAAATGTCTCGCGCTGCTGTTTTTAGTCGCGTTGTTATATCTGCGAAAGTCTGTTCTGTGTATTCATACGAATGAGGACTCTACGTAATGAAGCATTTTCTCGCACGGGGCTGCCCCTTGGAAAATTCAAAAATCTCTCCACTCTCGTCTCGAGGAGAGTAAGGAGAGAGTTTGAGCGCAAAGAAGTCGAGCAGGAGAGAAGGAGAGATACGAATCTCAGTAAAAATGAAACTGAGAGGCCAAATCACGCAGCTCGGCCTGGCTTGGCTCGACCGATTGCTCCCTCTCTTCGAAAAGATGAACAAAAACGTCGTCACGTTGTACTTCAATCCAACGCAAATGTCCCTCGTGTTACGCCCGGAAGAGACCGGAGGGGTGGACGCGCACGCGGACGTGAGCATCTTTGAGAACAACACGAATAACAACACGAACAGTGGACAACAACAAAATCAAATAATATTCGAACAAAAGTCGTACGTGTGCTCCTCCGCGGTGAAGAACCAAATCGCCTTTAAAGTGGACAGCAACGGGTTGTTACGAGTGGTGAAAGGACTGGTGAACGTGAACGCCACGGGCGCGCACGTGAAGTTACTGAGAAGAGAACATAAAAGAAGGAAAGAGGATACGGAGAATAAAACGAATAATAATAATAATAATAAAGGAAACTTAACGCCGGTCTTGTGCTTCTCGTCCTTCGGCGGGGAGATTGATATCGTCCAAGACGTTCCGATTTACGGCCCTTTGAATCGAAAAGACGTGGAAGATATCGCCGCGGCGATCGATACCAGACGGTTCGAAGAAGTTCCGTATTGGTTGGACTTGGATTATCAGTCCGCGTCGGTGTTGAGAGAAGCGACGGAACGGTTGAAGTTTGTCAGCGCGAGAGTGGAAGTGGTGGTCGGGAGAGAAGGGGCGGTGCACATCGCGGGAGAGAAGACGGCGACGGCGAGCGCAGGGGTGGAGTTGAGAGGGGTACCGGTTGCGCCCAGGGTAGAGGTGGACGATGACCACGACGACGAGAATGAGGAGGGAGGAGAGAGAAGAAAAAGAAGAAGAGGGACGACGACTGCGAGAACCGCGCAGTTGAGGTTAGCCGAGATGCGGGCAGTCGCGGTCAGGAATAAGAATAGTACTAATCACTATTCTGTACAAACGCAGCAAAATACAAACGATACTAATGATAACAACAACAACAACAACAACAACGCTTCTCTTCCTCCGGTGGCGACGAGAGGCATTTTAAGCGCCAAGCAGTTAGGGAAAGGATTTCTCGGAACGATGACGAGACCAGACGTCGTTTTCTTTGGCTTTGCGGATAACGCGCGACGGTTGGAAATGGTGCACAGATTTTACAGCGCGAGACAGGTGGTCGTGGATAAAGAAACCGGCACCGCGGAGGAGTCGCAAGATAGCGTGATTGTAAGGTTTCGAATACCCGTGGAAGAAGAAGAGGACGAGATGGAAGCGGACGACGATGGAGACGACGAAGAGAACGCGACGATGGACGCGGGAGGGAGAAACGGTGAAAGAAGAGGACGACAACATCAACAACAGAGACGTTCTTTGGTGTTCGCGCCGAGAAGTCCGGCGGGGAACAATAATAATAACAACAACAATAACAACAATAACGGCGACGACGACGACGACGGTTCTTTGAACACCGAACACGCGGCCAGAGCGTTACTTGGTGTTCAGAAAAAACAACGGATACAACAACGAGGTTCCAGACGGAACGACGACGACAACGGTGATCGTGATTCCTTCTTGGACGATTGAGAAAAAGAAGAAGAAGAGAAAGAAGAAGAACGAGGACGTGAATTGTTCTTGATTAGAAAGCACTCGTAGATTTTTAGAAGAAGAAGATAAGAGAGAAAGAGAGAGACGCGCGCGCGCACGCTGTATGTACAACATTTGGGCGGATTTTTGCAACAAACGTGAAGAACGTAAAACTACTTTGTATTTGTGATGAATCAAAATACACACTGCTACTATTATTAAGCTACATTACTCTTTCTTCCCTGGCACCATGTCATCCTCCGCTCTCAAATACTCCCCGATATCCGCCTGATGAAAACACACCACCGCGCTCGGATCCGCTTTCCTGCACTCCTGCGTCGACTTGGCGCACACGCCGAACCCGAGCGGAACGTCGCTCATGCTCAAAATAACCACCCCTTGATTCGTCGGCGTGTTCTCCGTCACTCGTCCTAACCCGGATTTCAATAGATGATTCCCGTATAAAAACGACATTTCCGACGTTGGTTTCACCCACATCTTATATTTCCCGTGTTGTGCTAATAAATCTAAAGCGCCGATGGTTAAGCGAAACTTCCCGGAGTGCGTGAACTTCCCTATGTTTTGCCCTAAAGTCACCAATTGCTCGCGAGAAATATTCGTCGCTCGTTTGACGATTTCGTCTTTCACGTAATAGACTCTTTGTTTGTGCAAGCGGAAACAAAATCCAACGCCTCCTGTTTCTTCTTCGTCGTCGTCGTCGTCTGAATCGTTTCCTTTTCCTTTTCCTTTTCGTTCTCCTCCTCCGCTCGAGGCCGACGATTCGAGAACGTTTCGTAAATTCTTCCCGATAAATTTGAAGAGCTTTTCAAACACTTGCGCGACTTCAGACTCCTCCAAAGGACGCATTATTACGTGTGCGCGTGTATAAACCGACACTTTTGCTCCTCGGTGAGAAGAGAACGAGTTAAAACGATGTTTGATGAGAGCGCAATAAAGACACAAGAATGAAGCATTTTTGGCGGCTCCAGAGGGAAAAAAGACACCAAATTTTTCCTCATTAGTAGAGTAGTAGTATAAAGAAGATTAAATGACATCATCGGGGGCATCGAATTCAATGTCTGGCCTCGCCGGCGGGCGAATTACCGTCTCCGCCGGCGCGAACACTTTAGGGCAACACTCGCAAGAGAAAAACGCGGACGCGACCATGTACGTCGGGAATTTGGATCCGCAAATGGATGAGCAACTCCTTTGGGAACTCTTCGTCCAATGCGGACCGGTGGCGTCGGTGTACGTGCCGAAAGACCGAGTGACGTCCTCGCACCAAGGGTACGCGTTCGTGGAAATGAAACGAGAGGAAGATTGCGAATACTGCGTGAAAATATTGAACATGATTAAAGTGTTCGGGAAACCGATTCGAGTGAACAAAGCGTCGCAAGATGGAGGGAAAGGAGGAGGAGATGTCGGCGTCGGCGCGAACGTGTTCGTGGGGAATTTAGATGCGGAAATCGACGAGAAGATGTTGTACGATACGTTTAGCGCGTTCGGGTCGGTGATTACGGCACCGAAAGTGCAACGAGATCCGGAGAGTGGAGAGAGCAGAGGGTTTGGATTCGTGCAGTTTGATTCGTTCGAAGCGAGCGATCGCGCGATTGAAGCCATGCACGGACAGTTTTTAGCCGGGAAACAGATTACGGTCGTGTACGCGTATAAGAAAGATACGAACGGAGAGAGGCACGGGAGTCAAGCGGAACGGTTGTTAGCGCAAGCTGGGATGCAGAATAATGGCGGGTACGGGGGGAGACAGTTGAGACCGCACGCGATGTTTTCAGACGGGAGCGCGACCGGAATGAGCGGGTTCGCCGGGATGGGCGTCGTCGGAGGCGGGATACCGGGGGGGATGCCGGGGGGGATGCCGCCTCCACCACCTCCAGGGATGATGATGATGGGTGGTGGGATGCCAGGAATGCCACCACCGCCGCCGCCGCCTGGGATGATGATGGGCATGAACGCGGCGCCGATGGCGATGATAAATCAAATGCACGGAGGGATGCATCCGCCGCCGCCGCCGCCGCCGCCGCCGCAGTGAGAAGAGAGCATATATATTAGAGTAGTAGTACACACGTAGACTTTGAAATTGTATCATATTATATAGAAGAAAATATACACATCATCATCATCGCAACTAACAAAAATCAATTTATTATTCTCGTTCTCGCGAAAACAAAAACAGACCAAACGCGAGGCCAAAAACAAACGACACCGCCGTCACGATCGTCGGCATTCTCGCCACCGCCGTCGTCGTCGTCATCGCTCCCACTCCTCCGCCGTGTTGTTGTCCCACTACTACGCTGCTACTAATGTTATTACCGTTGTTGTTCGGCGCTAAATTTTTCATCCCCGTCGTCCTCGATTGGTGTTGTTGTCGTTGCCGTCCTCCTAATCCTCCTCCTCGCCGTCGTCCGGGTACGACCAGTCGTTGTCCCGGAAGCACGTACTCGAAGCCGCCCAATGTCTTCGCGTTTGCCGCCTGTTGTTGTTAATTAAAGAGAGAGAGACAGAGAGAGAGAAAGTCAGATTGGAGAGAAGTCACATTTTATTCTTCTCAATACTACTCGTCGCATATTTTTGAATTAAAAATTCAAAAACAAAACTGATGCACGATTTGCGTTTACTACTACTACGACTACGACTGCAAAAACTGCTACGATTACTCACGATCAAATCTCTCGGGTCCACGTCGTAGGCAATCGCCACGCCGTAGAGCGAATCTCCCGGGGCGACCGTGTGCACGACTTCTTCAACATCATCATCATCATCATCATCGCGGGGAAAAGAATTTGCCGCAACACCTCTCGCACCAGAAGCGGAGGAGGAGGAGAAAGATGTTTCGTATCTGTTCTCTCTGCTCGCGCTGCTGTTCACACAAATGCCTCTGCTTTTACTTTTCCTTCTTCTTCTCAGAGGTCGCGAAGGTGAGGGTAGTGTCGACGATGACGACGATAAAGAAGTCCTTAACATCATCATCGTTTCCTCTTTAAATTGTAACGAATCGGATCCCCAAAAATCTCCATTAAAAACCAATAAACGAATACTACTTAAAGATGTCAGGCGTCACGGCTCTGCGCAGACTCGCGCAACGGTCTCTCCGAACCACAAACGCAACTTCTTTCAAACAACACGCGCAACAGCAGAGGAGACTTTTTGCGTCCGATCCAAACGCTCCACCGAAAGTGAATTACCCGTGGCAAGATCCCACGAACCCGGGGAACTGGAAGGAGGAACATCTGGTGTTTGTGATTTTAGGCGGGTGGGGCGTGGTTATCGTGGGCGGTAAAGCGGCGTTGAGTTAAAAGAATTATAAGTTCTGTTTGTTGTGTAATACACACACGAAACGCGTAATCATCATCATCATCATCATCATCTGTTCGTATTATCTCTCTCGTGTTGTTTATTCGCGCACCTCTTTACCATTCGTCACAACTTACGTAAGTCACAAACTTTTGTCGATTGCGCTCTCTTTCACCCTCTTTGATGTCATCCTCGATATCATCGTCATCAGCGGAGCAATCATCGTCGGCATCATCAAAACGACACGTAAAAGAACCGAACTGGAATAACCTGTGGCCAATCGCGCTCGCGCCGGTGATTCCAGTCGTCGGCATCGCTTTAAAGAAACACAAACAGATTCGTTTCCCCGCGACGTTTGGCATCGCCGGGGTGATATTAGTCTGGTCGCACGCGGCTGCGTTAGGGTCAAGCAGCGGGACTAAGTAGTGGTATATATGATGTTCAGTTGTTCTTTATCCTCGAGCGCGTCGTTTTACGGGCAGCCTTTAGCGACGACGACGACGAGGTTGAGAAGAAAGAGGAGGAGTGCTTACGAAAACAAAGATATGAAAGGAGTAGTCTTTGCGAAGAAGCGAGAAGAGAAGGACAAAAACTACCCAAACTTATACACGCCGCAAGATGGAGAACTCGCGGAACGGAAAGCCGCGCGAACGATGAAACGGTTGTTCACGTACGTTTCGATTCGAGTAGTGCAAGCGCACTTGGAAGGCCAAGGGAACGACGGCGGATTCGCCCCTCAGGTCACGGGGTACGACGGGAAAGTTCAATGTCCGGATTATAACGATTTGAGGAACGCAATGGAAGGTATCGACTTAGGCGATGGGGACAGCTGGGTCAGAGAGTTTGGTAAGGTAAACCCGGCGGTGACTTTGCGGATTTTAGAAGCGAGGAAAGCGTATTGCGAAGAGTTTGATTACGAAATGTTGGAGTCGTTCGTGGACGACGATATCGTGAAAGCGAACACGGAATTGATGACGGAGATTATGAACAGATCGTTCGAGAAAGAGGAAGAAGAGGAAGAAGAAGAAGAAAAGGCTTGATAACTTTGTTCTTCGGTGTGGTGTATTGTTGTAATATATAATAGATGATTTATGACTCTCGTAAAATTTTCAACGCGCAACTTTTATTTACAACGCGTGATAGATATGTAATATGTTCGGTCGTGATGATTGCTTCTTAACTTTTGTTTTTTAACGTCTTCGACTCGGCGTTCGTCTCGCCGGCGTCGGGGTTGCTTTCTTCTTTGCCGGAGCGGCGCTCGAACCACCAATCTTCGGTAAACTCGGCATCATCTTCAACACTTTCTTCGGCACTTGTAACGCCAAGCAGTACAAGACAGACATTGTGGAAAAATAAGCCAAAACCGGAGGCGGTACCATCGGCCCACCAGCAACTGGCGGAGAATAAATCAGCGCGAGTAACGCACCCGCCATCATCATCAGGTTGATTTTGATCACCATCTTTTGCACGGTCACCGCTTTACTCGCGCACATCCAACTGATTGCACTCACGTACCAATTTTTCACGAAATCGACGTACGTGATGTGCATTAACAATTGGGCGATTGGACCTTTCATTTGCGCGGATTTCACCGCGCCGTCGGAAATAAGTTCGAGAAATCCACCCGCGCCAGAGATTATAACAGGTAAGGAGAACAAGATCGAAATTATCGCGTGCGCTTTTAACGCGTTCGAAGGCGTCACCGATGGGATCATAGATGAGAGTGCCATATTTGTTAATTAATTTGATAAAAGTGATGATCTTTCCCCTACTAAAACTGAATGGGCCCCCTCGTCCTTTTTCTTTTTCCTACAAACAAATTCGCTCTAAAAAAAAATCTATCATCATCTCGTGCTACTCGTAACTAAAAAAATGTTCAATCTATTTAAGAATGACTCTCGTGCGTACACATTGGCCCTTTCGCGACAGTTTCCAACGCAGTCGGCACGCCAAAGCCAAACTCGCAGGTGCATTTCAAATTTTGTTCCTCTTTTTTGTTTATGTGTTCGATTACACCCAAGTGTACTTTCCCCGAAGCGCGCATCGAGGTGTCCATCTCGCCGCAGTGTCTCTTGACGACTTGCGGTTCGTACGGTTCGTTCGGGCGTCGACCGGACCGTGGCGCGTTTGAGGCGAGCCAAGGCTCGGTGAAGCAGTAGTATTGGTAGTGACTCAAAGCGCCTTGGACGGATGCGTCGAAATCGTGGTTCTCTTCTTTACCGTGGAAGCCGCAAAAAACGCCTTCTTCGGCCAAATAGTCGAACTCGAGGACGGCGTGGGAGCTGAAGGGTTTCAACGCTTCTTCGGCCATCGCGGCGGTGAAGCCGAACGGGAGTTGAACGTCCGAAGATGACGATGAAGAAGATGAAGATTTGCCTTCTTCTTCTCCTATATCGAACGAATTCGTCGTCGTCGTCTTTTCTCCTCCTGCTCCATCGCCTTCTAAAACCAACTGCGAATTTCTCCTCCTCTCTACATTCACGCGAATGATATCGTTCCTGACGCTATCCGGAACTCTCGAATCCGCTAAGAAGCCAGGCTCTCTGAACTTCAAACCGCTTCGAAACCAGCTGGGTAAATCGTATATGTGGTCCATGGGACACGAGTACGGCAGGACGAATTTCTCCGCGCCGGGCGCTCGGCACGCGTTCAAATTGTTCCAAATCTTGTCGCAATAACACCTCGGTTCCGGTAAAATAATCGTTCTGTTTAGAAGCTTCCCAAGCGCCAATAAGTTTCGCACGGTTTCTCGTCGCACTTTATCTTCCGCGAAGTGTCTTTCGATGGCCACTCTGTAATCGCCGTTCCCGTAACCGACCGTTTTCATTTTCGCGCCGCCTGGGCCGTTCGCGTGTTTCACCTGCGCAAAGACGTCCGGGACGACTAAATATTTCGTGTGCGCGTCTTCGTAATACTCTCGATCGTCTGCGGTCCATATCCCAGCCTGTCGCATGCGCTCTCTCTTTCCCCAGGCGTATTGCCCGTCGTCTCCGTATTGGTACGTCGTGTGCACCGCGTACGGTTCTCCATCCTCAGGAAATTGCTTGTGATGCCATTGGACGAAATACGAGTGCCCGTTCCCGAAGAGCCAATTCGGCAAGACGCCTAATTTTACCGTAGCGTTCGCGGCGTAATACACCATCCTGAAACCTTCCTTCCCTCTGTCCGCCATATCTTTCAATTTAATCGCATTTTCTAACGCGTGGCCTCTCACGCCTTCGTGCATTAACAAATTAAACGCCGGTTGGTCTCTCATCCACGCAATCGTCGACGTCGCGACTTTGGTTTTCCACGCTTGTAAAAAATTCTTCGATTCCTCCGTCGCTCGTATGTGTAGTATACCGGTGTTGAAATTCACGTGCGCGCACTTGTTCGAATCGTCTTTGTCTCCAGGAACGTCTATGCAATCTGTGCTGACTAAAATATCCGCTTTCCCGTACGTGCCTTTGTTGAAATACGCCCTCGGGTCTCTCATCCACGCCACGTCCGCGTCCGATAAAATAGGATTCAAGTTCATATCCAACAAGTCCTGCACAAACTTTGTCTTCACCGTTCCCATCTTCTTAAACGCTGCGCTTCCCGCGGTAATAAACTGTACTCCTCTGTTGGCTAAAACCGAATTCCCAGTCAGTAACATCGACGGTACGTTCCAACTCTTCAAATCCTCCAACATCTTCTCGTCCAAAGCGCCGACAAAGTGCGGCTCTAATTTCAACCGTCTCGCCGCGTTGACCCAATTTTTCGCGAAATCTCTCACCGAGTGCGTCGCAAACGTGACGAATATCGCATCCCCGGGTTTCGCGTGCGACAACTCCGGCGGTATAGCGCCTTCATAAATCTTCCTCTCTAACTCTTTCTTCGCCTCTTCCGTCAGCGCTTTCGTTTGCTGCGCCCACATGTCTTTCATCCATTGCGGGTGATTGCTATCCGAGCGAACCTCTTGCGCGTTGAGAGGAATGTTCGACTGGTCCGGTTTAGGAAGAATCGTATATTTTTTCTCGTATTCGTCTCGTTCTTCTTTCTCTTTTCCTTCTTCCGGCTGCTGCTGCCGCTCAACGCTGGGTGGCGGAGACAAAGTCTTTTCGGCGAGAGGAGGAGGTAAAGGAGGAGGCGGCATCATCATCATCATCATCGGTTCCGGTGGTATCGGTGGAGACGGATCCACCGGTTCCTCGTCCGAACTCTCGAACGCTTCTCGGTCTTCGTTTTCGTTTACTAATCGTTTTTCCCCGTGCCCTCCCGAAGAAGAAGAAGAAGACAAAGAAGAATCATCCCGTTGGTGTTGTTCGTGTTGGTGTTGTCTCATCTGCATCTGCGCTTCGCTTTGGTGATGATGAGAAAAACGATGATTTCTCCACACCGCGTAGGAGGTAAAAACAACCAAAAAAACGAACGCGTCCTTCATTTTGAAAAGTCCTCCTCCTTTTCTTCCTTTTCTCCACGAGCTCATCCTTCTATTTCTCTTTTAAAATGCGACGATGATGAGAGAGCTTTGTTGTGTGCGTCTGTGTATCTCTTTGTTTCGTCGCGTCAAAACATGATGAATGTGTTTTTTTTTGTGATGTCTCTTTTCTAAGCAAAAAAAGAGTATCAAAAGTTCAAGGTGGAGCACTTTTTTGTTTTTCTTGGAGATCTCGCTGATAAAAAACAATCAATCGTCTCAGCCTCTAAAAAAACACCTAAAAAAAAGGAACAAAAATTTTCAAAAACGTTTACTTTGTGCCACACAAAACAACTCATTTAAGCGCTATTTTGAGATATAAAAAAACGCTCTCTCTCTCTCTCTCTCTGAACAACGCGCGTTTAAAGTATCGATCTTAAGATGACGACGAACACGAGATTGATGAGGAGTACTCACCGGCGCAGATCTGATACTTCTCGCGCGGTAAAAAAACTGTTTTTACTCGTGTTCGCATTCGTCGTCTGTCTCGGGTGTTTTACCACTAACACCGATTTTGCGAATGGATTAATGCGCGAAAGAAGAAGGCGCATCGTCGTCGGCGAGGGCGAAGGCTTTTTCTTCGTTTCCGCCAACCCCGGGGGAAAAGAAGAAGACGAAGACAAGCTTCTTCGGTTGGAACGTGAACTGGAAAAAGCAAAGTCTGACCTCTCGTACGCGAGGAAAGAGAAACGTGCCGTCGAGGAAAAATTAAACGTCGATTTGAACGAAATGAGACGGACGAAACGAGAGGTGGAGTTGGAATTGCAAAAATCGAAATCAGCCATCGAGGAGGCGAAAGTGAACTTGGAAAAGACAAAAGAAGAGAAAGAAAAGTTCGAGAGAAGTTTTTTAGGAGAAACGAACGAAGAGTTTATCGCTCAGAAAAGTTCGTCGAACGATTTGAAGACGGAGTTTGCGCATTTTTGGGAGGCGTTGAAGACGTTCGCGGAAGCGGCGACGAGCGACGGGAAGGCGAAAGCGAAGGAAGGTTTGGAGGGTTTGAAAGCGCACTCGAAAGTTTTCGCGGAATATTTGAAAGAGAAGACGAGTGGGTTGGCAGTCGTCGCGAAGGCGAAAGGGTCGGAATATTACGCGTTCGCGAAGGTGAAGTCGTTGGAAATCGGGCAGTTGGCGAGTAAGAAGGCGATGGAGTTTGATTTGCCGAAGAAATACGAAACGGCAAAAGTGAAGGCGAAGAAGGAGGTGATGCCGAAAATTAAAAGCGCGTACGGTGAAGTCACGAAGCAAGTGAAATCTGGGGTGAAGAAAGTTCAACCGCAACTGACAAAGGCGAAGGAGTTTGTCCAGGAGAAGACGCCGAAGGAAGCGAAGGAGTACGCGACGCGCGCTTTCTTGTTTTTAACAGCGGCGAGAGAGGAGTTGGTGAAAGTTTTGGCGGCGAAATTATTGATGGTGTACCAAAACGTGGATTTTTTTGCGCCGTACGCGACGAAATCGAACGCGATGTTTTCCTCGTACGTTTTGGTCCAAACGTTGATGTATTACTTGGCGTACCGAACGGTGTCGCGAGTGCTTTTCGGACGCAAAAAAGCGAAAGGGGACAACAACAACAAAAACGTCACTAAGAAAGCGGCGAAAGCGGTGCCGAAAGAGGTGAAAGGTAGATCGGTTGAGTTTTCGCCCCCGAAAACGAGAGCGACGCGAATCGCCGCACCGTTCGCGGCGAAGCGAACGACAGCCTAATTTTTTGTAAGATGATGATTTTCGTGAAAAAAAAGGACGATTGAACACACACACACACATGAACAAATGAACACAAGAATACAAAAGGATTTGAATGAATGAATGAATGAATGAATGCGAAGAAGCGCAGTTGCGTAAGTAGTAAATTGTAAATACGCGCGCTACAATACGATAAAACATCATCTGAATAAAAGTCTTCTTTTTTCCTAATTGTATCCTATCTATAGAACTACAGCGGAGACCCGGGTTCCTCCTTACTATTACTACTTTTATTATTTTTATTATTATCGTTCGATGGTTTAGGCGAAAGTGGACGATCGCGTCTTGGACTCACGGTCGCCGACTTATCCCTCGGCGAGAGATCGTCGTCGCTGAAGTAAGACGACGTTCGTCTCTGGGCAATTTTAATCGGCTTTGAATCCGAATGATACGGGAACACGTATCGATTCGGCGTCGCGGCGGTGCCGAACGGAGACGACTGAGGTTTTCTAGCACTCCCTAGCGAGGACGCGTTCAGACTCGGTCCGTTTTCCGCAAAATCCATCAGCGTCATCGCTCTCGAATCGAACGCAGCTTTTTGTGCCGCGCGTACTAATTGGCGACGCTCGTCGTCGGTCGCGTTGTTGTTGAAACCAGGGTCATTGACATCAAAGGCGTCGCCGTCGTCGTCGTCTCGGTCATCGTCGTCGTCGTCGTCGTCGTCGTTATTGTTGCTATCATCGTCATCATCATCTAATACCAAATACGCTTCGTCGTTCACGTCCAAAAGTTGCAACTGTTGCTTCGTGAACATGCCGTCAAACTTGGAGAGAAGTAACCGAAGCGGCATTAACATCGCGATTAAGATTGGAAACATGAGGCACAAATCCGTCGAGCGCACGCCCCAAATGACCGCCACGCAACACACTTGTACGAACGTAAATCCATGAACCCGCGATAACGGGACGTTTCTCACGTACGACGTCGGTGGGTGTAACCTTGGTTCCATAAATATCATCGTCAATCGATGAAAAAATTGATTTTCGTAGAAACCGTTGATGCCCATCAAAACGAATAAACCGTACAATACCGCCATAGGAATCTCTTTCAACAATGACAATAAAACAAAGGACAACAAAACCAAAACGTTGACGAGCAGCGGCGAGAGGCGTTGTTCGTGAACAGTCACCACTTTTGTTCGCGTGACCCCGTTCTTTGTAATCTCTTCAATCTCCGACAATGCTCTCACGTATTGCGGCGAGTGCGGCAGACTCGGCGTCGCAAACGGCAAGCCAAAAATCGAACAGAAAAAGAGTAAGATAGAGAGTAACGCGAAATCGTAATGATACGCGACGCCTTTTCTCAACTTTGCCTCTTCTTTGTTGCACAATAGCGCCGCAACATTAGCGTCGATGTAATACAAGCACGTTAAGCATATCGCCGGGACTATCGCGCCTCCGATGATCCATCGATTTCCTTCCTCTTTGGACGGAAATAAGTCAATCAGCCAATTGCTTCTCGTTTCGTCGCTCGGCTTGATGTTCGAAGGTAACGAGAGCTTTTCGTACCCATCGATTCCAGATCCCCACGCGAGAAGACAAGAGGTAACGATCGCAAACGCGATTCCAAAATCAGCCGTCAATTCTCTCAAAGGACCGAGTAAGAAAGGGCTGGAACGAACTTTTCCAAAAAACAATCCGAGTTGTAAAGTCACGGCGGCTAAGATGAGCGAAAACAACGCCACGTCTCTGCTGTACGTCTCTTTCGCGCTATCGAAATAACTCCCGACGCCTTTACACCCTTCGAATATGAAAATTGCACTCACAAATACCATGAAAATTTCTTGGGTGAACCTCGTGCAAGATCGAACGACAATCGCGCAATAATCAAAACACGCGATGAGGAGCATGAAAATTGAAGTCCACACGCCCGTCCACGCCATGGCGAGTTCGAAAGGCACGTTGAACGCCTTCGTCGTCGAGAGTCGATAAAGCTCGATGATGAAAACCGTTTGCGGACCGGCTGGTCTGAGTACTAACTCGGGTTGACCACCGATAATTGCCCAAACGATGCCGACAAAAGCCTGGCAGAGCAAAAATTCCATCGCGCCGAGTTTACCGCCGGTTTCCTCGTACGTCAACCCTCCAAACGCAATCGCCGGTCCTAAGCACCCGAAATACATGTACAAAGTCGCCGTTATCGTCTTGACTGTTTGTAGTCCATCCATCCAATCGCTCGCGTACACTAACGAACGTCGTTTAATATCATCGATGATTCCACCGCAAAATCTCCCCGTTCGCTCGGCTTCGTACGAGCTGTTAGTGTTCGCGTTCGTATCTTTCGCGTTCTTTTTCCTGTGTTCTATGGAAGTCAAAAACGAATTCCTATGGGACAATCTCAAGACTTCCACGGCGTCTTCCCACGCGTCCAGGACTCTTTGCTTGGCACTCAACAAACGCACTTTATCGTCCGTGCTGTCCCCGTGCATGACTGCGGAGAGAACGTCAAAAGCGTGCGGCAATCTGGAATGTTTCTTCGCGTGCGAGTGGAGTCTTTTGAAATCGCTCGCGTCGGAGACAAAATCTGTGTCTCTCGATAAACTTCTAAACGCGGCTTTTATGCACGCGATTTTATTCCATCGGTCCAGGCCAAACAGCGCGTCTTTATCGTTGTCGTCGTCACCGCCGTCGTTATGTAAAGCGCTGTTCCGATGAAGCTCTTCAAAACTGTGTCGATGGTTTCCGTGTAAAGTTTGCGAGCTCATCGGAACTAAGACCAAACACACCACTCTGGCGTTTCTCCCGTCCGAGGCGCCTAAATTCACCGGCGACTCTAACGTCGCGATTGCAATCTTCGGCACGTTTGCGAGCTTTTTCTTATTCTTCTCGTCGCTATTTTTCTTCTTCGTCCCTTCTTTCTTTGCCCCCCCTTCGCTACTCGTATCTTCTTCGTCTTTCTTCTCCGCCGACGCCGCCGACGCCGCCGCCGCGGCTCTCACGACCGATCCTAAACTCCGTTTATCTCTCAGTTCCTCTCCAACTAAAACCGCCAGACCGCCTTCATTGACTGCCGTGAACACCCGTCCGACTCGTATCGGGTCTTCATCCTCGTTGTTCGTCGTCGTCTTCGCGTAATAATTTTTCCGAATCTTCTCCACCAAAAATTGAATAATTTCCGTCTCTCTCCACGAGCTCAACTCGCACTCGATGCTCGCGTATTTGCTGCTCGTCGTCGTCCCATTTGC
>ENA-UOXV01000930-UOXV01000930.1-marine-metagenome-genome-assembly--contig:-NODE-930-length-42074-cov-20.751612_pt1 | contig 42074 bp, 43 predicted proteins | sample MGYA00238165_ERZ766961 | MGnify/ENA primary metagenome ERZ766961 (study PRJEB28924, sample SAMN03173240) | marine metagenome | biome: Marine; feature: Water; material: Subsurface seawater | place: North... | reverse complement strand
CTAAGAAAACAAATGCCCAAGAATAATCAATTGGTTCAATGTTATCAAAAAATAATACAGGACTTGATAAACAAATAATTAAAAATAATATCAGATCATTTAATTCATATTTCTTGCATAAACTTACGTAAAAAAAAGAGCAACCAATAATAATAAAAATAAATGTTACTAAATTTGCAGCCCAACTTCCTAATTGATAAGATAAAAAACCTATACCAATCTCAGCTACTGGGTATGGGGTAAATCTTGAGGCCATTACTTTTTCGCCTCCCATCATCGACTCAAATGCTCCTATCAAAGGAAGTGTATCTTCATCTGAGCCATATCCAGAAGTTAATGAAAGATAAATTCCAAACGTAATGATCACAAATAGTGTTGATAATTCTAATATTTGTTTATTTTGAAATTTTATTTTCATATTTTTTTATGATTGCTCCTAAGATTACAATTAATACAATAGTTAATGTGATAAGAAAACCAGAATAAAAATATCCTGTGCCCCTAATAAAACATTGAGTAAAAAGCATCGGAATGAAAATAATTTTAATTGAATCGTCTAATTCTTTTCTAAAACTGAAAATGAATATCAACAATAAACCAAGAGCTGATATTAAGCCAAATTCAACTATTAGTTTTGAAAAATTATTTGACCCTGAGTTATTATTAAGCTCAACAACTACACCTGTTAAACTTGGCATATAACTTTCTTCAAATATTATTTTTCCACCTAAGCTTTTATAATCTTCCTGGTAGATAATTCTTAATGTTTTATCAAGAACTGTTCTATATTTTTTATAATTATTAATTCCAACACCAAATGGATTGTCTATGATCGATTTTTTAGCTACGTAAAATGAATAAATATAAACACCTGAAGACATATTAGTGTTATCTCTTTTAAAAAAACTTTGTAATTTATTTTTTTTTGACTGAATGAGTCCTTCAAACTTTGGCACTTTTATGTTGTCAGTAGGTAATTTCTTGTAATTATCATATTTCTTTAATTCAGAGTCATCACCTTTTTTAAGAAAAATCTTATTAGCTATACTTGTTGCATTTGACATGCATAGTTTTTCATTACTGTTTAATAATAATATCGCTTCTTTATTATATATTTTTTGATCAATTTCTTCAGCTATCACAAAACCTCTGAAACCAATATCCAAAAACATGAAAGCATTTAGTACTAATGCTAATAATAAAAACAAATAAATAGAAATTTTATTCATATTTTTAATAGTAATAAAAATAATTAATATTGTAGATAGCATTGACAAATAGAATGTTAAAGAGAAGCTACCGAGAGCAAAAATTAAATAAAGTAAATAGAAAATTAAAAAAAAATAATTTTTTAGATAATATTTAATATTATAGATAAATGATGCAATTACAGGCACAGAAACTATTGCAAAATGAGAGTTTTCACTAAATAAAAATCTGCTTGAATAAAAAAAACCAAGATCACAACGATACAAAGTATCACTTATAATTCCTGGGTTTTTCAAATAAAAAATAAATATTAATATTATGAAAATAAAAACAAAGTAATCTATAATTTTAAAAATATTTGAAAGTAAAAACTTTCTATAATAATAAGTTATCATGATTGTTAATCCGATAACCGTAGATTGTGAAAATATTTTTATTAAAAAAACATATGTACTGGGTAGATTAATAAATTCAATGAAATTTTTTTCATTAAAATTTATATATGAAAATAAAAAACTATATGCAAATATTAAGATGGGAATTACTATAGATATAGCTAAAATGTTAAATTGTATTTTTTTTAAAATTAAAGAATCAATTATTAAAAATATAAAGACTAATAAATATATAAATCTAAATTCTAGAAATGAAACAGAGACATATGAAAGAAAAATAGATAAGGAAAATAATATAATTATTATTTGATTTTTAAATAACTCATATTTGATCATTTCTTTATAAGCACCCAATTTTGAAGTACAAGCATATCCATGGAGGTTTTACTAAATATCTCAAGGGCATTTTCAGGATTTTCACAAATAGGCTCATCGACGTTTAAGGACGTGTTTAAAATAATTGGAATACCAGTTAAATCGCCAAAATTTTTAATGAGATTAAAAAATTTTTCATTCATGCTTTTATCGACTGTTTGAACTCTTGCTGTACCATCAATATGAACAACCGCTGGGATCTCAAGTTTTTTTTCCTCTAAAACTTCATAAACTGAACACATATAGGGTGATTCTGTTTTAATTTTAAAATACTCAGATGCTTTTTCAAGTAGGATGGATGGAGCAAAAGGTCTAAATTCTTCACGTTTTTTAATTTTAATATTAATAATTTCTCTCATGTTTGGATTTCTTGGGTCTCCGAGAATTGATCTATTGCCCAATGCTCTAGGTCCCCATTCCATTCGATCTTGGAACCAACCAACCACCCCCTGATTAGCTAATTTTTTGGATACTTTATCATTTAAATCATTTAGATTTTCATAATAAGTACATTCAATATGGTTCATATTTTTTATTTTTGCTATTATCTTTTCTTCAATATATTTATTAGAGTAATGTGTTCCTAAAAAAGGATTTGGGTGAATTTCTAGTTTTTCATTATTTTTTTTTGCTACAAATAGAGCTGCTCCAATTGAGCCCCCAGCATCACCAACATTAGGTGAAAAGTATATATTTTTGAAATCAGATTTTTCAATAATTTTTCCATTTAGTGATGAGTTAAAAGCACACCCTCCTGCAATACATAAGTTTTCATTATTGTATTTTTTTTTTATTTCATTAAGCTTTTTAATAACCACTTCTTCGAATCCAGCCTGTAATGAAGCCGCAATATCTTTGTGAATTTTTTCGATTGGTTGATTCATATTCCTTGATTTACCAAATAGTTTTTCTATACTCATAGAATATAAATCATCAAAAAAAGGATAGCCTGATTCAAAATCATAATCTATAACCGATTGATGATGATCAAAATAGTTTAAATTTAATTCAAAAAATCTTTTTTTACTTTTAAGGATTTTAAGTACTCTATCTTTATAAATTGGTTCTCCATAAGAGGCTAAACCCATTACTTTATACTCGTCACCATAGTTCTTAAAGCCTAAGAATTGAGTAAATGCTTGATAAAATATACCAAGAGAATCTGGATAATTTACTTTTTCCAATAATTCGATTTTTTTACCTAATCTAAAAACTTCAACTGTTGAAAAATCACCTGAACCATCAAAAGAGAATCCAAGTGAGCTTTCTATTTTATTAAAATAGAAAGTTGATGCAATATGAGCAAGATGGTGAGGAATGAATTCTACTTTTTTTGAAATATCCAGATTATAAAATTTTACAAATAATTTAGATAGTGATTTTTTTCTTAAAGCGAAGAAAGCTTTTCTAAAAAAATTACTCGTATGAAAATTTTTTAAAGAGAAAAAAATTTTTTCTTTTAGGTTATAACCTGTGTTATAGTTTACGCATATATGGTCAACTTCCTCTAATGTTACTGAACCCTCTTTTAGGCAAAAGTCGATTGAATTTTTTGGAAAACCTGTAAAATGCTTAATCCTAGTAAAACGCTCCTCTTCTACTGCTGCAATTAACTGGCCATTTTTAATAAGACAAGCTGAAGTGTCTGCGTGAAAAACGTTAAGGCCAAGTATTATCATTTATTTAAGAATAACTTAATTATTTTAAAAAGAAGATACATAAAGATTAAATTCATACAAATAGCTAGTATTAATTTATATGAATTTTGTGGTAAATACCCAAAATGGACCAGTCTATAAGCCAAAACGTTTCCTATCACGTATGAAAAAATAATGTTACCCCTTGATATCTTGTAAGCCAGTAATTCGAATACAGAGCAAAAGATACATAATAAAAAAATACCAAAAAATAAAAAAATTAGGGAATTTGTATAAAAAAGAAAAGCGACAATTCCTGGGACAAAAACAGTAAAAATTTTAGGACTTTTTTTATAGGCAAGTTTGCTTCTTTTAACTGTATTTTCATAAAAAAAATTTGAATAATCAAACTCATCATTAAAGGATGTGATGAAAGAACTAAAATTTAGATCTTTATTTCCATAAACTGCCATCACTCCTTCGATACCAACCCAACGTCCTGCTACAAGTAAAATAATTTGATTAACTTCATTAGTTAGATAATTTATCATTTTAATTATTGGTGAAAGTTTTTTTTCTACACCATCAACTATTTTTTTTTCAACAGTAGGTAGATAGGTTTGCACTTGATGACCGACTGGAAAATCTTCACTTTGACGAAGTTTGCTTACAATTAAAAGTGACATCATAAATAAAATGATTCTTAAATTTTGTTCTCTAAATACAACATTGATAATTTATCTTAGTTTATTTGTATTATCTAACTTTTTAACTTTTTTTAATATTATTCAGCCTATAGTAATTATCTTAATATAATTAATTCTCTATGTATTCTTTATTCTTCTTTCCAAAAAAAAATTTGAAAATGCCTCTTAATAAATAATAAAAATTACCTTGAAGAAGATAATAAAAAAATTTCCTAATTAAAAGTAAAGATCTCATAATAACTGATAAATTTTTATTATATCCATATTCTTTTTTAATAAAAGTAAGCTGTTCTTGGTCTAAATGATTTTGATTTTGAGTTTTTTGGTTCTTATGTAATCTAAAACAAGCTAAAGTTTTATTAATTTGATAGCCAGTATCAGGATAATTTTTAAGTATGCGCAAAAACCACTCATAATCAAAATTCAATCTTATATCTTTTAAATATCCTAATTCATTATTTAATTCTTTACTCCAAAAGCATGCTTGATTAGTGAGTGTCATGCCCTCGTATAAAAGAGAGAAGTAATAAGGCTTAAGATATTTAACATCTCTCAAAACTTTTTCCTCAAAATTAACCAAATAAATGTTTGCTATAAACAATTTTTTTTTTTTATTCTTATTTATGACTTTTTCAAATGTTAAAAGTGAATTATTATTTGAATAAAAATCATCAGAATTTTGCCAAGTTATCCATTCTCCACTACTTATTTTTATTCCTTTATTTATTGCATCCGCTTGACCCTTATCTTTTTCACTAACCCATTGAATTTTATTTCCGTATGTTTTTAAAAGTTCAACACTCCCATCATCTGAATTACCATCAATTACTATTATCTCATAGTTTTTATAACTTTGTGATAAGATGCTATCAAGACACCTTTTTAGAAAATTCTTACCATTAAAATTTGGTACAATTATCGAAAATTTTATACTCACAAAATTTTACCTTCTTCTAAAAAGTACCTGATTGAGAGTTTTACACTTCTTCTATGGTTATTTTTAATGTAACAATCTATTTCTTCATTTTTAATAGTACGATCTAGAATATTCTTTATTCCACCAATTTTAGGATTAAAATTATATTTTTTTTTAAATTTAAAACTAAATTTTTCGTGTGTACCAGAAGCATCTCTCCCATCATTTCTAATCATTGAAAGTCTTGGTTGAAAACTTTTTAATTCCTTTTTTGCACAAAAAAAATTGAAACGTATAGCCCATGAATCAATAAACTTCTTATAATTACCCCATAACAAAAGATTTAAATCTTTTCCACCCTCAGAAAATTTATTTACTTCTTTTTTTTTTGAAAAATGATTTTTATAATTTGTCTCATTCCAATTTATATCATTCCATACTCTAGACCACGTACCCCAACACCAACTAGAATGTCTTTTAGAAATATAAAAATCAAATTTACTTTTGGACTTAAAATCATCAAGATAAGAGTGGGCACTGACACTTCCAAGACTGTTATCTTTTTTTAATTTATGAAGCATCGTATTCATAAAATTAATACAATTCTTATTTAAGATTAAATCATCCTCTAAAACTATACAGCTCTTATGTCGTTTAAGGACAAAAGAAATTCCACTAATAATATTTTTCGATAATCCAATATTTTTTTTTCTAAAAGTTTTATGGACAAAACTTATTTTTTTTTCTTTTATTATCTCTTTAATACTACTTATCTTAACTTGGTCTAATTTATTCTTTGGTCCATCACAAAATAAATAAATTTTATAACTTTTATTAATATTATTTTTGATAATTGTATCAATTAATTTACTCAGATGCTTTGGTCGGTTGTAAGAGAAAATTACAATTGCAGAATTCATTAATAACTATCGTAATCTAAGTTTTTTAAAATAGATCGCAATGTATTTAAACAACTTTTCCATTACAAAAAGGAAGATATTGTCAAGTGGCTTATGTTCTTGAGGCATTTGTAAGAAATTTTCTGTAACTAAAATTCTTTTACCTGTTTTATGACTGAGGTTTCTATTTAAATATAAATGTTCTGGTGATGGATCATTGTTCTTTTCAAGATAATCAGATTGAATAAAATCTTTATATATATAAAGACACAAGCCATTAAAACCAGAAATGCAATCAAATTTTTTTTTTTTTGTTAATGATTTTTGCACGCTATATATAAATTTTTTTCTTGCAGGGTATGAATTAATGCTTTTATTATTTTGAAGTTGCTTGACACCTTTGTTGGGAAATTCATCACTTTCAAAATTCAAAATATCATAATAATAAGGTTCTGAATTTAAAGAAACTCCAAAATATTTATTATTATCATTTTCAAGAATTTTCAATAAATTATCAATCAAATCTCTATTAAAGTTTTTATTTAACACATCATCTAAATCCACTACACAAACAAATTTTGGATTGATCTTTGTATCTATTAAATGGTTTTTAAGTTTTTGTCTTGCGAGAGCCAGTCTTTTTATTCTATCAGAAAATTCCTCGATAAAGGTAGTATCAATAAGGCTTATTTTATCATTTAAAATAATATTTTTTTGTATTACATCAAATGTGTAATCATTAGACCCATTCTCACCTATGAAAACTTTAATATTTTTTTCTAAAGATATTTTTTTTATTACATCAAAAAATTTCGGTAAATGTTTCTCACAATTCTGCGCTAAACCTAAAAAGGCTATGTCTACTTGGGTTTGATCTTCTTGCATAATTAAATAACTTTATGTTTTATAATCTAAAATTCTACTAACTTCATTAATTAAAACATATTTTATGTAAAATATGTTTTAATTTTACTTTTAATTTGTTTTGGTAAAATTTTAGAAATATTCTTCTTAAAAATATTTCGCACACTAAGCACATATGCAAAATAATTACTCTTAAAAAGATTACTTTTTTCTAAATTTTCATAACACTTTGATAAAAAAACTTTATCCGCAGGTATATGTAAGATATTAAAACTTTGATAGTATAATGCTTTCTTTTGAGCATGTTTAACATTTGTATTCCAATACCTGGTAAAAATACCAGTGTCTTTTACATGTTTAATTTTTGATAAATTATTATATTTAATTTCATTAATTGCTGCAGACATAAATAGCTCATCAGTTTGATCACTTAACAATCCAATATTTTTAACAAATTTTTTTTGATAAAATTTAGTTTTTTGATGAAGTATTTTATAAAAATGAGAACTGCCAGAGAAAAAATCACCTCCATACCACTCCACTTTTTTTATCTTATGATTAAGTATCTTTAAGTTTTTTAATATTTTTTCCTCTCCATAAGCTGGTATTACATTTTTAGTTAAATTATTAACTAAATTTATTTTATCTTTTTTATATTGATATAATTTTTTAGGATCTTTTAATATTAATACATCTAAATCTATTAATATAGAATATATTCTCTTCAAACTTGATAAATATCTAAATACATCTACTCTAAAGTGACATGCATAAAAATGGGTTTTTTTGGGAACGTGAGTTCTAAAACTAAGCTGTTTTAATTTTAATTTATAATTTAATTTTTTTTGCAACTTATCAAGATATATTTTTTCATTTGTAAGTAGGGTGAAATCATATCCATAATTTTTTAATTGTTGATTTAAGACTATTGCATTTTTTAGATAAACTAAAATTTTATGATCATCGTTTTTGCTTTTAAAATTTAAATTAATATTTTCATCTTTTTTAATATGAAGAAGACCAAAAAAACAGACTTTATCACTCATAATCAGATAAAGTTATTATTGAACCTTTTTTTTCTAAAAATCCAACTATAATTTTTTCATTTGGTAAAAATATAATGTCTCTAATTCTATTATTTAATTTAATTTTATCTTCGTGGATAATTTTTTCGTACATTTCATCAAAAACAATTTGATGGATTGTTAAAGCATTTTTTCTATCAGGGTAACCCATTGAAGCATAAAAATAATTTTCATTTTCAGATTGACCAAAACTATTTTCTACTTTTAAAATTTGACTAATTCCAATTGAAGGAACAAAATATTTTACAGGCTCAACAAATCCATACTTTGAATGAGATTTATGTAATGGTGCTTTTTCATAAGCGTCTTTACTCGCCATCTTAGGGTAGTGCTCACCATAGGATGATATAGGCCATCCAAAATTATTATTATCAAAGATATTTTTATTTACATTTACCTCATCTCCACCAAGTGGTCCATGTTCTGTACTAACAATAATTTTTTTTTTTTTATCATAATGTAATCCTTGCGCATTTCTATGACCCTTGGATATTACTGAATAATTTCCATTATTCTTATTTATTAATAAAACTTTTCCAAAAATAGATTGATTATTTTGTGCGTGATCTCTAAACCTAAATTCACCTGTTGTTAGAAGAAAATTTTCATTATCATAATCATTCATAATTCCCCCACTTTGAATGGGTTGGAATTCACCATAACTATTTATTTTTTTAACACATTGGTCAGGCTTAAACACATATGAAAATTTTAATTTTGTTAAATTTAGATCAGATTTAATAACTGATACACTAATGCAATCCTTACTAATTTCATTTGTCAGTGATAGATAAACATGACTTTCATCTATTAACATTCCTTTTACTCCATAATTACTATTTACGTAAAAGTCATTGAAAGTAATCAGGTCTTTAATATTAGTTTTAATACCTAGTAATTTAAAGTTTTTTTTATTTAAAAGGTTGTCAATTTTAGCGTAGGAAAATAACCCTGTTCCAGTAACTAAAAATAAATTATTATTATTATGTCCCAGATATGACCTTGGGCCTTGATAATCTAAAAATTTATTATTGTATTCATTGATATAAAACTTTTTTCCATTTGATGATATAATTGGCTCACTTTTTTTGAATTTTAATTTTATATCAAAATAATATAAATATGAATTTATCGCATTTTTAAGCATATATCGTGTATCTTTTGGGATTGATGATTTTAACTTTAAAGTAATTTTATTTTGACTATCTTGTAAAATATAAATAATTGAAAAAAAAATAACTATCAAAATTGCTATTGGAAAAATATATTTTTTTTTCATATGAAAGTTTTATTCTAAAAATTAATTAATTAGTTGACAATGTATTATATTAAAATTTATTTATTTCAACAAATAGCTAGGTCAAAAATAATAACATATTTTCTCCACAAACTTTGGATATTTTATCAGTATTTAAGATCAAATTATCTTTACTTTAAATTTTATAAATTAAAACTAAAGATAAATTCTTTATCAGACAGAGGGCAAGATAAATGGATTATTGACATTTTTGAGTTAAAAAAAAAAAGATACAAAGGCTACTTCCTTGAGATTGGTGGTGGTGATGGATTTTCAAATAGTAATAGTTTTATTTTAGAAAAATATTTTAATTGGGAAGGATTATTAGTTGAACCTGATCCAGACCAGTTTAAAAAACTTAAAATCATTAGATCTAGAACATTGCTTTCTAATAGATTAATTTATGACACTACTCGCAATTTAAGTTTCTTAAAAGATGGTGAATTAAGTAAAATATTAACTAATATTAAAGATAAGACAGAAAATAAAATCTTAAAAATGAATTCAATTTCATTAAATGAATTATTAGATATTCATAAAGTGCCAAAAATAATTGATTTTTTTAGTCTTGATGTTGAGGGAAGTGAAGAAAAAGTTATTACTGAAAAAGTTTTAAATAATTATACTTTTTTATCTTTATGCATCGAAAGACCAACAATAAAACTGCATGAGCTTCTAGTAAAAAAAAATTATGTATTTATTCAAAGCAATCTTTATGATTGTTTTTATCTACATAAAAGTTTCATTAACTTTAAAAAAATAAGTCGTAATAAAAAAAAATTCACTGGATTTTATGAGGGAAAGTAAAAAAGCTAAAAAATACTTTTAATTCTTTCACTTAATATTAAGAAAATCATCTTTAGAGCCAATTTTAATGAAGAAGAAAAATTATAAGTAATTTTAGAATTACCTTTTCTTTCTAAATAATTAACTGGAATTTCAAGTATTCTTATTTTTTTTAATATTAATTTTATCATTAATTCTGGCTGAAATTCTGATCCAACTACTTTAAGTTCATTTTTTATTTTTTTATAAGCGTTTCTTGAAATTATTTTATAAGTACAACCAACATCAGATAAAGTTGGTCCAAGAAAAATATACTCTAAAAATTTAGCTACCACGATATTGCCTATTCTTAAATAAAATTGCATTTTTGCACCTTTTTGAATTAAAGATTTTGTTGTTCTAGTTCCAAATATGCATTCAAAATCATCAATATATGCCAAAAACTTAAATATATCTTGAGGCTTGAACGTAGAGTCGGGCTCACACAAAACAATATAATCTCCATTTGATATTTCCATACCTTTTCTTAGTGCTGCCCCATAACCCTGAGTTGTTTCTTGAACATATTTTACAGAAGTTTTTTTAATTTCTTTTTCCGTTTTATCTGATGAGTTGTTATCAACTACAATAATTTCATCAAAAACCTTGGTTTCTATGAAGGCTTCAATATTTTTTTTTATATGAGTTTCTTCATTAAAGGCAGGTAGTATTAATGAAAATTTTTTACCATTAAACATCTTTAGAATTGCCTCTTAGAAAATAAAGAATTTGTTGCGAAAATATTGGTAGCCATAAAGGCATTGAATGCATTACATATCGACCTGTTTGTTCCATTCCACCACCTGCAGTAAAAACTAATAATGAAATAGGTATTAAAATATCTAGTTTTGAATAATAAAATTTAGAATCTTTAATTAAAAATGATATTAGGTATGGTGACAGCGCTAAAATCAAAGGTACAGCTCCATTAGATAATCCACTTTTACTTGTAAAGATTGATAGTATTCTAGACATACCACTAGCCAATGCTGTATCATACAAACCATTACCATCTAAATCACTTTCTAAATATCCATTATTCAAAACTATTGAATAAAATATAAATATTCCAACAACTAATAAGGCACTAATTAAAGTTGCAACAAATAAATGAGAAAATTCTTTTTTTTTATTTAGAAATAGTCTTATAAAAAATAGCAACCCTAATATATAGATGATTTTTTCATTAACAAGAGCAGCCAATAATATTAATATTATAGCAATTTTTCTTCTATCTAAAAAATATAATACAATCGACAAATATAAGATCGATATTCTATCTAGGGTAAAAGCCTCAACATGATTTATATAAATATAAGCAAATAGAACAGTTAGTATACTTTCTGATAAATTAAGATTTAATTTTTTATAACAATATGAAAAGGTGACAGATAAAATTCCACACAAACATAAATAGTTCATGAAGGCATTGCTAAATGTGACACAAGTGTAATTTGTATAAGGTAAATTGATATTTACTTTTGTTAATTCAATACAAGGTATAATTTTATATATCAAAAATTGAACCCAAAGTCCTAAAAATCTTAAATTCATAGGGGCCTCAACATCATATTTGCTATCACCTGTGATATAATGCATTATTTGGTCTTGATAAGGATAATAGGGTAAAAACTTTTCAACCTGAATTCTATAAGTGTATAGAAAATCTCTGAATAAAATTACAAAGAAAAGTCCAAATAGAAATAAGCCAAAATTAGATTTTATAAAATTAATTATTTTACTGCTTAAGCTCATTGTATCTAGTTATCCTAAATGAATTTTTTTTCAAATTGATTATACAAAAAATGAGATATTAAGTAAGTTGTTAAAAATGCTAACAGTAATTTAGTCATATAAAAGATGGGATAATTAAAAACATATGACGCATCATTAAAACTGTTAATATTTTCGATTTTCAATACATACCTAAATAATTGAGTATAAAACCAATAAACTAGATAATGAGTAATATAAAGAGTATAACTAATTTTTCCTGAGTAAATTAAAAAATTATTAAAAAAAATCTTACCAAAAAAGTCATCATTTTTTATTTTACAAAGATAAATTATTATTATTCCACTGCTAATTGGTAAAAAAAAATCAAGTCTTTTAAAATAAATTAAAGAAATAAATATTAAGAAATGGGCTAATTGAAAATAATTGTTGGAAAGCAAATAAAATATTTTATTTTTAAGGAAAAAAATTCTGAAACAAAAAAAACCTATTATAAAAGAATAAATTATTGATAATAACGAAAATATTGTTGTATATTGAATTAAATTTTTATCAAAAATAATGAATATAACAATAATTGATATAAATATTAATAAAAAAAGATAAAACTTAGTAACATCTTTTCTAACATAAAAACTGACAACCCCAAAAAGTATGGAGGTTATAAATTCTCCAGACACAGTCCAGGTAGGAGAATTAAATGTAAGAATATTATTAAAGATATTTACTAAGAATAAATGAGAAATAAATGCCGATTGGTTATTAATTGTGAAGGCCTTGTTATTCACCTGAATAGAAGTTGTACTTTCAATATATAATCTTAGGAATTCTACAATTAAAAAGATAAATAAAAAAAGAATATGCATTGGATACATACGTAGAAATCTCTTTTTAGAAAATATTATTAGATCTTTTGTTTCATTAATTTTGTTGTGATAGACTAAGCTTACGATGAAACCACTTAAAGCTAGAAAAGTAAAAACAGCTGAAGCTCCTAGAAATGAATTATGAAAAAAAGCACCAGGATAAGGGGTAAAATGCACAAGCATTACGATAATAACACAAATTGCCCTTAATGATTGTAGTGGAAAAATTTTTTTCATTATTTTAATAATCTTTTGATAATTTTTGAAATATCAAGGGATATTCTTTCAATACCTTTTTGATTATAATGACATTTATCATATCTAAACTCATTTCCAAGTTTATCAGTATTTAAGATTTTTATTAATTTATTTCGATTAATAGAAATTTGCATTTGTTTATTTCTAAGTAAAGAGTCCTCTTTATTAAAACATCTTGAAGTTTGTGTAATTATTAAATTTATTTTTTTTCTATCCTTTAAGTTTTTAGTAATATTTTCAAACATTTCCTCAAAATTATCAATATAACTATTTGACTTTCCCAAATCAGACTCTCCATGAATCCAAATAAAAAATTTTAAAATATTGTTATTTTTTTCAAGTTCCTCTAATCCATTTTTATTATAGTTAATAAATATCATATTTTTATGATTTGCATGAGACATGGGCATGCCTCCTCTGCCTGACGTAAAGAAAATAATTTTTTTTGATTTATCTAACTTACTTGCTAAGGCAGGAATTAAGGAAGACATCTCACCTTCAGCACCTAATACAGGATTCGATAACTTATAACATTTACCATTAAAATAATTAAGGTGTTTATTATTATATCTTTTTTTACTCCTCAAAAAATTAGAGGCATTAGATTGTCCACTAACTAAAATAACAATCGAATTTTTTGGACATTCAACAACTATCTTATTCTTGGTATAAGCGTACCTTGCGTCAAGATTTTTAACCCAAGGATTTACAACTCCTTTTACTTTACGTTCATAGCAGTCTGAATTAATACCTAATAATTTGTCTAATACAAAATCACCATAGCGAGAACATTTTATATTTTTTATATTTAAAAAAACTATCAGTATTAATATAGTACTACTTAGGATGATTAATAATTCAGTAGTTTTATTTTTCTTACTATTTTCCATATTATTAATTTATATAATTTATAAATCACCTTTAAAAAATAAAAAAAAATGAAATTTGATTTAAAATGTTTTATATAAATTTGAAGATCTTGTAAAATTTTACTCACTAAATTTTTTGTTGAATTGCTTAGACCACCAGCTTCCATAATCACAAAGGTTTTATCAATATATTTATACTTTATATCTTTTATGGAAGATAATCTTAAAATAAAGTCAGTATCAGATGATATATTATATTTTGTATTATATTTTTTAATACTTTCAATTAATTTTTTTTTAATAATCAAGGAAGTATGTGCAATCTTAAAACAATTAAATTTATTTAAATTTACAATTTTATAATTCCAATATCTTGAAAATTGACCTTTATTTTTATAAATAATATTTCCAGAAATTACATCATAGTTTTCTATTTCTTTATTAATAAGCGTTAGAACTTTACTATTCAAAAAAATATCACCCGAATGTAATAATACAATATATTTACCTGTAGAAATTTTAATACCATAATTTAGTGCTTCGTATAAATTTTTATCTTTCTTGATTATATGCCTATGTATATTTTTTTTATCTTTTAAGTTTTTATCAATTATCTCACTTGTTCCATCATTCGACTTGCCATCTATGATTATATATTCAAAATCTTTAAATAATTGCTTATTAACAGAATTAATTGTTTTTTTAATTTTGTCTTTATCATTTTTAACTACTGTAATTATTGAGAATCTCACTTAGATTTAATAAAATAATTATAAGCCATTAAAATTCCTTTTTCTAATGTCACCTTAGGTTTCCAGCCATATTTTTTTGCAACAGAGATATCCAGTAGTTTTTGTGGTGTGCCATCAGGTTTGGACTTATCATATTTTATTTTTGCATTTACGTTTAAAACTTTTAATACTTTTTTTGCATATTCAGTTATAGTAAAATCTTTACCAACACCAATATTAATGAGAGATCTTTTAGTCTTAATTTTCATAAAATGAATGCATGCATCAGCAAGGTCATCAACAAACACAACCTCTCTTTTAACTTTACCTGATCCCCATATACTTAGAAAATTTTTTTTATTTTTTTTAATATCACTTACTTTTCTTATAAGTGCTGGAATAAAATGTGAGGAAAAAGGATCATAGTTATCATTTGGTCCATAGGTGTTGGTGGGCATTAAACAAAGATAATTTGTTTTGTATTGAAAATTATAACTTTCACATAATTTAATTCCTGCAATTTTTGCAACAGCATAAGGTTCATTTGTTTTTTCCAGACCACCATTTAGTAAATATTTTTCTTTTATTGGCTGTTTACAGTCACGCGGGTAAACACAACTTGATCCTAAAAAAATTAAGTTTTTAATGCCATTAATGAAAGCACCATGAATTAAATTATTTTGAATCTGTAAATTATTATAAACAAATTCTCCCTTAAAAGTATTGTTTGCAAGTATGCCACCCACTTTGGCAGCACAAATGAATATATATTGAGGCTTATTTTTTTTTAAAAACTTAAATGTCTTATCTTGATTTGTTAGATCTAATTTTTTTCTACTTACGGTAATTATATTGTTATATCCTTGATCTTTTAATCTTCTTAAAACGGCAGACCCTACTAAACCCCGATGACCTGCTACAAATATTTTTGTTTTTTTAGAAATCATTTAATTTTATATTTAATTACAAAATTGATTGAATTTATCAAGTATTGAATATTAGGTATTATGTATTGATTATTTTATTGTTAAAAGATTAATAATTTTTAAAATAAAATAAGATATATACTAAATAATAATAATACTCCATATTTAAAGAAGTCAGGATTTATTATAAATTACATTTTTCAATATAATTAATGCTAAAATTTAAGTTAAGAGTTCCTTTGTTTATAATTGGAAGTTAATAATGTATAAAACCAGAATTTATTAAAAGTGATTTCAAAAAAAAATTTATTATTCATTCATAATTCTAGTATTGCCTTACAAATGGTTAGCTTTCTAAAAAAAAGGAAGCTAGATAAAAAAAAATCTGAAATATTTATATTTATAGAAAAGAATTTTCATAATTTACAATTGATAAGAGAAATAAATTATATATTTAAGGATTATAAAATTAAATTATTAGTTTTAAAAAAACTAAAGTTTAATTTATTTACAGTCAAAAATTTTTTAGAATGGAAAGAAATTTTTTTAATTAATAATTCAAACCATAGGTATATAAAATATTTTTTAAGAAAAAATAAAATAAACTTAGAAGATTTTGATGAAATTTTTTATTCTAATGAAAGAAATTCGAATTATATAAATTATATATTTAAAAAAAAAAAAATATATTTCTTTCATGGAATTGGGGATATTAAGATTTTTATTAATCAGAATATTATAAAAAATATTAAGAATAGATTGTTCCATTATATCAACTTTGTATTTAATAAGATTGAATTACCAACAAAAAAATCTCTGTCGGCAAGCATATTAAAAGAATTCATTAAACCGAAATATAATAATAAAAATATATTGAAGATTCATAAAAAAACTTATCAAAAAAATTTCAAGAATTTTTCATTGAAAGAATTAAGTGATATTAACTTTAAACCTAAAGCAAATTTTATTTTATATATTCTAAAATTTCCAAGATTTAAAATGAATGACAAGGACAATGAAAGAACTAAATATTTAATTAATTATTTAAATTTTCAATTTTTGGAAATAAATAATTATATTAATAAAAATAATACTATAAAAAATTATGATATTGTCTTAAAAACAAAAAATAATATTACATCAAAAGAATCTAAGATAATAAATCAAATTGCTAAAAAATATTTCAGAAAAAGAATACAGTTATTCACAAACAAAAAAAATAGTTATGTGAATGCAGAGATATTAGGGACAGAAAATAAATGCAAAGTTATAATTTCAAACATTAGTACTGCTGATTTTTTGATTAAAATCATAAACAACAAAGTTAAAATTGTACAATATAATAAGTTAGTTTATGAGTTTAATATAAAAGATAAATTCATTAATAAAAATAATGTAGATATGAAAATTTCAAAACTTAAAAATTATTATAAAATGGACAAGTATATAATTATATAAAATGAAAAAAATTTTGATAACAGGGTGTGCAGGTTTTATTGGTTTTCATCTTTCTAAATTACTTTTAGATAAAAAAAATATTGTTATTGGTATTGATAATGTGAATAACTATTATTCTATAAAACTAAAAGAACATAGATTAAAAATTCTATTAGGTTATAAAAATTTTATTTTTAAGAAATATGATATAGCTGATTTTCAATCTTTAGATAAAATCTTTATTAAAAATAAATTTGATATAATAATAAACCTAGCTGCTCAAGCTGGTGTGGGTTATTCTATGAAATATCCTGAAAAATACTTTAATTCAAACATCCAAGGGTTTTTTAATATTTGTAATTTGGCAAAAAAATACAATATTAAAAAAGTTTTATATGCATCTTCGAGTTCAGTATATGGAGATAATAAAAGTTTACCTGTTAAAGAAATTTATAAAACTAATCCACTTAATTACTATGCAATTTCTAAAGAAAATAATGAAAAAACTGCTGAATTTTTTTCAAAAATAGGCAATACCAGATTTATTGGTTTTAGGTTTTTTTCTATTTATGGCCCCTATGGAAGACCAGATATGCTTATCTATAAACTCTTAAATTGTCATGAAAAAAAGGAAATTTTTTATTTGAATAATAATGGAAATCATACGAGGGATTTTACTTATATTGATGATGTAATTTCAATTATTTACGATCTAATTAATAAACGTTTATCAAAAAAAAGTGAGATATTTAATATCTCGAATACTAAAATGATAAAATTAAAAACACTTATTAATTTGATGTCAGAAAAAAATATTAAGCCCTCAATAAAAATGCGAGGTTTCCAGAAGGGAGATATTAAAGATGCTTGTGGGAGCAATATAAAAATACGAAAAATTTTAAAAAACCAAAAGTTTACCCCCTTTGAAATTGGTTTAGATAAAACTCTATTATGGTATAAAAATAATAAAAAAATATTTTTATAAATTTTAAATCTTTCTCAATTTATTTAAGTCATTAAATGTATTAATATCAATCGATCTACTCTCAGGCATAATATAATTTAAAAGCTTATTTTTATATAGATTTTTTTTAATACAATTAATCTTTATTATAAAAATAGATGGTCCATTTCTTAAAAATAATTTTTCTTTTCTAAGAGAGGCTTTTTTTTTATCTATTTCTTTTAAAAAATTATTTTTTTCAATCATAAATTTATTTGGATGGTTTTTTTTAACTTTTTTAACAAAAAAAGTACTTATTAACCCATCAGCTTTTTTATTTTGCAATACCATTTTACAGGCTTTGTTGATATCCCGAGTATTTCTAAGGGGTGATGTTGGCTGAAGCAAAACAAGATAATCAAAATTATCTTGAATATTATTTTTCTTTACAAAATAATCTATAGTGCCAAACATAGTAGTGGTGTTTTTTGATACTTTATTTGGTCTTTTATAAGATGTAACTGCATCATATTTTTTTGCTTCTATATTAATTTTTTTAGAATTAGAGAATACAACAGTTTCTGAGATATATTTTGATTTTTTTGATGCATCTATAGAATAGAAAATTAATGGTTTTTTTCTAAATAGTTTTAAATTTTTATTTGGTATTCTTTTTGACCCCATTCTTGCTGGAATAAAACCAATAAATTTTTCCATTAATTAATAGTTAATTTTTTTTTGTATATCTATTGTATTTAATTTTTTTAAAATCTTTATTATTTTTTTTGCTGCATCACCACTTCCATAAATTTTTGATGATTTGAATTTTTTGACTTTAATTTGTCTTCTTATTGCAGAGTAAATTTTATCTTCATCATTTTTTACATCGATAACGTTTGGTCCATGTAATCTTGAGTGCTGTCTAGTTCCAATATTAACAGCAGGTGTACCTATAAATGATCCATCTCTAATTGCTGAAGAGGAGTTTCCAACTATACAAGATGCCCTGTTTAACAAAATTGCATAATCTTCTATAGGCAGATTTTTAATTATTCTATAATTCTTTAATTTATTTTTTTCTCTCAATTTTCGGATTTCTGATGATATTTGTTCATATCCAGCATCAGCGTTCGGCCACAAGATTATTTTTTTTAGATCAATTTTTTGTAGTGCTGCAAATGTTTTTTTTATTTGCTTATTTGAACTATCATACTCTGTTGTTACTGGGTGCTGTAAGATTATGAGGAAATTTTCATTTTTATCTATCTTCATCATATCTCCAACACCATGCATATGTATATTCTGTAAGATAGATTCTTTTTTACTTTTATTTATTATTTGCTTTAATAGATCGTTCCTAGGACACCCAACATTAAATACATATTTTTTGTTTTCACCAAGTTTAATAACTCTATTGTAAGAATCTTTATTAGATACAAAATGCAAATGAGCAAGCTTTGTAATTGCATGTCTTATACTTTCATCAATAGTGCCTGTAACCTCACCCCCCATAGTATGAGCTAATGGTATGTTCATGTACGATGATGTAATTGCAGTCGCCATTGTCTCAAACCTATCACCAACAGTAAAAACTAAGTCAGGCTTGTGGTTTTTAAAAATTTCAGCTAACTCTAACATTCCAAGTGCTGTCGTCTTAACCATTGAGTCTAGACCAGAGCTTTCTACATTGTTATTAATTTTGTGATGAACTTTAAAACCATCTTTTTTTATCAAATTAACAATATTTCCAAATTTTCGTCCCACTGCCGAAGCTCCAACTATCAATCTGTAATTAAATAATTTATTATTTTTTTTTACTTCTGAAATAACACTTTTGATACTGTTATAATTTGCTCTAGAAAAAATTACAAAAGTAATATTTTTTTTTTTATTTAACATTTTTGACATGTAATGGTTCGTCCTTTTTTATCGTCTTTACTAAAACCTTACCAATTAAAGTTTTATATTTGTCTGCTCTTAAATATTTACATGGTTTTTTAAAAGAAAGATCGTTAAATCTAATTCTATGACCTTTTTGTAAATCATTTTTTGCATAAATGCTCTTCTCAAAAATTATTTTCATGTCTTTAAATTCTTTAATATTATTTTTATTTATATTATTTTGATTGATGTGCCAAATTTCTTTTATCGTTTTTGAAAATAATTTAAATTCTTCAGGTTCCATAGAATTTTTTGCATCACTTCCATACATATCTCTACTTAATGTAAAATGTTTTTCTATAACTGATGCTCCCACTGAAGCAGCTGCAAATGAAGCTGATGATCCAAGAGTATGGTCTGAAAATCCAACTTGACATTTATATCTTTTTGAAAAATCTTTGATTACATTTATCCCTACTCTATTTAATGGACAAGGATAGATTGATGAACACTGAAGTAATATTATTTTTTTTTTATTAAAAATTTTTACTGCATTATCAATTTCTTTCCAATTACTCATACCTGTTGAAAGAATAATTTTTTTTCCTGTTTTATTTAATTTTTCTAATAGTGGTAAATTAGTTAATTCTCCAGATGGTACTTTGTAGTATTTTACATTAAGCTTTTCTAAAAGATCAACTGCTTCGATTGAAAATGGTGAACATAAAAATTCTGTATTATTTTGCTCACAATATTTTTTAATTTTTTTCCAATCTAAAAGATCAAATGAAGTTCTTTTAAAATATGAATATCTATCTTCTTTATTAAAATATTTTGGACTAGGAGCATTTTTTAGAGTTTCATATTCAGATATATGCATTTGAAACTTGATAATATCAGCACCAGAAGAGGCAGCTTTTTTAATCAATTTGAATGCAAGATTTAGCTTGCCATCATGGACAGATCCAATTTCAGCTATAATTTTATTCATTTAAAATATTTGTTGTAGAGTTCTACATATCTTTTATAAATAATTTCAATGGAAAAACCATCAAATAAAAATTTTGGAATCATAATGGTTTAAATTAAATGATGAAAGCAAGTATATGCTTATGGTTTCTAAAATAAATGATAATAAAAAAATTGAAATGTCTAGTGCAGAAAAGGAATTATTTGGTATAGAAAAACTAAATATTAAGAGATCTGAAATTCCAGCTGTAACTCATGCTGATTATTCTGCGAGAATACAAAAAGTAGATGAGAATTCAAATTATCATTATTATAAATTATTGCAAAAATTTAGAGAAAAAACAGGTTGTCCAAGTCTGGTAAATACATCGTTTAATATCAGGGGAGAGCCTTTAGTAAATACACCTAAAGATGCCTATCAGTGTTTTATGGGTACGGATATGGATATATTGTGTATGGGAAATTTTTATTTAAAGAAAAAAAATCAAGATAAAAAATTAATTAATAATTATCAAAATAAATTTGAATTAGATTAATTGATTTTTTGCAAAACAAAAAAAGAAGAGAAATCTTTAGTTTGTGGTTTTTTGGTCTTATTAAACCATATACAATTATTAATTATTTTAAATTTTCCTTTAGTAGCTCTAATAATATCTTTTTTTGAAAAAGAAGTAATGTTGTGCGTTTCTTTAAATCTTTGAATTAATTTATCATCCTTATACAAAGAAAATTTATACACAATTTTAATTTTTTTATTTTTATTTTGTGAGTCTATAATTCCATTTCTTTGTAATACATACTTTCCAAATGAAATACTTTTTTTGCTGTCTTGAAGTTTTTCTTTTTTCAAGATTTTACTGTTCCAACAATCAAAAATTAATAATCCTGAATTTTTCAGATTTGAATGTGTATTCTTAAATATTTTTTTTAACGCACTATAATTGTTAAGATAATTTAATACATGGAAAAGTAAAACTGTAACATCATATTTTTTTTTATATCCTCTAAAATTTAATATGTTTTGATTAAAAAAATTATAATTTGATCTTATATTATTTTTTTTAATTTTTTTATTTGCTATATTTATCATCTTTTGACTTATTTCAACACCATCAACAAAGTGACCTTTTTTTAAAAAATTAATCAAATGAGTCCCTGTACCCATGCCTAGATCTAAAATATTTAATTTTTTTTTATTTTCTTTAAAGAAACTTGATATAAATTTTGTCTCTTTTAAATAATTTTTATTAAGATAAAAAAAGTCATAATATTTTGCATACTTTTTAAAACTTTTTGAATATAACATTATTTATTTTATGGATTTATTTTCTAACAAAAAAAAAATATTTTTTTCTTTATTTGGGGTTTTATTTTTTTTAATCATTATTGAAATTTTTTCATTTATTTTACTTAACATTTTTTCAAGCGAGTACAAATCAAAAGAAAAATTTAATGTTAGAGAATTTAATGAATTAGTAAACGATGATAGATTTTTCACAATGAAAAAAGAGATATCATTAAACTTTAAGTCTGGTGATAAAAAATTCTCAATTATTACTGATAAATATGGTTTTAGGATAAATAATTTGAAAAAAAAGAGATATAATGAAAATTTTATTGATAAATGTTGTCATTTATCAAACTTAGGAGCAGATAAAGTTGCTAAGGAATTAAATAAAATTATAAATAAACTAACTTATGAATAAAGATTTAGAATATGTAAAATATAAAAAAAAAGTTTTAGCTATAATTCTTAGAAAAAACTACAAAAAAAAAGGAATACACTTCTTCACACCTGATAACTACTCTCAGCAACTTGGTATTATGACCCATGATAAAAATCACGAAATATTGCCTCACTATCATAAGGAAATAAAAAGAGAAATTTTTTTTACTAGAGAAACACTAATTATTAAGAGTGGAAGCCTTAGGGTTGATTTTTATGAAAGATCAAAAAAATATCTCAAAAGTAGAATTTTAAATAAAGGAGATATTATTCTTTTAGTATCAGGTGGCCACGGATTTCAAATCTTAAAAAAAACTGAAATAATTGAAATTAAACAAGGGCCTTATTCATCCAAAAGAGATAAAATTCAATTTTCTAGACCTAAAAACCTCAGGTTAAAACACTAGTCTAATGAAAAAAAATATTTATATACCTGTAAATACACCTCTTCTTAAAGGAAATGAAAAAAAATATTTAAATCATTGTATAAATAGTAATTGGATTTCATCTGGAGGAAATTATGTAGTGGAACTTGAAAAATCTATTGCAAAAAAATTAGGTAGAAAACATGCTGTCGCAGTATCTAGTGGCACTGCAGCACTTGATATTGCTGTAACAACTTTAGATTTAAAAAAAAATGATGAAATAATTTTACCTACTTTCACAATAATATCATGCATTCATCAAATAATAAGATTAGGATTAAAACCAATTTTTATAGATTGTGATAAAAAAACTTGGAACATGGATGAAAGACTAATAGAAAAAAAAATTACAAAAAGAACTAAAGCAATTCTTGTAGTGCATATTTATGGTTTACCTGTAAATTTTTCAAAAATTTTAAGATTAGCAAAAAAATATAAGCTTAAAATAATTGAAGATAGTGCCGAAGTATTAGGATTAAAATATAAAAAAAAGTTTTGTGGAAACCTAGGTGATATAAGCACATTAAGTTTCTATCCAAATAAACATATAACTACAGGTGAAGGTGGAATGCTGTTGACTGATAATTCAAACTATGCAAAAAAATTTCAAAGTCTTAGAAATCTCTGTTTTGAAAAAAAAAGATTTATACATAATGATTTAGGTTGGAACTATAGATTATCTAATTTACATGCAGCTGTAGGAATGGCACAGTTTGAAAAATTAGATACATTTATAAAAAAGAAACGTGAAATTGGCAAACTTTATAATTCACTATTCAAAAAATTTAATTTTTTTGATACTCAGCCTGATAAACTTGATTATGCAAAAAATATTTACTGGGTATATGGAATTGTTTTAAAAAAAAAATATTTATCATTTAAAGAAATAATAATTAGAGAATTAAAAAAAAGTGGTATTGAAACAAGGCCTTTTTTCTATCCATTACATCTTCAGCCAATTCTTAAAAAAAAAATATCAATTAACGGTAGATATCCCAATGCAGAAAATTTGTATAAATCTGGCTTTTATATACCAAGCGGATTGGGACTTAAAAATATTGAAATACGCTACGTAGCTAAAACGATGATAAAATTATTTAAAAAAATTGATAGTCAGTTATGAATATAGCAATAGTTTTTTCAGATTCAAAAACTTCAATTGGAGGTGGGCTATCTTATCAAATAAAATTAGCAAAGTTAATTAAAGAAAATTTTAATCAAAATATTTATTTTTTTTCAAATGACAAAAGTATTGAAGGAAAATTAACAAGATATGACATAGATGTCAGTTATTTAAATTATAATATATTTAAAAAACTATTATTTAAAATTAGTAAAATTAAATTTTTTAAATTTATAAATTTTTTTTATAAATTTAATTTAGATAAAAAGTTTTTAAAAAAAGATATTGATCTAGTGTATTTTCTTTCACCTAATAGTGATAGTTTATATCTTGAAAACATTAATTATATTTTTACGGTATGGGATTTATGTCATAGAGATCATCCTGAATTTCCTGAAGTGAGAAATAATTTAGCATTTGAAAAAAGAGAAATCTTACTTAATAAAATATTGCCATTTGCAACAAAGGTAATAAGTGAGTCGTCTTTTGGTAAGCAACAATTAATCAAAAGATATAATATAGATAATGAAAAGTGTGAAATTATAGATATGCCCCTTTCCTATTTAAGTAGTGAAGATACAAACTTGGATAATAGTTTTATTGATAACACTATTAATAAATATCATATAAAAAATAAGTTTATTTTTTATCCTGCTCAACTTTGGGCACATAAAAATCACATTTATAATATTGATGCTATTAAATATTTAGCTAAAAAAGAAATAATAATTGATTTAGTATTTTGTGGAGCTGATAAGGGAAACTTGAAAACAATAATGGCTTACGCAAAGAAAAATAATCTGGAAAAGCAGGTTAAATATTTAGGTTATATTGATAAAAAAGAAATAACAGCTCTATATAAGGCATCTTTAGCACTTTCCATGCCTACCTATTTTGGCCCAACAAATATACCTCCTCTTGAAGCTTTTAAAAATTCTACGCCAGTTTTATATCCAATATTTGATAGTGAAAACAAACTGTTTAATAATGGAATATGGCCTATAGATCTTAAAGATCCAAAAACTTTATCCCTTCAAATAGAAAAAATTCTCAAAAATGACAAAGCAATAGATGAAAAAATTGAATATGGGAAAAAATTTTTAGATTCAAATAATGATGATAAAATAATTAAGTGTTTAAAAAATATTTTTAATGAATTTGAAATTAAGAAAAAAACTTGGAAAGTATAAATTAAATTATTTTTTTTAAATTATTAAAATTAAATATATCTATCCAGCTGTTTTTAGATAAATTAATAATCTGAACGTTCATATCTTTTGCTATTTTTTTATATTCCAAATATTGATTATAAACTTCTAGAGAAGCTTTTAATTCTTTATCTAATTTTAAAAAGTGACTATTTAATTTATTTTTTCCTGTAGTAAATCTTAAATCTTTCTTTTCACTATAAAAATTATCAATCCTAGAGTTGAAATTTTTTAGCTGATTATGGTCACAACCTAGTAAATAGATTTTTTTATAGCCCATATTAATGAGAACTGGTAAAACCATCAAAGAACCTGTCTGAAATTTAGGTAATGGTTTTTTAATGTTGGTATGAAATTTTTTTATGTTTTTAGATATTTTTAAATAAAAAATATTTCTAGATTTATATAATTTTTCATTTTTAAAACTCTTATCATCATAGCTCATAACTATATCAGTTTTTTTGGGTAACTTCTTATCAGATTGTATAAGCCATTTATAAAAACTATTCCTGGAGATTGGAGCATGATGTGGAGCAAAAAAATGTAACAAGGGGTTTATTGTATTTATCTCATTTAACAAAAAAGCATTACTCAGTGTAAAGCAGTCTTGACCTTTAAGTAATTTTAAATTTTCTTTTTTTAAACTTGGACCCGTAGCAATCAAAAATGCACTATCTTTGGTCCTTTTTTTTTTTAAATAGCTGTTTCTTTTAATAATTTTTTTACTTGTTATTAAATGCAAAAAATAAAAATGTATAAAATAATTAAAAATTTTAAATATTATTGGAGGAATTATATTTTTCAAAAGTTTATAAATAAACATTTTGTATATTAATTAATTTTTCTTATTAAATTACCTTCTTCAAACTTTTCTTTTGCCAACAAGCTCATTAATTTCTTATAAATATTTTTTATCATGTTAAAATCTTTTTTGACGTCAATATCTATAGATGCATAAGAAGGAATTAACTGAACATACAGCGGTAAACCCCACCTCTTTTTTTTTAATACTGCAGATCTACTTGCAATCTGAACTGTATTAATTTCCTGCCAAAAAGTAGTGTTCTTAAATTCTTGAGATCTTGGGTATTTTTTTGGGTACCATGCATTAAAACCATGTTCTTTGACTATTTTCCATCTCCACGGTACAATCTTAACACCTGTAATTCCTCCATTTGCTTTATTATTAACTACATTCTTAACTAAAACTTTTAATAGCTTGGGGTTTCTTAGTGGTGATGTTGGCTGTAAGCATACCACATAATCAAATTTTATTTTTAATTTTAGTTCTATTTTTATTAATGATTCATTTATAACATCAGAAATATCTGCTTTTGAACCTGATAGTTTTTTTGATCTCTGTATCCAAGGAAGTTTTTTTGCAACTTTTACTTTATCTGAGCTGACAAAAATATAATCACAAACTTTACTTTTTTTTGCAACATCATAAGCCAACTCAACCAGAGTCTTATTTGAAAGTTTAAGTAAATTTTTGTTTTTGATTCTTTTACTGCCTGATCTAGCTGGAATAATGCATAATATTTTTTTTTTATCTATCATTTTAAATATTTAATCAGTCTTTGATTTCTTGAATTAAGTGATTATTCTTTATTCTAAATATTTTGTTACAAAAAGAAAGTGTTGAAAGTCTATGTGTAATAAATAATATTGTTATTTTACCTTTTAAAATTTTTAATTCTTCTAATATTTTATTTTCTGTTTCTTGGTCAAGAGAATTTGTTGCCTCATCTAAAATTAGAAGTTTTGGTCTATTATATAAGGCTCTAGCAATCCCTATTCTTTGTTTTTGTCCACCACTGATTTTATTTCCTAATTCTCCTACTGCTGTATCTATTCCTTTATCTAAGCTTTCTATAAAAAATTTTAAGTTAGATTTTTCTATTGCATATTCTATTGAGGCTTCATTAATTTCACTAGGTTCTATTCCATAAGCAATATTATTTTTTATAGTATCATCAGATAGATAAATATTTTGAGGAATATAACCAATATTTTGATACCACGAATGTAAATTAATATTTATATTTTTTTTATCTACAATTATATTTCCTTTGGATGGTATGTTTAATCCTGTTATTAAATTTACTAGAGTAGATTTTCCTGCCCCACTCAAACCTATTATACCAACTACTTCACCAAATTTTATTTTAAAATTTATATTTTTTAAAATTTCAGTATGTCCATCATTATACTTAAAACTTAAATTAGATACTTCAAGAATGTCATTAAAGATAATTTTTGTGTCCTTTTTTTCTTTTTTTTTATTATTTTTACAGATAACAAGCTCATGATGAATCAATTTTACCACTACTGAGGAAAATTTAATCTTTTGTAGTCCAGCTATCAATTTTGTAAATGATGGGAGCAATCTTATTCCTGCGATTGTAAAGATTATTATTAATGGCAATATTTCAGAATAATCTTTATTTAAAAATAAAAGCAAAACTGTAAAACCACAAATACAAAGCACTCCAAAAAACTCTAAAAATAATCGTGGTATCTGCCCAACAAAAACCATTTTAGCAATAAAGTTTGCACTTTTTGAATTGTGTGAAAAAAAATTGCTGATAAAAAAATTTTCTAAAGACCTTATTTTAATATCTTTAAATGAGCCAAAGGCATCTTGTATAAATTTAATCTTTTTATCATCATGATATTGACGTTTTTTTCCCCAAAATTTTAATCTTTTATTGGGCAAATAAAATATGACTAAAGCTACAATAGATGTTGTTATGAATATTATTAAAGTTGCTTTTAAGTTGTAAAATATAAGAAATGTAATTATTGCAAGTAATACAAAGCATTCTGTAGCTAACAACAAATAAGCGCCTACGACTTGAGAAAAAAGAGTAGCCTCTTGAACAATATTTCTTATTTGCTCAGATGACTTGCTATCTTGATGATCTTGATAATCTTGTTGAATATACCCCTCATATAAATTTTTAGAAATAAATTTTTGAATATTGGCTGCTAAAAAGGATTTTCTATATGACAAAAATATCAAGAATAGTGTTTTTAAAAAATAAAATAGTATAAATATTAATAAAAGTATAATTTCAATATTATCAAAATTAAAACGATCAGATATAAAGGCAATAAACTTATGGTCTTTATTTAAAACTGCATCTATCAAAGGTATTATCAGGCTTAAACCTAAAACCTCTAAAACAGCAGCAATTAAAATTAAAAAAAATAAAAAATATAACTCAATCTCTATTTTTTTACTTAATGATCTAATAATAAGAATTACTTGATTCATTTAATTATTAAATCTGAAATTTTTTTTACCTTAATATTATTGTTTGATAAATCAATTATGTTACAATCTTTTATATACTCTAATCTTTCATTTATACTGATATTTAATATCTTTCCATTTTTGTCTCTCATATCACAAACATAATCATTAAAATAACTTGTTAAATTATTTTCTTCTGGAAGATCAAGTTTAATCAAATCTTTTTTGCTTTTTAAAATAAAAAAAGCATTACAGCACTCAACATTACATCCTAAAAATACATATCCTTTTTTTTTCATTAAATTAATTAATGCCCTTAGTGATAAGCCATAACATTGACCTGAATAATGATATTTAAATCTATCAAATTGATCTGAGTAAGGCACGGTTACTTCTAAGTTTGGTCCAAAATTTTGATTATATTCTGCTATAAAAATATCACTAATCTCATTTGGCAATTTTTCAATAATATAGTAATCCATACTATCTATGTCGATGCTAAAAAGATTGAGTCTTTCTGTAAAATCATTAGATTTGAGAACCTCTAAAATATTATCTCTTGTGATATAATCATTAAATATTTTAATTGAACCTCTATGAGCATCATAGGTGTCTTTAACATTATCCTTTAATATTGAGTTTACATCACACAACAACCCTCTAAACGGATAATTATTTATTAAAAATTTGGTATTACACTCAGTGTAATCACCAACTCCTATTTCAACAAATTTTAACTTTTGAATATTCAATGCATTGATTAAATAGTCTATGATACCGTCTTCCCCATTTTGAGAAAAAACTTTAAATTCTAAATCTTTAAGATTTTTGATGTTAGAATAATTTCTTCTTTTTAAAGAAAAATGGCTATCAGCATTTAAAATTAAACTTTTATCAAATCTTTTTTTAAAAAAAAATTTAAATCTATTAATAAAGTTGATTACCATCTAAAAAAATTAAATTATGGTTAATATTTGATTAAATCAATGTAGTATTTAATAGAAATCTATACTATTAATCAAAAAATGAAAGAAAGATTTTATAAGAATACTTATTTTAAAGAAAAAGAAAAGAAAGATTTTACTTTAACTTTTAAAACTTCAACTGCAACTGTTCCAAAAAATGCTTTAGTCGAGCTTACAAATGGATGCAATCACGCCTGTGTATTTTGTTTTAATCCTGAAATGAAAAGAAAAATAAGCAGTGTTGATATGAGTGAATATCAAGACTTTATAGAAGCGGCATCAAAAGAAGGCTTGGAAGAAGTTGGATTATATTCAACAGGTGAGCCTTTTATGACTAAAAATCTTGAAGAATATACTTTCATTTGTTGAGCAACAATTTTATTTGTACAAATGACTAATATTTTTCGCATTTTATTTAAAAAATATATTGGTTAAATTCATTTGTATAATTATGCTTTGCAGGATTCTAATTTATAAAATTATATCAATGTTTACAAATTTAAATAATTAATGTTTTAAAATGTTAAAAAAAATCAATTTATCTGAACCTTATTTGGATATTAAGGATCAAAGAAGTGTAAAGAAATCTATTGAAGAAGGATGGGTTTCAACAGCAGGAAAAAGTATACAGGACTTTGAGAGATCAATATCAAAGTATGTAAAAACAAAATATTGTGTTGCTTGTAACTCAGGAACTTCTGCTTTACACATAGGTCTTAAAGTTTTGGGTGTTAAAAATAACGATGAAGTTATTGTCCCATCAATAACATTTATAGCAACCGTAAATTCTGTAAAGTACAATGGTGCTAATCCAATCTTTATGGATATAGATGAAAATTTCAACATAGATGAAAACAAAGCCCTCCAATTTCTCAAAAACAATACCTTTAAAAAGGGGAAATATTCGTATAACAAAAATACTAACAAAATTATCCGTGTTTTAATTGTGGCGCATATTTGGGGGGGAGCATCAAAAATAAAAAGAATTATTTCTGAATGTAAAAAGAGAAATATTAAAGTTCTAGAAGATGCGGCAGAAAGTTTAGGAACATTTTACAATTTTGAATATTTAAAAAATAAACATACTGGTACAATTGCAGATTTAGGAGTTTTATCATTTAATGGAAATAAGATAATAACTTCTGGTGCTGGAGGAGCTATCTTAATAAATAACAAAAATTATGAAAAAAAGAGCAGATATTTAATTAATCAAGCAAAGGATAATGAGTTTTTTGTACATAATGATTTAGGTTATAATTACAGACTGCCAAGTTTAAACGCAAATCTTGGAATTTCTCAATTAAAGAAAATATCATATATAAGAGAAAGAAAAAAAAAAATTCACTTTCTTTATAGAAAAAAATTTTCTTCCTCAAAAATATTTGATTTATATAATTTTCCAAATATTTCTGACAATAATTTTTGGATGAATGTAATTATTTTAAAAAAAAATATTGACTACAAATTCATTAATTTTTTGATTAAAGATAATAAAAAATATATTGAGTTTAGAAGAGTATGGCTACCTAATGAAAGACAAAAAATTTATATGAAAAATGAAAGATATCTATTGAGTAAAAGTAAAGATTTATATGATAGATCAATTTGTATTCCTTCCAGTACAAACATGAATATTAAAAAAATTAATTTTATTTTTAATCAGATAAATAAAAGCTACAAAAAATTTCAAAAAAAATAAATTTATGAAGATTCTTTTAATAATAAATAAAGAAAAAAAACATATAAGAAAAATAATTGAATTATTTAAAAAAAATTTTGCAAATTTAAAAATAATTGATCATAATGAATTTCATAATAATCTTAGAAATGACTATGATTATGTGATTTGTTATTTATCAAAAAAAATTCTTAAATCGAAATTCTTAAACCAAACAAGAAAACTTAATATTAATATTCATCCTGGATCATCTAATTATCCTGGTATTGGCTGTTTTAACTTTGCACTTTACAGTAATGAAGAAACATATGGTGCTGTCGCTCATATTATTAATGAGAAAATAGATAACGGAAAAATTATAAAAGAAGTAAAATTTACAATTAATAAAAATTATAATGTTGCTCAACTTGCAAACATTACTTACAAAAATATGATTTTTTTGACTAAAGATATTGTGAAGATGATAAAGAAAGATAATATTATTTTCTCAAAGATTAAGTGGAAAAGAAAAGCTTATACTCGAAATGATTTAAATAAATTAGCTGAAATAAAAATTAATTATTCCAAAAAAAGAATTTATAAAATAATAAAGTGTTTATATATGCCAAGTAAACCGGCCCCCTATATTTATTTGAAAGGTGTCAAATTTGAATATTCAGGAAGTTGATATGAATGTTCTTTTAATTCCAAATACAAACAGCTTTAGATCATATTTAGAGCTTGCTAAATTTTTAAAAAAAAAAAAAATAAATTATAAGTTATTAGTTTTGCATGAAAGTGTGGAAAGATTAATTATTAGAAACAAAATTAAAACTAATATAATCAAACATATAGAACCTAATTATTATAAGATTTACAAAAAAAGATTTTTTTTTAAGTTTTTTTTACTATTATATTATAGTTTAAAATTCCACTTAATCGCTAAAATTGATCTTAAAAAATATAACTTTGATAATATAATTGTAGCTGGAGATAGAGAGACCTCTCTAAAGTTATCAATTATCAAAATAGCAAACCAAAAAAAAATACAAGTTTACAATTATCTCACATCAATTACGGCAAGCAAAGAAATGTTAAAAATTTCGAGAAATAATAATCCAAATTTTTTTATCAAAAAAAATTCTTTCACTTACAAATTTTTTAAAAAATTTACTTATCCAAATAATGAAGATAAAAGAAAAACAATTATTTTTTATGACAAAGTACACATTTACATAAATTATTTATTAAATATTTTGCCTAATAATCCATGGATACCTTCTGGTGGTGGATCAGATATATTTCTTGCAGAGACAGAAATAATTAAAAAATTAGAAATGCAAAAAGGTTGTAAAAAAAATATTTATGTTGTGGGTAGTGTTGATCAAGATAATATAAAAAATTCCTATAAACCAAAAAAAAATAATAAAAAGAAAATTGCTATATTGTTAACTCATTGGCATGAACATGGTTTAAAAAACATAGCCGAACATCAACATAGAAATGAAACCTTGTGTGAATATTTATATAAGTATAATTTTAATAAAAGAAATGAATATTATTTATATCTTCATCCTAAGCAAAAAATGAATAATTATAATTGGGTTAAAAAATATAATATTAAAATTTTTCATAAACCAATATCAGTAGATTTTTTAAATATCGACTTAATTATCTTAAGTTTCAGTTCCTCAATTGTTGCTTGGGCTTTAGAACATAAAATTAAAATCATTATTGCAAATTATTTTAAGGAAAAACATACTATATTTAGGTCAAATAAGATAAGTTACGCTAATAATCTACTAAAATTAAATTATATTTTAAAAAAAAATTTAAAAAAAATTAATATGAAAAAAACAAAATCATATAAAAAAGTTAGAAACGAAGATAAATTTTCAAATAAGATTTATAAAATATTAATGTTTAGAGGAGAAATTTAATTGAAAGATAAAATTCAGATAATAGCTGAAGCTGGAGTAAATCATAATGGAAATATCAAATTAGCCAAAAAACTAGTAAGAATTGCTAAAAATTCTGGAGCTGATTACGTGAAATTTCAATATTTTAATCCAAACTATTTAACTACAAATTTTTCAAAACAGGCTGATTATCAAAAAAAAACTTTTAAACAAACAAATAATTCTCAAAAGATTATGTTAAAGAAACTTTCTCTTTCTTTAAAACAATTAAATGAAATTTATAATTATTGTAAATTGCAAAAAATAAAATTTGCATTATCTGTCTTTGACCATTTGTCATTGAAAAATATAATTAAATTTAATTTGGATTTTATTAAAATTCCATCAGGAGAAATTACAAATTTTCCACTTCTCAAAGGAGTAGCAAAAATGAATAAAAAAATAATTCTATCCACAGGAATGTGTAATAATAGTGAGATTAAAAATGCGTTAAAAGTTTTAAAAAAATATAATCTTTCAAGAAAAAAAATTGTTTTATTGCATTGCACAAGCAATTATCCTGCTAGAGAAGATGAAGTGAATATATCTTCAATCGTACAAATTAAAAAAAAATTTAGGTTAGAGGTTGGCTATTCTGATCATACGATTGGAAATGAGGCTGCAAATATATCAGTAGCTTATGGTGTAAGAATATTTGAAAAACATTTTACAATTTCAAAAAAAATGAGAGGACCAGATCATGCTGCAAGTTTAAATCCAAATGAATTAAAAGATTATATAAATTCATTAAAAAAAAGTGTCAAAATAATTGGTAGTGGAATGAAAATGGTATCAAAATCTGAGAGGAAAAATTTACAAGTTATAAGAAAATCTATTTATGCCACAAAAACAATTACAAAAGGAGATATTTTCTCTGAAGAAAACATTTTACCTAAAAGACCATTCAATAAAAATAATCCAATGGATTGGGACAAACTTATTGGAAAAAAAGCTAGAAAAAATTATAAAATAGATGACGAAATTAAAATCTAAGAAAATTTTTATTTTCACAACTAATAGAGCAGATTATGGTTTGCTAAAAAGGTTTATTTTACTTTGTAAAAAATCAAAGATAATAAAGCCTTTACTTATTGTAACTGGCTCACATTTACAAAAAAAATTTGGTTATACCTATAAAGAAATAAAAGATGATAATTACATAAAACCAATAAAAGTATTTGTTAGAATTAATGGAGATCGTCCAGAACAATTAGCTAATTCAATGGCAAATAATATAAAAGCGATTTCTAAAATTTTTAAAAAAAGAAAACCAGATTTAATTGCAGTTCTAGGAGATCGTATAGAACTTATTCCAATTTGTTATTCAGCACTACTTTTTAATATTCCAATTATTCATTTTAATGGTGGTGAACTTACAGAGGGCTTAATGGATGATGCTATAAGACATTCTGTTACTAAATTATCTCACATTCACTTTGTAGCAAATAGAATATATAAAAAAAGATTAATTCAAATGGGTGAAAATCCAAAAAAAGTTTTCAACATAGGTGGAACATCAATAGACAATGTTAAAAATACAAAATTACTTAACAAAAAACAGCTTGAAAAAAAACTGAGCCTACAATTTGATAAAAAAATTTTTTTAGTCACTTATCATCCCGTAACGCTTAATAAAGAAAATTCTAAAAAGGAGATAAATAACTTGTTAAAAGCACTGTCATATTACAAAAATTATCAAATTATAATCACAGGTACAAATATAGATCCAAATAGTAGTTATATTAAAAAAAAAATATTTGAATTTTGCAAAAGAAATACAAATGTTAAATATTTTGAATCTCTAGGACATACTAATTATCTATCAATCATGAATAATTGTGATTTAGTTATAGGCAATTCTTCTAGTGGAATACTCGAGGCACCTTTTTTAAAGAAGCCTGTAATAAATATTGGTAACCGACAAGGAGGTAGATTAAAATCTAAAAATATCATTTCATGTAAATCAAGTATAAAAGATATTCAAAAAGCATTTAAGATTTTTGAGTCAAAAGAATTTAAAAATCAATTAAAAAATTTTAAAATATTTTATGGTAATGGAAATACAAGTAAAAAAGCAGTTAATATTTTAGAAAAAATAGATTTGAAAAAGATTTTGATAAAAAAATTTTATGAATAAAAAAAAAATTATTTTAATTGGAAATATTAAAAATACTTTCTCTCTATTAAAAGTTATCTTTAAATATTCTAATAATTTTGATTTATTTGTAATTACTAATAAAAATAAAAAAAAATCTGACTATTTCAATTTAGAGCCTTTTTGTAAAAAAAATAAAATACCCATTTATTTTACAAAAGATATTAATAATTTACAAACTTTCAATAAAATAAAAAAATTTATTCCAGATTATATTTTTTGTTTTGGATGGTCACAAATATTAAAAAAAGAATTATTAAATATAGTAAAAGATTTTAGTTTAGGTTATCATCCAGCTAAATTACCCCAAAATAGAGGAAAGCATCCTTTAATATGGGCAATAGTTTTGGGTCTTAAGGAAACAGCTTCTACATTTTTCAAATTAGATAAAAAAGTAGATAATGGTGACATTATAAATCAAAAAAAAATTAAAATTTCATCAAAAGATAATGCACTATCTTTATATAAAAAAATGGAAAAGATTTCATGTAAACAATTAAATGATATTTTAAAAAGAATTATTTCTTCAAAAGTTAAAAGAATAAAAATTAAAACAAATAATTCAAATATCTGGAGAAAGAGAAACTTTAAAGATGGAGTAATTAATTGGAGAATGTCTTCATTAAATATTTTGAATTTAGTAAAAGGACTTTATTATCCATATCCTTTTGCAGGTACGTACTACAATGGTAAATATATTTCTGTTAAAAAAGTTCAAATTATAAAAAAAAAAATCCAAAACGCTGAGTTTGGTAAAATTTTACATTTGAACAAAAATAAACCACATGTTAAATGTGGAGATTATATTATAAAAATTTTAAGTTACGAACCAAAAATAAAATTTAAAAAAGACGATTATTTTGATGAAAGTTAGTATTGTTTCTCCACACGTTGATGACGAAACACTTGGTTGTGGTGGATTACTTTTAAAATTAAAAAAAAAAAAGGTTTCAACTTCAGTAATTTTTGTATCTGAAAATAGCTCAAAAAAATTAGATATAATTATAAATAAAATTAAAAAAGAATATAAATTAAAATCAATTTATAGGCTTAAATATAAACCATCAACATTAGATATGGTAAGCAAAGATGAACTTATAAACAAAATAAAAAAATGTTTGATAAATTTTAAAACTTCTGACTTATATCTTCCAAATCCAGATGATATTCATTCAGATCATTACCACACATTTAAAGCTTCTTTATCTGCCTCTAAATGGTTTAGAAACAAATATATAAAAAAAATATTAATTTACGAAACGTTATCAGAAAGTGAAATCCTTACTCAAAATGCATTTAATCCTAATGTTTATATAAATATTACAGATCAAATTAAAAATAAAATTAAGATAATGAGAAATTATCATTCAGAAATAAAAAAATTTCCATTTCCAAGAAGCTCGACTAGCATCGATAGTCTTGCAAAGTTAAGAGGATCTTCTTGTGGACATAGATATGCAGAAGCATTTAAGATAATTTTTTCTAAAGAATAAATTAGACATTCTTAGATAATTTTACTTTTTTATGATTTTCATACTTAAAACTAGGATATATTGACTTAGCAATTTTTTTAGTATCAGCCAAAGAATTTTTTTTCAGTTTTTTTATAATCTTCTGATAATTATTTAATCTTCTAAATTTTGTTTTTATAATGATCTTATCATTCAAGGTAATGTATTTTTCTTCATTTACAGATAAATCTTCGATTCTTTTTTGCCCATATGTTAAAATTTTGTTAAATCTTATTTTTATATTTTTTGCATTTAGGCTTTCTTTATTCATCTTAAATTTAACATTTAATTTTTTTAAAATTTTTAAGCATAATTCATATATATCTTTTGGATGATTTATTTGGTCTGGATTTGGTAAGACGATATTATTTCTACACTCATTCAATAATGATTTGAAACATAAAGATGCTGACTCCTCATGAGTAATAAAATATCTTTTAACATTCAGTGGAATACCAAATGTTCCTCCCTTAATACATCTATCATAAATACTTTTTAGTATACTTCCTTTTGAAAAACTAACATTAGTAAATCTAACAGAACAAATATTTTTTTTTTTATTTTTTTTTTTAATTTCAAACAGCGTGTGTTCCATTAGCTTTTTTGAAACTCCAAGTAAACTTGTGGGCTTATTTGCTTTATCAGTTGATACTGAAAAAATATATTTAACATTTTTAGGATAATTAAAATTTAAAAAGTTGGCTGAATTAACTTTAAACATATAATTTGAGGAAATTAAATTTTCTTCTGACCTTACATGCTTCAATGCTGAAAAATTATATATACCTGTAATATTATTTATTAAAGAAAAATTTTTTAAATTCAAATTCAAGATATCACAACAGATATAATTAACTTCACAATTATTATTTTTATATACATTCAACTCTCGATTAAGCTCTGTTAATTCATTTTCATCTTTATCAATTAAAAAAACTTTATTAGGTTTAAATGATAATAAATATTTAGAAAAAACTGAACCTATTGAACCAGCTGCACCAATAATAATATGATTTTTTTTGTAGATTTTTTGAAAAATTTCTTTTTTTTGGGATGAACTTAATTGAAATCTATTTTTTTTAGAAATTAAAATTTTTTCAAATTGTTCAATATTATAAACAGTTAACGCCATTAATTATTAATATTTTGCTAACGGACATTTTCTACAAGTTGGTATTTCGTTAATCTTACCATTCAAATGTTTTTCTCTAATATCTTTATAAGTCTCATTATTCCAGATTTCATCTATTGAATTTTTGTTTACATTGCCCATTACTAACTCACGATTACTATCTATACAACAAGGAGTAACAACTCCATCTGGATGTACAAACATTCTTTGCCATAATTGAGGGCAACAAAAAATTTTTTTTCTTGATCCAATTTCTACTACTCCTTTATCTTTTTGATTACTTTGTGTTCCATGATCTAAATAATCTACATATGCAATTGTATCAACTATTCCTGAAAATAATTTTTGAAAATCATTCCACTCTTCTCTGTTTTCTTTCATTAAAACCATTTGCACCCTTGTTATAGGAGTTTCTGATTTTAATTCTTTTTTGATTTTCATAAAATTTTTTATATTGCTCAAAACTTCGTCATAATTACCCTTTACTCTTATTTCATTAAATTTTTCTTTATATGGAGAATCAAAAGAAAAAAAGACCTTATCAACACCTGATAATATAATTTCTTTTGACTTTTTTTCAGTAAGTAAACTTGCATTAGTATTAAACATTACATCTACCACTCCAGCTCTTTTTGCAAATTTAATCATTTTAACTAGATTTTTATTTACCAACGGCTCCCCAAGATATTGAAATTTAATGGATCTTAAACCTTTTAGAACACCTTCTGAGACTATTTTTTCATAAGTCTTCATATCAAAATTTTCAACTTTCCAGAAAGTTTTATTTTCCATCATCTCTGTTCTTGGACACATAGTACACAAAAAATTACATGCACTTGTTGCTTCAATATCTAAATGTATTGGAAAACCATTTAATATATTCTTTTTAGGATTATTATGCCATTCTTGTCTGTAAGATTTATACTCTTTTGATCTTCTAGATTCCCAATCATCCATTACTGTTTGGGTTTTTAAATGAAAATTATGATCGACAACAATTTCTATATTTTTATTCATTTCTAAATCTCGGTCTTGTAACAGGTTTTTGCACAATATGTGCATTTATTTTAAATATATTGGGTTTTTTTTTATATAGTTTCAAAATATCATTTATACTTGGAAAATCTGCTGGCAAATTTTTCAATACTTCATTAATTGTCTTATAATCTTCAGCATAATCTACTGTTAATCTAATTTTCTTATTTATTTTAGGTCTTCCATAATCCTCTATTTTAAAATTTTTCATTTTTTTAAAATAACCAACCCATGTTTCTGTATTTTTGGAGTTTTTTTTTTTCATTACCTTTTTTAAAGACTCAATATTAATTGCATATGCAAACATACCAATTGGTAATGTTAAATTGGTTGTGAGATCATTTTTTTTTTTTTTATGAAATTTAAGAATTTTCTTAGCATAAGAGGAATCAATTAACGGGTTATCTGCTGTACAGCTAATAATATTTTTAAATTTAAATTTTTGTGATGCTTTCAACATTCTTTCTAAAACATCTTTTGCATGTCCTCTATAAAAAGATATTCCATTTTTTTTGGCAATTTTAGTTAATATATGATCTTGTCTAGATTTGCTTGTTATTAAAATTATCTGATTGGCTTCAAATTTTTTTTTTAAATTTTTAATTAAATGTTCAATTATGAGATTACCATTAATCAATTTTTTAATAATTTTCTTTGGAAATCTTTTAGATTTGAGTCTTGCAGTAATCAATACTCCATCTGACATTTATGCAAAATCCTTTTTTTTTAAATTAGATAACTTCCTTACAGACTTGATAAGTTTTTTATTTAAAAATAAATGAAGATTATCTACTATTTCTCCTTTTTTTGATGTCCTTAAAAAAATTAAATTTTCTTCTTTAATTAATGTGCCTTTTGGAAAATTTTGTTTATAAAGAATTTGTTTCTTTGAATAATTTCTATACTTCAGTTCATCATTTGAAAGTTTTTTGCTATTTTTATTCAATATTAAATTTTCTGAATTTTTACAAATATCAATAAAGGTTTTATAATTTTTAATTTCAATTGCAGACGCTCCATCAGTTCTATTTTTTTTATTTTCATCAGTAATATGTTTTTCGATTATTTTAATTCCATTACCTATAGCAGCAGCTGGCATTGCGTATCCATTGAGATCAAAATCTGAATGATCTTGATATCCTAATTTCAAATTATATTTTTTTGCAATTTTTTTTACTAATGAAATATTAATTTTTTTTGGATCTGTTGGGAAAAGCTGAATACCGTACATTAGCCATATAGAAATTCTAAATTTCTTTATATATTTAATAGACTTTTCAATCTCGTTTATTGTCGATCCACCTACTGACAAGTCAATTCTAGAGGCATGCTTGCTAACCTTTTCTAATAATTGAAAGTTTCCTAAATCAGAACTATGTATCTTAAAAAATTTTATTTTATTTTTTATACAGAAATTAAGTGTCTTAAGTTCATAAACACAACAAATAATATCAATTTTACTAGATAATTTACGAATATATTTAATAATATATGACCAATTTTTATAACTTATTTCTACATTTTTTAATAAATTATAATCTTTGTGATCCTTGCTAACCATAAAGTTTTTATCCCAGATCTGCAACTGAATTGCCTGAAAATTTGCTTTTATTGCTTCTCTAATCAATTTTTTTAACAAATTAACTGAGCCATCATGAGAACAAGCTGTTTCAGCGATTATATATATTTTATTCATTTGATTTTTTTTTGGTTTTTTCTTGCTTTTAATAAATTTTCTTTGTTTCCAATGTCAATCCACTCCTCATGCATAGGAAATATTCCAACTTTTTTCTTATCAACAATATTATTAATAACATCGGTCATTCTTAGGAATTTTGTAACATTTATTTTCTTTAATAATTTTTTATTTATTACATAAATACCTGTATTGACAAAACTTTTTATAGTTGGCTTTTCTTCAATCATACGGAATTTTTTATTGATTCTTTTAACTACTCCAAAAGGAATTTGATGGTTGTAATTCATGCACCCTATTGTTAAATCAAATTTATTCTCTGTATGGTAATTAAGTATCTTTTCAAATCTTAATTCGGTAACTATATCGGCATTAATTACAATTAAGTTCTCAATTCCTTTTTTGTCTATTAAGCTTAAAGATCCTGCTGTACCCAAGCTCTTATTTTCTTCTATAAACTTCACTTTTAAACCAAAATTATCATTAATATTAAAAAAGTTTTTAATTTGATTTCCATAATAGTTAATCGAAACGATGACATTGATAAAATTTTCATTTAGGATTTTTTTTACTATTAAGTGAATTATTGGTGTTTTATTAATTTTTACTAAAGGTTTTGGTATATATTTTGTATAAGGCAATAATCTTTTTCCTTTACCACCAGCCATAATCATTATTGGAGTATAGTTTTTGCTATCAAAAGTATCTGCCAAAAATAAAGAGATAATTTTTTTTGATTTTAAAATTGGAATTCCTTTTAGATATCTAGTTTTTAATGACTCTTCATAAAAATTTTTTTTTTTAATAAACGAATTAATATTACAAGTTAAAGGTTTTTTATTAATAATTTTTTTTACAGGTATTGTAAGATCATTATTTTTTAACAAATACCTTCTAATATCTCCATCAGTCAACGTGCCTATAAATATTTTTTTTTTATTAACTGAAAAAAGTATTGGTGGATTTAACTTGTTCATTTTTAAAATTGCCCTTTTTATGGACAAATCATTATTTATTATGAACTTGCTTATATTTTTTTTAATCATTTACAGTTTTTATTTTATAAAAATTATTTAAACTTAATAATTAAATTATCATTAAAGAAGATTCTAACTTTTAAAAAATTATTATAAATTATATAAATAAACATTTTATTAAACATCAAAAATATGTAGCCTAATGCAAACTTTTTTAAATTATTGCTTTCAAATGGAATCAATTTTTTTTCTGTTTTAAGCGTTGATATAAAAATGTCATTTATTTCAAATTTTGCAATGATATTTTTAATCTGCAGTTGTAAAGCAAATTTATAAAATTGTTTACCTCGATATAAATTGTTAGTAAAAGTTGGCCCAATCACTCCATAAGTACTTTTTTGAAAATGAAAAAAAAATTTATCAA
>ENA-UOXV01000920-UOXV01000920.1-marine-metagenome-genome-assembly--contig:-NODE-920-length-42407-cov-5.775760_pt1 | contig 42407 bp, 26 predicted proteins | sample MGYA00238165_ERZ766961 | MGnify/ENA primary metagenome ERZ766961 (study PRJEB28924, sample SAMN03173240) | marine metagenome | biome: Marine; feature: Water; material: Subsurface seawater | place: North... | reverse complement strand
CGCCTCGCCGGTGTCGGGGTTGACGCGGGTGGAGAGGATGGACCCGAGCACGCCGGTCCGTGGTGTCGAAATGGACCCGAGCACACCGGTCCGGGGTGTCGTCTCGGCCTCGGACGACGGCGCATCCGCCGCATCCGACGACTCGTTTCGAGTTTTCGCGCCTCTGAGAAACGGCAGCCTCCGCCTGGCGGGCTCCTCCTCCGTCGCCGCGTCATCCTTGTCGCCGGCCTCCTCCTCCTTAACCTGCGTCCCCGGGCCGAATATGACGCGGCTGGACACGTCGCGCCTGCTCGAGCCGAACCTCAGGCCCGACCGCAGCGGGTGCGGCAGGCCCTTCGGGTTGATTCTGAGCCTCTCAGTCTCCTGAGAATTTGGCCGCGCGGCTCCTCCGCCGCGAATAGCTGCGGGGAGCACGCCGCGCGCACGAACTCCCGCGCGAGGCGCGACGGAGTACAACATCTCGAGGCTCTACGATGCGTCGAATGGAGGGTAGTTCGGTCAGTTCGGGTCGAAGCGCGTGCGTCCCGGGACGCGTGGAAGATGGGTAGACCAGACCGACACGATGACGGAAATGGGCGCCAACGTTTTGCCGGCGCGAAACGAAGGGACCGAGGTCGCGGGTGCTCACCGAGGCGATGAAGGTCGACATCGTTTTTGTTTACTTGTGTTTAGTGTGCGTTGTGTCACCGGCGTCTCCACGCCGTGTCTGTGTATGTGTGTCTTGGTCGGCCCGCGATTGGGGCGGCGTCGCGCGGAAGATCCCAAGCGACGAAAGCGGGGAGACAACAGCCGGGAGCACCCGACTGGTGACTGCCGACTCGCGGCTCGATGGGGTCGAAGAGAGGTCGAGGGGAAGAGTCCCTCTCCTGTCTCTTCGCGAGAGAGCCAGCGGCGCGACGACGCGGTGTTGCGTGCGACAGCGGCGCGTGAAGTGCCACCCGAGAGGGATATTCTTTATTTGCCAGGCAGGCCGCCTCCACACACGTGGAGGTTTTTCCTGGTTTATTTTCAGCGGCAAAAATGAACCAAAAACGACGAGTCAATCGACGCAGGGTCGAATCGCGAATCGCGGCTTCGAGCATCTGATGACGGAGCTGGTGGGGAAGGAGGGGTTTGCATATGCCGTATTTACATATTGAAAAACTGCTTTGGTAATGTGTAAAGTTATAATCGAGCCCGCCTCGTGCCAGGCGTCGGCGGATAATATGATCCCGCCGACGTCACGAGCGCGCGCCCGCGCGCCCCTCCGCTGTCGCCGCCCCCCCTCAAACGGGAGGCTTCGTCATCGTCGAAAAAATAATTTCAACTCCCCCAAACACCCTCTACTAAACCCCTTAACGCGCGTTGCCAAAGTTTCCGCGCTGGCGGATGCCCGCCAGCTTGGAGGACATCAGGAACGCCAGCTCCAGCGCCTGCGACGCGTTCAGCCTCGGGTCGCATTGGGTCATGTAGCGCAGCTCCAGGTCTCCGATGGTCACCTCCGCGGTGCCTCCGGTGCACTCCGTGACGTTCTGGCCAGTCATCTCCAGGTGGACGCCGCCCGGGTGGGTGCCCATCTGCTCGTGCACCTCGAAGAACGCCATGATCTCGTCGCGGACCCTCTCGAACGGACGGGTCTTATAGCCGCTGTCCGTCTTGACCGTGTTGCCGTGCATGGGATCGGTCACCCACAGGACGTTGAGACCGGCGTCCTCGATGGCCTGGATCAGCCGGGGCAGGTGCTCGCGGAGCTTCTCGGCGCCCATGCGGGAGATGAGCGTGATGCGGCCGGGCACGTTCTCGGGGTTGAGCTGCTTGACCAGCGAGACGACGGAATCGCCGTCGGACTTGTCGCTGATCTTGATCCCGATGGGGTTGGATATGCCGCGGAAGTACTCCATGTGAGCGCCGTCGGGCTGCCTGGTGCGCTCGCCGCACCACAGGAAGTGCGCGCTGCACCCGTAGTACTCCTCGGTGGTGGAGTCCAGGCGGGTGAGACGCTCCTCGTACCCGAGGTGGAGCGCCTCGTGCGCGGTGAAGAAGTCGGTGGACTGCATGTTGGGGCTGTCCTCGTCGATGCCGCACGCGTTCATGAATGCGAGCGCGGAATCAATCTTGTCGGCGAGGGCGCGGTAGTCCGCGCCCCTCTCCTGGTCCTCCATGAAGTCGAGGTTCCACTTGGTGACACGCTGCAGGGAGGCGTAACCGCCGTTGGAGAAGGCGCGGAGGAGGTTGAGGGTCGAGCAGGACTGGTCGTACGCCTTGAGAAGGCGCCCCGGGTCGGGGCGGCGCGCCTCGGGGGTGAACTCGGAGGAGTTGATGTTGTCGCCGCGGTAGGAGGGAAGGGAGACGCCGTTGATGGTCTCGAGGTCTTCGGACCTGGGCTTGGCGAACTGACCCGCCATGCGGCCCAGCTTCACGACGGGCACGCCGGCGCCGTACATGAGGATGACGGACATCTGGAGGAGGACGCGGTAGGTGTCCCGGACGTTGTCGGCGCCAAACTCCTCAAACGACTCGGCGCAGTCGCCGCCAAAGAGGACGAACGCGTTGCCCGCGGCGGCGTTGGCGAGCTGCGCCTGGAGGGACCTGGCCTCACCCGCGAACACGAGCGGGGGACGGGTGGCGATCTCCTCCAAGACGGTCTCGAGCTCAGCCTCGTCGTCGTAGTTGGGCTGCTGGAGCGCCTCGCGCGCCTGCCAAGAGTCGGGCTTCCAGTCCTTGAGGGAGGCGCCTGTGGCGGAGACCTCCTTGTTCGCGCCGCGCTCGCCGAGGAACGCGTCGGTCTGCATGATGGCACTGATGGGCCTGCGGAGAGGGAGGGGAAATGGGGGAAATGGGGGAAGGGGAGGGTCAGCGACGGTCCGGGGCGTGGGGGCGATTTTCGTTAATCGTTCGCAATTCGCGAAGAGTCGGGACGCGGGCGACGAGGTGGCGCGATCTCGAGTCTCGGGAAGCTCACCTGGCGGTCATGGCGCGACGGGCGCGAACCGAGGTACGGGCGACGCCCGCCATGGGGTTAGACGCCCTGAGGCTGAGGGATCGCGCGGACATGGCGGCCATGCTGGACTCCTGTGGCGGGAGGACGGGGCAATCTCGGGGTTAGGGCGTTGGTCGTGGAGGCCTCGGGTGCGCGTCGGGATGTGCGACGGAGGGGCGGTCAAAGGCGCGGGATCGGGTCCGAAACGCGTCGATCGCCTCGAGAACGCCGCGAACGTCGCGCCGAGAACGTGATCGAGACGAGGGGACGATCCGAACCCATCGCGGGGACGCCTCCGACCGAGCCGCCTCCGATGCTTTATCTCGAGGAGATATAAAGCGAGGGGGCCCGGACGGACGATTTGATGGGCTCGATTGAGACGCGCCGCGGGGACGTGCGCGTCGCGGCGGGGCCCAACAAACGTCGGTCGCCGTTGGACGGTACTATCACGGCTCGGGGTGCTCACCTCGAAGGTTCTGTGGTTGTTTCTGGCGACGAGCGGCGGGGCCGTTCGCGCGACAAAAGAGCGGATGCCCCCGTGAGCCAAACGACGTTTTCAACGACGCAACGTTAGATTTTTTCGCAGCCGCCGATTTTTCGCGGAATCGGTCGGTCGTCACAATGTACGGACACCCCACACAACAGGTGGGCACTGAAGATATTTCTCAAAGTGCAGGAGATCGCACTTCGACTTGGGAGATGGGCAAGGGAGAATCGTGTTGTTTTTAATTTTCGAGACGGCAATTGCTTGTATGAGCAAACATGCAGGAAACACCACCAAACACCTACTCGATTCTCAAGCGCCAATTCCTTGCCAGACAAGCAGTTTCACGCGCGAGTTTTCGCTCTCCACCAATCAGAGCGCGCCCCTCGAGGTGAACGTTTCACGGTTTTGCCGGGGAAAGTCTATTTTCAAGTATTTACCCGCGCCCCGTCCCTTCGTTACACAACGCGCCACCAACGCACGCAGGGCCAGTGCACTCGGCAATACCCGGGTCCGGCCACAACCACACACACCGCCGAACGTCCTCGGCGACCGCGAAGCGTTTATACGTACTCGGCGCGGCACGCACTCGCCACCTTCCGGCTCTCGAGTTCCCAGAGCAATGCTCACTCTGGCTCGTTTATTCCCGGCGACTGCGGTCCCCGGAGTCCGCGCCGAGCGCGCGCCTCTGAAGACCGTGTGCCGTGCGACCGGCGGCGGTCGACGCAACAACTCGCGAAGCCCCAAGACGAAGCCTCAGAACGTCGCCCCCGGGCGCGCGTCCACCAAAGGTACGCGGTGTTTCACGCCCCGTCGTCGGGAAATGCGTTCAAACCATATTCCTTTTTACCCGACACGGTTCCTTCCCGAAACACGGCGCTCCGATCGCGCGCGAACGCGTTTGCACCCACGAAGCGATCCAGACGCATCGACGACCATCCCATCGCATCGACTGACCTCGTTTCTCACCCCTTCGCGTCCGATACAGCCTCCGTCTCGACCGGTAAAAACACCGTGGACTCGAGCGTTCACGCGACCGCCTTCGATGCCCCGTTCGACGACGCTCCAGCTCCCGTCGCCCCGGCCACCCCGGTCAATACCCCGGCCGCTCCGAGGGAGACCAAAGTCTACGACGATGTTGACTGCATCATCGAGGTGCGTTTCCGTCCCCGATATCCACCCTTTGCTCCCCGTGGGGTCCGGAGCGACCCGAACTTCGGCCCCGTTCGTTTTAAAAAACGTCGATTGAGAGTTGACAGCCTGGCACGCAACCGACGCGCTGACCTCGTTCCCCCGCGTCCCACGCATTCGATTCGCAGATGTTACCCGATGACGTCAGGGGCATACTCAGGGCGCACCCCAACAGGGACCAGCTCCTCGAGGTCGTCCTCGACCTCGGCCGCAGGCCCGAGGCGAGGTTCGCCGGCGACATCGCCAACGAGTTTCTCCGCGACGAGGCGATCTCGCAGGCGGACCTGGACGCGGCGGAGACGTCCGTCGGTGATTTCGGCGGGGACAACCGGGCGGGGATCGAGGGTACCCTGCACCGCATATCGGCCATCAGGAACAGGAGTGGAAAGATCGTGGGGCTCACCTGCAGGGTCGGCCGGGCGGTGACTGGCCACGTGGAGATGATTGAGGACATGCTGACGGGCAACGAGTCCATCCTGTTCCTCGGCAGGCCGGGCGTCGGCAAGACCACCGTGATCCGCGAGATCGCGCGCGTTCTCTCCGACGAGCTCGGTAAGAGGGTCGTGATCATCGACACCAGCAACGAGATCGGCGGCGACGGAGACATTCCCCACCCCGCCATCGGCAGCGCGCGTCGCATGCAGGTGCCCGACCCGGCGCAGCAGCACCAGATCATGATCGAGGCGGTGGAGAACCACATGCCGGAGGTGATCATCGTCGATGAGATCGGCACAGAGGCGGAAGCCATCGCGTGCAGGACCATCGCGGAGCGCGGCGTGCAGCTCGTGGGCACAGCGCACGGCCAGCTCCTGGAGAACCTCATCAAGAACCCCACGCTGACTGACCTCGTCGGCGGCGTGCAGTCTGTGACGCTGGGCGACGACGAGGCGCGCGCGAGGGGATGCCAGAAGACCATCATGGAGCGTCAGGCGCCCCCCACCTTCCCCATCCTCATCGAGATGCACGAGCGCTCGATGTGGGTCGCGCACAACGTCGAGGAGAGCGTCGACGAGGTGCTCGCCGGCGGCAGGCCCATGGTGCAGATGCGCTCCAGGGACCAGAACACCGGCCAGGTTCGCTTCAACCGCACGGTGTACGACATGGACGTGTTTTTGTCCCAGAAGAACGTCGCGTACACCCTCGGGTCCATGGGCGGCCTCATGGGCGCCACCACGGACTTGGCGGAGGCGAGGGTTTTCGGGCTGGCGGAGGAGAACATGGCCAACAACGCCGTCCTCAACGCGGGCTGGTCGCCGAACGACGTGCAGGGAACCAACGACTCCGTCGACGATCCCTACGCGTGGGCGCAGAACCTGGGCATGGTTCCCGATAAGGATGCGCTCGAGGCGATGGGCGCGCACGGGTACGTCGGGACTGGCAAGCGCGGCAACGGGAGGCAGTCGAAGAGGGGGCGCCAGGGGCCCAGGGCGTTTCGCTAAGATCGCGAGGCACCTTTGAAGAACATTCATCACGGAGAGATCCCATCGGCGATTGAAAGAGCACGCGAGCCGATGATTGTACCAACACGCGCACGACTGACGATTTGTCGCACGCGAGCATGTTGTTTTATTGCATTTTGTTTTTGGTTGTAACGGACAACAGGAGAGAATTCTAAATCTTGCACTTCTAAATACTGCGCACGGCCACGGCGTCAAACCAAGGACGAATAATCAGCCCATGCCAAAAACCTTCCTGAGTTCCCTGTCCTCGTTCGTACGCTTCATCGACGCGGGCGGCTGCACCATCACCGGAGTGATCTGGTCCGGGACGGCCATGGACTTGGGCGCGTACTCCACCGCCTCAACCTTCATCACCGTGGGTTTAAACTCGTTCTCGGCCGCCTTCCTCGCCTCCTTCTTGGGCGATTTCTTCCCGACGCCGAGGAAGTGACCCTTCCTCGGCGACTGCCCCCTCGACTTGGGTCCCCCTTCCTTCCGCGGGGACCCGCCCCGCAGCGCCTCCATCACCGAGAACACCACCGCGGGTGCCGCCACGAGGATGTCGCGGATGATCCTCCTGCGAATGCGGTTCAGGCGGTGGCTGCGACTCGGCGAGTCGACGTTCTCCCCGTCCACCGCGATGTCCACCTCCACGCCGTCGCCCCGAGGGGTGAGAGCCACCTTGGCGACGTCCGTCCCGGTGGACGCGTCGCTGTTCGTCGAGTTCTCCCGTCCCCTTCGCTCCGCGGGTCGGCGCGGCGAGAAGAATTCATCCCACGCGCCATCCTCGTCGTCGCTGGCCCCCCGCGAGGTCTGCACCCCCTTGCTCGGGGAGAGGAGCGTCCTCCGCGCGGTCTGCACCGCCCTGGACGGCGTCCCGCGGTAGTTCGACGCCGGCGACGACGGGGACCGCGGCGACGCGACGCCGTACGCCCGGGCCCTTCGAGCCGCCTGCTCGCGGAGGTACTCCTCGACGACATCCTCCGCCCTCGACCGACCCGCGCGCCGGTTCCGTCTCTTGTCGTCCTCGTCGTCCTCGTCGTCGGCGATCATGTCCGCGAGGGTGTTGTGGAGGACGGCGCGGCGCATCTGGGACGCGCGCTCCTGCTCCGCGGCGAGTACCTCGCGCCTGCGCCGGGTCTCGTCGAGGGACCAGTCCAGCCGGCGCCGCACCTCCTTGGCCTCGGCGATCGCGGCGGCTCCGTCCGCGCCGGCGCCGCCCTCGACGCTCCGCACGTCCTCGTCGATGGCGTTGAATAACGCGCCCGCCGCGTCGGACGCTTTTGAGGCGTGCGCGTACTGCCTTCGCTCGGCGGCGATCGTTAGCTCCGATCGGTCGCGCTCGAGCTTGGCGTGGTAGCCCATCAGGTCGTCGAAGACGATCTTGGCCTCCCGCTCCGGTTCCTTCCCGGTGGTCAGGTTCTCGGCTTTCCTGGCGAGGGCGTTGAGTTCGGTGATGTCGGCCTCGGGGTTGCCCGCGAGCGCCGCGTGCTCCTCGCCGGCCTCCTCCGCGAGGCGCAGCAGGTTGGTGAGCGACTCTGGGACGGAAGCGGAATTTTCGGAGGAGGTCTCCCAGGCGAGCACCCGGTCGACGTCGGCGGTCATGGCGCCGCGAGGGATCGAAACCCGCGTTGGACGCGTCGAATGGATTGGAAAGAAACGCGCGCTCGGTCGAGCGGTCGCGTCGTCCACGTGCGCGTGTAGGGCGCGCGAAGTGAAGTGGGCGCCGCCCGATCATCTTCGATAATTCCCGCCAACTCAGAAAAAGTCAGCTGCGAAGTATCTTGAGCTCATTGTGGCCGGCGCGATGGACGAAGTGGCCGCCGAGGACCAGGAGACGCGGACGAAGATCGCGTTTAACCTCGGCGAGGCACTGGAGGATCCCTCGCCTCTGTTCGACCTGGCACGCGCGGTCGAGGAGGCGCTCTTCGCGAGCAAAGGGAGGGACGCGAGGGACCCGTCCTACCGGTCCTCCGCGAGAACACTCGCTGCGAACCTTCGGCGCAATGGCACCCTGCGCAAGAGGGTGCTGGACGGCGAGCTGAGCCCCGAGGCGCTGTGCGAGCTGTCGCCGGACGAGCTCGCGACCGACGACATGAAGCGGAAGCGGGAGAAGATGGAGGAGAGGTCGTACAAGCGGCGCACGCGGACCACCTCCGACACCCTCACGGACACGACAAAGTATCACTGCAAGGAGTGCGATTCCACGGACTGCGCGTACGCGGACCTCAAGGGGCACCGAGATATACGCAAGAACGAGACGTGGGGTTCGAACGAGAGCGCGGACGACGCGAGGGTGATGGTGGTGTGCAAGGAATGCCGCGCGGAGTGGAACGAGACCGTGCTGTAGCGGGGCCGGGGGGTCTGTGTGTTTGCACGTAGACATAAATAGATAAATAGCAAATAGGTATATTAGAACGGAATATGGTTAATCTTTTCTGAACTCGCGTCTGCAGTAGACGGTAGTAAATCTTAATAACGTGCCTATTTGCCCGTACGACGAGTATTTCGAGGCGGTCCCCTGAGGCCGCGGGGCTTTCTCTTCAGCGAAGGAGCCCTCGTCACCTTCGCCACTTGGAAAGCGCGGACGTCGCGCGGGAGTCGTCGGTCAGTCTCGGAGATGACGCACGTTTCTTTCAGGGGTACAGGTACCACGCTGGGCGACAACGTCGGCCTCGTCGCCGCGCTCATCGCGGTGGTGGTGGCGCAGGTGCTCAAGCCGTTCAGTGCGTGGGCCATTACGGGGCGATTCAAGGCGTCGCTCATGGTGGGAAGCGGCGGGTTCCCTTCGTCGCACTCGTCCCTGGTCACCGCGCTGGCCACGGGCACGGCGTGTCAGGCGGGACTCGGGGACCCGGCGTTCGCGACGGCGCTCGTGCTCGCGCTCGTGGTACGTCCTCACCTCGTCAACACCCATTTTTATTCCGTTCCAGCCGTTGCGTCGCTTTTCGCCCCCTCGCCCTTTACGCGCGCCAAGACGCTGACCTCAGCCCGATCGACCGCGATTTTGTGACAGGTGATGTACGACGCCATGGGGGTGCGGAGGCAGGCTGGCATGCACGCCACCGCCATCAACAACCTGGTCACGGCGTTCCCGTCGGACCACAACTTTCGGAACCGGGGGCACGGCCGCGGCGAGGACGCGGCGGCGCCGCTCGAGGCGGGACTCATGGGGAACGCCGGCGGTGGAGGGTACGCCAGTGGAGACACGAGCGAGGCGGACGGGCTGCTCGGGGGCAGGAGCGGCAGGGGCAACGAGGCGAACACCGGCGAGAGCATTCAGGACAGCCTCCAGAGGGGCTTCCAGGATTTCCTCGACCAGATCCAGGCCAGGCCGCTGCGCGAGCACATCGGTCACACCCCCGTGCAGGTGCTGGCAGGAGCGATACTCGGCGTGGTCGTGGGTGCGACGTATGCGTGGGCGCTCGGAGACGACATCCTCGCGGGCGTATAAGATGAGAAGGGAGGAGTCGATCCTCGTAAACTAGTAGGTACATAAATCAACAGCAGGCGTTGAGCTCTCGCGACACGTCCCACCCATCGCGAAACGTCCCACCCATCCCCACCCGCCCCCGACCTCCTCCTCCCTCCACGTCTTGGGTAGCTCCAGCCCGTCTCCCGTCAGCAGCGCGAAGAGCCGCTTCTTGTCCTTCAGGTCCCCGTGCCGCAACGAGAGCACGTGCTGATGCGACCCGACCACGTCCAGCGGCACGAACATCTGCGACGCCATCTCCCCGAGCGCGTCCGCCGGTAGGTCCCTCAGCGGCGGCAGCACGTCCGCCGGGTCGAAGTCCTTGTCCACCCTGTGCCCCCAGAAGTCCATCGTGCTGATCCGAACCCGCGTCCTGTGGTTCGTCCCGTGCTTGGTGCCTTTTGCCCGAACCATGCTCAGCTCACCGACGTACCTGCTCGCGTAGTACTGCAGGGCCAGGGAACACGCGCCCGCGCCACCCACCACCGCCGCGACCGCCGCCGCCGTGCCCGTCGCCACGGGCTCGTTGCTGAACACCGCGGTGAGGGGCACGACCAGCGAGGACACTCCCATGAGCTGGAACACCTTGAACCGAACGAGGGTGCGAAACGTCAACAGCCACGGCCCGCGATACAATACGTGCTTGGCGACGGCGCCGTTCCCCGGCGCGTCGTCGCTCGCGTTGGGGGCACCGGCCGCGGACGGCGGCGGCGGAGGGGACGCAGAAGGCGCCGATGCCGCGAACCCGCGCGCGGTACCGTGATGACCAACACGGTCCGATCCGACCGCGACGATCGACGCCGGTTGGATGCCCCTGAGCGCCGCCGACGCCAGCGCGGGGGCGAACGACGGCGCGCGTGAGAGAGTGACGGGCGCGACGTACGCGGATGGCCCCGTGGCCGTCGCGAATCTCGCGAGCAAGGTTGCCCCTCGCCTCGACATCCGCCCCGTGCTCCAAGAAGAATGAAAATTGGATCTCCCGTCGGGATGATACATAACAACGCCGCGCCATGGCCGCCACGTTGGCGGCTGCGAGCGCGCGGCCGGTCAGCCAACCACGAGTTGGACACCATCCGTGTGTGTGCAAATATGCGGGGGCGGGGCGTCCGTCACCGCGGGTCATCGCACGAGGCGTCGCGGAGGACGACGACGATGGGCTTGGGGATTTGGCTAACAACATCCACGAGGGTGAGTCGCGGCGCAGGACGTGCGCCGCGGACGTCGTGCGCGTGGCGCTTCACGGCCGGCGAACCGACGACGACGACGCGATCGAGCGATGCATTAAGCGGCTGCCGCTCCCGGACCTGCGGGTCCCGAGCTCGCTCCTAAACCTCGCCTCGCCCGAATCGCTTCGGAATTCGCTCCACCCCAGGAAGCTGAGGGTCCCCGACGTCGAGGACGCGCTCGTTCGCGGATGCGAGCTCACCCCGGGCCCTCGTGAGAACGGCGCGAAACGGATGTGGTGCAGAAAGGCGAACGAGTACCTCGCGGAGCTGTTCCTGCTCGCGGGGCTTTCCCTGGAGGGACCTCGGCGGCTGAACCCGCTCAGCAGGTTCGACCTGTTCCACGGACACCTGTGGACGGGTACGACTTCGCGCGACGACCGCGACGTTCCGGTCGTGGGCCTGCTGATGCACGCGATGGAGTATCCCGGTGTAGACCCGGCGGTCGGGTTCGAGGTTAACCTGGGTAACTGCCAGTCGGGCAGCTCGTGCGTTTACGACGAAGCCGCGTTGGCGGAGCGAAACCTTCTGTGGGTCGCGTCGGCGGATGAGGGATGGGCCGAGTTCTGCGTGCTGGACACCTCCGAGGGTAACACACTGAGCGAGAGGGGGTTGTGCGTCGTGCCGGAGCTGCACACGACGTTCGAAGGGGACTTTGGAGAGGTCGCGGGGGACGTTTTGTATCTTCACGGAACCGGAGACAGGAGGCCTCGGGAAGCGGTCTTCGCCTTCCCTCGATAACACTTAGCAATGGAGACACGTATAGATAACATTTGATACACATAGACGAATACCATCGACCTCGCTCGACACTGCACCGCTCGATCACGCAGATCCGAACACGCCCGCGCCGTGAGCGGTTTGCCACAGGTTTAGTGGTATGATGAACATCGGGTTGGTGACGACGCGAGCGCCGAGGGTCTTCTTGCCCAGGTCTGGGACTTTCTCGAGCGCGAAACCGGCGTACTTCTTCTCCCCGATCACGCCGAGGTTGCCCGCGACGCCGAGGAGGAGGAACATCGCTTGCGTCGTCGCGTGGCCTTTCTGGAGGACGTTGCCGTCGATCGCGGAGGGGTCACCTCCCGCGATGTGCGCGTGGCCGACGGCGTCGGAGATGAATGCGAGCGCGTTCAGTGTGAGGCCGAGGACGTACGGGGAGTCGGGATCAGACTCCCAGATCTTAACCGCGGCCATGAGAAGCTGGTTGGCGACCAATAACGCCGCCACGCAGTGCTGCGATGGATGGGAAGAGAAATGGGCTTCTTTGTTAGATTATCCGCCAATTTGCACATCTGCTGGATCCACCGGTAGAACCGGGCGCGTGTGATCGGGATCGGGACGCGCGCGTCCGTCACCGCGAGTGAAGAGACGTCGATGGGGCGCACCTGCATGAGGGACGCGCCGCTGAAGTCGCGCTCCGGGAATTTCCCCTTGAACGGCTCCGTGTTCGTCACCGGCTTGACGGGAAGCACCTTCGTTGGGGCGTACTTCTTCGCGATGCGGGAAAATCCTCGGCCGATGCGGGGGACGGCGAGGGGGAGGACGGGGAGGACGAAGGGAAGCGCGGCGGCCATCGTATTTGCGTGGAGTACGTAAAGGTAAAGGGTACGAGCGGAGCGTGCGTGTGCGTGAGTGATCGATCGTGGTCTCACGTTCCTAGGTTTCTGGAGATGACGTTTTTTGGAAGACTCTTATCGAGGTATGCACTAGGAAACGAGCCTTTGGCTGTGATAAATCATTTCAAACCGAAACCGATGGTGCTACAATCTCACGCCTCCGAGCCGACGGCGCGGAGGAGGAACTCGAACGCCGGGTTAGTCGCGAGCGTCTCCGGGACCTGGATGGCGTTGAGGTCAATCTGCGACATGGTCCCCGAGATGTCGTCGATTGTGAAGTGGATGGAGCTGTCGTCGTCCAGGAGGAAGGAGTTGGACATGTTCGTGTTCTGGTCCTTCATCATGAGCTCCTTCATCGCCACGAGCACCTCCTGGGACACGGTCTCGGTGCCGTACTTGTCGTCCCAGTACATGGTGGAGATCCTGTACAGCTGCTGGATGGACAGCACAGGGCACAGCTCCAGGGTGATCTCGTTGAGCGTCTTCTTGGGCTTCTGATGGATCACCAGGAGCTGTACAGCCTGGCGGATGTACCGCAGCTCCTCCCACGCGTTACCCGTCCAGTCCTTGTACTCGATGAGCCAGTTCTCGAGCTCGGCGAGGCCGGTCTTGATGTACTCGCCGTTGCTGAACGAGCAGCACTCGCGGCGGAGCAGAAGCGCGTTGAAGAGCTGGACGTTGATGAAGCAGAAAATCTGGGTGAAGAACTTGCGAACCAGGAACACGGGTACGTGGTTGGCGCGCATGACCGTGAGCAGGGTGTCGAGGCAGTCGAGGATGGTGCGCCAGTGCGTGCCGAGCTGCTGGCCGAGCTGCCCACCCGCGGCGGCGGGGGACTTGAGGCCGTTGACGCCGCCGCCCCTCCTGCCGCCGGTGTCCCCGCCCCTCTGCCTGGGCGCCTGGATGCACGAGCCGAGCTGGGGGGTGATCTCCTTCTTCATGTTATCCCTCAGGAACCCGTAGATCTTCTCCACGAACGCGGTGAGCTGCTGCTTGAACAGGAACGCGGGGTACTTGGCGTCAACCTGCCTCACGCCGGGGATGCCGGGCGTCTCCGCCTCACCCTCCTTCTTGGTCGGGGTGCGGCTGGCGAGCAGCCTGGAGTTGAAGCGTTCGAAGATGCTGCCGCCACCCGAGCGCTTGGCCCGCCCGCCCGCGCCGCCGGAGCTCGTCTTGAGCGTGCGCTGCAGCAGGTGCAGGAGCGTAAAGGTGTTGGACAGCCAGTAGGTGAGCTGCGCGTTGTTATCGGTGTTGTTCTCAACCGCGACGGACATCTGGCCCATGATGCGGTCAAACAGACCGGTGCGCTCCAGCTCAAACACCCGCCAGTGCAGCAGCGAGCGGAACGTGACGCACGCCAGGATGGGCTGCCCGCCGCTGAACCCGATCTCGCCGCCCTTCTCGATGGTCGCGAGGAGTACCTCGTGGTCCGCCTGCGCCCGCGCGTTGGCGAGTGAGACGCGCTTGGCGTCGAGCTCCGCCTGCTGCCTCTCGAGCTCGTCGTCGTTCCCTTTTCCCGGGGTTGACACGAACGAGTCGGGGGTGCCGGGGGATAGGGCGCCGCGGGAGGGTGAGAGGACGTGCTTGGACGCAGCCTTGGCGATGTTCTCCTTGGCCATCTGCTTGAGGCGGGTGTTCTCCGCCTCGAGCATCATGACGCGCTCGCTGAGCTCCTTGTTCTGGTCGCCGAGCTCCTTGTTCTCGTTGGCAGCCTCCATGAGCTGGGCCTCGAGCTCTGCAACCTTCGCCTGCTCGGTCTCGAGCGCGGTCTTAGCCTCGGCCTGAACGCGAGCCGCATCCTCCTGCATGGCAACCTCCTTCGTCCGGAGCGCCTCGAGCTCCCTCGCCTGCGCCGCCGCGGCAGCAGCCTGTCGCTCCTCCTCAGCCTGCCTCTCGGCCGCCTCGCGGGCGATTCTCTCCTTCTCAGCCTGCTCGTCTGCCAGTCTGGCAGCCTCAGCCGCCGCCGTCTGCCTCTGTTTCTCCATCTCAGCCTGCATGGCGGCCATCTTGGCCTCCATCTCAGCCTGCTCCTTGGCGCGTTGAGCCTCAGCCTCAACCTGCTTGCGCCTCTCAATCTCAGCCCTGGTGCGCTCGAGCTCAAGCTTCTTCTCGAGCTCGCTCTTCGCCTTGAGCAGCGCGCCAGCCTCCTGAGCCTCGCGCTTCTTCGTGGCGAAGGCCCTCCTCGCCATCTTACAGCGCCACGCGCACTGCAACGCAACCGTGGCTCTTCTGCCGGAGAGAAACTCTTCGCGCGCCCTGCACATGCGCACATGGGACTGGATCAGGAGGGCGGCCCTCTCCTTCCTCATGGCGAGGTACCTGGCCCTCGCCGCGATACCCCTCGCCACCGCCTGGATACGAATCGTCGCCGACTTGACCTTGCCAAAACGACGAAGCGCCATCGCGCACCTCGCCCTCGCCTGGCACTTGATCGCCGCACGCTCAAGGCGCATAGCCTTGACCAGCCTCCTCGCGAGTAGGCCCCTGGTCCACCTGCTGACCATCAGCGCCGCAGCCTTGGTGGCATTGTACGACTTGACATGCTGCGCGCGGCGGACAAATTTCTGGATGTTGGTCGCCGCGGCGTCGAGCTTCTTGTGCCTGAGCACGTCGAGCACCGCCATCTGACCCGCTCGCAGGAAAACCTTCGTCTTGCCCAGCTGCCAAGTCTCCAAGCCGGCTCCGTCTAGGATCTGCTTGATGACCTTGCCCTCCTCGCCGGGCTTGAACAGGGCGTCCTTGTCAGCCGTGAGCAGTCCGAACCTGTCGAGGAACTCGTCGATCGGCTTGCGGCTCGGATAGCCGGCGCAGCTGATTCGCACAGCCTCGAGCACGCCGCCGCACCGAAGCTGGTGGAGCACGTTGGCCCCCTCAAAGTTGCTCGGCACGTTCAGGCCGTTGGGCTTGATGCACCGAATGTAGTGCGGCGCGGTCTCGTTGAGTTTGGTCATGAGCGACGCGAGCTGACCCTTGAACGACGCGGCGATGGAGGTGAACTTCATGGCGGATCGTCCGCCCCGCTTGTTGGAGTCCTCGGGTTCGGGTTTGGCCTCGAAAACGTTGGCGAGGAGCTCGAGCGTCGACGCGGCCAGCAGCTGCTGGTGCTCAGCCACGACGAAATCCTTGTTCTTGTCTAGGAAGGAGTCGCTCTCGTACGTCACCTCGCCCGCATAGTGCGTCAGGGTAAACGCCGTCTGCGAGCGCTTGGGCTTGGCGAACCGCGTGTGCTTACCGTCGAGAGCCTGGTAGAGCTTCTGCGCAAACTGCTCGTAGGTGGTCGCGGGGAACATGCACGCCTCGTCGAGGAGGGAGATGATGCCCGTGTTCTTCTTCTCGATCAGGTCCAAGACGTCCTGGTTGTCCACGAACTCGATGTAGGACCAGTCGATGGCCTCGCGCTCGTACTCTTCCTGTTCCTGCTTGAACACGTGCTGGTTGAAGTGCTGCTGGAGCTTCTCGTTGGCGAGGTTGATGCAAAACTGCTCAAAGGAGTTCGTCTTGAACGACTCAAAGCCGTAGATGTCGAGGACGCCGATGAAGGTGTCGCTCTCGGCATCCTGACCGATGCTTTCGTTGATCTTGGCGACGAGCCAGTCGAACAGCCGGGAGTAGAGCGTCTTTGCGAGCGAGTCCCTGCTGCTCGCAGCGGCGGCGGCGTCGAGGGGCTTCTCGATGCTCCCGTCCCTGGTCACGATGGTCCGCGTCTTGAGCGCCTTGGCGAGTCGTTCCGCGTCGATCATCATGACCGCCGCCGCGTCGTTGAGTGCAGCCTTCGACTGATCGTCAGCGAGCTCGCAGCCGTCGTCGGCGTCATCCGATCCCTTGAACGTGACGTTGCCGAGGTGGAGGATACCCGCCACGACTCGCATCACGCTCTCCTGGTCGTGCTTGGAGATGCCGACGACGTCCATGGCGTGCCTAGTCGCCGCGTACTCCTCCGCGTTGTCCATCCCTTTGAGCGTGTAGCAGGATGACTGGTTGGTGTAGTGGTAGTCCGCGGGGGTCTTCAAACGAAGCTCCTTGCGCTCATCTTCGGAGGCGCCGTCGCAGAGCTGGTAGAAGATGTGGAAGTTTCGCTCCGGGTCGTTGATGCTGACGATGCGACTGCGCTCGAGGAGGTACGTCCTGATCGCCGCGCCGCTGATCCTGTTCTTCTTATCGAACTGAATCTCCACGAACTTGCCGAACCTCGACGAGTTGTCGTTGCGCACCGTCTTGGCGTTGCCGAAAGCTTCCAGCAGCGGGTTGGACTCGAGCACCTGCTGCTCCACGGGCCTGGCGCTCTCCAACGCCGTCTGGTCCGGGTGGTGTTCGACACCGTCGGAGCTGCCGCCCATGTGCGCGAGGTAGTGCATGATCTGCTTGGTCGTCTCCGTCTTACCCGCGCCGGATTCGCCGGACACCAGGATGGACTGCGAGTGCGACTCCTTCACCATCGTGCGAAACGCAGCCTCCGCGATGGCGAAGACGTGCGGGCTCAGCTCGCCCAGCTGCATGCCCTGGTACTGGTCCATCATGTGGTGGTCGTAAAGGTGGGGCAGGCGCTGGAACGGGTTCACCTGCGCGTGGGAGAGGCGGGAACGGGGCGCGGTTGGGGTCAAGGCGGGTCGGTCGGTTTTTTGGGATCGTTGATTCGACACGGGGGTTACGTCGAGTCGGTGTGATCGAGGCGGTCGTGGCGGGTTCGGGTCGTGGACGCACCGCGATGAGGATGGAGCCGGTGTAGGTGTAGATCTCGTCGAGTCCGTAGCGCGACTGCAGGTTGTTCAGCACGCCCGGCTCGTGGAGGTAGTTGAGCTTCACCATGTCCTCCTGGGTGGCCTTCTCGCAGAGGCTGCAGTCGGCAGCGGGGACCACCTTGTCCCCGGCTCCCGGAATCTGCACCGTGACCTTATCGCCCTCGATGGAGGTGACCTCGCCGGAGATGTAGGCCTCTTCACCACCATCGGGAAGCCATACCTTGACTCCCACGGCGATGGCGTTCACCTCGGCAACCGCGTCGGTCGCGCCCATGGTTGACTCAAGCTGCTGACACAGAGCCGTTGGCTAGTGGGCAAGATTTATTAGGAGACCGCGATGGGCGCGCGTGGTCCCCGGACTCTTGACCCTCTGAGCTTGGGATCCCAGCCGAGCGGTGTCACACGCGTCACTCGATTGGTCACGCGATGTGTCGCACCCGCTTGGGATGTCGCCCGGTGCTTCTGGCACGCAAGCCAGATCTTCAGGGGTCCTTTCGGTTTTTTCGTCAAGTCCGTCGAGTCTTATTTTGTTGCCTCGGTTTTTTATCGAGCGCCTCAGTCGGCGGGGCGCTAAGGCGGCTCAGGAGCGCAGGCCGCTCGAGACGCCAGGCAGAGGTGATCCCGACGGCGATCAGGTCAGCACGAACGCGTGCAAAACCGCGGGGGCGAGTCAGCGACGGGACGGTTCCCGCGCGTGCGGTGCTCTCATCAGCACGGGGGGAACACTGAGGGGCGGAGAGGAAGAGGATGACAACATCCACGTCCGGCGCGCAACTCGGGGCGTATCGGAACCTGACTGACAAGTTCATCAGGTTCCGCGACCAGGCGCGAGGTAACTTCGGCTTCGCGACGTCCCAACGCCAGAGCGAAGCGGCGTCCACCAGGCTGCTCGAGGCTGCGCTCGGCAGCAGCAGCAGCATGGGCCTCGGACACGGAGAAGAGGGCTCGGGGCTGGAGGGCCTGTCCGCCACCCTGCCCCCCGCGTGGGTGGACTTCAGCGAGGAGGTCAGCGCGGACATCAACAGGATCAAAAACAAGCTCAAGGAGCTGGCGGCCGCGCACCACAAGGCGTTGCTGCCCAACTTCGACGACATGGGCAACGACAAGGACGACCACGTTGTGGAGATTGTCACCCAGGACATCACCAGGCTGTTCAAGCGGTGCGAGGCTCGGCTGCGGGCGCTCAACGACGCGAGGGGTGCGCAGCAGGAGACGGTTATCATCAAGAACGTCCAGCGTAAGCTCGCGACGGAGCTGCAGAAGCTGTCCCAGGAGTTTCGCAAGATGCAGAAGGACTACCTCCAGCGGCTCAAGCAGCAGGAGGGGCGGGGGCCCGGCGCGAGCGGCGTGGACGACATCTTCGGGTGGGACGCGGCCACCGGCGGCGGCGGCGGGCAAGGGCTGGCGGATCCGGGATTCAGCCAGAATCAGATGCAGCGACTGGATCGGGCGGAGGCGGTGAATATCGAGCGAGACCAGGAGGTGACGAAGATTCTGCAGTCCGTCAACGATCTGGCGGGGGTGATGAAGGATCTGAGCGTTTTGGTGATTGACCAGGGGACGATCTTGGACCGCATCGACTACAACTGCGAGCAAGTGGAAATCACGGTGGACGAGGGGAGGAAGCAGCTGGTTAAGGCGGAGACGCACCAGAAGAGCACGAGGATGATCACTTGCATTTACTTCCTCATGGTCATGATCGGCCTGATGACCATGGTGGTGATCTTCCAGAAAATGTGAAAGCACGACTCGAGGGGTCGAGGATTGAAGGGGATAGCTCGTCAAATATAACAAAAGTCTTACTTTCGAATGTTAAAGTCCGGTGCGAAATAATATGGCACCGACGTCGTATTATGGTCGGTATATTAAGGATGAGTCGGGTCCCTCTGAGGCCGGTCATCAGAAGCAAAAAGTCAGCCTTCCCTTTGGGCGTCGCCGAAAGGGTCCAGGACACTCCCAGCGGAATGCTGCTCCGACTTCATCGCGGCACTCGATCCCTGGCTGCCTTCAGTGCCACCGTTGGACTCCGGTATGGTGATAGCTACGTCTTTATCCGACCGATCGTGTTGATAGTGGACATTGTCCCAGTATCCATATCCCGGCGCGGATTGTTGGCCGCGGTTGCGTCCGCTGGGGCTCTGGTCCCGACTGCTGCCGCCGCTGCCACCCGGGCTCGGGGACGCGCTACCCGTCCTATTTCCCTCCTCGACATCCTTGAAGGCGTACGCCATGGATTTATCCGCCCTCGATGATGAGCGATTCTGCAAGGCTATCCCGGCGGAGTCGCTGCTGTTGTGCGTGGAACCCTCCATCACCTCGCTCAGCGCCATCGCAAACTTGGCGGCGTCACCGGCACGAACCCTCATCTCCATGGAGTGCTGCGCGCCGTCCCTCGTCTTGAACGTGAACACGGTGGTCTGGAACTCCGTATACGACCTACCGCCGTGTTGCGACGCGTCGATGCCCTTCATCTCGTCGTTAAGGTTCACCCTCAGCGTGTGCATCGACCACTGGACAGCGTAAATTGTCAGCGAGCAAATGACGGTGACCCACAGCACGAGCGCGAGCAGCATGAGCAGGTTGGCGCCCAGCAAGCTCCCGGAGTTCTCGCAGCCCATGAACAGCCCGCACGGAGCCTTGTACTCTTTGCCTTCGTACATCTCGTCCCTCGGGAAGTTCGGGTACTTGAGCAGGTATGACTTCTTGGTCATGAAAAACGCCGGCGCGATTGTGCCCCAGATGCCTCCAAAGAGGTGAATGGGGACGGCGTCCACCACGTCGTCCACCCTGAAGATGATGAGCATCTTGGAGGACGCGACGTACACAATTCCGGCGATGAAACCGATGACGATACTGAACCAGACGTCGATCATGCCCGCACAGCCGGAGATGGACACGAGGCCGCACAGCACGCCGTTGTTCATCCTTCGCGGTTCCATCTTTTGATTCGGGATGAGGTGGTCCAGGAGCATGACCGTCGCCCCACCCATCGCGGCGCTCAAGGTGGTCGTCACGACACTCTTCGCGGCGAGAATGCTGGCTCCACCCTGAAGCGTCATCGTCGCCACGCTGTTAAATCCGTACCAGCTGAACCACATGAAGAGGGTTCCAATCGTCTGGAACACGGGCGACTGCATCGGCATCTCCATCACGATGTTGCGGTTGTACCTGCCCACCCTCGGTCCGACCGCCACGCAGGCGATGAGAGCCGCGAGCCCTCCGGTCACGTGCACCACGCCCGAGCCCGCGTAGTCGACGGCTCCCACGCCCAGGAGAAGCTCGTTCGGTCGCGTCAGGGGCGACGCCCAGCCCTTCTCGGACCAGCACCAGTGCGCCACCACCGGGTACACCAGCGCGGTGATGACCATGGAATACACGGCGTACGCTTTGAACTTGAAGCGCTCCGCGACCGCGCCGGAGACGATGGTGGTGCTCGTGGCCGCGAAGGCGAAGCTGTAGAACCACTTGGAGTACTCGTACGCCTGCATGTTGAGCACGTCCTCGTCGTCGAGGTCCACCATCTTTGTGAAGGTTTCCGTGCCGAGCGCGAAATCGGTCGTGCCGATGAACTCGCCCTCCCTGCTGTGCAGGAACGCAAAGCCGAATAAATAGAACGCGATTGCGCTGCAGCACACGTCGAGAAGGTTCTTGAAGAGGGTGTTTTTGGTGTTGCGGATCGAGACTGCGCGCGTGAAGGGGGAGGACGGACGGTGAGGGGGAGGTTGCGGAGGTGAAAAAAAAAGCACGTCCGTGCATGTTTTGTCGGTCGGGCGGTGTAGAACAGGCGGCTCGGCGCGGGGAGGGGACTCACCTGAGCCGACTTCAAGCAGGGCGAACCCGCTCTGCATGAAGAAGACCATGGTCGCGCCGTAGATCAGGAAGAACACGTCACTCGGCATCTGCACGTCGGAGAGAGGGAACGAGGTGAGCGAAAGGCGTGTAGGTTTGTTTTGCGGCGCACTGCCCACACTGAACGAACATTCTCTGTTCGTCGGGCCTGGGGGCGGCGGTGGAACGGGCGCGGTGAGCACTTACGGATCCCTCATGCTGTGACATGGTGTCGTCGAGGTATGTCAACGACCTTCTCAAGACGATGGAACGCGAACGTTCGTGTGGCGCGTCGTGTAATACCGACGCGACGGCGGCCGCCAAGAGTTCGTTATTACGTATATTTCGCAAAAAGTGACAACGTTTTTCACGTGGTTGGAACTCGAGGACGGCCAGGCAGAATACGCGGTGGACCCTGGGAGATATAAACAGCGTCGTATGAGTTTTCCCGGCATAATTTCCCAACAGTTCTCCCGATTCGTGCTTCAAGCCACAGGGCGGCGGTGGCAGAACTTTCTGCTGGAATAAAAATATCCATTTCTGGATCTGTCACCCAAAAGGTGAACGCCGGGCAGTATTATGCAGATTATTCAGACTGGAACGCGTGTCACCACAAGTAAGATTAGGAAATGTTGACGGTAGATCGAGTCGGATGAGGACAATAAACATGTGATTTTCTGCACACCCACATAGTGAGTCCACAGCTAACTAGTTTCACAGCTCACCGTCGGATGCGCCGCGCCTCGGCCCCTGCCTCCCGACCGTCGACCAGTCCAAAGAGTTACCCGAGATGTCCATGTGCTCCAGCGACGACGCGGTGACGAGCGCGACGGGCACGGGCCCGTCCAGCTCGTTGCCGCTCAGGTCGAGGTGCGTCAAGCCGCGCAGCACGCCGAGCTCGGGCGGTATGGACCCCCTCAGCCTGTTTCCCCGCAGATTCAGCCGCTCCAGCCGCGTCGCGTCCGCCCAGTTATCTCCGGATAACGTACCGTTCAGTTCGTTGTTCGACAAGTCCAGGAGCCTCAGGTTTGGCAGGCTGACGAGCGCGGGTGGAAGCGGCCCGGTGAGTCTGTTTGACGACGCGTCAAACTCCGCGAGCGCCCGCATCGCGCGAATGTCCACGGCGCCCTCGTACGGAATCTCCCCGGAGATGTCCCCGTTGTTACTGACATTGACGTGCATGATCTGGGTCAGGGACATCAACGTGTCGGGGAGGGTGCCGTTGAGCGCGTTCCCGGACAGGTCCAGGCGTCGAAGCTGCGATTTCGGCGTGAACATCTCGGCGGGCACCGCGCCCGTCAGCGAGTTATCCGACGCGGCGAAGATGCGAAGACTCTCCGGCGGCGTCGACCTCGGGAGCGTGCCCCGCATGGAGTTCTTCGAGACGTCCCAGATGAGCAGCTCGGGGGCGTCGGGGGGTACGACGGGCGGGTCGCCGGAGAAATCGTTCTCGCTCGCGTCGAACAGTCGAAGCGGCGACCTCTTCCCGGCGAACCCGAGCGCCGCGGCGGGTCCCGCCAAGTCGCCGCTGAACCTGTTCTTCGCCACGGAGAGAACCTCGAGCTTCTGTAGCCCGCAAACGCCGGTGGGTAGCTCGCCGGTGAGCCCGTTGGAGCTCACGTTCAGCATGCGCAGCTCGCGGAGTCGCGAGAGGTCCGAGGGGAGCCGGCCCGCGAAGTGATTTGCAGACAGGTCGAGCTGCTCCAAACCGGCCGCGGCGCCGAGCTCGCCCGGGATCTTACCGTACAGCGCGTTCGAGCGCAGGATGAGCGCCCGAAGCCGCGACATGGACCCGAACGCGCCGCTGACCGTGCCCCTCAGCCTGTTCCCCGAGAGGTCCAGGTGCCGCAGCCGGTGCAGCCTCGCGAGCGTCTGGGGCAACGCGCCCGCGAGGCCGTTGTCGGGCAGGGCCAGCGATAGGACCCCGAACTCAGCCTCGGGGGATACGCACGTCACTCCTTCCCACGCGCAATGGTTCCGTTCGTCGAGCCAGCCGTTCTGCCTGCGCCAGTACGTCCCCTCGGTGGTGCGGTACAGGTCGGTCAGCACCATGAGCTCCACCCGCCGCTCCTCATCCCCGACGTCATCCGTCGGGTCCAACCCGTCGCGCTCATCGGGCCCGTCCCATCCCCAGCGCGGGACCCGCGTACCTTTCATTCGTTCCGCGTCCCGCCGCTTCTCATCCCACGACCGCGGCCTCGCCTGGTCGTCCCCGTCGCGCTCGTTGGCCGGTTTGGTGTCCAGCAGGAGCACGTCGTCCCGGTCCTGCGCGAGCCTCGGCAATTTGGACGCATTCTCCCTCGACATCGGCGCTCCCGCGAAATCCCGTAGCTCCAGTTCTTCCTCGGCCACCCTACGCACGGTGTCCTTGACCAGGAACCTCGCGGCATCGCCGGTCTTGGTCTCCGCGTCCGTCAGCAGGATGGCCTCCGCCTGGCACCGCTCGTGCAGCAGCTGCCGGAGCGCCGCGGCGGCTTCGCCGTGCGTCATGTCGATCTCCACGGCGTTGGCCAGCTCGGCGCACGCGTGCCCGGTCTGCCCGAAGGTCACGGGCGGCGCGTGTCTGCACTTGTGTCGGAGGAATATCACCGCCGCGTGCTGAAGGTGGAGCGCGGGCTCGTCCAGAACGTTCCTCGCGTACGCCTCGCACGGCCGTCGAAGCATCTGCACCAGCCTCGGCGAGAAGTGCAGCTCGTCCTCGGCGCTGAAGCGTATGGCGGACGCGCCCGCGGGCCGAATACCACCGTCGCGCGCATTCTCCCCGTCCAAATCCACCGGCGCCGGGGGCGAAGCGGTGGGCGGAAGGCCGTGATGATGACGGGGGGCGACCCCGTTGTCAACCTCGACGTTCTCCGCGCGCGCGCCCTCCTCCGCGTCCGCCTCCGACGAGACGAGCGCCACCAGCGAGAGGAGACACACGAGGAGACACGTCATCCGACCCGCGCGACTGCGCCGACGGTGTGCCCCACACCGCCCGAACATCGTCCCGGACATCGACACCGGGCGCACCTCGAGTGGAGTGCCGCTGGAAGATCTTCAGTTTTTTTGAGTATAGTTGAGAGTTGGCAGGTTGGCGCGCGGCGCGTTTCCTGCGGCTGCCCGAGAGGGACTTAGGTCTTGAAGAGCGGAGTTCTGGTGAACGGCGCGCCCTCTTTTGCGGCACGCGTAGACGCATCCCCTAGCGGAACGTCAAGATGCCTTTCACTGTGAGTTGCCGATCCCATCATCGTGCCTATCGCGTCGTCACGGCGCCGAATCCAGCGCCGCCGCGCGCGCCACCCGCGTTCTCCGGCCTCGTCATCCGGCTCACCGTCGCTCCATCCCTTCCCTCCAACAGCGCAACATCGAACTGGGCCGCGTGGCGCTCGTGAACCTCGCCGCGGATCCCCTCTATGGCAAGCTTGTCACCATCGTCGACTTCGTCGACATGAACAGGGTGAGTAATGAAGCATGAGCCCGTCCCCGCGCGCTCGCGACCGGCGACGCGCGCCTTTCCGGGCGGCAATGACGCCCGGAAACCCTAGGGGTTTTTTTTCGGGCGAAGGGGGGCGTGCTGGAACCGAGCCCAGATCGGCGCACCCCCGACCCCCGCGCCCGACCCCGGACGATCCAACTTCGCACCCCGGCACCCACGAGCATCGTCGCTGACCGTGCATCCCTTCTCGTCCCTCAGGTTCTCGTCGATTCCCCCACCATCCAGCGCTGCGTGATCTCCCTCCGCCGCCTGGCGCTCACCTCCATCGTGGTTGACCTCAAGGAAGAGAAGTCTCCCTCCAAGGAGACTCTCGCCGCGGCGCTCAAGGCTGCGGATGTCGAGGGCAAGTGGGCGGCGTCCGCGTGGGGTAAGAAGATCGCCAGGCAGCAGGCGCGCAAGAACCTCACCGACTTCGACAGGTACAAGGTTATGGTTGCCCGCACGAAGCGCTCGGCCCTCATCAAGAAGGCCCTCGCCTAAACGGTCGGTGCCTTACTTTTTTCGGGGGTGTGAGGAGTCTCACGATGCGCGAGTGTGATGGGAACTACCTAGAGTTTCAATGGCAGCTCTCGCCGTAAGGCTTACTAATTATTCAGTTCCGCGATGCGCTATCGGTTTCTTCACCGTTCCTCGTCCCCGCTAAAAGTCTTTGAAGCTCATCTTCTGGTCGTGGTCGCTCGGGGGCTTGCGACCGCCTCCCCGACCGCGTCCCCGACCGCCTCGACCGCCTCGACCCCCCCTACCTCCGCTCCTGCCTCGCGCCAGTTCTATCGAAGAGTTTAGCAAATCGTCGCAGGCGAGGCACGCCACGTGCGTCGTCTCGCCGCCCGCGAGCGGGGTCCTGTCCTTGTGGTAAATAACCGTCGGGCACCTCGCGCCGCACGCCCCGCACACGTCGAGCCTGTCCACGGTCACCTTGTGAACGCTGTCGTCCAGCTTGACGACCAGCGCGCAGCCGGTACAAGCAAACTTCCACCTCGGGCCGCCCACCGGCTCGAGCATGAGCCAACCCCCCTCCCTGCCCTTGAGCTTATCATCCTCGCCGCACTCCGGGCACGGGCACACCAGCAGGGCGTCCATGATAGGATGCGCGCGGGGATGCGGCGCCCCCGACACCAGCCCCTTCGGCCCGGGCCCGCCCGCGAGCGGCGGGTGGTTGAAGCACCACGGGCACATGGGGTACGTCCTGTCGCCGTTCTGGAAGAGAAGAAGCTCGAACCCGCACAGCTGGCACTCCCTGTTGTTGTACAGCTTCACCGTGCCCGCCGGGAGCTCGAGCACTTCCTCCTGCGTGGGGCAGTACAGTCGCTGCGGGCGGGTGCTGACCAGGCGCATGTACCGGAGGCACCGACCGCACTTGCTGAACGGCTTGCCGCTGCTGCACGTCGGATCGAAGCTCGCCTCGAACAGGGTGTCCATGCGCTCGATCTGATCCACGAAGTTTCTGAACTTGGCGGCGAACTGTGCGAGGGTGTGACGCACGATGGACTCGTGGTCCGCCTTGCCGGTGGCGATCATGTCGAGCTGCTTCTCGACGTGCGATCTCACAGCTGGGAGCGCAAGCTCGGGGTCTATGCGGTGGTACCCCTGAACCAGCGTGACCCCTAGATCCGTGGGAATCACCCTCCGCCCCCCTTGGCTCTGGATCCTGACGTAGTTTCTTTTTTCGATGTTGTTTATGTGCGTGGGTATGGACGCGTCTGTGCCGATGCTGTTGCGCTCCATCAATCCGATGAGCTCAGCCTCGGACAGGTACGGCGGCGGCGAGGTTGCGCCCTGCTGGAGCTCCACCGTCGCGATCGGCAGCGACTCGCCTTCTCTTATCTCCCCGAGCGGATCGTCCTCGATGGCCCTGTGAGGCATTACCGTGGTCCACCCCGGCGCGGTCACGGTCCGGCCGCCGACGTGGAAACGTTCGCCCCCCGCCACCAACACGGCTCGCTGCGAGACATACGCGCAATCCGGGGACACGGACGCGATGAAGTGCCTCGCGACGAAATCGAAGATCCTCCACGCCTCCCCGCCGCCCACCGCGCTCTCCGTCGCGGACCGCACGGGCGTGATGGGCGGGTGATCGCCCGCATCCTTACCCCCGCGCGGCTTGGCCACGGATCCGGACAGGAGCTCCTCGACCCACTCGCCCCAGGCCGGGTGACCCCGCTGCGCCCTGAGCGTGCCCTTCAGGTCGAACCCCGGCGGGTACGCGGTGGACTCGGTGCGCGGGTATGATATGAACCCCTGGATGTAGAGTCGCTCCGCCACCTGCATCGCCCTGTGCGCGCCCATGCCCATCCCCGCGCTCGCGGCTTTGAGCAGGTCCACCGTGTTCAGCCCGGGGGGCCTTCGCTTGAACTCCTCCGTCTCCTCCACCGACTGGACCAACGCGTGTTTATCCCCCGACACCATGGACCGAAACATCTCCCCGACGTCCGCGTCGAACACCCGTTCACGCTCCCACCGCGTCGCCAGCGTCCTGCCCATCGCCGCCGACCGCACGTCCACGCGCAGACTCCAAAAATCCTCCGGCGCGTGCGAGACGATCTCCAGGTGCCTCTGAACGGCGAAGTTCAGTGTCGGGGTCTGGCACGGGCCGTACGAGATCACGCTGGCGTCCAGGTGCGAGTACCGCCCTTGGAAGAACCTGGTTTGGAACCGCGTGAACGCCACGCCAACCTTGAGGTCGAGCTCTTGCCGGGCGTCGACGGCGAGCGCCTCGTCGCGGTTGGGCGCGCCGAGCGTCCTCATGGCTCGCTCGATGGACTCCTTCGACACCGCGCTGAACTTGGCCCTGTGCACGAACTTGTCCCCTCGGTTTGGGCGCATCACCGGGGCGCACGCGTCGATCACCTCGAAGCATATGTTCTCCCCCTCCCTGTCGCAGTCGAGCCAGAGGATGAGATGCGACGCGCCCTTGGCCTCTCGTTCGAGGTGCTCCACCACCCTGGCCTTGGGCGTCGCCTCCTTCTTCTGCACCGGCGCATCGAACAGGATGGCGGGGTCCAGCTCCCACGACTGGAACTTCGAGGGGAAGTCGATGGACAGCACGTGGCCGATGACCGCGGTCACCTTGAAGTGGCATCGTGCGCCGTTGAAGTCGCGCTCGAACTCGTGCACCTCCTGCCCGCCCCGCCGCGAGCGGTGCTTGCCGTCGGAGAGGAAGCCCGCGATGGACGCCGCCAGCGAGGGCTTCTCCGCGACGCACATCACCACCGGGAGACCCGACATCACGGCCTCCCGCCTCAGCCGACCCGCGCGCTACCGGAGTGTCTTCGTTGTTGGCTCGTCGTCGGACCAAACGAGGTACATTCATAACTATAAATCCATATAGAGCTGTTAATTCTATATGGTGTTAACAGTGGCCTAATTCTTTGAAATAAATACGGTTCTGCATGAAAAGTCTATCGAACTGCGCGATTTGGCGAATTTCGCCCGAAGACCTGAGGGAATTGAACCCTAAGAGACTCGATGATCTCGGGGAAGGCCAGAGCGCATCGCACGTCGGCGCAGGTCGTCGCGTGTTCGTTCAAGATGGTTCGCGTCACGGGAAGCGGCAAGTTCACCAAGGCGGTGTCCAAGAAGCTCCACGTCGAAGACGCGGAGGACAAGGACGAGGCCGACTCCGACAAGGAGGAGGAGACCGTCAAGGAGGTCGTCAAGGATGACGAACAGGAGAACGCCGACGGCTCCGACGACGAGGAGGAGGGCGGCGGGTCCGATGACGACGAGGATGACGAGGACGTTGAACTCGAGGACGAAGACGAGGACGACGGCCTCGGCGGCTCCGACAACGACGACGAGGAGGAGGAGGAGGGGGCCGTGAAGACGGGCAAATCGCGCAAGCGCAACGTGTTCATCGACGATGCCGCCGAGGTGAGTTCCCGCCCCGAGCCGACGCGCGTCATCCCACTCGCCGCCGTTCAATTCCAACGGCGTGTGAACATCGCCGCGGCGTAGACCGCGCGCGATGACCCCCGCCGCCTCGAGATCGGACCCACCCCGCCCGATCGCATTTCCCGCATTATTCTGACCATTCCGCGCCTCACCTTTTTTTCGCCCCGAATTAACAGGAGGACGACGAGGAGGAAGAGGAGGAGCGCGTGCACAAGAAGAAAAAGAAGAAGAGGACCGGCGCGAGCGCCTTCATCGACGACATCGCCGAGGAGGAGGACGGCGGCGACGACGAAGACGACGAAGACGACGGCGACGGGGAGGAGGATCTGGACGAGGGCGAGCGCGAAGCGGTGGAGCTCGAGGCGCAGCAGCGCATCCACGCCAGGTACCAGAACATGGAGAACATGGAGCGCATGGAGAACGAGGAGGAGATCGAGAAGCAGATCAAGGAGAGGTACGCGGCGCACTTGGCGGGGTTCGACGGGGACGTCGTGGGCAGCGCGGTGGACCAGCAGGCGCTGCACCCCACGGTGCAGGATCCCAAGCTGTGGCTCGTCACCGTGAAGCAGGGCAAGGAGAGGGAGACCGTGGTGTGCCTGATGCAGAAGGCGATCAACATGCACAAGACCGGCAAGGGCGCCGTGGCCATCAAGTCCGCGTGCGTGCAGGATCACCTCAAGTCCTACATCTACGTCGAGGCGGAGAGGGAATCCGACGTCAAGAAGGCTCTCACCGGCATGAGGCACGTGTACCACTCCAAGCCCATCAAGCTGGTGCCCATCAACGAGATGGTGGACTCCATCACCGTCACCAAGAAGAAGGTTGAGAACATCCAGTACCAGTCCTGGGTGAGGATGCGCGGCGGCGTGTACAAGGGTGACCTCGCCAGGGTCATTGACATCAACTACGCCGACAACCAGTGCTCCGTGCAGCTCGTGCCCAGGTTCGACTACGCGCTCCTCCAGGCGAAGGAAGAGGGAACCGCGGCGGGCAGGGCAAAGCCCAACGCCGCGCTCCGTCCCCCCGCGCGCCTGTTCACCGAGGCGGAGGCTCGCAAGTACAACCTCTCCCTGGAGCGCGGTCGCATGGACCGCCGCACCGGCGACAGGCTCGACATCCTCTGCGGCGTCCACAAGCTCAGGGACGGCTACTTCATCAAGACCATCTCTTTGGCGTCGTGCAAGCTGGCGGGTGAGCCCCCGCTCGATGAGCTGCAGAGGTACACCGCGGGCGAGGACGCCGCGGGCGAGGATCGCGCCGAGGGAGGCGCGGGTAAGTCCATGACGGAGGCGAACCTCGAGGCTCTCGCCGCGTCGCTCGGCGACAGATCCGCGGGCGCCGACCAGGTGTTCCGCACCGGTGACCAGGTGGTGATCATCAAGGGTGACCTCAAGAACCTAACCGGTATCGTGGACCGCGTGCTTGGGGACGGCACCGTCAAGATCAAGCCCGAACACGAGCTCCTCCACGACGTACTCGACGTGGACAAGGAGAACCTTCGCAAGTCCTTCAAGATTGGCTCGCACGTCCGGTGCATCCAGGGCCGCCACGAGGGCGAGGCCGGTTTGGTGGTCAAGGTCGAGGGCGAAGTCGCCACCGTCTTCTCCGACGTGACCAAAGAGGAGTTCCTGGTCTTCTCCCACCACCTCGCGGACAGCGCCGAGACCACGCACAGGGTCGAGACCCTCGGGGAGTACGGCGTCCACGACCTCGCGCTCCTCAAGGATGACTCGGTGGGTATGCTCATCAGGGTGGAGAAGGACGCGGCGATGCTGATGATGTCCACGTCTAACTTTGACAGGCCCGACGTGCGCGCGGTCAGGCTTCACGACTTCCAGCGCAAGCTCCAAACCAGGACGCTCACCGCGGTGGACAGCGCCATGGAGACCATCGAGTCCAAGTCCATGTGCCGCATCGTGGACGGACCCGGCAAGGGCACGACCATCACCGTAGAGCACATCTGGAAGGGTACGCTGTGGGGAAAGGCGAGGGGTGTCTCCGAGCACGGCGGTATGCTGGTGTGCCGCTCCAGGGACGTCAAGATCCACGGCGGAAGGGCCAAGGACCCGGTGACGGGCGGAAAGGGCTTTGGCGCGGTGCCCATGTCTCCCGGCTCGGCTCTCCTCCGCTCCCCTTCCCGCCAGGACACCGGCGGGCCCCAGGCTGCGCCCCAGCGCGGTCGCTTTGGAGGCGGCGCCGTGGGCAGGAGGGACGCCGGCCTCATCGGCAGCGGCGTCAAGGTCACCGCCGGCGTCTACAAGGGGTACAAGGGTAAGGTTGTCGACGCGACGGAGACCACCGTGCGCGTGGAGCTGCAGGCGCAGGGTCGCACGGTCACCGTCCAGCGCACGCAGATCACGCAGCCCGGCGCCGCACCCGCCGCCACCTCCACCTACGGCGGCGCACCCTCCGCGTCTGTCGACTCCTTCCAGCCGCCCGCGCGAACGCCCCAGCACCGCCCCACCACTCCGGCGTACAACCCGGGCATGACGCCGTCGCGCGACGACGGCGCCGGTGGACGCACCCCGCTCAGGGACACCGCGTGGGGCTCGCAGACCCCGGCGTACGACACCTCCCACTGGAACGACGATACCCCCACGCCCGGGGGCGAGTCAGGGTACACGGGGACCCCCGACATTCGCGTCACCGGCACCCCCGACCTCCGCGGCGGCTCCAGCGCGCTCGCCATCTCGGCGTCGGACGCGGGGTACCACGGGAAGTTCATCACCGGTGCGGTGGTGGTCCTGCCCGGCGGGAAGCAGGGCGTGGTGCGTTCGCGCGCGGGCGACGAGGTCACCGTGCAGGTGGGCACGCTCAAGACCATGGCCAACGGCGAGACGCGCATGGAGAGCGTGGAGGGCGACGAGAAGGAGACGATTGCCGAGGCGGAGCTGGAGCTGGCCAAGCCGCAGAAGAAGGACAAGGTCATCGTGGTGGAGGGCACGGACCGCGGACAGGGCGCGGAGCTCATCGGCGTCGACAACGAAGACGGCGTCATCAAGATGGACGCCACCAAGGAGATTTCCATCTACGGAATCGGCACCCTGGCTCGCATCTTCGTCGGGTGAGAAAAAGAAATGTAGTGCGAACGGCGAGTTTGTCGCTTTGTCAATCGCGAAAGCGCTAAAGATTCACTTACTAAAGCTTCATCTGCTAGAGAGCTTGCTAATGTCCTCGTAGTCGAAACGCACCGTGGCGCCCTTGTTCGGTCCCTCTCGCAGCGTAACCACGGCGACGTACTTGTCCGTCTCGAGCCCGTCCATCTTGCCGGTCAGACCCCGGTGCTCGCCCTTCAGCACCACCACCGCGCCGCCGACCGACGGGAGAACCGTCTCGAGCTCGGTCTGGTCCACCTGCACCCTCGCGCCGGTATCGATCACGTCGATCTCGGCCACGTACCCTCCCTGAAGGCACCGCCGAACCGCCCCCTTCTTCTTGTACAGCCCCTCCGACTGGAGCGCCTTGGAGACGATCTTGACGACGATGCCGGGCTGGAGCCACGGCACGTCTTTTCCGGCGGCGGGGGCATCCACCGGCTTGGCCTTCGCGGCCTCCTTCGCGGCGACGCCCTTCTGGAAGATTTCGTCGAGCGCGGACGGCTTCTTGGCGGCCTGCGCCTTGATGAGCCCGGCGGCGGCGTCTGACGCCACCTGCGAGGCCCTGTTGAACGCCTCCAGCGCGGTGGGCAGGGGTTTAGCGCGGTCGAGCTCCTCCGCGGTCTTGATGCGCTTAACCCCCGCGAGGCTCAGTTTGAGCTCACCCTTGGCGTTCTCGTCCAGCTCCGTCGCCTCGGCGTGTCGCTTGGCGTGCTCGGGGAGCGCCGCGTTGGCTCTTTCGATCTGCTCCCTGATCAGCCTCGCGTTGCGGTCATCCTCTTCCTCCTCCGCGACCTTACGCTTGGCCTTCATCGCCTGCCGCATCTTCTCCTCCTTGTCCTCGGGTCTGTACGTGAGGAACCAGCCCTTCGGGGTCTCGTCCACCTCGCAGATGCCCTCCCGCCCGAGGTGCTTGATGAACTCCGTCAGCGTGGTCCACCTCGTGGCGTTCATGTGGATGTGCTCCTTGTGCGCGATGTACTCGTTGTAGACGATGTTGGCGCTCACCCTGCTGTTCCTGTGGGATGTGGCCATCATATTGAGGAAGGCCCGCTTGAACTCCTCGCTGTAGCTACCGATGAACTTGCCCTGGTTCATGCCGAAGATCTCCATCTGGCGAAGGTGCGCCTCGCTGGTGCAGTGGCACTTGAAGCCGTTCGCGTCCCTGCACTGCTTCTCGCAGATCTGGCAGTAGAACTTGAGCTTCTGCAGGCCCTTCGCCTTCGCCCGGTTGGCGATGTCCTTCGGGGTTCCCTTTTCGGCCCTCTTCCCCATGGTGGCGCCGGGTGGGGGTTGTCTCCGGCGGCGCCCCTGAGGTGTGAGTATTTAATCGTGGGCGCCGACTTTCTCTTGGCTCGTTTGGCTTGGACGACTGTCTAATTCCCTGAGTTAATTTCCCATCTCCGCCAAAGTTATAGCCAAAAAGTAGTGCTACGAGTAGCGTTATGCAAACGCTCCACAGCCAACAAACAGCCAGACGCGCTCCACGATGTCGGACTCCTCATGGAAGATCAAGGGCAGTATTTTCGAGGGCATAGACACCACCGCGTTCCCGCGCGACATCAAAGCCAAGGGCGTGCCAGCATGGACCGGCGACCGCATTCTTCGGTTAATCGGGCACCTGGCGCTTCCCGCGGCAGCCTACGTGCTCTCCACCGACGGCCACTACGAAGGCGCTCTCGCGAAGATGGGCGTCGCCACGTTCGCCATCGCCGCGAATCGTAAGCTCATGCTGCACGCCCTCGACGCGTTCTACGGTCTGCGATGGGCCGCGCAAGACGTGACGCAGATGAGCGGCATTGGCGGGTACTTCGGTGCCGTGAAAGTATTGTTCTTCCACAACTTCCTGCACACGGCGGTCACGTGGATGCTGATGTACGCCAACCCGGTGGCATCGTCGACGGAGATCACACCTCGCGAGATGGTCGGCGCGGGAACCATGGTCGTCGCGGGTCTCCTCCAGACCGTCCCCTCGGTGCAGCTGTATCTCTTCAAGCGCCAGCCCGCAAACGCCGGCAAACTGTTCACCAAAGGATTATTCGGAGTTGCGAGGTTCATCAGCACCACCGGGCACGTCCTACGAGATATCGGCGCGGTCATCCTCACCGGAGAACCCAAGTTCATCGTCCCGTTCATTGTAGTGGACTACCCGCTGATGGCCAGCCTCTGCGCCAAGGAAACAGTCGCGTACATGCGAACCAAATACAAGGCAGCATATGCCGCATACGAATCGAACGTACCCGCCCTCTTCATCCCGGGGATTTGGTAAACGTCGCTTGGGTACACGCACGATGAGTTGAGCGACCGTATGGGATCTTAGTATTAAGCCCCTATCATCAGAGCCATCGTCTGATTGTAATGAATATCAAAAGCCTATTGACTACTTCGGGGCGCCGAGCAGGTCGACGCAACCTTTTGGCGACAGCATGCAGGATTGATACGTCTCCCGCTGAAACTTCACCAGCGGACCGACGACGGGCGCGTTCTCCCATATCTTCCCGTCGGGTAGGTAGTCCCTGTGATACGCCACCAGGTTCGCCTCCTCCGATGACGCGTCGTCACCCGCCGATGACGCGTCGGGTTGGACGAACCTGAGCACCGATATCCCCGGCATCTTGCGAAGCTCCCCGGTTCCCAGGTCCATGTCCAGCGACCACTCCGCGACGTACGTGCCCGCCGCGCACGTCTCGTCGCTCACCGTGAGGTACTGCCGGGAGAACTGGAACTGGTTCTTGAGGTACGTCCCCATCTGCGCCACGCCCCTGATCCGCGTCAAGCCCGGTCCGTCGGTGTACTCCACGTCGTTCGAGTAGTGCGCCAGGCAGTTCTCCCTCCAGTTGTCCTGGTTGCACGTGAGTATGTCCCTCGCCACCTGCGTGCGCTTCGCGCTGAAGTCGCCGCACGTGGCTCCGGCCGGGTACCCAGTCTTGAGCACCTCCGTCCGCGCCGCGCCATCCTTCCTGTTGGATGACGACGGGGCCCACGTGGAGCCGAGGGAACCGGCGTCCATCGACGGCGCGAGCGCCACGCCGAGCGCCACGGCGGATGCCGCGAACGCCCCGAGCGCCCATCGCGGCGCCGACCCCGAATCGCTCGTGCTCGCCTCGGCTCCCGCGTCCGCCCTCGTTCTCCCGACACCGGCCTCGCCATCCCCGGTCGCGACGCCGTCTTCGGTCATCACGGCAGCGCGCTCGTCCTCCACGGTCTCCAGCGCGCGAACGACGGGCTCGCCGGACCCCGCGCCTTTCGCGGAGGTCCGCGCGCACCCGCGATGCCGGCCGGGGCCGCGACGCGTCGATGCGGGTACCCTAACCCGTACCCTAAGGGGGTTCGCCACCATACAGGCGGTCGCCATCCTGCTATCCAACAGTGGCAGAGTGGTTTTGGCAGCTTGGCTCCCGGCATTCTATGGGTCGAATAAACCGTGGTTGAAGAGTAAACGTTCGGCCAGTTGACCAGCCACGGCCACGCCAGGAAATCGCAAACGATCTTGAGATCTTCCTCTCATCACGAAGAAGATAAAATCGCCAAAATCCACGGAAGACCCTCATACCCTCGACACGCGTGCGAGACTCACCTCGCCGTCAGTCACCAGGACACGCACAACACGATGTCGGCGTTCATGATGAGTGCCAACGCGGCCATCACCCTCGGCCGCGCGCACATACGCGGCGCCAAGGTGGGTCGCTCCACCCGCGGGGCGATGTCCCGATGGGCCGGAAGCAACCGTCGATCCGTCGCCGCGCCCGTCACGCGCTGCGTCGCCACCGAGTCGAAGATCGAGATCAAGGTGCCCCCCAACGACGGTACCGTGCGCGTGCGCTTCGCGCCGTCCCCCACCGGCAACCTCCACGTCGGCGGGGCCCGCACCGCCCTCTTCAACTGGCTCTACGCGCGCCGGATGGGCGGCAAGTTCATCCTCCGCGTCGAGGACACCGACACCGCGAGGTCCACCCGCGAGTCCGAGGACGCCATGGTCAGGGACCTCAAGTGGCTCGGCCTCGACTGGGACGAGGGTCCTGACAACCCCGGACCGTACGGCCCCTACCGCCAGTCCGAGCGCGGCGCCATCTACAAGCAGCTCGCGCAGCAGCTCGTGGATGAGGGCTACGCGTACCCGTGCTTCTGCACCGACGAGGAGCTCACCGCGATGAAGGAGGAGCAGGAGGCGAAGAAGCTCCCGCCCAAGTACATGGGCAAGTGGTCCACCGCCTCGAAGGAGGATGTGGAGGCGGAGATGGCCAAGGGCACCCCGCACACCTACAGGTTCAGGGTGCCCGAGGGCGAACGCATCGAGATTGACGACATGATCCGCGGCAAGGTTGGCTGGGACACCGACACCCTCGGCGACTTCGTCCTCCTCCGATCCAACGGCATGCCCGTGTACAACTTTTGCGTCGCAGTGGACGATGCCACCATGGGCATCACCCACGTCCTCCGCGCCGAGGAGCACCTCCCAAACACCCTCCGGCAGGCGCTCGTGTACGACGCCCTCAAGTTCCCCAGGCCCATCTTCGCGCACATGTCCCTGATCCTCGCGCCGGACCGCTCCAAGCTGTCCAAGAGGCACGGCGCCACCTCCGTCGGCCAGTTCAAGGAGCAAGGGTACCTGAGCAAGACGATGATCAACTACCTGAGCCTCCTGGGCTGGAACGACGGCACGGAGCAGGAGATTTACGAGTCGGAGGAGCTCGTCGAGAAGTTCGGCGTGGACCGCATCAACAAGTCCCCGGCGGTGTTCGACACCGTGAAGCTCAACTGGATGAACGGTCAGCACATCAGGCTGCTGCCGGAGGAGGAGCAGATCGCCATGGTGGGAGCGGTGCTGGTCAAGGAGGGACTCGCGGCGTCGGCGGATGGCGAGTTCACCAAGAAGGCGGTGGCGATGTGCGCCAACGGCATCGAGCTCGTGGAGGACGCCGCGAAGGAGGTCAAGGCGATCCTTGAGTACCCCCTCAAGGAGAACCTCAAGGACGATAAGATGAAGAAGGTGATCGAGGATGACTTCGGCGAGATCGCCGACGCCATCATCGCCGGGTTCGAGAGCGGCGAGCTCCAGTCGGCGATTGAGAAGAACGAGTTCAAGGGTTTCGTCAACGCCACGGGCAAGGAGCTGGGACGCAAGGGCAAGAGGTTGTTCATGCCCTTCCGCATCGCGCTCACGGGCCGCATGCAGGGACCCGAGGTTGGCGATGTGCTCAGCCTTATCGCCACCGAAGGGACCCCCGAGTCAGCGGTGTCGCTCGACGATCGCGTCGCCGCGCTCAAGGCTGAGTCAGCGGCGTGGGCCAAGTAAGGGTAGAGGCGCTTAAAACTTTTTTGATAATACGCGAAGCACTGCTGCTGACTTCACTTCATTAAATCCCTGGCTAATTACATCACCTATGTCGCTGTATCTCACTCATAACCGTGTTAACGTTTACTCGGCCTAGGCGGCGGGCTCGATCTTGTCGACGGGGGGGTTCGCCTTCGCCTCGAGCTTCGCCTTTGCCCTCGCCTCCGCCGACTTCTCGGCCGACTCGGCGAGCTTCTTGCTCGTGGACTCCGCGAGCTCCCCGGTCACAGACGCGATCTTCTTGACGTTGATGCCGGTGGCGTCGTCGATCTCGGTGAGCACCTTGTCGAGGTCGCCGCTGGCGGAGGGGTTGGTGATCCAGTTGTAGGTGAAGAAGGCGGTGTAGCCGATGCCAATCACCTCGAGCGCGGTCTCAAAGGCAGAGGGGAGCACCGCGAGGGTGAGCAGGAAGGTTCCCGCGAAGATGCCCGCGACGCCCAGGGTGCCCACCTCGTCGGAGTTGAGGGTCTTCGCCTTGGGCGCCCTGATGACGGGCTTGGACTTGATCGCGGAGCCGCCGCCCATGGGCTTGACGCCGTATCCGCCAGCCGGCCTGACGGGCTTCTTCTTGCTGTAATCCACCGTCTTGAAGCTGGTGGTGGACTTCTTGATCTGGGAGCCGGCGGTCTTCTTGATCGTGTACTTGGACTTGGCGGCGGGGGTGACCTTCTTCACCATGGTACCCTTGGCCGCGGGCTTGGGCTTGGAGGAGCCGAAGGAGAAGAAGGGCTTGGCCGCGGGCTTCTTGGCGGCAGCCTTCTTGGCCACGGGCTTCTTCTTGGCGATGGGCTTGGGGGCAGCCTTCTTGACGAGGGGCTTCTTGGCCGGGGGCTTCTTGGCCGCGGGCTTCTTGCCGAAGAGTGCCACAGTAGCGACGGGCTGCGTGGTTGGGGGAAGGGGACGTCGACGGGTCAGGGACGGCGTCGGTTCGCGGACATGGGTGCACCGGGTGGAAAATATCTGGAAGGTGGCCGATTCCAGCTCGGGCCGAATGTGCCCGTCCCGAGACGGCCTCGGAGCGCACGACCCGCGGCGGAGACGGCGGATACGTCGAGAAACGCACGTCCGAGGAAGGGTTTCGCCTCGAACGATACCTCCGCGAGTCATCCGGCGCCAATCCCAGCCCCGACGGCGGGGCTGTCGTCTGTCTGATTATCGCCCATCTAATTCTGTCCCCTTGGTTCGGGTGTCATGTGCACTCACCTTGGAGGAAGCCTTGGCGGCGGTGGCCTTGACGGAGAGGGCCTGGCCGACCATCGCGGTGCGGAAAGTCATAGCCGCGGACATGTTCGCGGAGTTGTTGAGGTAGGTCTACGAGAGAACTTCTGATCCCGTCCGCGCCGATCGCCAAAGCCAGAAAAGAAACAACACCACTCTTTCTCGCCACCTCACCACCGTGATCCCCTTGGACCAATCGTCTACGTTTGGCGATGACTTTTGCGACCGGCCTTTCACTTTTTTCTTTAGCCAAAGACTCAAAAACGACGGTCAGATGTCCCAATCAAACGGCCGGACACTCCGAAAACCGACAAAAACGGCGGATTTTCATTTCGTTTTCATCTCATGTCACGAACCAGCACAGGCACGCCTTCGGGTTTTTTTTAAATTGGGCGGCCACAAACCCAAACGCCCTCACGCGTGTCACCCCAACGACGCAACGATGGCGAAGAAGAACGCATCCAAAAAGACCCCCGCGTCCTCGGTGAGCACCCGCTCGCATACCTCCCCATCCGCACGCGCGTCCACGGCGGCGCGCGCGTGAAAACTATGAAAAGACGATTGGACAATTTTGCACGCGTCCCTTGGATTTTTTCCGGCGCGACCCGAGCGCGGGCGGGGCGTGCGCGTGTTCTTTCGCGCGCGATGACCGCGCGCGTTCCGCCGCGAACACGACGAAAAATATTCCGGACGTGTCGCCAGTCTTCGTCACCCGTGAAACGCGCGTCGCGCGCACCCGGTCCCTTCGCCCCGGCTGACAATTACGTCACGTTCCATTCTTTTGCCAAACAGAACAAGAAGAAGATGAGCCTCGCGAAGCGCAAGTCCTCCTCCGCGTGGACTGCCTCTGAGTCCGTCGCGCTCGAGGCCGGCGTGAAGGCGCACGGAGCCAGTGAGTATCCTCCCCTGTTTAAGCCCGAGCCACCGCCGATCGCGGCGGCGTGGAAGCGAGTTCCGCCCGCCGATCCTCCGTCCCCCGAGAACGGATAACCAATTCCGCGAAAAAGAATTTCCATCCTGACCGTCCCACCCCGCCGTCCGCAGGCAACTGGGCCAAGATCCTCAAGGATCCCAAGTTCGCGACTCCCCTCAAGGGCCGCAGCAACAAGGACCTGTCCGACAAGTGGAGGGCGCTCACTCCCAAGACCGGCAAGACCCCCACCAAGGCCAAGACTCCCACCAAGGCTGCGCCCAAGTCCCCCGCCAAGTCTCCCGTCAAGAAGACCCCGGCCAAGAAGACTCCCACGAAGAAGACCCCGGTCAAGAAGACTCCGGCCAAGAAGACTCCGGTCAAGAAGTCCCCGGCCAAGCCCGTCACCCCGACCAGGCCCCCCTCGGCGAGGCGGGCCGCGAAGGCTGCGACCCCCAAGGCGAAGGCTGTCGCTCCCAAGGGTGGCGTGACGAAGAAGACCCCGTCGAAGACCGTCGTCAAGTCCCCGGCCAAGTCCCCGGCCAAGCCCGCCAAGAAGAAGGAGGGTGGCGGCTTCTGCGTGATCATGTAAATATAGCACAATTGATATCACAGCAGGGGGTGAGGGAAGAGAGAAGAGGGCCGACGGCGGTCAGAAGGGAATGGATTATTGAAACGCGAACTGTATAGGAACCAACGTCTTATTCCACACGAGAGAAACACCTAAAGCTCGTCCTTGACCCCGCCCCGCCCGACCTTCTCCCACGCCGCGACCTCCCGTCTGTGCATCATCGTCAGCGCGTGCTCGATCGCCCACACGGAACCGGCCCGATGGCTCATCGCCGACCGAAACCCGCCAGACGCGTCCCAAGCCTCCGGGGTCCGAAAGGCCAAGCCCCTCTCGTACGTCCCAGCCGCCACGCCCCTCGCCAACTCCCAGCCCTCGTCGTCCATACCCGCCAGTAACATGTGCGACGCGACCGCGTACGACACGCCGGGCCAAACCTCCGCCGAGTGCGGGCCGCTGGTATCGACCGTACCCGCCTGAGTTGCTCCGTTCACGGCGCCGCCCGCATCACCCGCGGCGGCCGCGTTGAGCCGCGCGACGGAGGCGAGCGCCGCGCGAACTTTGCGCGCGGGTAGGACACCCGGCGCGCCGATCGCCGCGAGCGCCCACTCGCCCATGACCTGAGCAGCGGACGATACGTTCCCCCCCTCCTGCCCGCTCGCGTCGAAGCGGTAGTACCCGGCGGCTTCATCACCACCGGCGGCTTCATCACCACCGGCGTCTGTTTGGAACCAGAGCGCCTCGTCGTGCGCGACGGCGGCGGCTCGAAGCGTCCGCTCCAAACTTTCCCGCGCGTCCGTCTCGTTGAGGTCCATGGCTAGACCCGCGCCCGCACGTAGCGCGGCGAGCCACAGCCCGCCCGCGTACGCCGACGTGTTACCCCTCGCGCGCCACGCGACGAACGAATGGTCGGGCCCCGCTCCCTCGTCGTCGTCGTGTTCAATCAAACCGTCGCCGTTCCTGTCGAACCTCCGGAGCTGCGCGGCGAGGGACTCGTAGCACGGCCGAAACAGGCGCGCGAGTACGTCGCGAGGTATACCCTCGGGGTCGTGCGGGCCCCGGAACCCGCCCCGCATGGCGTGCGCGCGGGCCAGAGTCAACATGAGCTTGGGCGCCAGATCCTTCCACGCGTTGACGTCGGTGAGGTCAAAGGCGTTGGGCGACGAGGTCAGCGGCGCATCGAACGGCGCCCCGAGGTCCCTCGGCGCCGATCCCCGTACCTTCCTTCGCTTCGGCGCGCGCCCCGCGAGCCCCGCGTTCCACATCAGCGGCCGTTCCTCCTCGTCCTCCGAGTCCACGCCGGCGACCAGGTCGGCCAGGACGGCCAGGTCTAGACCAGGCCAGAGCATGGCGAGCGGCCACGACCCGTAGAAGTGAACGTCCAGGGCGTTGTACACCGGCGCGTCGAAGCTCTCCAGCAGACCGAACCTGCCCATGGTCCCGCCCCACTCACCCCCGTTGCCCGCGACGTCCGCGGCGTCTCCCCCTTCGCCGTCCTCGCCGCGCCATCCCCCGGGCGCCGCGACGGATGACTCCGACTCCTCGGCGTCGCCGTCCAGACCCGCCACGGTCAACGGTCGGCCCCACAGCGTGCCGCCGTCCACCAGGTAGTACAGCTCGTTGAACAGCACGGAGACGAACCACGCCGGCCGGCGCAGCGTCGGCCTCTCGTCCCGTCGTCCCGGGTGACCCCGCCCCCGCCGGCCGGGCGGGTCGTCCAGGTTCAACTCCTTCGCAGCCGCCGACTCGATGAAACCCCGCTGCCACCGCGCGATGTCCCCTTCCCACTCGTCCGCGCGGAGCAGCGCCTCCGTCGCGATGTCCGGCGCGGCGGCACCGCGCGGCACGTCACCGCGGTGTATGAACGATCTGTGGTACCGCGTGTACCGCTTCGCCCACCCGGAGCCCCGCGGGAACGAAGTCGCCGGTAGGTCCCACGCCGCCGCGAAGGTCACGTTGCGACGCTCACCGGGCGCGAGCGTGAACGCCGCGCTCACCGCACACGCCGATAGCGGGCCCGCGGAAACCCCGCCCCTGTGCTCGTTCGCCGCCGTCGCCTCGTCCCCGTCGAACCCGCCGGCGTCTTCAAACGGTCGCCAGAACTTTAGGTACGTCGAGTCGGCGTCGCCAAAGTCGTACATCGGTAGCACGGTCACGTTGACGCCCTCGTCCTCCCTCGCCGCCACCGCGACGCCCCCGTGCCACGGCTCCGATGGGGTATTGTCCCCGTACACCACGTCGTCGGTGTGCATGTGCGCGCCGACGATGGATCCCCGCCGCTCGAACGTGGCGTGCGTGAGTTTGTGCGGCGCGAGCCTCCACGCGCCCCTCGGGGGACCGACGTCGATGGGCGCGACGTCCGTGGTGGCGAGGACGTTCTCGAAGCTGAAGGCCACGGCTATGTCCGCGGGCTCGTCGCCGTCGTTCACGGCGAGGAAGCGAAAGACGCCGACGGGCATGGACGCGTCGCGGTACCCGCCCGGCGTCACCGGCGAGAATTGCGTCTGCGACAGCCGCACCCTACCTCCGGCGCCGAGCGCGGATGGATCGTACTCGTACCACGACCGCGGGTAGAGCGCGCGGTAGATCCCGCCGGAGCCGTCCGCGGGCAGGACGCGCCGCGAGCGGGTCTCGCCGACGCGCGAGCCGTCCGAACCCGGCCCAGCGGGCACGCCCTCGATCACCGCGTGCGACGGCAGCGCGGAGAGCACCGTGGCGGTGCCGTCGACGCGCGCGGCGAACAGGGTGTGCGCCGCTGGCCTGTGCGTGTGACCGCCGACACGCATGTGCCACCTCGCAAAGTCCCCGCGATACGTCCTGCCGATCGTCCCCGCGCCCATGCCCCCGACGGGCGCGCCAGCCACCGGCCCGTCGTCCACGCACGGCACCCTCGGCCTGGCGCGCTCGCTATCCGCGGGTCCGCCCATGGCGTGGGTCCAGGCCACGCCGACGGGCGGTCCGAGG
>ENA-UOXV01000906-UOXV01000906.1-marine-metagenome-genome-assembly--contig:-NODE-906-length-42727-cov-8.552892_pt1 | contig 42727 bp, 29 predicted proteins | sample MGYA00238165_ERZ766961 | MGnify/ENA primary metagenome ERZ766961 (study PRJEB28924, sample SAMN03173240) | marine metagenome | biome: Marine; feature: Water; material: Subsurface seawater | place: North... | reverse complement strand
GAGGCACCCGCTGCTGAGGAGGCACCCGCTGCTGAAGAGGCACCCGCTGCTGAGGACGCTCCCGCAGAAGAGGGCGACGACAAGGAAGCCTGAACGCTCAGGCAAAACCAACGCATTGGAAGCCACCTTCGGGTGGCTTCTTTTTTGGCCGCAAACCACGAAATTCGCGCCATGGTCCCATCGGATGACATGTTTGAACTCGGCCGTGCCTTGAAGGCCCATGGCCTCAAGGGTGAAGTCGGCATCAAACTCGATGTGGACGACCCGAGCCGCTATGCCAATCTGGACATGGTGTGGGTGGAGCGACAAGGAGCGCTGGTTCCGTACAGCATCACTTCGATCAGCATCCGTCCCAAATCCACCGTGGTCCGGTTCGAGGGCATTGACGATGTCGATGCTGCACAAGCGATGGCGGATTGCCGGCTCTTGCTGCCGCTCTCGGCCTTGCCCGCTTTGGACGGGTTGCGCTTCTACTACCACGAGGTCGTGGGATTCAGTTTGCAAGACGCCACAGAAGGGCCCCTTGGCACCATTGTCAATGTGATGGATTTGCCGGGGAACCCCCTTTTCAAGACCGAACGCAATGGCAAGGAAGGCCTCTTCCCCATACAGGACCAAACGCTGGTCTCTGTGGACCGCGTTGCGCGCGTGATCACGGTTCAGATGCCCGAAGGCCTGGTCTCGTTGTATTTCGGCTGACTGCTGTGTAGTCCGTTTCCGCTTATTCAGTGGGCATGTGCGCAGATGCCTTGGAAGCCCTGTATTCTCTGGCCCTTGGGGCTCTGCGAAATCTGTCCCCGCCCAAAAGTGAAGAAGTCCGCGGACGCGATTCCGAATCCCATAACCCCTGAAATAGCTTGGACTCGTCCCACAAAGGGTAACAAAACGAGAAATGGAGCCGCTGTTCCCAGGCTTTGGCCAGGGTTGGATGTTCCACAACCGATTCGAACTTGACGACCAAGAATCCTATCATCGGCCTGGACATTCCAGTGGAAGGCGCTTCAATGGATGCGCCGCCCCGCGTTGCTTCTCCTGCGCAAACGGAGGCGAAACCAGACAAGAAGCCCTCGGACCAGCGAACCAAGGTGTTTGTCATCGACACTTCTGTGCTCCTCCACGACCACAATGCCATTCGGAATTTCGAAGACAACCGCATTGCCATTCCCATCACCGTGCTGGAAGAGCTCGACACCTTCAAGGTGGGCAATGACACCAAGAATTTCGAGGCCAGAGAATGCATCCGCATCATTGACCGGTTGAGCAAAGACTTCACTTTGCAGGACTGGATTCCCCTGGAGAATGAAGCCGAAGGACTGCTGCGCATTGTGCTGAGTGCAGAGGGCCACCCCAGCGGCATCGATGCCGCCCGCGTATTCGACAAAAAGACCAATGACCACAAGATCCTGAGTGCGGCATTGCAACTGCAGCACGACGAGCCCGACATGAAGGTCGTATTGGTGTCCAAGGACATCAACCTCCGGATCAAGGCCAAAGCACTGAACCTGCCGGCTGAGGACTACAAAACCGGCAAGGTCAAGGACAAACAGCACCTCTACAGCGGAAAAACGCTCTTGGAAGGCGTCGATGGCGAGGTCGTGCGGAAGATGTACGTCACCGGGCAGACCCGCAAAATCAGCGTGCTTGGCAAGGAGCGGAAAAACAACCACTTCTACATTTTACGCAACTGCTCTTCCTCTGCGCTGGGCTACTTCAGTGAGTCCAAGCGCCTCATCGAGCGCGTAGACAAGAGCTATGCATACGGCATCAAGCCCAAGAATGCGGAGCAAGCCTTTGCGCTGCACGCCATATTGAACCCCGATGTCCACCTGGTGACGGTGAGCGGCGTGGCCGGAACGGGCAAGACGCTCTTGGCTTTGGCTGGTGCGCTCGAGCAGAAAAACAAGTTCGACCAGATCATCTTGGCGCGCCCCATTGTCCCGCTGAGCAACAAGGACCTGGGCTTTCTCCCAGGTGATGCCGAGGAAAAGGTCAATCCCTATATGCAGCCGCTGTGGGACAACCTCAACTTCATCAAAAGTCAATTCGGCCAAAACGAGCGAAAGTATCGGGCCATTGAGGAAATGCGGGCGGAAGGCAAAATCACCATCTGCCCCCTCGCCTACATCCGTGGACGCAGCCTCTCCAACGTCATCTTCATCGTGGACGAGGCGCAGAACCTCACACCCCACGAGGTCAAGACCATCATTACGCGTGCGGGCGAGAATTCCAAGATCATCCTGACAGGCGATGTGCGCCAGATCGACACGCCCTATTTGGATGAGCAGTCCAATGGCATGAGCTATGTGATCGACCGGTTGAAGGGCCGCGACCTGTTCTGTCACGTGACCTTGGACAAAGGCGAACGCAGCGACCTGGCCAACCTGGCCAACGAGCACCTCTAAAGGGGGCGTCCGCTGGGGTCGTTCGCGTCTGCAAACACGCTTGGCACGCCGGCGAAGCGGGGGTTTGGCGCTACAAGATTTGGGATTGATTCGGGGTGAAAATCACCCTTCAATCCATGCGTTCTTCTTCCTTCCCCCTTCTGCTCCCCGCGCTGTTCTGCGCTTCAATTGTTCACGCCCAAAGCACGGGTTCCGTTGGCTGCGCCACTGAGCTCGACGGCGATGGCGTCGTCGGAATGAGCGACCTGCTCATCGTTCTCGCCGATTTCGGCAGCACCTGCGTGTCCGATCCGCCCACCGCGGGTTGGCCCACCGTGCATTTTACCGAGTTTCATTACAACCCGGCCACCGCCCAGGGCACCGATTCGGAATTCGAGTTTCTCGAATTGTACAATCCGGGTGATCAGCCCGTTGACCTGTCAGGGTGGTCCCTTTCTGAGGGGCTGTCCTTCACCTTTCCCGAAGGGACGGTCTTGGCGTCCGCTGACTATTTGGTGGTCGCGTCATCGGCCGTGAGCTACGCTGGACTGGGATACCCGGTCTACGACTGGGGTTCAGGAGGCCTGCACAATTCCGGCGAACTGATTGCCCTGCGCGCGCCTGATGGTGTCGTGATCGAGTCTGTGCTCTATTCCGACACCGGAGATTGGGACAGCGCACCCGATGGACAGGGACCCTCGTTGGAACGGCTGTTCCTGACCGGCGACCCCCACGATGCGGCACAATGGTCCGCTTCCATCGGCACGGGTGGAACGCCGGGGGCGACCAACAGCCTGTGGCTGGATTGACCGGTCTCAGGAAAGGGACACGGCGCGGTCCCCAATCACGGCGTCGAGCGGTGCGCCTTTTTGCAGCACCACGGTCGTCTCCTCACGGGTCACGGTCACCTTGAGTTGCCGGCCCCTGAACTGCAGTTGGAAGGCATAGCCCTTCCATGCGGCGGGGAGCATGGGGTTGAAATGGGGGCGGCCGTCCCTGACCCTGAAGCCCCCGAAGCCTTCGACGAGGCTCATCCAAGTGCCCGCCATGCTCGTGATGTGCAGGCCTTGGTAGGCCTCGTGGTTGTAATCGTCGAGGTCCAGGCGGGCGGTCCGCAAATACATCTCTACGGCCTTGTCCTCCATGCCGAGCTTGGCGGCGAGGATGGCGTGTACACAAGGACTCAAGCTGCTCTCGTGCACTGTCCGTGGCTCGTAAAACTCGAAATTCTCGCGGTGGGTCGCCCGGTCGAATTCGTCCTCGAAGAAATACAGTCCCTGCAAGGTGTCGGCCTGCTTGATAAAGACGGACCGCAGAATGCGGTCCCAGCTCCAGTGCTGGTTGACGGGGCGCTCAGCTGGATTCAGATCGGCGGCCATCTGCTGCTCCTTGTCCATGAAGCCGTCTTGCTGAAGAAACACCCGCGTGCCGTCCAACTGGGGGTAATGCATGTCCCGGATCACCGCCTCCCAGTGGGGCCGCTCCTGGGCCTCTTCAAAGGACCACTTGCTGCACTGTGCCTCGAGTTCCGCCGGGGCATGTGCCTTCATCCAATCGAGGGCGTCGCAGGCCTGGGACAGGCACCAGGCCGCGAGCCGGTTGGTGTACCAGTTGTTGTTGACGTTGTTCTCGTATTCATTGGGGCCGGTCACGCCCAGGATGACCCAGGCTTTCTTGTTTTCAGACCAGTTTACCCGCTGCGCCCAGAACCTGGCCACACCGAGCACCACCTCCCAGCCTCCTTGGGCCATGTAGCCCGCGTCTCCAGTGTACCGTATGTAGTTGTGGATGGCGTAGACCATGGCGCCATTGCGGTGGATCTCTTCAAAAGTGATCTCCCACTCATTGTGGCACTCCTCCCCGTTCATGGTGACCATGGGGTACAGTGCCGCACCCTTTTCAAAGCCCAGCTTTGCCGCGTTTTCGATGGCGCGGTCCAGGTGGTTTCTGCGGTAGACGAGCAGTTGCCTCGCCACTTCATCGGGATGCGTGCCGAGGTAAAAAGGCAGGCAATACGCCTCGGTGTCCCAATAGCTCGCGCCTCCATACTTCTCGCCGGTGAATCCCTTCGGGCCGATGTTGAGGCGCGGGTCGTCGCCTGTAAAGGTTTGGTTCAGGTGAAAGATGTTGAACCGGATCGCTTGTTGTGCGGCGACATCGCCCTCAATGGTGATGTCCGACCGCTCCCAAATGCGTTCCCACGCCATCATGTGGTCTTGCAAGGCACCGCTCCATCCGAGCGCCATGGCACCTTCGACTTTTTCGGCCGCATTGGCCAAGAGCTGCTCCTCGGCGTGGTCCATGCCGCGCAGCAAGGCCACTGTCTTGTCTATGACGATGCGGGTTCCGGCTTCCACTTCTGCGGCCATTTCCACGGCATGGCCTTGGTCCAATGCTTGGCCTGTGGTGTCTATGGACCGGCCATCGCACCAACCGGAGACGCGCACGGCATGCGCCACTTGGAAGCCTGTCTTGCGGGTGCCGACCAGCAAGTGCCCTCCGTGGTCATCGCCGCCCTGGGCGTGCACATCCCAAAACCGCTCTTCCCAGTTGGCGTCCTCATTGCGCACGTCGCCATCGAGACGGGCCTCAAGGACGACGCTCCCCTCCCCGGCGAGCACGTCGACGGCATAGCGGATGTGGGCCGTTTCCACATCGGCCATGCTGCAAAACCGCTGGGCTTTGACCGCCAGTCGAACGCCGGCCACTTCCACTTCAAAGGTGCGGGTCAGCAAGCCCCGCTGCATGTCCAGCTCCCGCCTGAAATGGTCGGGTGCCTGCACAGCGAGGTCCATCATGGTGCCGTTGACGCGGAGATGGATGGTGGTCCAGTCAGGTGCGTTGAGGACCTTGGCGAAATACTCCGGGTATCCATTCTTCCACCATCCCACCTTGGTTTTGTCGGGGTAATAAACGCCGCCGACATAGCTCCCGCGCAAGTGATCACCCGAATACGCCTCCTCGTGGTTGGCGCGTTGACCAAAGCGTCCGTTGCCGATGCTAAAGATCGATTCCGAACTGCGTTGGCGCTCGGGATGAAAGCCCGATTCGACCACCTTCCAAGGGTCGACATCCAAGTATCTGATCATACTGCGAAGTAAATGCCTTCAGGACAGCTTGTCCACCATAACCGCCAGGCTGAAGTCAGCAAAACCGCTGATCACGCATTCGGCTTCTTTCAAGCGCGCGCCATCTCCGACGCCGATGACCCTGAAACCGCCATTGTGCGCGGCCTGAATCCCGGAGACGGCATCCTCGAAAACCACGCATTGTGCAGGCTCCACACCGAGGGCCCGTGCGCCCTTGAGAAACACTTCGGGGTCCGGCTTGGAAAAGGTGATGCTGTTGCCATCCACGATGACATCGAACCGGTCCGTGATGTTGCAGCGCTCCAAGATCAGCGGTGCATTGCGGCTGCTGGAGCCGAGCCCCACCTTGATTCCTTGGCTGCGCAGCTCATCGATAAATGCCAGGACGCCTGGAAAGAGCTCTTCCGGCGTCATGGACGCGACCAACTCCAGGTACTGCTGGTTTTTGCGGTCCATCAACCGGACCTTGGTGTCGTTGTCGAGTACCAATCCGCCTTTGGAAAGAATGTACTCGAGTGACCCTACGCGGCTTACGCCTTTGAGCTGCTCATTGTCGGCGTGGTCAAATGGCACGCCGAGCTCCTCGGCCAGACGCTGCCACCCTGTGAAATGGTACTTGGCCGTATCCACGATGACGCCATCGAGGTCAAAAAGGCAGGCTTGAGGGGAGAATGCCATGGCCTGTGCGGTCAGTCTTGCAAATGCGGCAGGATGTGCTGCAAATGATAAGAAGCCAACCCGTCGATGGGCTTCTTGATGATGCTGCCCACTTCCATGCCGTCCTCGGCGCATGCTGCGCGAAGTTCTTCTTGGAAGTGATACGCCACGCTTCCGATGAAGTGCACCGGTTGCTCCTTCCACCCCTCAAAGCACTTGACGTGGACGTCAAGGAATGCCCGGAAGCCCTCGATCAGCCATGCTTTGAACATGGGTTCTGCCCTGTGCTTCCCGATGAAGGTCATGAAGCTCGCCAAAAAGACGTTGGGGTCCTCTTCCCGGTACACCCGGTCAATGATGTCGTCTTTGGACAGACCATAGGTGGCATCAAAATCGCGGTCTACCGCCTCGGGCAGGTGGTGATAGAGCTTGGCGGCGAGCAATTTCTTGCCGTGCCAACTGCCGCTGGCCTCGTCGCCCAGGATGTAGGCCAAGGCTGGAACCTCTTCAGACACCGTCTGCCCATCAAAATGACAGCTGTTGGAGCCCGTTCCGATGATGCAGGTGACGCCTGGTCGGCCATCATAGGTGCTGTAAGCGGCCCCGGTCAGGTCGTGGCCCACATGGACCTGCGCCGAGCCAAACACACGCTGCAGCCCTTCTTCAATGATGGCGCACAGCGGGGCGGAACTGCTCCCCGCACCGTAAAAGTATACGTGGGTGATTTCAGCACCGATGGCCTGCACATCAGCATGTGCGGTCATGACCTCCTCTACCTTGTCTGCGGTGTGGAAATATGGATTGAATCCCATGGTGTGGAATTCCAACAATTCCTTGCCCGAAGCATCGAGGAGCTGCCAATCACATTTGGTGGAACCGCTATCGGCGATGAGGACGCGCATGGGTTCAGCCAATCCGTTGCACGAGGTCTGCTACACGGCTGGAGTACCCCATTTCATTGTCATACCAACCGAAGACCTTGACCATGTTGCCCTGTGTGGAGGTCATGTCGGCATCGAAAATATTGCTGTGCGGGTTGCCCACGATGTCCTGGCTGACGATGGGGTCCTCGGTGTATTCGAGGATGCCCTTCATCGGCCCATCGGCTGCGGCCTTCATGGCGGCATTGACCTCGGCGGCGGTAACGTCACGGCCCAGTTCAGCCACCAGGTCGGTGAGCGACCCTGTCGGCGTGGGGACGCGCACGGCGACGCCGTCCAACTTGCCCTTGAGCTCGGGGAGCACCAAGCCCACAGCCACGGCAGCACCGGTGGTCGTGGGGATCATGCTCATTGCAGCAGCACGGGCGCGGCGGAGGTCCGAATGCGGTGCGTCCTGGATGCGCTGGTCAGAAGTGTAGGCGTGGATGGTCGTGATGTAGCCTTTTGTCAATCCAAAGCTGTCGTTGAGCACCTTGGCCATTGGGGCAAGGCAATTCGTGGTGCAACTGGCATTGGACATGATGGTCACATCGTCGGTGACCACATGGTCGTTTACTCCGAGCACCACTGTGGTGATGTCGCCCTTTGCAGGTGCGGATATGACCACCTTGCGCGCTCCAGCTTCGATGTGCTTGCCGGCTCCGGCCGCATCGCGGAACACACCTGTGCTCTCCACGACGACATCGCAACCCAAACTGCCCCAAGGCAGGGCCGCCGGATCGCGCTCGGCGTTCACCTTGATGGTGTGGCCGTTGACTACGAGGTCTCCGGCTTCCACATGCACGTCTCCGGGAAAGCGTCCATGGATGCTGTCGTACTTGAGCAAGTGGGCCAGTGTTTCGACACTGGTGAGGTCATTGATCGCGCAAATTTCCACGCCCTCTTTGGCGAGCAATTGACGGAAGGACAACCTACCGATTCGGCCGAAACCGTTGATGGCAACTTTATTCATGGATGTAGTTGGTGATGTTCAGATACTCAAAATTTGCGCCACCCGAAGTTCTTCTTCGAGCCCTTTCGCTTTTCTATTGATGGCCTCGAGGAAGGGGGTGTACACCACCTCTTCGTTGACCAGTCCAGCCATGACGGCTGTTTTTCCGCTCAACAAGGCCTCCACTGCACCGACGCCCAGCCGGCTGGCCAAGACACGGTCAAAACAACTGGGGTCGCCTCCGCGCTGGATGTGGCCCAATACGGTCACCCGGGTGTCGTACTTGTCATAGCGCGAGTGCACCTTGGCGGCAATCTCCATCGCGCCACCGTTGCTGTCTCCTTCGGCGACAATGACGATGCTGCTTGTTTTGTTGGACTCTTCTCCGCGTTCAAGGATGCCGATCAGGTCGTCAATTTCCATTCCCGCTTCGGGCGTCATGACAGCGATCGCGCCTGTGGCAATGGCCGTTTTGAGCGCAATGTATCCGCTGTCACGGCCCATCACCTCGACAAAAAAGAGCCGGTTGTGGCTGCTGGCTGTGTCGCGGATTTTGTCCACGGCTTCAACGACCGTGTTGGTGGCAGTGTCGTACCCTATAGTGTAGTCTGTGCCCGCCAAATCATTGTCTATGGTTCCGGGGATGCCCACCACCATGACGCCGTGTTCTTCACTCAGCTTCTGAGCGCCCGTAAAAGTGCCATTTCCGCCAATCACAACGAGCGCGTCTACTTTGGCGTCCCTCAGCACATTGGCGGCTTTGGTTCGGCCTTCCGCTTCGTGGAAGGCAGCGCACCGCGCGCTTTTCAAAATGGTGCCGCCACGTCCGAGAATCTTGGCTACACTGCGGGCGTGCAATCGCTTCAAGTCACCGGAAATCAGCCCTTCATAGCCTTGAAACACCCCGGTGACTTCGATGCCATGAAACACCGCACAGCGGACAACGGCGCGGATGGCCGCGTTCATACCTGGGGCGTCACCTCCACTGGTTAATACGCCGATGCGTTGAATTTTACTCATGAGTTAAGGGAGGGCGAAGGTAGCACTTGGAGTGACACTTGGAAATTAGTGTACTTTTGACACCAAGTCATGAAGACCAATGCGCCCCGACCGATAGAATCTGATCTTACAGGCTCTGATTTTGACCTCAGTGTGGACAATGTCGTCTTCGGATTTGACGGTGATCAGCTGCAGGTATTGTTGATTGGCCTGACTGGTGAAGACATGCGCCCCGAGCAGTTTCACATGGCGATACCCGGAGATTTGGTGAAGGCCAACGAAGGTTTGGACGAAGCCGCCCACCGGATTTTGTCCAGTTTGACATCACTCAAGGGCGTCTTCCTGAAGCAGTTCTATGCTTTCGGTGCACCCGATCGGGTGATTGAAGAAAAGGACCGCGAATGGCTCATGCGGTCTCGTCGGTATCCCAAACGCCGCGCGGTTACCGTTGGTTATTACAGTTTGGTGTCCATAGCAGATTACCTCCCCGTTGCGAGCAGCTTTGCGAGCAAGGCAGAATGGTGTCCACTGGCCGACATCCCCCCATTGACCTTTGACCACAACGAAATTGTGGCAGCGGGATTGGAACGGCTGCGTCAAGATGTAGCCCACCACAACATCATCTTTGAATTGCTCCCCGAGAAATTCACCTTGGGACAGCTGCAGCGCTTGCATGAAATCATTCTCGGGAAGTCGCTGGATAAGCGGAACTTCAGGAAGAATGTGAAGCGCATGAGCGAGGTCGTTCCCCTCGATGAAAAACAAGCCGGCGTGTTGCACAAACCGGCGCAGCTCTACACTTACAAGAAGTCCGTTTGAGGTGTAATTTCGTGGCTGTATTCGCCCTTTAGAGCGAACTGCCCATGATGAAGCTCAAATCACTTATTGTCGGCCTTTTAGGGGCGCTCCCCGTGTTCTTGTCCGCTCAGGTCGTTTGGACGGATCCCCCTTTCCCTTCCGCTGAGGACCAGGTCACTTTGTATTACGATGCCACCGAAGGCAACGGTGAATTGGCCGGTATCATTCCCGTGTACATCCACACAGGACTCATCACCTCCGGCAGCTCCTCTCCTACGGATTGGCAATACGTGAATATGCCTTGGGCGAGCACGGCTCCTGAATGGGTCATGGACTATGAGGGCACCAATTTGTGGAGCTATGACTTTGGCGGACAGTCCCTCGCCGACTTCTACGGCATGGCCGACGGCATCGACGCCGAGCAGCTGGCCATGGTCTTCCGCAACGGCTCCGGCAGCCTCGTGGGCAGGTCATCCGATGGCAGCGATATTTTCCTGCCTTTGAGTTCTGGTGGCTTTGAAGCGGTCTTTCTGCAGCCACAGGAAGCCAGCAACCTGGTGGTGGCCGGCGAGCCCCTCACCCTGTCTGCCTCTGCCACCATGCCTGCCGATTTGGCTTTTGTCCTCAACGGCGATACGTTGGCACAGGATTCAAATGCCACCGTGCTCGAATTCGAACACACACCCACCGCCGGAGCCGCTGAGGTGGTGTCATTCCATGCAGACAACGGCAGCGAGACGGCCACGGCGGAGGTGACATTGGTCGTGCTTCCAGAGTTGGCGCCGGTAGCGTCTGCCCCAGCAGGAACGCAGGACGGCTTGAACCCCTCACCTGACGGCAGTTCGCTGGTGTTGCAGCTTTTCGCGCCCGGCAAAAGCCATGTTTTTTTCGTCGGTGACCTCACAGACTGGAACATCCAAGAGGATTTCATGATGAACGTGACGCCTGAGGGCGACCGGTTCTGGATCGAATTGACCGGCATCAATCCCAACCAAGAATACCGATACCAGTACCACGTCATGCCCAATGACGATCGCTTCCCCGACCCCTATGCCGAGAAGCAGTTGGATTATTGGAACGACCCTTGGATTTCCGAATCGACCTATCCTTTCCTGGTCGACTTCCCCGTGGGACTCACCAATCAAGCGCCCGTGAGCGTTTTCCGCACGGGCGGGCCCGCTTTTGACTGGACCGATGGCGGTTTCGCGCGCCCGGAGCAGGAAAACCTGGTCATCTATGAATTGCTCGTCCGCGACTTCAGCGAGGAGCGCACGTTTGACTTCATCATTGACACCCTCGACTATCTGGCGTCATTGAACATCACCGCCTTGGAGCTCATGCCGGTCAATGAATTCAACGGCAACGACAGTTGGGGCTACAACCCTTCCTTCTATTTCGCCGTGGACAAAGCCTACGGCCCCAAAGACAAACTGAAGGCCTTGGTGGATGCCTGCCACGCGCGCGGCATCGCCGTGATCTTGGACATGGTCATGAACCACAGCGACTGGCCCAATCCACAGATCTTGATGTGGTGGCAGAACAATGCGCCGGCGGCAGACAACCCCTTCTTCAACACCTCCCCGCCGGCCAACGGCGTCGACTTCTTCTTTGATTACGACCACCAAGCCCAGGCCACGCAGGACTTCACCAAGCGCGTCATGGACTTCTGGCGGGAGGAATTTCACATTGACGGTTACCGCTGGGACCTTTCACAAGGCTTTACCTGGAATGGCACAGGCGGCGCCTACGACCAAGACCGAATCAACCTCTGGTCGGAATACGGTGACCATGTATGGGCGCAGGATCCTGACTTCTATATGATCCTGGAACACTGGACGGACAACAACGAGGAGAAGGCGCTGAGCGACATGGGCTTCATGACGTGGGCCAATGTGACGCACGACTACCAAGAGGCCGCCATGGGGTACAGCTCCAATTTGGCATGGGCCAGTTGGCAGGAGCGCGGATGGAACCACCCCCGTTCGGTGAGCTATATGGAGAGCCACGACGAGGAGCGCTTGATGTACAAGAACCTCCAATACGGCAACGTCAATGGGGGCTACGACGCAGGTGATTTGGAAACCGCTTTGGCGCGCATGGAGATGACCTCTTGCTTCAACATCCCCCTGCCCGGACCCAAGATGGTCTGGCAGTTCGGAGAATTGGGCTACGACTACTCGATCAATACATGCAGCGATGGGGTGACCATCTCCGAAGACTGTCGCGTGGTGGCCAAGCCCGTGCGGTGGGACTACCGGGAGGCCGCGGCCCGCTATCGCGTCTACCAGGTCATGTCCGCCCTGGCGGGACTCAAGCGGGACCACCCCGTTTTTCAGACCACCGATTTCACTTGGGATGTCTGGGGCTACGGCAAGCGCCTGATCCTCAACGGAACCGATATGGACGTGGTGGTGGCCGGCAATTTCCAGGTCACGCCCATGACCATGACGCCGGGATTCACCCACACCGGCACGTGGTATGACTACTTCTCAGGGGAGACTGTAGAGGTGACCGACCTTGACGCCGGTGTAGACTTCGCGCCGGGAGGCTACCACCTGTGGACCGATGTCGCCTTGGAAACGCCGGAAAACATTCTCGGCATCGCCGAAGCCCGCGCACCGGCCGCATTTACCATCGCCCCCAACCCTGGACGCCAGGCCGCCCTGTTGCTCCCAGAAGCGGCCACGGGCCCCATGGAGGTCAGGATCCTGGATTTAACCGGGCGCTGTGCCGCAGCGGTCGATGTCAACCCCGGCATGGACCGCGTGCCGCTCCCTGAGGGCCTGCCGCCTGCGCCTTACCTCGTCCGCCTCACGCAGGGAGGCGTTTCAGGGACTTCCATGTATTGGTTGAACCGCGATTGAGCGCATTGTTGGATTTGGTGTGTACCCATTACACGCCGACCACTAAATTCGCCTCCGTTCCGCGTCAGGAACGTGATTAATTGCATTCATGATTCGATTTTCAACGCGCCTGCTCGCCATGGCAGGAATTTGCTGGATGGGCAGCTTGTCGGCCCAAACCCTGGTGGGGGTTGTCAGCGATGAAAACGGAGCCCCCATGCCGGGCGCTACCGTGGTGGCCAACGGCGGGGCCCGCGGCGTATCCAGCGATATGGACGGGCGCTACAGCCTGTCCTTGGGTGCGGGCAGTCACACTGTGGACTTCAGCTTTGTGGGTTACATCAAGGTGTCCAAGTCAATCGTCCTGGCTGCGGGGGAGACCAAAACGCTCAACATCCAATTGGAAGCCGATGCCGTCTTGATGGACGACGTGGTGGTGATTGGATACGGCGTGCAGCGCAAGAAGGAGGTGACGGGCTCCATCGCCTCCATCGATTCAAAGCAAATCACGGCGGTGCGCACGCCGAGTTTTGAGGCCGCACTGCAAGGACAAGCTGCGGGCGTGCAAGTCAGTCAAAGCTCAGGTGTAGCCGGAGCCGGCAGCCTCATCCGTGTGCGCGGCGTCGCCTCGGTCTCCGCGGCGGGCGACCCCCTTTATGTGGTCGACGGCATCCCCATTACCCAGGACTACTTTCTGAGGGGCAACAGCGGGGCCTTGAACAACAACCCCCTGGCCACCATCAACCCCAACGATATCGCTTCGGTAGAGATCCTCAAGGATGCCGCCGCCACGGGCATCTATGGTTCGCGCGGCGCCAATGGGGTCATCCTCATCACCACCAAGCGCGGCAAGGCGGGCACCAGCTATGAATTCAGCAGCAGCGTGGGCTTTTCCAACCCCGCCTCCCTGCCCAACATGCTCTCCACTGAGCAGTACCTGACCCTGCGGCAAGAAGCCTGGGAAAACGATGGCGGCACGGGTTATGTGTGGTTGCCGGGGTTCACCTCTTCCGGTGATGCGCCGCAAACGCGCAAGGCCGCATTTGAACAGGCCATGCAGACCAACACCGACTGGGTCGACCAGACCATCGGGACCGGCGTCAAGCACAACTACAGCTTTGGAGCGCGCAAGGGCGGCGAAGACTACAGCCTCTATGCTGGCGTCAGCTATGACGACAACGGCAGCTACCTCTTGGGCAACAGCTATGAGCGCGTCAGCGGACGCCTCAACGCCGACTACGCCCCAACGGACTGGGCCAAAATCATGGTGTCGTCCAGCTTGAGTCAGGGCATCAACAACCGCATCGACGCCGCTTGGTCCGGAGGATTGGGAGACGCCATGTCCAACGCCCTGCCTTACTATCCGGTCTACCGCAGCGACACCTTGTTCAACGCGGACGGCTCCATTCAGGCTGTGCCCGGAGATTTCTACCTCTACCAAGACGAATGGGGCGGAACCAAAAACCCTGTCGCGGTGCGGGAAAGCAAGACGTGGCTGACCACGGAAAACCGCTCCATCAACAACGTCAGCCTGGTGCTGACTCCTATGGACAACCTGTTCATCAAAGGCTCTGGCGGATTCGACTACATGCACGTCCGCGAAGACATCTACAATCCGCCGAGCATTTTCATCTCCAGCGACTTGGGCAATGCCAACCGCTACGCCAACTATGTGTTGAACTGGAACTACAGCCTGACCGCCGACTACAAGATGGACCTGACCGAGTTCAGTTCGCTGAGCCTGTTGGCGGGATCGGAATTCCAGCGCACCGACAGCTACGGATACGGCATCGGCTTTGGCGATGTCACCGGCCCCATCTTCGACAACGACAGCCTGCTGGAAGTCGCCAATGGCCAGACCACGGTAAACAACCCGTCCCAGCACAGCTTCCTCTCCTACTTCGGCCGGGCCAACTACACGCTCAAGGACCGCTACTTCTTCCAGGCTACCGCGCGGGTAGACGGCTCCAGCCGCTTTGGCCGGAACTACCGCTACGGATTTTTCCCTTCGCTCAGCGCGGGGTGGGTCATCAGTGACGAGCCTTGGTTTGAGAGCGGTACGCTGAGCTTCCTCAAGGCACGCACGAGCTGGGGCAAGACAGGCAACGCCGCCCTGCCCGACTACGCGCGCTTCGGCACTTACAGCGCACAGGACAATGGCATCCTGTACAACGGCCAGCCCATCCTGTTTCCCCTGCAGCCTGCCAACCCCAACCTGCGTTGGGAAACCTCGCGCACGGTGGACGCCTCCATTGAGATCGGCCTGTGGAACGACCGCGTCACCACAGAAATCGCGTACTACAACAAGTCTTCTCAGGACGTCATCATGAACGTCTCTACGCCGCCAAGCACTGGATTCACCAACCGCTGGGACAATGTGGCGACCATCCTGAACCGGGGCCTGGAGCTCTCTGTGAAGAGCCGCAACCTGATCGGTGAGTTCCAGTGGACCACGGAAGTCAATTTTGCGCGCAACTACAACGAGCTGCAGAGCATCGGGGAGTACACCCCGGATGCCGTCAGCGGCGGCACCAACGACAGCAGGGTCATTACCGGCAGCCCGGTGGGCAGTTTCTACCTCATGATGTTCTCCCACGTGGATGCTGAAACGGGATTGCCCGTCTACCTGGACCGCGCGGGCAACGAGACCTTTGACTACGACAACAGCGAGCGCCAATATGTGGGGGACGGACTGCCGGACTTCGTGGGCGGTATGACCAATACCTTCCGCTGGAAGAATTGGGACCTGCGGGCCCTGGCCACCTTTAGCTACGGCGCCAAGATTTTTGACAGCTCTTCCAAGCGCCAGTTGGGCGTGGTGACCAGCTGGAACATGCGGACCGAAATCTTGGACCGTTGGCGCCAACCGGGCGATGAGGCCACCTTTCCACGCCTGACGCTGGACGAAACCACCTACGGACTGCCGAGTGGCTTCCCCTGGTGGAACACGAGCCTCTTTGTTTTTGACGCGAGTTATTTGCGCTTGCGCAACCTGACCTTGGGATACACCATCCCCAGCATCGGAAAGGGCAAGCACGCCATCCGCGACCTGCGTGTCAACGCCAGCGTGACCAACCTCTTTACCATCACCAATTTCCCAGGGCTCGACCCTGAAGTGGTGCGGGACTTCGAAAATGCGCAAGACCGCAACATGAGCCCCAACGTGACCTACCTCACGCCGCCGCAGGAGCGGGCCTTCACCCTCGGCATCAACATGTCATTCTGATCCGCCATGCAGACGAAAATGAAATCCCTTCGCCTTCTCGCCGGCATCGCAGGATGCACGCTGCTGCTGACAGGTTGTGACCGCATGCTGGAGTTTGAACCGGGCGATGTGATCCTCGCCGAGGACGCCATCAATACGGCCGACGATTTGCAGCGCATGCTCAATTCCAACTACGATGTGCTGGCCAACGTCCTCAACGGCCGCCAGCAGAGCATCGCGGAGTTGCTCACCGACAACATGGCCCGCCCATACTCCAGCCTGGACTACACCGCCGTCTGGAACCGCGAGACCAACTTTTTCACGCCCACCACCGGCGGACTTTACACCGACTTCTACTACGCCATCTACCGCGCCAATGTGGTGGTGGAGAGCTTCGAACTGGTGGAAGGGCTGGACGACGCCACCGCCTTGCGCCTGGAGGCCGAGTCCCGCTTTGTGCGCGCGGTGTGCCACTGGTATCTGGTCAAGATGTGGGCCTATCCCTATGGCTACACCGCCGACAACAGCCACTTGGGCGTGCCGCTGCGCACCGACGCGGTCGCACCACCAAGCCCCCGGGCCACCGTGGCTGAGGTCTACGCCCAGGTCATCGAAGATTTGGAATTCGCCAAGGCCAACCTGCCCAATGAAAACGGCCCATATGCGAGCAGCATGGCTGCCAGCGGCTTTCTGGCCCACATCCACTTCCTCCGCCAGGAATGGGGTGCTGCGCGGCTTGAGGCCGAGCGCGTGATCAACAGTGGACTGTTTCAGTTGGATGGCGACCTCGACCGTTTCGAAGCGGGCAGCGACAGCGTGCTGGCCGGCGACCTGGTCAACCCCGAGACTGTCTTTGGCATCGCTGGCGGATATTTTGCCGTAGACGGCGACAGCTTGCTGAACGACAGGAGCTACGCCTTCCGTGACAATTTCCGCCAGGACAACAACATCAACCCGCAGCTGACCTTTAGCCAGGACATCTACGACCTGTTCCAATTGAATTCCGCCGATGACCGCGGTGATTGGATCGAGAGCAATGGGGTGACCCACAAGGTGACGCGGTTTGACAACAAGCAGTTCTTCAATGTGCCCGTGGTGCACCTCACCGGGCTGCACCTGCTGCGGGCGATGTGCCTGGCGTCAACCGGCGCCGATCTGGCCACCGCCATTGGAGACATCAATGCCATTCGAGACCGGGCATTTGGCGCAGACCTCAATGATATGGACCCAGGAGCGGATGCGGCCACCGTGCTCGCTGCAGCGCGGGAAGAATACCTCAAAGAGACCCTTTGCGAAGGCTGGGAACTCGATCAGATGAAACTGCGCGGTGTGATGGGTGAATCCGAGACGGTGCGCGATGCGCCGTGGGATTGTCCCGGCTCGCTGTTGCAGTTCCCGAACTCCTCCACCACAGCCGCCGGCTTCATTCTCAATGAGGAAGGCGGATGCCTGTGACCACCTTACAGAAAGCGATGACCATGAAACCCCTTTCTTTCATTCTGTTGATGGCCATCGCCGTGGCTGCTGCATTCACCGGGTGCAAGCCTGAGATCGCGGGCGAACTCGGTGACCCCATCGACAAACGCGCCGGATTTTTGGGCACGTGGGAGCTGGCCTCCTTTACCCAGCAAGACCTCAACAACCCGGTCAAGGAAACGCGCGACCTGAGCCACCTCTACATTCAGGACGGTGTGGCGCCCATGCGCATGGATTTCGGCGCCGACGATTCGTACACCATCCAACAGGAAATTGGGCGGGAGTACTTCGGAGAAGGCGGCATGTGGGCCTTTGATGACCCGGCCTTCCCCACCTTTCTCATCCTCATGGGCGCGGCCGATACGCTGCAGTACAACCTCGGAACCACGGTGCGGCCCTATGACAATCAGATGGCCATCCAATACCGCCGCAGCTGCGGTGAAGGTGGTGCCCTGCTCGAAACCGTGATCTACACGTTCACCTTCAACCGCATTCCGCAATGAACCGCATTCAACTATCCCTTGCCCTGTTGCTTGTCGCGGCCAGTTTCTCTGTGACTTGGGGGCAAGCGGCCTATGTGCTGCCCTCCCCTACGGCCGTGGATTCTGAGTGCACGCTGTACATCGATTTGACCCAATGCCAAGACCAACGGCTCAGCGACATGCTCGACGCCTACCCCGATGAGGATGTCTACCTCTGGATTTGGAACCCTTCGGCGCCTGTCCAAGGCAATGGCGATTGGGGCGACAGCGACGACCACCAGGCCATGACCAAGGTCAGTGAGAAGCTCTACAGCTATTCGTTTGTGCCGAGTGTGTATTTCGGCGTGGACGGGCCGACGTTTTTTACCCGCGGCATTTCCTGTCTGGCCAAATTCGACAATGGATACGCTTATGAAGAGGAGTTTGGCGGCGAGGCCAAGACCGAGGACCTCTCCGTGGGCATCGTCCCCCAATTGTGCAATGGCCGCATGTGCATCTTCCCGGAAATTTGCGAAGGAGATGACTTTGTGACCTTTACATACGACAACAGCCAGGAGACCAACCCCGACCTGCAAAACCTCAGTGAAGTCTACCTGCACCTGACGGCGCGCACCGACGCCTTTACCCTCTACACCTATGGCGATGACGGGGTGGCCTCCACCCCATTCGATGCCGGCGCGGTTCCCGAGTTGCGCATGCAGCCGGTAGAAGGTGAGCCCGGGATGTTCACCTTCACCTTTGTGCCGGAAGATTTCTTTTTGGGCACGCCAAGCAACATTGACCAATCTCCCTATACGGGAGCCACCCTCGACAACGGGGTCAGGTGGTACATCACCAAACCGGGATACACCTTTACGGGTCCCCCTCCCGCCAACAGCCTCGGCATTCTGAACTGCGAATGAGACTTTCCGCACTCCTTGCCCTGCCCCTCCTGCTGATCGCCGGTTGCGGCAATCCAGGAGCGCACCGTACTTCCGCACCGCCCCCACAGGTGATTCCCGGGACCGCCCTTCCCATCAGGCTCTCACCGGACTCCACGTGGGTGCCCTTGGACGATTTCATACCGGGCGTGCAAGCCGAGCGCATCTCGTGGCAACCAGATTGGGCCACGGGCATTGATTTGGCCCCCGACAGTGCCGGCAATGAGCGCGGCGTGTGGATTCATGGCCAACCCGTCCAAGGATTTGGGGCATTGGGGCTCACGGTTGGTGGCCGCACCGCCCACATTCCGGTCTTGGCCTCTTCCATGAAAAAGGTGTCCTTCGCCTTGGCTCCCGGTTATGAATCGCGCCAAGATGTGCGGATCATGGGGGGCTTCAATGGTTGGTCACGCCTGAGCCAGCCCTTGACCCAAGGAAGTGACGGCCGCTGGCGCACCTCCCTCACGTTGCCCGAAGGCAAGCACGCCTACCAGCTCATCATCGATGGCGAGGAAATGCCAGACCCGGCCAATCCCGACCGTGTGGACAACGGTTTTGGCGGTTACAACTCCATGCTGACGGTCGCCTCAAGTGGCCCGACCCTGGCACTCAACGCCATCGGTTTTGGTGGCAACCAGGTGCACGATGTCCGGCTGCTCGGTGCACCGGGTGCGCGTGTATGGGCCTGGTGGGAAAACCAGCTGTACAACACCACGATCCTTGGTGAAGACGGTACAGGAATGGTGCGCATCCCCGCGGCAGCATACGGCGCAGGACGGACCAACCTCAGGCTCTGGGCTTCGGGCAAGGGCCAGCCCAGCCGCGAAGTGCGCATCCCTCTGCTGGACGGTCTGCCCATCACTTCGCCGACGGCCTTGACACGGGAAGATTGGGAGGCCCAGGTGATGTACTTCATGATGGTGGACCGGTTTCGGAATGCCGACCCGCAGAATGACCGTCCCTTGGACGATCCCGAAGTGCACCCCCGCGCCAATGACCACGGAGGAGACCTCGCCGGCGTGCGCGCTGCCCTCGACGCGGGGTATTTTCAAGAATTGGGCGTGACCGCGCTCTGGTTGTCCCCCTTGACGCGCAACCCTGACAAGGCTTACGGCTATTGGACGGACCCTTCTACCGACGTCACCAGCCGCTTCAGTGGTTATCACGGATACTGGCCGGTCTCCAATACGGCGCTGGATCCCCGTTTTGGGACGCGGGAGACGTTTGATGGCCTGGTCGACGCCGCCCATGACAATGGCATGAATTTCCTGCTGGATTATGTGGCCAACCATGTGCACGAAGCGCACCCGCTGTACGCGGAGCACCCGGATTGGGCGACCAACCTCTACCTCCCCGACGGCCGCGAAAACACGCAGCTCTGGGATGATGAAAGGCTGACCACCTGGTTTGACACCTTCATGCCCACTTTGGATTTGCGGCGGGAAGATGTGGCCGGAGCCATGTCCGACAGCGCCGTGTGGTGGATCGCCAACAGTGGCATCGATGGCTTCCGTCACGATGCGACCAAACACATCCCCCTCTCCTTTTGGCGCATGCTCACGCGCAAGGTGAAGTCGGAGACAGCAGGCAGCGGACGCCGGGTTTTCCAAATCGGAGAGACCTATGGCAGTGCGGAACTCATCTCAAGTTATCTGGGCACGGGTCTGTTGGACGCGCAATTCGACTTCAACTTGTACGACAAGGCCATTTTGGCTTTTGGCAAGGATGGCACCGGTGTCGAGGAGCTCGCCCGCGTGGCGCAGGAAGGCCTCGATGTCTATGGCGCCCACCACTTGATGGGCACCATCACAGGCAACCAAGACCGCCCCCGCTTTGCCTCATTGGCTGAAGGGACGGTGCGGTGGGATGAAGACCACAAATTGGCCGGTTGGACGCGCGAGATCCGGCGAGACGGCGTGCGGGGGCACCAGGCCATGCGCATGTTGACTTCCTTCAATATGTCCATGCCAGGCGTGCCTTGCATCTACCAGGGAGATGAATATGCCGATGTGGGGGGCAACGATCCCGACAACCGGCGCATGATGCGTTTTGATGACCTGGACCTCGAAGAAATGCGCACGCGCGACATCACTGCGGCCTGGATCGCTTTGCGCCGCAGCCGCATGAGCATGGTGTATGGCCAAACACGGTTGGAGGTCATACAGCCCGAAGTGCTCAAAATCACAAGGGAATACCTCGATGAAGCCACCACGGTCATCATCAATACAGGGGCCACTCCTGTCCAAATAGAGGGCCTCAGCGATGACCAACTGCTGCTTGGCCGCGCCCCTTCCGGAAGCATAGCACCACTGACAGCAGTGGCCATTCGTGCCACTCTTTGAGCGCGGTATGGATTCGACACTTATTCTTGCCCTATGAAAATTCAATCGTGCATTCTTGCTTGTGCAGTTTTGACTGTTTTGTCCTTCGGAACGAAGGCGCAGGAGACCTTCACCATCGGCAATTCCACGCTGTACGCCACTGACCTGGTGACCGACAGCCAGATTCCATGGGAAATCCTGTGGGGTGGCGATGACATGCTGTGGTGCAGCGAGCGCAAGGGGCGGGTGCTCCGCATCGATCCGGCGACCGGTGAGTACACCACGGTGTTGGACCTCAATGTCACCTTCAACGGCAACGGAGAGCCTGGACTGCTGGGCATGGTCCAGCACCCTGACTTCCCCACTGACCCGCGGGTGTGGGTGGTGTATTGCGATGGTCAGTTCAGCGTTTCGGAGCACCTGAGCGTCTTTGAATGGGACGGCACAGCGTTGGTGAATGAGGAGGAATTGCTGACCCTTCCGGGCGCACAAATCCACAATGGAAGCCGCTTGATGTGGCTGCCGGACAACACCATGCTCATGACGACTGGCGATGCGGGTGAAACCGACAACAGCCAGGACCTGGAAAGCCTCAATGGCAAAATCTTGCGCCTCAACCCCGATGGCACGGTGCCCGCCGACAATCCTTGGCCTGACAGCTACGTGTACACTTGGGGCAACCGCAACCCACAGGGCCTGTGCATTGGTCCCAACGGCAACATCTATGCCTCAGAGCATGGACAGAACACCGATGATGAGTTCAACCTCGTCGAGGCCGGCCGGAATTACGGATGGCCCAACGTGCAGGGCGCCTGCAATACGTCTTCCGAGAATGCCTTTTGCGCCGAATGGGATGTCATGGAGCCGCTCGCCGCCTGGACCCCATGCATTGCGCTCAACGGACTGGAGTACTACACGCATGACGCCATTCCAGAATTGCAGGGCAAAGTCATGATGGCCGTAATGAGCGGATTCAATGACCCCATCCCCGGAAGGGTGATCGTCTTTGACATGAGCGAAGACGGATTGGCCGTTGAGGGCCAAGAAGCTTATTTCTCGAGCTACAACCAGCGCATTCGCGACATAGCCGTCAACCCCTACACGGGTGCCTTCTACCTCGCATTCAACGGCACTTCTTACCCCGGATCTCCTCCCAACATCATCAAGGAGTTCAGCACTTCCGATCCTTCAGGGGTTCCATCCCCGGTGGTGACGCCCGTTGCGGTACGCCCGGTGCCCGCGCAGGGTTCTGTCGAGATCAGCGTGACCGAAGGTGCCGTGGGTGGTCCATTGGTCATCCGCGACATGGCGGGACGCCTGGTCTACGAGGGCTCGGTGAGCGCAGCGGTCTTCAACTTGGACCTCCAAGATTGGGCTCCAGGGCGTTACGTCATTTGGACGGCTGTCGGCGCGGCCGACTTGATGGTCCGCTGACCCTTAGCTTCCAGCGGACACCACCCGCAACGTCGTCCTGCGGTTCTGCCTGCGGGCTGTATCGCTGGTGCCTTCCACTGCGGGTTCCGACCTGCCGTAGCCCTTGGCGGTCAACTGTTCGGGCAGGGCCCCGGCACCTATCAGCACCTGCCTGACCGCCTCTGCCCGCTGTTCGGAAAGCTGCAGGTTGGCCTTCTCTGTGCCCACATCATCCGTGTGGCCGCCCACTTCCATCCGGACTTCCGGACGGTCGGACAGCCAAGTGCCCACGCGTTGCAACTCGGCGCCGCTTTTTTCATCCAATGCTGCGCTTCCACTCGAAAAGAAGACGTTTTTCAAGACGACTTCGGCCCCTTCCACCAGCGGCTGTAACACAAAGTCGCGGTTGAAGCGTCCTTGGATCACGCCCCGCTCTATGGTCTCGGAGACCAGCATGAACCCCGGCGCATCGGCATTGACCACAAACGCGCGGTCCCGGGGGACGGGGACGTGGTAGCTGCCGTCTGCACCGGCTTGGGCGTTGGAGAATGCCTCACCTGTGCTGCGGTCCACAAGGCTGATGCGGGCGTTGGGGATGCCGCGGCCATCCGGTGCCGTGAAGCGGCCTTCCATCGCGGCAGTTGGCGAAGCCGCCAATTCAGCCGGCAAAGTGAACGCATGCACATCCAGTTGACCTTCAACCTCCCGGCTGAAATATCCGGTGGTGCCATCCGAGGCCACCACCAATCCCGTCTCATCGTCGGGGGTGTTCAATGGCCAGCCCAAATTGACCGGGGTGCCCCACCGGCCATCCGGCTCCATGGTGCTGACAAACATGTCCATGCCGCCCATACCCGGCCGGCCGTCCGAAGCAAAATAGAAGTGCCGGCCGTCGGGGTGAATGAACGGGCGCGTCTCCTTGCCCGCAGAGTTGATGGTGCCGCCCAATCTCGTGGCCTGTCCCCAACTGCCATCGGCTTGCCTCTGGGCCATGAAAAGGTCGTGTTTTCTGCGGCCAGGGCGCCCCACGCCTCGGGTGAAATAGAGCTGCTGTCCATCCGGGCTGAGGCAAGGTTGACTCTCCCACCCTGCCGAATTCAGCGCCGCGATGTTTTCTGGTCGGCTCCACCCCCGCTCCCCTTTTGTGGCGATATAGAGGTCACAGCTGCCCTTGTGTGCTCCTGCTCCCGGCCTGTCGGCTTCACGGCACATGGTAAAGCAGATGGTCATGCCGTCTCCAGAGAGGGAGGCCGCCCCCTCATTGTCCAAGGTGTTCAATCCGTACAGCGGCTGAGGCCTGCCCCAGTCGGCCCCCTCTTTTCTGGAGATAAACAGGTCCTCCTGGCCCTGTTGCCAGCGGGCATCCAGCACGCGGCGGGTAAACACCAGGGCTTCTCCCGCCATCCAGATGCTGGGGAAATATTCGTCCTCTGCCGTGGAAACAGGGTCGGGCAAGGGAATGGGCACCACTTTATGTGGGACGGCCAGCGCTGCTGACATGAATGCGGCGTCCTTGTTTATCCTGTCAATGACGGCCACATCGGGGCCTTCCGGCACACCGGGGATGGACAACATGGCGGACATGGCGGTCTTCATCGAACCTGGATCCAACGCATGGCGTGCCGCCTCTGCCCAGGAAAGGTGATCCCGGATGAAATCCGCCCCGTGCTGTGACAAGTAATGGGCATAGTGGTCGCGCGCTGCGCTGAATTGGCCTTCATCGAAATTCAAGGCGGCGATCACCCGCTCCACCTCGGCAAAACCCGGGTCGAGTTCGAGGGCCTTGATCAGGTCGGCTTCCACCTTTGCTTTTGCCTCTGCGGCGTCGGATCCGGGGACCATGGCCGCCCTGCTCATCTCCATGGCCTTGCGGTACAACTTGACGGCCTTCTTGTTGGAGGAATGCAGGCCGGGTCCGGGCTGGCCCCAAGCAGCGCCAGCCACCGCCAACAGCAAGATCAAAACAGGAAGCAATCGACAAGCGGGCATAAAATCGAGGGTGTTGTATGGAGAACGCCAAGATGGGGACAATCGCGCCATTTGAACGAAATTGCCGCCGTGCGGATTGGCCTTCTCAGCGACACCCACGGTCACATGGACGACCGCATCCTGCATCATTTGTCTGGCTGCGATGAAATCTGGCATGCCGGAGATATCGGGGACTTCAAGGTGACCGACGCCCTGGCCCTGCTCAAGCCCTTGGTGGCAGTGCACGGCAACATTGATGACCATTTGATTCGGCGCGATTTTCCCGAACATCAGCACTTCGAACGTGAAGGGTGTCGCATCTGGATGACCCACATTGGAGGGAGACCGGGCCGGCACGCCAAGGGCATTCGGGCAGGGTTGTCCGCGCACAGGCCGGACATCTTTGTATGTGGACATTCCCACCTCCTGTTGGTCCAAAAGGACAAATCTTGGGGCGGAATTCACCTCAACCCCGGCGCTGCAGGACGCCAAGGATTCCACAAAGTCCGCACATTGCTGCGTTTTGAGCTGAAATCCGGGCAAGTGCGCGACCCAGAGGTCGTGGAGCTGGGTCAAAAGTGACAGGACCTTGCGAACCGCAAAAGATGTCGTAAACTTGCCATGCGCCTCACGGGTGCACGACCTACGGGTCTCCCTTTGGGAAATTCTGAATGTTACTTTGCCCACGAAGCGTGGGAACCCCACATGTACGACATCATTGATTTGAACAGCCGAAAGGTTGCTGAACTCCGGGACATTGCCAAGGAGTTGAATATCGCCCGAACCGACAAGCTCAAAAAACAGGAATTGGTTTACGCCATCCTGGACGAGCAAGCGGTCAGCACGAGCGCCAAAGCCAAACAGGAACCCAGTGATGGGGCCAAAAAGGATGCGGCAAAGCCTGCGGGCAAAGGCAGACAGCGCGCTGCCGCCAAAAAGGAAGAGCAAGAAAGCACCGCAGACGGTGAAGACAAGGCTGAGCAGAAAGACGAAGGCCATGGCAACCGCGGCCGGGATCGCAACCGGGACCGAGACCGGGACCGCAAAGCGTCCGGGAATGACGGAAAGTCAGACCAGCCGAAAGGCGATGGTGACTCCGGAAAGGGCGAGGACAACAAAAATGAGCGCGGAAACAGAGGTGACCGCAACGATCGTGGCGACCGCAACGAACGCGGTGATCGTGGTGACCGCAACGATCGCGGTGACCGCGGTGACCGCAACAACCGCCGTGACCGCAACAACAGGCGCGATCGGGACGACCGCAACAACAAAGGAGACCGCAAGGACCGCCGCGACCGCGACCGCGACCGATTGGGCGAGCCCGAGGAGCACGGCTTCAATTTCGATGGCATCGCCCAGGCGGAAGGTGTTCTCGAGATCATGCCAGAAGGCTTCGGATACCTGCGCAGCGCGGACTACAATTACTTGAACAGTCCGGACGATGTCTACGTGAGCAACCGCCAAATCAAAGCGGCGGGATTGCAAACGGGAGACAACATCGTCTGCAGCATTCGCCCTCCGCGTAAAGGAGACAAGTACTACCCCATGGTGGAAGTACTCAAGGTGAACGGCCGTGATCCCTCTTGGGTCCGCGACCGCGTGCCTTTCAAGTACCTGACACCGCTGTTTCCTCAAGAGGCGTTCAACCTCGCTGGCAAGAACGGCAACATCTCCACCCGCGTGATGGACCTGTTCTCGCCCATTGGCAAGGGACAGCGCGGCATGATTGTCTCCCAACCCAAAACAGGCAAGACCACCCTGCTCAAGGATGTGGCCAACGCCATTGCGGAGAACCACCCGGAGACCTATTTGATCATCCTGCTCATTGATGAGCGCCCTGAGGAGGTGACCGACATGAAGCGCAGCGTCAATGCCGAGGTCATCGCCTCGACTTTTGACGAGCCCGCTGACCGCCACGTGAAGATCGCCGAGATCGTGCTGGAGAAGTCCAAGCGCATGGTCGAATGCGGACACGATGTGTGCATCTTGCTCGACTCCATCACCCGTTTGGCCCGCGCCTACAACACGGTCGCACCAGGTTCCGGAAAGGTGCTCTCAGGGGGTGTGGAATCCAACGCACTGCAGAAGCCCAAGCGCTTCTTTGGAGCGGCCCGCAACATCGAAAACGGTGGCTCTTTGAGCATCATTGCTACGGCATTGACGGAAACCGGATCCAAGATGGACGAGGTCATCTTCGAGGAATTCAAGGGTACAGGCAACATGGAATTGCAGCTCGACCGCCGCATCTCCAACCGCCGCATCTACCCTGCCATCGACATCCTGTCCTCTGGTACACGCCGAGAAGACCTGCTGATGCACAAGGAATTGCTCCAGCGCATCTGGGTCTTGCGGAAGCACCTTTCGGACATGAATCCCGTCGAAGCGATGGAGTTCCTCAAAGACCGCATGAGCCGGACCGATTCCAACGAGGAGTTCCTGATCACGATGAACGGCTGAGCGGACCGTCTTGCGGAAACGCCTCTCCTTTATCGTCCCTGCAGCGGTGGCGCTGTGGTGGGTCATCAGGCTGGGGACGGTCCAACAAGGCCTGTCTTTTGAAGCCGGCATTACAGTGGGTGTCTTGACCCACTTTGCCTTGCTGCTTTTGGTGTGCTCGATTACTGCATTTCAATTAGTTAGCCCGCCCTCTTTTATTGATAGCTTCAAGCATGTGCTGCGGCCGGCCGTGCTCTATGCGCTCCTGGCTGCACTGAGTACAGTAGGCTTTCACCACGTCGCACAATCAGAGGCCACGGCGCTGCGCCAATTGGAGCGGGAGCGGTTTATTGAACAGTCGTTGAATGATGAGGCGGCTTATGCGGCCTTGCAGGAAGCGGACCCGCGGCTGTCATCCATCGACCGCGACACGGCGCGCGAGCGGGCCATGGACAGTTTGCGCTTCCAATTCAATCCACTGTGGCACTTCACGGCGAGCTTGCTGCTTTGGATCGCGGCGGCGATGTCTACAGCATTGTTCACATCACTGTTGGGTCAATGGTTGCGGGCGTGGCCTTCTTGAAGCAATTTCGCTCCGCGCGCAGCGTTAACTGCCTGCACTGAGATATGTCCGCTGTACATCCCCTCCGACGGTTTTTGGGCCTGCTCCTTTTGGTGGCCTTTTTGGGTCCTGTAGGTGTGACGCATGGCCAATCAGCCAAGGAGAACCTGGCCAAATTCGATTACCGTTCCTACCACTTCGGCTTTCTGCTGAGTGGCAACAGCAGCAGCTTCAATTTCAACCTGCGCCCCGACTTCACCTTTGCCGACAGCCTCTTGAGCGTGGAAAACAACGCGCTTTCCGGGTTTAATCTCGCCTTGCTCGCCTCCCTCAACGTCAACAGGACGCTCCGCATCCGCTTTATCCCCGGCTTAAGCTTTCAGGACAGGGGGCTGTTGTACCGGTTCCGAAATCCGGACGGCACCATACAGCCCGTCAATGTGCGCACCGAGAGTGTGTACCTGGATTTCCCCCTCGTGATCAAACTGCGCACGGAGCGCATAGGAAACTTCGCGCCGTATGCGCTTTTCGGGGCCAAACTCAGCCGTGACATGCAATCGCAAGCGGATGTCAATCAAAGCCTGCAGGACGGTTACATCCTCAAATTGGCCAAGGGCAACTCCAGCTTGGACTTCGGCGCTGGTGCCGACTTCTTTTTGCCCTTCTTCAAGTTCTCAGTCGAGATGAAGACTGAATTCGGCATGCGCAATGTGTTGATCCAGGACGACAGTCCCTTCAGCGCTGCCTTTGATCAGTTGCGCACCCGCAGCTTCATCATCAGCTTCACCTTTGAAGGGTGAGCACCCGCCATTCTTGTTCTGCTCTCAGGCCCGTTTGATGCAGGCCAAATTGGGCGGCTTCCGTGCGCAGAATCTCTACATCCGGCTCCATGAAGCCGCTCAGCATGAGCGTTCCGCTGGGTTTCAAAACACGGCAATAAGCCGCCATGTCCTCGAGTAAGATGTTGCGGTTGATGTTGGCGATGACCACATCAAAGCTGTTGTGATCGCCTGCGGTGAGTTGATCAGCGCCGCCTTCTCGAAGGTTGAAGGCACGCCCCTCTTCCCGTCCGTTTAACAGGAGGTTTTCAGCAGTATTTCGAACGCTCCACGGGTCGATGTCGATGGCCACTGTGTGCGCAGTTCCGCGCAAGGCCGCGTAGATGGCGAGAACCCCCGATCCACAGCCCATGTCCAGCACTGACAACCCGTCCCAGGTCATCTCCGCCATCTCCGCAAGCAAGCCATGGGTGGTGCCATGGTGACCGGTGCCAAACGCCATGCGCGGCTGAACCGTAATGGTATGCGCAAACGCTTCTTCCACACGGTCAGGGTGAAACGGTGCGCGCACCCGCACCACATTTCCGACGCGAACTTCGGGGTAGTCCGCCTCCCAACGGGCATTCCAATTTTCCTCCTCCACTTCGGATTCCAACCACTCAACAAGCCCCAAGGCCGCGAGGTCCGCCCGGCTGGCCAGTACAATTTCGGCGTCGAGCTCTTCGCCCTTGGCGTAGGCCTCCACGCCATCTTCCGACGCCTCAAACATGCTGCAACCGGCATCAGACAGCCAAGCCACAGCGATTTCGTGACCGGGCTGTGCCGGCTCGCATTTCACATGGATGCGCTTCCAGGCCATGTCAAGCCCCCGTGTCGATGCTCATGCGGTTGGCCGCCACGCGTCCGGCTGCGTCAATGATGGCGCGGAAGGACTCCGGGTCCAATGCGGCACCACCGATCAAGCCGCCATCCACATCGGGACAGGCAAAGAGTTCATCGGCATTGCTGGGCTTGCAACTTCCGCCATAGAGGATGGGCACATTTGCCGCCGCCTCGGCATTGAAGGCTTCCACCAACCAGCCGCGGATGGCCGCATGCATTTCTTGCGCCTGCTCAGCTGTTGCCGTCAGTCCAGTACCGATGGCCCAAATGGGCTCATAGGCCACCACCACACGGTCCATGACTTCGAGCGGAAGGTGCAGAATGGCCGATTCCATTTGGCGCAGCACCTTGTCAAAGTGTACGTCGGTTTGGCGGTCCTGCAGGGACTCCCCACAGCAGAACACCACCCGCAACCCGGATTCCAAGACGCGGTTGACCTTTTCGGCGACCGTATCGTCGGTGTCACCATATCCATCCCTGCGCTCGCTGTGGCCGACGATGACGTCCTGCACGCCACAGCCCGTGAGCATGTCTGCTGTGAATTCACCCGTATGGGCACCCGGTCCGGTGGCCGAGACATTTTGGGCACCCAACCTGCAGGGCAGGCCGCTGCTCCCCAAGGCGGCGAGATACGGCGCCGGTGGGGCCATCATGACCTCCACGCCTTCCGGGATGGCGGGCATCGCCGACATCGCGTTGGCAAATTCTTTTGCTTCGTTGAATGACTTGTTGCTCTTCCAATTGCCTGCTACGAACATCTTATCGTGGTTTGCATGGGGGACGCGCCCCGTGTTGAGTCGGCGAAAGTTAGAGCCCCTCAGCATGCCCACAGCGTCATCTACAAGTAAATGGTACAGATCACCACATCTCATCCTTCATTGGCCGACCTGCAGTCACTGCTGCACCGGCATTGGGGGCATGCGGACTTTCGCCCCGCTCAGGTGCCTGTGGTGCTGTCGGGGGCAGCAGGCGGCGACACCTTGGCCATCCTGCCCACGGGAGGCGGCAAGTCGGTGTGCTATCAGGTTCCCGGTGTGCAGCGGGGGGGCGTGTGCTTGGTGATCAGTCCGCTGGTGGCTTTGATGCAGGACCAGGTGGAAGGCCTGAAGCGCGCCAAACTGCATGCCGCAGCGCTAACGGCAGGCATGCACCGCGAGGAGATGCAAAGGGTGCTGGACAATTTCAGGTTTGGTCCCGGCGGTTTCCTGTTTGTGGCCCCGGAGAGGTTGGCTCTGCCCGATTTTGAGGTGGCGTGTCGCGCCATGGATGTGCGGACGATCGCAGTGGATGAAGCGCATTGCGTGAGCCAATGGGGGCATGCGTTTCGGGCAGACTACCTGGCCATTGGCAAGTTGCGCAATTGGCACCCCGGCGCTGGATGGATTGCCCTCACGGCCACAGCGACAGAGAAAGTAGCCGATGACATCGAACGCTTGCTCGGGATGCGCGCCCCCACGCGGATCCGCGTGGGCATGCGCCGGGACAACCTCTCTTTTGCCGTCCACCAGGTCCGCGATCGCCATGCAGCTGTGATCGATTGGGCGCACCGATGTAAGGGATCGGCCATACTGTACGTAAGGACCCGCAGAGACGCCGAGACCATGTCGGCCATGCTTGTCGCCCATGGATTCAAGGCAGGGGCCTACCATGCCGGAATGCCCCGGGAGCAGCGCTCAGACAATCAAGCGCGCTGGCTTTCAGGGGAATTGACCCTGCTCGCCTGTACCACCGCTTTTGGCATGGGCATCGACAAGTCGGATGTGCGGCACATTGCCCATGCCCACGTGCCCGATGCGCCAGAGGGCTATATCCAAGAGGCAGGGCGCGCGGGACGCGATGGACTGCCGGCAAAAGCCGAACTCTTCTTGGACGGTGAGGCCGTGGAAGAAGCGGCCCGCCAGGTGGCGCACCAATGGCCTGACCACCATACCGTTCGCAATGTGTTGCAGGCCTTGGCCAATCACCTCTCATTGGCGGTGGGCGCCATGATGGATGCACCTGCCGAAGTCCCTTTGCCCAGCTTGGCGGAAAAGGCGGGCTGCTCAGTATCCATGGCCCGAAAATCCCTGGAATTGATGGCCCGGGCGGGATGGATTGAACGTTCCATGCCCACTTCAGCCGCAGTGGCGCAGTGGATGCAGCCCCCCCATGATTTGGCCGAGAACACGGGGCGCTTTGCTGGCGACAGCAGGATCCTTGAGGTTTTACTGGGCCTTTACACCGACCGCGGACGCAACACATGGCACCTGGATTGCGCAGCGCTCTTTGCCGCTGCAGGTTGCGACGACCGCACGGGATGGCAGCACCTCAAACGCCTTCAAGAGAAAGGCGCCATTGGCGTGAGCAAGCCCGCAGACCGCGCCGCAGTGCGTTTTGGCGCAGCACGACCCGACGCCCGCACCGCCCGGCTGCCGGCAGCGGTGCTGGAGGACCGCATACAAGATACCCAGCAACGCTGGGAGCAAATGCAATCCTACCTCCATACGGATGGCTGCCGAGCGCAATTTCTCGAGGGCCTTTTTGAACGGGAAATCGAGGATCCGTGTGGCATATGCGACCGCTGCGCCCCACCGTCGCCGCCATCACGCGGAGACATTGAACGCTGGATCGGAACGGGGATCGCCTCTTCAGAACTGCAACGCTTGGTCCCCGCCGCCCACAGAGACAGCGTGCGGGAGCTGCTCGAATATTGGCGGGCAGAAGGCCGGCTCACTTGGCACGAAGGCATCTTGCGTTTGTCCCAGAAGTGACGGCATCCTCCCTTTGGCGGCGCTACCTTGCTCCCCATGTCCGAAACGGCCATCCTCTACCCTGACGTCCACCTCCAACACGGAAAAGAAAAGGGACTGCTGCGCGGCCACCCCTGGGTGTTCTCGGGTGCCATTCACAAGATTGAAGTCGATGACGCCCCCCCGCAGCCGGGAGATTGGGTGAGGGTATTGGACGCCAAAGGAAGCGCCCTCGGATGGGGCCATTGGGGCGCAGGATCGATCGCAGTGCGGATCTTGACACCGGGCACCATGGACCGGCCACCGGAGAGCGATTGGTGGACAGCGCGGTTCAACGCCTGCTTACGGGTGCGGGAGGCCATGGGCATGTCCTTGACCGGTGATGGGGACACCAACTGCTTTCGCTTGGTGCACGGCGAAGGCGATGGCCTTTCGGGATTGGTGGTCGACTTCTACGCCGGAATGGCGGTGGTGCAAACCCACACTTGGGGCATGCACAAGGCTTGGCCACACTTGGAAGCAGGCCTGCGCGCGGCACTGGGCCCTGCCTTGGAATTGATCGTCAACAAGAGCGCGGCCCTGCTGCGTAAACTGCCCGGGTCTGTTGAAGGCCATGGCGAAGATGGCCTGAAATGGGCCAAAGAAGGCGTGGCCTTCGACGGCATGCGCCCTGTCATGGAACATGGCCTGAAATACGCCATCGCCCCTGTTGCGGGGCAGAAAACCGGGTTTTTCCTGGACCAAAGGGACAACCGCAGGCTGCTCATGGAATGGGTAGGAGAACGCGCCGTACTCAATGCCTTCAGCTACACGGGCGGCTTCAGCATGGCGGCCCTCAAAGGTGGAAGCCCGCATGTGACCAGCCTTGATGCTTCAGGGCCCGCAGTTGCCGCAGCCGAGCACCATGCCGAAATCAATGGATTCGGGGACCGACACGAAGGTGTCAAAGGCGATGTTCTGGACTATTTGCGGGAGGCGGAGGCCTTGCCGCCTGTGGTCATTTTGGACCCGCCAGCGTTTGCCAAGAGCCGCTCGGCCCGGCACAAGGCGGTCCAAGGCTACAAGCGGCTGAATGCCCTGGCCTTGACCAAAATGCCTGCCGATGGCTTGCTGTGGACATTCAGTTGCTCGCAGGTTGTGGATGCCCAACTGTTTGAAGACACCCTCATCGCCGCCGCGGTCGCCTCAGGGCGCAGCGTCAGGATTTTGAGGCGATTGGGGCAGCCTGCAGACCACCCCACCAAAGCGGGACACCCTGAAGCCCAATACCTGAAGGGCCTTGTTCTCCACGTGGAATAGCACCCTCTTCAGGGCTGCAATCGGCTGATTGACCAGCCGTTTTCGGTGCGCTCGGCGACCAGCCTGTCGTGCATCCTGCCCGGCCTGCCCTGCCAGAATTCAATGGCATATACCATCAACATGTAGCCTCCCCAATGGGGTGGCCGGGGCACATCATCCGGAAACTGGGCGTCATACTTTTTCCAGGCAGCATCCATGGCCGCCCGATCTTCAGCCGTGGCACTCTGCTGAGAGGCCCAAGCCCCAATTTGACTCTCCCGCGGACGCGAGGCGAAATACCGGTCCGACTCCGCCTCGGAAAGGCGCATGACGCGCCCGCGGATCCGCAGTTGTCGCTCCAATTCACGCCAGAAAAAGGTGGCCGCAGCATGGGGGTGCCCGCCGAGCTCCTGGCCCTTGATGCTGTTGTAGTTGGTGTAGAAGACCACAGCCGGTCCGTCCTCAGTATGCGCCACAGACCGCAGCAAAACCACGCGCGCGTTGGGGTGACCGTCCCTTCCCACGGTGGACAAGGTCATGGCGTTGTAGTCCGAGGGATCCGCCTCCTTGGCTTCTTCCAACCAGCGCTCGAGGGCCTTCCCCACTTCCCGGATGTCCCGGTCATCGAGTTGGCCCTTGGCGTATTCCTTTCTGTCTTCGAAGCCGCTCATGTTTATGCAACCGGTCGCTGTGCGGGTTGTTCCGTCATTCCGGCTTTTCAATCACCAGCAGGATGTTGCCCGCCTCCTGATCGGGTTGCAATGCCTCCCCGGGGCGGTCGACATAGCCTATGCGGTGTGTCCCGACAATGCGGAAGCCACAGGATTCTGCAAGGGCCACGATGCCACTTATGGTGCAGTAATGCAGAAAAGCCACCGATTCGCCGTCATGGCGCCGGTAAAAGAGGTCACCCCGCTCATAGCCCTCCCCTGCGAGGTTGAGGTGGTCAAAAAGCCGCAAAGCCTCAGGGCCCCATTCATTGGGGTTGTCGGCGTTGAAGACGTCAAAGTAAAAGCGCCCACCCGGCCGCAGCGCATCGCGCACTTTATTCAGGCTTTTCCGGCGTTCCTCCAGCGTGGGAATGTGACCGAAAGCATAGAGAAAGGCCACCGCGTCGTAATGTCCTTGGGCCACCGTGCATTCGTTCCAAATACCGATGCGTGCATTGACCCCACGCGAGCGGGCTTGTTCCACCATGGATGCGCTGATGTCAACGCCATCAAGCTGGTAAGCCACACCGGCAGTATCCCGAATGCCCACCGCCCTGCGCCCTGTACCGCAGCCGATGTGGAGCATTTTATCGGGGCGGAAAACCCCCAGATCCTGAGCAATGATGGCATCAATACCCGAGGTGTAGGCACTGCGCTTTTGGCTCTCCCCATCGAGCGCATCGTACCGGGTGGCCTGCTCGGTATAGTAAGCGTTGAGCGAATCCATGATCTCACCTGCTGAGGGCTTGGGAATCAATGGATACAACATGTGGGTCTCGTGTCCCGGCGCCGCGCTGAGGGGCACATAAGTAAATGCGTTTTTCTGGAGCGACCGGAACCCCTTTTCGTCTTGGTGAAAGGACGCTGTGGTGGCATCGGCATTCAATTCAGCCCGCCACCCCCGCTCCGCATCAAAGAGCACCATGCCGTCCAGGTCTTCCAATGCCGGTGCATAGAAATGAATGGTAATCAGCGGTTGGTCCTGACTTGGGTTGACGATTTTGTGGATGGTGCCATCGGGCTCCGGCAACACGCCCCCCTTGCGCACCCGCAAAGCCGATTTTTGACGCAATTCCTTGGCGTCTGCATCATAGGTGTACTCCACATTTTCGACCTCACCTTCAACGCACAGCACGTATCCCCAGAATCCCTCGTGGTGATGTATGGCGCTCTCCACGCCCGGTGGCCAATGCAAAACGACGACCTCAAAGGGGTCCATCAAGAGGATGTTGCGCGCATAATTTCCCGATGCCGCATCAAAGTCCGGCACCACATCCGACAGGTCCAAATCACCCAGCTGAATGTCCCTGACAAACTGTCCCAACCACTCGTAATCAAAGCCTTGAGGCGTATCTGATTTGATGCGGTTACAGAGTGTTTTCATCGGTTTTAGCTGTGCTTTCGAAGATACGGCGGTATAGAGTCCGATGCCAAAGGTGCAGGGCTACGGCAACAAAGAATGAAACCTTTTTTGGTGCGGCAGAGTATCCGGAGACGATTCCAAACTGTTGCCCCATGTCCAACCGACGCATCGTGAGCTACGAGAAGCTCGAACAACCTATTCGGTCCTTGATCAAATCCCGCTATCCCGATGGATTTGAAGGCCAAACCTTCAATCTTCGCCTCCCCACAAGCCGGGAAGTCTACAAGATGATCCGGGTCGAAATGAAAGGCATTCAATACATGGTCAAGGTCGGCCCCGCCATTGAAGGTGTCGACTACTCCGTAGACTGAATTCCTCTCAAACTCTGCACTTAAAGGGTTGGTTCCGAACTTCGGGGTCAACCTTTTTTCATGCAGCGCATTTTCAGCTGGGGCATCCTGCCCTTTTTCCTTTTCGTTTTTTCTTCCGCACTGGAGGCGCAACTGGCCAGTCAACCTATGGTCGGACACGTGGGCCTTCGCGATGCGCGCATCTGGATCCAAACCACAGCGCCGTGTGTCGCCACGCTTGTATGCTGGGCCGATTCCATGGGCAATGCCCCAACCGAAGTGCAGGTCATGGACGAACAAGCGCTGGAAGCGCACCACGCCAATACCGCCATATTTGACGTGGGTGGTCTGGCGCCAGGGACGGCCTATCGGTTTCAAATTCTGGTCGATGGCGCACGCGCAGAAACGGGGTTTGATCCAGCACTCCAGCGCTTCACCACCCAACCCTTGTGGCAATACCGCTTTGACCCACCGGCCTTTACCCTCGCCGTGGGCTCGTGTGTCTTCATCAATGAGCCACAATACGACAGGCCGGGTCGCCCCTATGGCGGGAACTATGAGATTTTCGAAAGCCTGGCGGACAGCAAACCAGACGCCATGCTCTGGTTGGGTGACAACGCGTATTTCCGCGAGGTGGATTTCTACTCACTCTCGGGCATGCAACACCGCTACAGTCACCTGCGCCAAGTGCCCGAGTTGCAGCGCTTGTTGGGCAGTTGTCCCCACTACGCCATTTGGGATGACCACGATTACGGCCCCGACAACTCCGACGGCAGTTGGGTACACCAAGCCTGGTCAGAACAGACTTTTGGCGAATTCTGGGCCAATCCCACGCAAGGATTGCCCCAGCTCGGAGGGCGCGGCATCACCAGCATGTTCCAGTTCCACGATGTGGACTTCTTTCTCCTGGACAACCGGACGTTTCGGGTCAACCACGACAATGTGACCACCCCTCCTTGTGTTCTCGGTGAGGAGCAAGTGGATTGGTTGATCCAGGCCTTGCAATTCAGCAGGGCGCCTTTCAAAGTGATTGCCGTGGGCGGCCAGTTCCTTTCAGATTTTGCTCAATATGAAAACATGGCCCGTTTTCCCGAAGAGCGGGACGGCTTGCTGCGCCGCATTGAAGAGGAAGACATCAGCGGTGTGGTCTTTCTATCCGGAGACCGGCACAGCACGGAGTTGAGCGCGGTGACCTTGTCCAACGGCCGCAAGGTGCTCGACTATACTTGCAGCGCCTTGACCAGCGGCACCCACGACAACACCGCCGAAGCCAATACCCGCCGTGTGGAAGGGACCATGGTGGGTGTGCGCAACTATGGAACACTGGAATTCACCGGTCCGCGCAAGGAACGCGTGATGACCATCCGCACACACGACACCGAGGGCAACGTGCTGTGGGAGCGGCAATTTGCGGCTTCAGACCTCTGAGCGTCGGTTTTTTGGTCAGTCCTGCTTCACCAAGCGGGTGACGGCAAAACTCCCCCGGCTGTCCACTGCCCGCAGGAAATACACCCCTGCCGGGTGCCCCGCCAGTGACCCTTGGGCCATCAGCCCTTGAACTGACTGAAGGTCAAGCCTTCTTCCAGCGACATCGGTCATTTCAATGGTGCCGCTAAAGGGCCGGTCAAACCGCACCTGGAAGGCATCGCGGGTGGGGTTCGGCATGACGGCAAATTCCAATGGCTGCCATTCTCTGATGCCCACCGGGACAGCCACCACAATGCTGGTGCTGCAGCCGTCTCCATCGGTGACTTCCACAGTCCAGTCGCCTGCGCCCAAGTCGTCGGGATCTTCCATACCCGTAGATCCCGTGGGGCCTGTCCACGCAAACGTGTAGGGCTCTACCCCTCCAGTGACGGTAATGGAAACGCCGCCGTTTTCCTCTTGTGCATCTGCACCTTCGATCTCGTCCACTGTCACAGTCATGCCAGGAGGGTCTGTGACCACCACCGTCACGGTGTCCTCACATGTGGCTCCGGATGGTCCCAACACCTGAACTGAAATGAAATATCCGCCTGCAGCAAGTCCAGTGAAGTTGTCCTCTGTGGTGAGGTCTCCACCGTCGAAACTGTAGCCCAACAAGTCCAAACTGTCGGCAATCAAAACAGAAATGGCCCCGTCCGTGCCGCCCGCGCAGAATGGGCTTGTGGCTACTGCAAAGAGGGACAGGTCCGGAGCGTTTTCAATGGTAAACGTGCCCACAGCACTGCAAGTGGAGTCGCCATCAAAGACCTCGAGCAGGTAATTCCCGGGGGACAGGTCGGTGAACGCGCCGCCGTCCCATGGGCCATTGAGGCTGACCCCAGGCGCGGTGAGCTCGTAATACACGGAATCTGTCAACGCCGCGTCTACTGTGACTGCAGCAGAACCGTCCATGGTGCCAAAGCACGATTCGGGTGAGGTGATGGGCGCCGACAGGAGCAGGTCGCAATAGGTACAACTGCCATCATCCTGCGTGGCCCCCGGGTTGTAATTGGAAGCGGCCGTATCCATGCAGCCCACACAAGAGGTGTATTCACAGTTCTCTGCATCCAGAATGGCTTCGGCCACATAGTTGCAGGCCTGAGGATCGAGGCATCCTGCACAAGAACTGTACTCGCACAACCCACTCTCGATGGTGGCTTCCGCATTGAAATTGCACGCCCCTGAATCGGTGCAGCCATAGCAGCCGAAGTCACAGAGTTCGAAGTCGTTGATTACAGCCGTGCTGTCAAAGTTGCACGCCGAGAACAGGCCGCAACCCGCGCACGTGACATAATCACACGAGCCGTCATCAAAAGTGCCAAAGGGATTGAAGTTGCACGCCAATGAGTCCAAACAAGTGCCCACCTCTACCCCATCGCAAATGAGCACGAAATCAAACCCACCTACGGCAGGGGTGACGGCGTTTGATCCACTCACATGCAGGAAATATTCTACGCCTTCCTCACTCTCCCAACTTGTGGAAGACGACAGGAAATTCTCAAAGCAGGGATCGGCAAAGAAATTGATCTCGTCTTGGTCGTCATTTCCAGCGACGCAATCCAAGTTTCCGCAACCCCCGTCATAGACACTGAGGTAGGTGTCATATTCCGTTTCCTCAAAGCACATCGTTGCCCTCAGGGTGTCCCCTGTGCCCATGATCGTGTACCACAATCCGCCGTGGTAGTATTCGCCGATGTTGTATTGGTCACAATAGTCGCTTTCTGTGGTGTCTGCGCAGACCGTGGTCCCTGACACGATTTGGCCACAGGCAATGGGCTCGGAAAAGCCGCACTCGTCGTTGACCACCGGCAGGCAGAAGCCTGCGCAATCAAAACCGGGCTGGGCGAAGAAGCAACTGCCGTCTTCCTCTGTGTACACCGTGGCATAATTGCACGCCAAGCTGTCTGTGCACCCCGGGAATTCAAAAGGATCGCACACGCCATCTTCGTCAACGTCACACAGGCAATTCCCATCACAATCGTAGCAGAAAAACGGGTACTCACAACTGTTGTTGTCTACTGTAGCGGTACTGTCGTAGTTGCAGGCCTCGAGGTCCATGCACCCCAACACGTCGCAGCTCGGCCACAGTGTGCCTGTGATGGTGACCTCACCCAAAGAATCGGCCAGGAGAATCACACCATTGTCGATCACATCCTGGACCACGGTATCCCCTGCTGCCGTCCAGCTGACCAGCGCTGAATCGAGCAGCCAACCAGACAGGTCCACCTGTAGTATCATCTCTGCACTGTCGGTGTTGAGCACCACCGTGAAAGGAATGGCGGCCTCACCATCTGAAGGCACAGCATGTACCAGATAGGATGCGCCTTCCGACAAAAAGCACGCTTGAACACCCATGGTGTCCGGACAAAGTGAGTCCAGTCCGGCGTCAAAGCCAAACGTTGCCGCCGTGTCCACGACCAGTTGCAGCGCGGTACTGTCCGTGCCATTTTCAGCCAGAATTTCTACGGTCCATTCGGGGGCGCAGTCTTGGCCTTGGCCGTATGAGGGCAGCAACAAAAGCACGAGGCCGGTTGCGAAGGAAATCAGGCTTCGGGAAAAGAAGGCCAACTTGGATGAAATAGATGTGTGCATGATTCTAACGTGGAAGTTCTGTATTCCGGGTGGTATCTGGAAATGAAAACGCCGACCCAAAGGCCGGCGTTTTACAATCACTTGCAGGTTCGGAGGTCAGTGCCGCACGATCACGCGCTGCGTGGCCATGGCATCCGCCACCGTTAAACGTACTTGGTACACTCCATCCGCGAGGCTGCCCAGATCGAGCGGCAATTGTTGCCCAATGCTGAGGGCCTCTTGGCGGAAGACGCGGCGACCAGCGCCGTCAAAGACTTCCAGGATGGCATTGTTGACTGCTTGACCCAGCTCCATGACCAACTGGCCACTGGTGGGGTTCGGCATGAAGGAGATGGTGAGGTCGCCTTGAATTTCGGCAAGGCCTACGGTGGTCAAGGTGACCACTTCGGTTTCACTGCATCCGTTCTCGTCTGTCACCGTCAACGTGTAGGTTCCATCGGTCAATCCGGCAATGTCCTCTTCGTCGAAAGTGCCGTCAGGTCCTTCCCAGCTGAAGGAAAGGTCTCCCGTACCTCCGTTGGCCGAGACAGAGATTTCTCCGTTTGGCGCGCCGTCTGGGTCCACGGTATCATCTACCGTGATGGTGATGGCTTCAGGATCTTCAACTTCTGCATCAATGGAGACTTCGCAGCCATTGGCGTCGGTGGCGAAAATCGTGTAAGGACCTGCGTCCAAACCTTCGTAGTTGCCATCGTTGGAAGCCGTTCCGGCCAAGTCAAAGGTGATGACACCCGTACCACCTTCGGCGGTGGCCAAAATGGCGCCGTCGTCTCCACCGTTACACAGCGGGTCCGTGGCAAAGGCCAGCAACAAGATTTCTTCGGGCTCCAAAATGTTGACTTCGAGTGTGTCTGTACACATCAAGGAGTCCTGAGCAATAATCTTATAAGAGCCACCATCAAGCTGGTCAAACACCAGGTTGTTTTGGAAGGGCTCGCCTTCCAAGGCAAACACGACACTGCCCAGAGCACCGCTTGCCCCTTCGATGGTGACGCTGCCGTTGGCATCTCCTGCGCACAGCAAGTCCACCACCACATAGGATGTGTCAATTTCCAGTGCACAATACAGGCACGTCTCGTCATCGAAAGTGGCCGTGGGGTCAAAGTTTGCTGCTGACTCGTCTGTACATCCGTAGCAGCTGTAGTCACACAGTTCCAAATCGTAGTCCGTGGCGGTGCTGTCGTAGTTACAGGCGTTTGGATCCAAGCAACCTGCGATCTCGTCTTCGTTACAGATGCCGTCACCATCGGAATCATTGAGGCAGGCACCATCACAGTCCACATAAGGAGAACCATACAGGTCAACCGGATAGAGGCAGCCATCGTCGATGGTTGCCGTGCTGTCGTAGTTGCACGCCATGTCATCCATGCATCCCGCGCAGGACTCATAGTCACAGGTGCCATCGTCTTCGGTAGCGGCAGGATCGTAGTTGCAAGCGTCTTCGTAGATGCAACCGTCAATCTCGGCTTCGTCGCAGATGCCGTCACCGTCCATGTCGTTCAAGCAAGCGCCTGTGCAATCCACATACTCAACGCCATACAGGTCAATCGGGAATGTACACGTCGCATTGATCAGGGCTGTGCTGTCATAGTTACAAGCCAGCTCATTGAGACAACCGGCACAGCTGGTGCTCTCACAAGTCCCGTCATCTATCGTAGCCAAGGGATTGTAGTTGCAGGTGACCAAATCCGTGCACCCTTCGATAACAGGCACAAGGACCGCGTCTATGACGTGTACAACACCGTTTTCAGCAATGAGGTCTGCAATGATGATCTGTACGCCGTCTATAAAGATGTCACCACCGGAGAAGGTGATGGTGGCGGATTGACCATTGAGCATGGGGATGGTCATGCCATCGATCAACATGTCACTGGTCACGAAACCGGCGGCGACATGATAGGTCAGTACATCGACCAAAGCTGTTGGGTTGTCCAACAGGTAATTGACCACGATGTCTGGCAACGCCCCTACTGCGGCGTCGGTTGGCGCAAATACCGTGAAGTCACCATCAAAAGTGAGGGTGCTGTCCAATCCGGCCGCTATGACCAGGCTCTCCAACACCGTGTGCACTTCGCTCGATGCGATGATGTCAAACACGCTTGATGCCGGATAGGCACAGGAGCCGTCATCATCGGTGGCCGTATCGTCATAGTTCAAGGCATCCATATCGGTACAACCGGCGATTTCGTCCTCATCACACACACCATCCATATCCATGTCGTTGAGGCAGTTGTTGTCACAGTCGACATAATCCACGCCATAAACATCCTCAGGATAGAGGCAATCATCATCTGGTGCCACACAAGCGTCACCAATATTGAAGTTGAAGAAGATGGCATTGGCTCCGACTCCGTTTTCGAAAACCTGCACGTAGAAGTTGCCTTCAACATCTCCGTCGGTGGTGAGCTGGGCAATCAGCACGCGCTGGTCTGCGCTGTTGGCAGCGATGCCGTTGGCGTCTCCATTTAAGGCGAACCAACTGCCCCCCACTGCGTCGTCGATCACGATGTCGTCACCTGCTGTGCCAAATCCAGGATCGAAGTTGGTCAACCAAGGGTTTACCGTGCCTTGAACGGTCGATACAGCAGCTTCTCCAATCCCAGCATCGGGCGCGGAAGTGAGACCGATGGTGACCCAACTGTCGTATTGCAAATCGGGGAAAGAGCCATAGAGGAACGGTGAAATCCCATTGGGCGTTCCGCCGCCCAATTCGTTTTGATAGTACTCACCCGTTGTCTCCACCACGGTGGGGTTGTTGATGTCGCCACTCACAGAAGACACGAAGTCAGCGGGGTTGGCACACTTCACGTAGTAACGATAAGTGGTCATGCCCTCCAACACGCCAGTAGTGTGCACAGCCACGGTGTCCACAATCAAGCAGTAATCCGCTTCAACAACAGCAGCAGAAGGGTCGTAGTTACAGGCAACGGGGTCGCCGCAACCTTCTTCTTCGTCGCACAAGCCATCTCCGTCCTCATCGTTCAAGCAGTTCCCATCACAGTCCACATAATCCGCTGCGGGATAGGTGCAGCTGCCATCGTCTTCAGTCACGGTCATGTCATAGTTGCACGCCATCGCGTCTGTGCAGCCTTGGCAACTGTAATCGCATGAACTGTCATCGATTGTGGCGTCCATGTCATAATTGCACGCCCCGGCAT
>ENA-UOXV01000905-UOXV01000905.1-marine-metagenome-genome-assembly--contig:-NODE-905-length-42730-cov-6.390978_pt1 | contig 42730 bp, 43 predicted proteins | sample MGYA00238165_ERZ766961 | MGnify/ENA primary metagenome ERZ766961 (study PRJEB28924, sample SAMN03173240) | marine metagenome | biome: Marine; feature: Water; material: Subsurface seawater | place: North... | reverse complement strand
AGCGATTGGCTCGTCGTTGAGGCAATCGCACATAATACAGCCTAGCTGCCAAGTGCTCCCCTTTCTAAAAGGTTCCGAGACAAAAGAGATTCTGGAAAAGCTTTTCCAGAATCTCTCGTCTTCGTGGAAAAGCTTTTGCGTTCGGAAATCTGCCTCGCGGGGAATGAGAGGGCTACACGCAGTCGCTGCACCTCACTACGCCCCTGTACTACTTGAGGCAGGTCAGCCCGGCGTGAGGCGAGGAGCATGGAACTGATTCAGATAAACATCCCCGGGGGTGGATTCTACCTTGAAGCCCCTGCGCGGATCAATGAGGGCTTGCCAGAAGCATTTGATACGAAGAACTTTGGGAGGTTGCCAAGCACAGAGAGTGAGGGGCGCGATGAATTCGCTCGCGCGGCCAGCGGAGGCTTCGAGCTGGACTCGAATCGTTGGCTGGTCACGCTCCCGGTTAGATCAGGCACCCATCTCTGCGCTAGATAGAGCTGATGCAACTCGCTACCCTCCAATTCAGTATTCCCCACTCCGATGCCATGGGTGAAGCCGCTGGGACTGCGGGCAGGCCCACGAAGTAGACTACATGACGCTGGCTGGTGCCTCGTACGTCGCCGAGCCGGACGGCGCACTACTTCTGCGCAAGTCTGCCACACAGGTGTGCACGGTGTAGATTGCGTGTGGGGAAGGGCGGCGGGGAGCCAGGCTTTCGCTGCTGCAGTTGCTGAGGTCGGGGTTGCGCACACAGGAAGGTGGGCTCAAGGACGCGCAGGCGTGGCACACGGGGGTTCCTGCCCCGCTCCCTGTACAAAACCTCACATCGTCTGCGGTCGTATAGCTTCTGCAGTCGCCGGGGTGTGCGTGTGCGTGCACATAATGGGCGATTGCCAGGCCGGCAGCTCTGACATCAGATGGTTGTTGACCGAACCCTTGTGTAGGCGGTGCCCGTTTCCTTCAAGCTCAAGGACGATATCCTAGATGTACACCTCAAAGTAGTCGGGCCTTCGGTAAAGCAGCCCAACGCACCTGCCAGCCCGCACGGCGCGTGCGGCGAGGGCACGCGCTGAGGGGACGCGTGGCACCCCCGGGGGTCGCGGGGACGCTCAGGTGCCCTCGATGCCGGGGATGGTGCTGGAGGAGCAGGAGTTCGAGCTGCCGTCGCGCGGCAAGGTACTGGTCAAGCGCCTCCTCAACTCTCGCGTCGTCATTCTCTTCAAGCGCCTCCCGTACTCGGTGCCGCCCCGCCCCGCCCCTCCTCGGCCCGCGGGCCGCACCACCCGACCCCGCCTTGGCCAATGTGGGCGCCGCGGGCACACCCACACTGGCGCGGACCGGCAGGGCTCGTACATGGACATCATGTGCGAGTCGGTGCGAATGCAGTACGAGCGGATGTTTGCCATGTTTGATATCGACGGGGACGGGAGCGTGTCAGCGGAGGAGGTCTCGGACGCGCTGCAGGGGAAGCAGGTTGGGCTCAATGCCTCGGAGCTCGATATCGCCTACCACTACCAGCAGCTCCTCACAGGGCACATGTCCAACATAGCTGCCCACATGGACGAGACACAGGCCGGGGTAGTACCGTCGATGGACTTGGCGGCCTTCTGCGAGGCGCTGGAGCGCGACCACCACCAGGGGCGCGCGTGGTTTGTCACGGGCGTCGCCGTCAACCTTCCAGACGGCGGCAACTTCCGCGAAGTGGCGCGCACGGTGCACCTCGAACAGGCCGCCATCGAGTTCGACGACAAGGTTCGCCGCTACTCTGCCTCGCGCCAATCCCTCTCTGCCTCGCTGGGCAGGGCTAGGCCTAGCCCTGCTCTCGCCCATGGGGCTGTCGGAGAGCGGCACGGGTCAGAGTCGTGATGCTGCCCCCCAGCCTCTCACCCCCTCTGCGCTCAGGTGGGGGCCGTATGGGAGGAGCTCGATCGCGCCAAGACTGGCAGCATCACGTGAACCCCCGCCCCGTCCCCCGCCTCGCTCCCGCACGCAAAGCGTCTCGCAAGAGCCTCCGGCCCTCCGTGCACCCGAGGCAGGGGCCACGGGCGCCTGAGCGCTCACGGGCCACGGGCGCCTGGCGCCGGCGGCTGCCAGGCTCGGGCAGATGCAAGAGGCCTTCGAGCACCTCGAGCTCCCGACGCCCCAGGAGACGCTGGACCAGCTCTTGGAGCCATTCCTTGCGGAGGGCTGCGTCGGCGAGGCGCCCTTCCGTGCCATGGCGCGGGAGCAGTTCCGGTCGGCCACCGTGTCGTTCGCGCAGTTCAAGGCGCAGCGCCAGGCGACAGAGCGCCAGCGCGCCGCCGCCCGTGCCCGTGCCCGCCTGCTGCTCTTCAAGGCAACCTTGCCCCGCCTCGCCCCGCGCGCGCTGCCCGGAGGATTTTGCTCAGCGCTGGCCACGCCTGTTAGGCAGAGTTGGTTGATCTATCCAGCGAGGCAGAGAGCGGCGGCGGAGGGGTTGGGCCAGTGCCTTGACGCGGGTGGGGCAGGGCACGGAGCGGCGGGTGAAGGAGCGGGAGGTTCCGTGCTCGCACGCCTCCATCAACGCGGGCGACGTCTTCCTCCTTGACGGGTGCCCCGCGCGCCCGCGCCCGCCCTGCCCCACACGCGCCGCCGCGGGCGCTTAGCGGGGCGAGGGGCACGCAGGTACTACAGCCTCTACCTCTGGATCGGGGAGAAGTCGGGGGAGCACGAGGCGGAGGCGGTGTGCCCGCGGGCGCCCGGAACGCGCGTCCTGTCTGCCGGGCCCGGGTGCTCACTGCGAGTCCTGACCTTGGGCGCGGACCGCAGGGGCGCGAGGCGATGGAGCGCCTGGCGCAGCAGCGGCGGGCTATGGAGGTGGCGCACGCGGAAGTGAAGCAGGGCCACGAACCTGTTGACTTTTGGTTCATCCTCGGCGGGCGTGGGCCGATCGCCTCGCACACCGCCGCGATCTCCGACGACCTTGTCGAGGGGCTGCCGTCGCCCGTCGCGGCGCACCCCTCCCCACGCGGTGACCGCGCCCGCGTGTGCATCGTCGGCGCCGGCGTGGCGGGCGCGGCGTGCGCGCGCACGCTGCGCGAGCGGGTGGCGGCCGACGTCGTGGTGCTCGAGAGCGCGGGCGGCGTGGGCGGGCGGTGTGCGAGCGTGCGGCGCTCGGGCGTCGACTTTTCCGCAGGCGCCGCCTACTTCACGGCGGGGGGACCGCACCTGGCGCCGATGCTGAGGGAGCTGCTCAGCGCCTCGGTCGTGACAGAGTGGAGCCCGCGCGTGGGCGTGGTGTCCCGCTGCGGCATCGGCGAGGCATCCGACCGCACCCTCGTCCCCGCCATGGAAGCGGCGTGGTCGGGGCGTGAAGTGAACGTCGAGGCGTGGCTTTGCCACCGCCCCGCGACTGGCGCACCGCCCATGCCCCGCGCCGCGCCGCTCCCCGCATCGGCGTTCGCGCCCGACTTCGAGCGCGGGGTCTCGCGGCACGACTTGGACGCCCCGAACCCCCCGCACCGGCGGTCGCATGCGCACGCGCGGGCGCAGGGGCACGGGAGCTGCCCGTGGCTCATCGGGCGCCCCGACATGTCCGCGCTGTCGGCGCACCTCCTGGGGCCCGCGGAGGTGCGCACGGGCGTGCGGGTGCAGGCGATCTCGCCGAAACTCGGGCAGGGCATGTACGAGGTGATCGTGGAGGAGCAGCGCTCTGGGAAGTTCGACAACGCGGGGCTCTTCGACCTCGTGCTGCTCTGCGTCCCGCACGCCGAGGCTTCGCGCCTTCTCGCGGACGTGCAGCCGTCGCTGGCCCCGCTCCCGCACTCCGCCGCCGTGCAGGCCGTGTGGGTGGTGGCCGTGGCCTTCGACCACCCGCTCTACACGCCCTTCGACGTGAGGCCCTGCCCGCGCGGGCATGCGCCGCAGCGGCTGCGCGCCGCGGTCCCGGCGCTGAGGGCGCGGGGGGCGGGCGCACGGGGGGCGACAGGTGCTCACGGTCGAGGATGACGTGGACTCGCCCGTGCGCTTCGCCTTCCGCGAGGCCTCGCGCCTTGCCGCGCAGGACCCTTTCCAGACCGTGGCCACCGCGCCCGACGAGGAGCCCATGATCAACAACATGATGCACCCGAAGGAGACCAACGCGCGTCTCTGGGGCAAGCACACGCCGGGCGTGGATCGCCCGCGGCAGCCCCCGGCCATGAACGTCTACGGTGCCCCCGCACCGCCCAACCGCGGCGCCCAACCGCGGCGCCCAACCGCGGCGCCCAACCGCGGCGCCCAACCGCGGCTGCTGGCGCGCGCGGATGTGCTCGCGCGCGCGCTGACGGCGGCGGCGTGCTGCGGCGGCAGGAGGCCCGGCGGACCGGTGGGTGGTGCACCTCTCGCCCGAGTGGACCGCCGACAACCTCGACGCGCTCGCAAAGCAGGTGCTGCCCGCCGCTCGCTCGCCCCGCGGCGAGAGACGAGAGCACGGGGCCACTTGGCAGGCGCGGCTCTGACCATTGGAGCCCTTGGAGCCCCTATCCTTCACTGCAGTGAAGGATAGGGTACCAACTGTAAACTTTGGTTTTTTTGGTATGTGAGCTGGGGCGCGCAGGTGTGCCAAGACGGAACGCGCGCGCTGCTGGCGCTGCTCGGGATGAAAGACGCGCAGCTGCGGGTGCTCGCGTCAGACGCCGTGCTGTGGCGCGACGCTGTGGTGAAGGAGCCGGCCGCGACGGCCGCGATCCGCCCGGGCGCCGACCCTGCCTTTGGGCCCTTCTGCCTCTTCGACCCTGTCACTGGCATCGGCGCCGCGGGGGACTGGTGCGTCGACGGGTCCGTGGAGGGGGCCTTCGTCTCGGGGCGCGAGCTCGCTGCGCGCGCCGCCAAGTCGCCAATCATCTTCAAAGAGGCGCCTTGCCCCCCACTTTCCCCAATTCCTTTTCCCCATTCCTAGCGACTGAGCGCAGACCGTAGCGCTCAGGCGCGCCTCTGCGTGTCCGCTATGTGTCACCGGCGGCCAGCGTCGCTGGATGCGGGCGCGCGCGCCGAGACGCGAGGGGCTGATGCTCTCTCATGGTGGTCCCTGCTCTGGTGCTGCAGGGCCAGTCGAATCCGCTGGGGCCGGTGCAGATGGATATCGTGCGCAAGGTGGGGCACAGGACGCGGGCGCTACCCGAGCGCGGGGAGGTGGTGTCAGGGTACTCGGCAGACTCGCGGCCCTCGACCGGGCGCGCCTCGCAAGGCTGGGACGCACTCGACTGGCCCGAGCAGCTCTTGCTCAAGGCCATCAATCAGGCGAGCCGCCCGGCCCCGACCCTGCCGCGCGCCGCATGCTGTGCGGCGGCGTGCGGCGTGCGTGCGATGCGACCTGGCTTCGCATGAGGCTGACTGATGCGAGCGCGAGCAGTCGCACGGGCAAGCGGCGGAGGAGACAGAGGAAGTGATGCGCAAGACCGCGCTCTGCCTCAATGAGGGCTGCGGGGAGTGGGTCGACAAGCGCCACCTCGAGGACCATCGGCGCAGCTGCCCGTACCGCCGCGCGCGCAAGTGCCCCTTCTTCGACTGCGGCCGTTGGATAGAAGCGGAGCGCATCGAACGGCACGTGGACTCCTGCAAGTTTGGCAGCCGCGTGGAGTGCGAGTGGTGCTTCCGGCAGATCGCACAGCCCGACATGGCAGCGCACCGTCTGCGCTGTCTCGTCCGCCCACGCGGCGACAACAAGGACAACTAAGCTCGGAGGCTCCTGCGATGGCTGGGTCATGGCCGCTCGCGCATCTCAATCCATCGAGTTGAGTGTGAAACCATCGTGCGAGAAGCAGCATCGTACACGCAACTTAGCACAGAGCACCGTGCCAAACCGCGAACTTAAGCTTAAGCTTTCACTCAACTCCTTCCTCCGGCGAGGAAGGGTAGAGCTGGTCGAGCGCGACGCGCGCAGCGCGACCGCTCATCGCCCTATCGGTCGTGGGGTCCGCCCGGTGGTCAACCCCCCGGTCCATCTCGAACCACGATCGCCCCCTGAGCGCCTTACGTGCCATCGCCCCCGACATCTCGTGACTCCACTTGAACACACTGTTCGCGAAACGGTGCTGCAGCGGCGAAACTCGCCTCTCCCGCGCCGCCAAAAATCCCCGTGCGAAGGACGCGTCACCTGAACCGTTCCCCTTTGCTGCATTCCGCGCTGACCTTTTCGCACCATGCAGCGCTGCTAGGACCTGCGACTCAGCCTCTCCGACGGTCGTGAGCACGGGCTTCGAGCCCACGTGAGCCAGCACCGGTCGCGGGTGCGCCTTGTGGTGCGCCAGCGACGGATGTTGCACCGAGGTCAGCGTCGGCGTCTGTTTCGAAAACAGCGTGGGTGCCACCTTCGACGCGAGGACCGGTGCAGCAGCAGGAGCACCCTGGCTGCTAGGCATAGGCTTAAGCGTCGGCATGTCGATCGCGCAGCGCCGCCCGATGTCACAGTACTCCCACGCATCGCCCTCCTTGTCATCGAGAATGCCGAAGTTCGTCGCATCCAGCATGTAGCACCACGATCCCAAGCGCGCGCCATCGGGGTTCCGGCAATAGTTTTCCGTGAGTTCCGGGTACGACGCTAGGTCTGTCGCATACACAGTATCGAACCCCCTCGCCGCCGCGTCCGCCCACGGCATGCACGTCTTGCCGTTCACAGCCAGAGTCTGCATTCCAGCGTAGTCCGTCTGGTTCTCCTTCAAGTGCGTGCAACCCGCATCAGCCCCTGTCACTGCACGCGCAGTCGCTTGTGCTGTCTGCATCTCAGTGGCAGCGAAGGCGGAAGCTGCGTTTGCAGCCGCCTTCGTCGCCTTGGCCCTCAAGAGAGTTTCGTAGTCGTCTGGCGCAACCGGCTGATGCGTGAAGGGGTCGATGTTGGCCAGCGGGTGCAGCGCAGTCTGCCCCTGGCTTGCAGCAAAAAGGTCGCGCAGCTGGCTCTTCTTGCCCTCGATGTCGACCTTGCTCATGATGTCTGTAAGGGCTGCTGGAAGCTCTTCCTCTAGGACAACCTTCCCCCGTTCCGCACCCGGCCGATACAGGACAACCGCCGCGATCATCGCGACGCAGGTGATACCTACCGATGAAACCAAAAGAAAACGCCTTCTGGCGCTTGCCAGGTGCGGGGTCCCCCGCGTGGACCGGAGCAGAGGCGCAGCCTCAGCCATCTGCTGTGTGAAAGGTCAACGTAAGACCCACAAACTGATTCAAGTTGAAGATTTCACATCATCAAAGCGCAGGTCGTGGTGGTTGCCTGCGCCTTGGTGAACCTCGCCTCGTGAAGAGATGCTGGATAAGGTCTCAGCATTGGGCGACAAGGTCAAGAGTGGCCTGAAGAGTACACTGCCGTTCGGCAAGAAGAATGATACGGAGAAGGACTCAGCCGCAACCAGTGGAGGCCATTCAGCTGTCGAACAGCAACAGGGCACCGCAGCGCAGCCGAGCACCGCAACTGCAGGGCAGCCGCAACCAATGCAGGATGCCCAGCTCACCCCTCCACCGGGTTCTCGAGTGCGAATCCAAGGGCTTGGTAAGGCACCACAGTACAACGGGTCCAGCGGAGTGGTTTTGTACGGCGACCCCGGCAAAGACGAGCGAGTGAGCGTGCGCCTCGACGGCGAAGATGGAAAGCAGCTGAGCGTGCGGCTCGCAAATATCGAAGTATTGGAGTGGGCAAAGGTCCGCCCTGGCCATCGCAGCGGGGGCGGTGCGTCAGGCACGGAAGCGCTTGCGATGGTGATGAGCAAAGTTCTGCAACAGCCCGCAAACGGCGGGGCAGCGAAAGCGGACCTGTACGAGCTGCTCGGCGTGGCGCGAGATGCTTCGGAAAAGCAGATCAAGGTGGCCTACTACAAAAAGGCACGCGACCTGCATCCGGACAAGAACTCCGACGACCCGAACGCTGAAGCCAGGTTCAAGGCAATCTCAGAGGCGTACCAGGTGCTCTCTGACCCTGAGCGGCGCAAGATGTACGACCACCTCGGCGCAGCGGCACTGGAACAGAGCGAAAACCTGGATAACTTCAAGTTCTTTGTGCGCGGGCTCTTCGGCGGCGAAGAGTTCGAGGAGGTGTTGGGCGACGTGTGCACTCTTCCGGCGTTCAAAGAGATGATGGATGCCATGATCACCGGCGAGGCCGGCAAAAAGCAAGACGCAGGGGAAGCGGAGCGAGCGCTAGAGCAGGAACGGCGGGAAGCGGCAGCTTTGGCGGAGGAGGAGTACGTGCGCGAGCTGGCAGACCGGTTGGTGCGACGCGTCGAGCGGCGGGCACGGGGGGAGGTGGACGCCGCATCGTTTGCGGCTGAGTGCGAGGCGTGGGCGGGGAGCCTGGCTGGTGCGCCCGGAGGGATGGACCTCCTCAACCTGGCGGGGAACACATACAGGCGCAAGGCGCGCAAGATCCTCGGGGGATTCGGGGGCATGCTGCAAGAGGTCAAGGACTTCAAGAACCGCGTCTCCGAGGGCGCCTCGATCGTCTTTGGCGCCATCCGCTGCTCCGCTGCTGCCAGCTCCATGGCTAAAAAATCCGAGGAGAAAAAAAGAGAGACTCCCCTCTTGCGCGCCGCTGGCACACCGCAGAACGGGTCGGGGCATGACGAAGGAGCTGGGGCCCCAGAGCATGGGGCGGGTGCGGAGGGAGCGAGCGACGGAGAAGATGAGCAAATTCCGCGGCCCGATGATTTGGATCCCGCGGACGTGGCAAGGCTGGCGCGGCAAAGCATCGACCTCGTGTGGCGGATCGGCCTCTTTTTGATGCAAAAGCGGCTGCGCAAGGTGCTCGATGCGATGGTAGCGGCCCTCCGCGAGCGCCCCGACGGCAAGAAGGAGGTACTGGCGCTTGCTCGCGCCGTCATGGAGGTGGGCGAGGCCTTCAAAAAGGTTTGGGAGCGCGACACTGCCGCGCTCAAGGCGTCAAAGTCAGGCACTGGCACGAGCTCTAGCTCTATGCCCCCCAGTGGAGGTGCCTCGAGGGGTGCCCCAGTGCATCTTGCCGACGAAATTGCGGCCATGGCCAGCAAGCCAGGGGGCGCTATATAGCGCGCGGCAGTGTGCTTGCAGAGAGGCTGGTAAACCGAAGGAAAATATACTCAATTCTTGGACCCTAAACGCTGATCCGCTTTCTCTCGTACGCCTCGTTCCCTTGCCGTGTATCGGACTGCACCTCGGCCAACCAGCTGCCTGCAACTCGCGCCGCAGACGGCGCGGCGGCGGCGCGGCGCTTAGAAGGTGAAGTCCATGGTGAGGAAGGAGGAGGTCTTGCCGTCGCACACCTTCTGCACGAGGTCGGCGTACGAGCGCTTGGTCGCCACCATGGACTGGATGGAGAAGGCCTCGAGCGCGTCCGTCACCGAGAGCGAGCCCTGCGCCGAGGACTTGCGCCCCGTGAAAGGGAAACAGTCTGGCGAACGCTGGCACTGCGTGTTGATGTTGACGCGCGAGACACAGTTGGTGAGCACGTCGAGGAGCGGACCAAGAGTCTTGATGTCCCCCTTGGTGAAGACCGCGGCCTGCTGTCCGAACGGCGAGGTGCATGCGTAATCGATCACTTCCGAGACATCGTTGAAGGAACCGATCGGGACCAGCGGCCCAAACTGCTCCTCCTTCCACACCCGCATATCCTTGGTCACCGGGCAGAGCACCGAGGGGAAAACAGTGGTGTGACCCCAGCCCTGATCTTCCCCCGGTGAGTAGAGCTGAGCACCCTTGGCCACTGCGTCTTCGCGCAGCTCTGCCAGGTAGGCAGGCTTTCCAGGCTCCGGCAGCGGCGTGAGATCCGTGCCTTGGTCCCACGGCAGGCCGAGCTTAAGCTCTCCCATCTTGGCGACGAACTTGGTGCGGAACTCCTCCAGAATCGACGAGTGCACCATGAGAAGCTTCAGCGCGGTGCAGCGCTGCCCGTTGTACGACAGTGCGCCCAGGACACACTCCTTGACCGCCGCGTCCACGTCCGCGTCGGGCAGAACGACGCACAGGTTCTTGGCATCGAGCGAAAGGCAGAACTTGACCTTGTGGGGGTTCGGGACATTCTTGATGAGGGCATCGGCAGCCTTCGAGCCACCGATGAAGGCGAAAATATCAACGTGACCAGTAGCCATGATGGGCGGCATCGTCTCGCGCCCCGCGCCCGAGATAAAGTTGACAGTTCCCTTGGGAAAGCACTCTTTGAACACCTCCATGGTCGAAATGTGAGCAAGGCACCCCACATTCGGCAACTTCATGACCACAGTGTTGCCCATGAGGATAGACGGGATGAGCGTCGTGTAAGTCTCGTTGAACGGGTAGTTGAATGGCCCGAGGTTGAGCATGACGCCGATTGGGTTGCGACGAACCTGCGCCAGCACCCCAGAAACATCTGAAAGCGTCGATTCCTTGTTGCGCATCTCCTTGGCCGCCTTGAGGGTGGCGTTGATGTAATCGATCGTACGGTCGAACTCCTTCTCTGCATCTGCCCGCACCTTGCAGATTTCCCACATCAGAACGTTGACGATGACGTCGCGCTTGGTCTTGAGACGCGCCACGAACTTCTCCATCGCTGCAATACGCCCCTGGAAAGGCGTCTGGGGCCACACGCCCTTTCCATTGTCCCAGGCCGCACGCGCTGCTTCAAGCGCCTCAAGTGCCTCCGTCGGGGTCAGCCTAGCCTGCCGTCCGATCTCCACCTTGTCCTGCACGCACAAGGGTTTAGGTTTAGGGTGGTCGCACTTCTTCTGACGCCTGCGTACCCGCGTTTCGTTTCGACATCCTAAATGTCTGGACGCCTCCCTCGCCACAAAGCCAAGAAATACAGTCTCAATTGAAGAAAACACTTGAGGGTATCCAAGCCGGGCACGGCGCACCTCGGTGCCCTCGAGGAAAATAGGGGCGTAGACGGTCTGCATCGCGCCGGTCCACTCGCGGATCTCGCCGTTGCAGAAGAACTTGCCACCGTCGATGTTCGGGCGGTTGATGTACGCAGGATCCGATGCAGACACGTAGATCCGCTTACCCTCCTGTAGGTGCCCCATCACTTGAGAAAGCCTTGAACTGTGCGCTTCGTGCTGCTTGCTAGATGCTCGAGTTCATTAGTGGAACGCGCTGCGGAAAACGCAGCATGGTCCTATTTGACCCAGCGACCTCACACATTGGTGATGAAGCGCTACCAGCCAGATGAAAGCCCGTTTGCCTGACTGCGCCAGCTCGCAAAGGCTGTTTGCCTTTGCGGGCCTTGGCCCGAAATTGTCACCACGTGCACGATCTTGAACCTCACCATATAGCAACACCATTTGGGCCCATCCGCGCCACGGCAAAACACATGCAAGGCGCACCATTGCCAAACGATGGCGCATAGGTCGATTCGCTTTAGCAGAGTACTTCTGGTTGCGCTGAGCCTGACCAAGCACGCGCGGCTCGGCAGCGCGCATCTGTTTGCGCGCGCGCGTTGAAGATTGGGGGCACACCGTCGCGCCACCATCGGCGCTGGCTTTCGAAACTCCGGTCGGCATTGTGCTAATCGGAAGTGCAAGTTGTGGATGTCCTTCTCGGCGAACGCGAGTATCGATGAGAGCCCGTCTGACAACCCTGACCAGTCCGTGGGTGCAGCAATTCAGCGCCACCTTGTATGTCTTGAATCATGGTACTGCACATGAGGTCTCGTCCGGTATAAGTCTTGTTTGTGTGTTTATTTCCCGGGTCAAAACGGCAGCGTGTTTTGTAAAGAGACTCGCGGACTCGAAACGAAATTCAAGGACAAACTTGTCCCGGGCGTTGGAGCGCCTCGAAACGTTGAAGGGCTCGGTGGAGCTCACCCGGATGTCAGGCTTGTCAAGGGCCGCTTCTATCACGTCTGGAGCCAATGCAATGAGCACGAAAAAAACCCCGAAAGGTGCGTACAATTCCTGCCGACCTGTCACCGAGTAAGCACAGGCCCACGACTCCAAAGCCGCGCGGATCACACATCACCTTTGCGCAGGGGCGGAAATGCGGCGAACCAACGCAGGGTACTACATGCCTGCGCCTATTCAATCGGGGGTGTGTTCCTCTCAGCTAGCCCGATGCACCGCTCCAACGAAAAGTCCTACTGAAACCCCGCCATACACTGCAGAAAATGGTGCGGTTGTTTGCCCAAGCATCGGGCGAGTCGTCTCAGGAGGATTCGGAAGATGAGAGCGCGGAGGAGGCGGCTGTGCTTGTGGTGCGCCGCCATGCTCTCCCACGAGACGCGCCGGCTCTGCGCCGACGAGCCCCAGGGTCGTGGCTCGAGTCCTTCTACGAGGTGCTGTATGCAGTTCAGGTAACTGAGGTGCACGTGCCGTTCACGCTTGTGTTCCAGTACGGGCGACCGTACGCGGCATATTGGAGCGAAAACGGGGCGGTGCGCAAGAGCGAGGCCCGCGACCTGGTGTTGGAGCGCGTTGGAGAGGAGGAGGACGCGCCAAAGCGGTCTGCGCCGTCTGCTGTTTTTCCCGAGGCGAGGCTCCGCGAGGCGCCGGGGCCGCACGCGCGCGGCTCGGCAGGAGATGTCCGGGCGATGTACGTGTACCACACTGGGGAGGGCGGAGCGGCGGGCGCGAGCGGTGCGGGCGGCGCGGGGCTGGCCGTCGAGTACCTTGGCGAGGCGGGGGTACAGCACCTGCTCCACGCGCGGCCCAAGCACGGCGGGGGCGTCGTCCAGCGCTTCGTCCCGCCCGCCACGCCCACCGCCCCGGCCTGCGCCGCCATCCGCGTGCTCTGGACGCCCCATCTCTACCAGGTGTGCCGCCCGCGCCGCACCGCGCCGCGCCGCGCCGCGCGCCCTGCCGGTGCGGTCCTCACCGCGGAGTCTTGACCCTCACCATCCCCGCCGCAGGTGCAGGCGGTGCGAAACCGGCACCGCTCGGACTCGGAGGTTCCGGCCGAGCGGCGGTGCACCACCTTCGACGGCGCGCAGGCGGACGTGGAAAGCGTGCCGCTCAGCCGCGTGGCCGAGCAGCGCGTCGTCGCGGCCCTCGGCCGCCTCGTCGCCGCCGTCCGCGCCGTCCTCCCGCGCGGGCTGCACCCCACGCAGATGGTCCTCCACTTTCAGACCCACGGCGCCCGCCTCGTGTTCACCTACTGCTCCGCCCTCTCCGTCGCCTCCGACCCCAAAGCGCCTGTGCCCGCCGCCCGCCGCTCGTCCCTCGCAGAGCCCTCGCTAAGCGGGGGGCGTCGCCGCTCGTCGGTCGCAAGCGACGCTGGTGGGCTGGACCCGGGCGATGGTGAGGCACGCCCGTTGCCGAGCGGGCGGGCCGCGGGCGCGGCCCGCATGCAGGGCGGGTCGGGCGGCGGGGGGGAGCAAGGGCAGGAGCGCCCCGTCACGGCCAAGGTGCGAAGTGCGTTGGCCGTAACGGGGGCGCTGCACCTCGTTCGGGCGCAGCCTGGGCGGCTGTGCGCGTGCTCGGGGCTGCCGCTGGCGCCGGGCGAGGCGATGCACGTGGCGTGGCGCTCGGTGCTGCTGCACCTGCTCCTCAACGGCGTGTCGGTCGCCCTCGAGGCTGCCGGGAACTCCGCCGCCGCCGCCGCCGCCGCGCGCAGGGAGGAGGTCGCCGCGCGCGCGCTTGGCGCAGACGGCGCGGCGCTCCGGCGGAAGCTGCGGGAGGCGGTTGCGCCTTCGGGGGCGGCGGAGGCGCTGCTATTCGTGCAGGACCCAGACGCCTTCGCGACGCGGGTGGCGGCCGACCCGCTGCTCGCGGCGGCGTGGGCGATCTTTGACGAGGCCTCGCTGCGCGCGCTGGCGGCCGAGATGGACGGCGTCTTCCCCGAGACCCTCGCGCAGCTGCGCGCCTCGCCCGCGCTCCTTGCGCGCGACGCTCCGGTCTCGGAGCTTGCCTCGCTCGCCATCGCCTCCTCGCTCACCCTGCAGCTCTCCGAGAGCTCCCCGCGGGGCGCCCACCGCCGCCCCACTCGCTCCCTCTCCGCCCTCGCCCTACGCGCCGAGCGAGACCGCCATCAATCGGCGCGCCACGGCAACCATGGCGGGAAGGCCGAGCGGGCGGCGGAGATCAGCACAGCGGCAGCGACGGCGGCGGCTGCGCGCGGCGGCCAACGCGCTGAGAGCGCGCCGCCCGGAGCGATGGCGCGCGGGGCAGGCGCGGGGAGGCTGCGCGCGCTGGATGGTTTAGGGTTTAGGGGGGCCTTGGAGGCGCTTGCTAAAGGCGAAAGGCCGCCTGGAATGGCCGGGGGGGGGGCGCGGCGCGGCATCCTGCGCGGCTCGGGCGGGGGGGGGGGGGGGGGGGGGGGGGGGAGTGCATTTTGAGCCGGGCGGCGCGGCGGTAGAGCGCGCTGAGGAGCCCGCGCGTGGCCGCAGCCTGCTCGGGGCAGCGGCAGGGGAGAGGATCGTGGGGCGCCGCGTGCGGGCTGGGGAGGTGGAGGCGTGGTTCGACGCGCTGGCGACGGGCGAGGGCGAGGGCGCGGCGGGGCCGCGGTGGATGATCTGGGCCGACTTCGAGGAGCTTGTGGCGCGCGCCGCGCTGGTACCCGCGCAGCTCTCGCGCGCGGCTGCCGCGCAGTGCTTTCGCGAGGCATGTCTGCACGACGCGGGGGGCGGTACCGGCTTCAAGGGGAGACGGAGCGAGCGGAGGCGGGAGGCCGCGGGCGGGGGCGGGCGGCTGTCGGCGAACGGGCTGCGAGTGGCGCTTGCTGGGGTGGCGCGGGGCGTGGCCGCCGGGCGAGGACCGAACGCGCGCGCGCGTATCGACCCGGTGGACTGCGAGGGGTGCGTGGCAGCCGCCGAGGCAGACGCTTGGAGCCCTTTTCCGCCGCGGCCGCTGCTGCCGTCGTCGCGCAGCAACATCGCTGAGTCCACGGGGAGAAAGGGCTCCAAGGGCTCCTCAGCCGAGCAGCGACGCCGTGGGGGAGCGGGCAGCGGGGCGCTGCCGGTCTTCGCGCTCCGCTCGGGCGTGCGAGTGGTGGACCACGTGCAGCTGCCGCATGTGCCGCGCGGGGCGTGCCGGGTCCCTGCGCTGGAGCAGGCTCAGCGGTATATCGAGGGCCAGGGCGGCCTGCAGCGCCAGGCGCCCTTCTCGCGCCACGCCCCAGACCTCATCGCCTCCTCCCGCGTCGCTCGCGCCATGCTCCGCCACCCCGCGCGCACTGGCGCCGGCGCCGACCCGCGCGCGGCCGTCCGCGCCCTGGCGCCGTCTCACGTGCGGCTGGCGCGGCACCCCGAGGTGGTGTTCGTCGAGCGTACCCTCGACCTCGGCGGCCGCGGCGCCATGGTCCCGCCGCCGCATGCGCCGCCGACGGCCGCTGCTTCGGGCGCGCTCTCTCCCCGCCCTCTGTCGGCACTCTCTTCCTGCGCCTCCTCAGCCGCCTCCTCTCCGCACTCTTCGGCCTACAGCCCGGCTCCCCGCGCGCCGGCGGGCGCTCCCCCGCGTGCCCCTCTCGATTCTCCAGACTCGGACAGCGACATTAGCGGCAACGGTCGCGGCCACAGCGGCCGCGCGAGCGGTGCGTCAGCGTGGCAGCCAGGGAGCTCGGACTCTCTTGGCTATGCGCGCAAGCTGCGCGTCGCTGGTTCGGGGCTGGGGGGCGAATGGGAGTCGGGGCCTTCAGAGTCAGAGGCCTCCGACGCAGAGGAGTGGCCGATCGAGTGAAGACCGCCGGCGCAGCGCTCTGCGTCTTGCGCTCGCACGGTGCACGAGAAGGCTGACTGATGGCTGGGGCAGTGGCGCACATTATCTCTCCGGGGCGTGCGTGCACCGTTCAGCGGTGGGGCGAATGTCTGTTTTGTTTCATTTTCGAGGCAACTGCGCACGCATCACCGCGCCTGGCTGCCTGTAAGTCTCTCAAAAGATGTCACGAATATCCTTGAGCATGTCCCGCGCGAGCGCGTCGACGGTCGACCCGCGCTCGTGCTCCCGGCGCTGGGCCTCCGCGGCCTCCCCAACCTGCGCCGCGTGCCCTGCCGCCTCCCGCGCCGCGTGTCGCGCCGCCAGCGCCCGCGCTGCCTCGTGCCGCGCGTGCGCTCCACGTAGCACCAGAGGCTGCATCGACGCGCCCCCAGCGCGCCCCTGCGGCACTGCCGCCCTCGCAGCCACCCGGGGTCCGTCCCGCCCTCCAGCCGCGCCCGCGCGCTGCACCCCCCGCCCGGCGGTCGCCCCTCCTTTCCCCGCGCCCCGCGCCCCTCCACGCCCGCGCTTTCCCGCGCGTGACTGCAGCCGCCGGCGCGCTTCTGCTCGTTTGCGCGCAAAGTCCGCGTGGGCCATCGACAGCATGTGGTGCAGCAGCCGCTGCGCCTCCGCCTGGCGCCGGCCCGCAGCGGTGCTTGCCAACGCCGACCCGCCCACCTCAGGTGCGCCGCTGACCTGCCCTCTCGCCGCCTCGGGACTGGAAGCCGTGCTGGACGACACGCTCATCTCGGGGTGGCGGTGAGTTGCGCAGGCCGGCAGTCTTCCAAGCTTGACAGAGCACGGCTCCTGTGAGTGGGCGCCGGAGAGCCTCGCAAGCTCATCGCGCGGCAGCTTCAGTGTCCCTGCCTGCCTGGCGATCTTGGCGAGCGTCGTGCGCAGCCATGGGTCCTTGTCACTGGCAGGAAGCTTTGCGAGCAGCTGCTTGGCTGCCTCCTCCAGCGCCGCGCGGCCCTCCGACTCTGCAAGGTCTGCCTCCTTGGCCTGCGCCTGTGCCTCTAGCCGCTTCTCGCTCTGCCGTCGCCGCGCTGCCGCCCGACGCTCCGCCACCACCGCTGTGGGCGTCGGGAACAGCTGCTGGGGAACCTTCCCCGACACGATGGCCTGCTGGAGGGCCTTGGTCTCCGACCCCAGCTTGTGCATCACGGTGTTGAGGCCAAACAGCGAGCCGAGCTCCTTGGCCTCTTTGCCCCCTAGCGTCGCGATCTCCGGCTTCGGCAGTGCGCCACTCACCGCATCGCCCTGAATCTTTGAAGGAATCGATCTCTTCCCTGCATCGTTGGAGTCGGCCGCAGCCTTCGGTGAAGCCGCGCGGGGCCCGCTCGCAGCTGCCGCCAACGCCCGCAGATGCGCAGCGCGGCGAAGGTCTGCCGCCAGTCGCCCTGCTTCCTGTGCCAGAACCGGGTCGTTCTCCGTCTTCTCCCCGCCCGATGATTGATTTTTTGCCTTGCCCACCGCGACTGCGGTGCCCCGTTCAAGCACCCGACGCTCCATCTCAGCAGGGGACACACTCTCCCCGCTTGCGGCCATCCCACTTGTAGCCGCCTGCAACGCAGACCCGGCTGGGTGCGTTCCCCTTGCTGGATCCACCGCCACTTCTGGCGTTGGCCGTGCTGCTCCATCTGCTCTGACCAGCTTCTTCTCGGGAAGCGCTTCAGCGAGCTTAGCCTGCTGGTCCATGACGCGGAGGGTGTCGGTGAGAACCGACGACGGAAACTGCGTCATCCACCCTGGCACATTGTCCTCAACAGCCTGAAGCTCTTTTTCGGCTTCTTGTTCGGATCCAGCAGATTCTACCAGCGCCGCCTGCGCACGTATGGAGCAATTACGAAGGCTCGTTGGGTCACCGGGCACACAATGCGTCTCGCAGGCCGAATTCTTAAAATCTCTCGCGCTAGAACGACCAGGGGCGAGAAGTGACCTTCGCGACAGACAACTGTGGGTCTTTGTTTGGATGTGTCGCGTCGCCCACTTCAGCCAGTGGCCGCGCGCTACCTTTCACAACTGCGGTCTTGTCCGGCGGTGTCTTCCCCTTCAGCTCGACCGGCAGTTGCCCCCTCCGACTCGCACCGAGCCATGGACTTGCCACAACCATCACAATAGCACACACCGCCACTGCAGGAGTAATACGGCGTATGCATTCACCGGCCCGATGCCGCATCCTCGCCCGACGGGCCGCCTCTCACGAGGAGCGGCGTGGCGAGGTGGGTGACTCTCCAAATGTTTCCGTGAAAGTGAATAATAGCCAGAAGTTGATCCACAGAAGTTGATCCCAGAAGTGGATTCACGCAATCTGGTGACACACCGCGAAGGTGGAACTTCATCCCGACAGCGCGCCGAGCAGAACCTCAAGCGTGTCCTGAGGCCGTGAGGCAGTGCGCCAACATCGGGGGCCCGATATAATGCAGAGCCAGTGGCGACGGTTCCAATTTTTTGACAAGGAACTCCTGAAGGGCGAGGTAGTCGCCCCCCTGCCCCTCTCGAGTTTTCTGCGGGATCCTCTCCTACTCGGGGCCAGCTCTGTGTGACTGCGACAAGAGGATTGATTGCTGTCTGGTCTTGAGGGAAGTATCGTTGTGGCGGTACACACATCTACTTTTTTCGGCCTGATGTGTCTGCACTACGGTGTGCCGAACTGAGAAGCTGTCATGTGGGCAGGATGCCTCTTCCACTGCACCGCATCCCGAGCTAGCTCGTTTGCAGGTCACATGCGTCACATCTGGGAAGGGCCAGCTTATGCTTGGTGACGCGTCTGGTGTCGTGACTCTCTGCGACCGGAAGGGCGCCCTTACAAAGTTTCAAGCATTTGAGCGGCGGGTGACCCAGCTCATGCTGATCGCGCAGCAGAATCTGCTTGTGAGCGTCGGCGATGACGCAGCCGCTACCTGCATGCTCAAGGTGTGGAATGTAGATAAGACGGACCCAGACGGTGAGTCGTTCGAGCTGACGATCAGCAAGGACATCTTCCAGTCGGTCCCACTCCCGCGCTCGCCCGTCACGGCCCTGACCGCGGCGGACGACCTGTCGCTCGTTGTGCTCGGCCTCAACTCGGGCGCCATCCTGCTCGTCGACCCGCACGCGCGGGGCAAAGGCGGGGGCGTCCGCGTCCTAACCACGCCGCACCAAGCTCCCGTCGCTGGGGTGGGTCTTGAGCCGCAGGGCGCGCGCAACGGACGCGAGGAGCCGAGGAGTGGGCCGTCGGGCCTGATGGTGGCCACCACGTCGCAGCTCCTGTGCTTCCAAAACCTAGATCAGGCACGGTGCGAGGTGCTCGATGAGCAGGGCTGCGCGCTGGGGGCAGCGGCGTACACGGAGGAGCACGAGATGCTGGTGGGGAGGCAGGAGGCGGTGTACTGCTTCCACCGCGACGGGCGCGGCGCTACTTACGCGCTCGAGGGCGACAAAGTCCTTCTCGCCGTCATGCGCGGCTACCTCCTGGTCGCCACCGCCGATCTGCCGCGCCCCCAGGCGCCGCCCGCACGCGGTGCGCCCCTCGCCAAGGTGGGCGCGGCGGCGACAGTCACTGTGTACGACATGCGCAACAAGCTCGTCGCCTTCTCTGCAGCGGTGCCCGCGGTGCGCTTTGCGACCTACGAGTGGGGGGGCATCGTCCTCGTATGTGGCGATGGTAAGGTGCACAAGCTGGCCGAAAAGGACACGGCGGAGAAGCTCGATATGCTGTTCAAGCGCAACCTTTATCCGATGGCCGTGCACCTCGCGCAGTCGCAGCAGCTCGACGAGGCGTACATCGTCGACATCCAGCGCAAGTATGGCGACCACCTGTACGCCAAACAAGACTTTGATGGCGCGATGGCACAATACCTTTTGACCGTTGGCAAGCTTGAGCCTTCGTACGTGATCCGCAAATTTCTCGATGCCCAGCGCATCCACAACCTCACACTTTATCTGCAAGCTCTGCACGAACGTGGACTCGCGCATGCTGAACAGACAACATTGCTATTAAATTGTTACACGAAGCTGAAGGATGCGGCGGCACTCGATAAGTTCATTCGGTGGAACGGTCTGCAGTACGACCCCGACACGGCAATCAATACGTTGTGCTCCGCTGGCTACCTGGGCCACGCGCTGCACTTGGCCCGTGAGCACCGCCGGCACCTACTTGCCGTGGATATCCTCGTCCAGCAGCAGCATGACTACGAGGGGGCCGTGGGCTACATGACGGAGCTGCCGCCAACTGACGCGCTGGCATGCGTTCGCTCTGTGGGCGCGCACGTGATGCCGCATGAGCCCGCAGCGCTGACGAAGCTGCTCAAGAGCCTCTGCACTGGGCCCGCGTCTGCGCCGCCTGCGCTCCAAGCCAATGCGGGCCCGCGACCACACAAGGGCACCGAAACTGACGTCACCAGGAAAAGTGAGGCCGCTTCACGCGGCGAGGGGGGCAGCAGAGCGGTGCGTGGGGCTGGAGAGGGCAGGGGAATCACGCGGATCCGCAGGAACCCGATGGCACGGGTCCTGCCGGCGGAGGGGGGCTCCGCTGCCGACGAGGGGCGTGAGGGGCGGGGATCGAGCGGGGAGCCGGGACCGCGGGGAGCAGGGGCTGAGAGTGAGTGCGCAGGTGCGGATTCAGCGACAGCGATGGCGATGGGGCTGGTGCACATCTTCGCCGGCGAGGCGGAACGACCGTACCTCGTGGCGTTCCTCGAGCATCTTGCCTCCCACGATGATGCAGCACCGCCGGGGGTGTACAACACGCTCCTCGAATTGTATGTCGCAGAGTGGGCGGCAAGGCGAAGCCAGTCTGACTCTGCTGGTGCTGGCGAGTGGGAGAGCAAGGCGCTGGCGCTGATTCAGCAATCACGGGCGCGACTTGATTCGGATGCTGCACTGGCGGCGTGCCGGCTTCGCGAATTCGACGCTGGACTGGAGCGACTGCTGGAGCGACAGGGGCCAGGCGCGCACAGACACTTGCTTGAGCACCACGCGGCGCGCGGAAACGTGGAAGGGGTAATGCAGACGTGCGAGAGGCTGGGAACTCTTGAGCCGCAGCTGTGGGTCGAGGCGCTGCACTTTCTCGCGGCGCAGGAAGAGCTGCCTCGTAGTGAGGTGACTCGTGTGCTGGAACGAATAGAGGAGGGGCGTCTGCTGCCGCCCCTAGTGGTTGTGCAGGTTCTCGCGCAGCACCCTGGGGCGACGTTGGAGCTGGTCAAGGGCTTGATGACGCGCTCGCTCGCAGCAGAGGCGCGGCGCATCAAGGAGGACCGCGGCGTGGTCAAGGTGCTGGCGGTCGAGACGGCGCGGATGCGCCAGGAAATGGAGACACTCCGCACGCAGGCGCGGGTCGTGCAGGGGCGGGACTGCTCAGCGTGCGGCCAGCCGCTGGACCTCCCGACGGTGCACTTCATGTGCCAGCACGAGGGCACGCCGTGCTCGTTCCACCAGCGCTGCCTCGCGTCGGACAAAGACAAGGAATGCCCGCTGTGTGGACCTGAGGCTGCCCGCGTCCGTGCCATCGCCGCCTCATCTGCGCGCGCTCAGACGGCTGAGGTGCAGGAGTCATTTTTTCGCGAGCTGGAAGCAGCCGAGGCCAACGGTGCAGGCGGACTTGCGGGCGCCGCCGCGTCGCGCTTCTCGACAATAGCTGACTATTTTTCGAAGAGCCTCATTTGAGGCGTTGCTCAGCTGTCGGTTCAACTGCATTTGGGTAGCCAGGGGTGCACGTACTGCGTGTACTCAATAAATCAAAGAGGTATGGTGAATTGGGAAGACACCCTAGCAAGGTGCCGGTGGCAGGGGCTGACGGGACTGGCAGACAGCGCATCTGTGAAGGACCACGTAGCCTTTGCTAGTTGACCGAGGGTGAGTGACACGCATATATGTACAAAACATCTAGCGCAAGCGCGCGGTGCGTGTGTGCCGCGGCAGTGCAGCACTGCAGCACTGCAGCACTGCAGCAGTGCTCAGTGATCGACCTGGTCGGAGAGATTCCGGAGAGCCACGCCCGCCTGTTCTTGGATCTTTTCCTCGGGGCTCGAGAGGAGTTCGATCAGCAGCGGGAGGGTCCCGGCCTGCACAAGCGCCGGGCGATTTTCAGGCGTCGCCGAGAGGTTCCGCAGCGTGGCCGCCGCCTGCTCCTGGACCTTGAGATCTGGCACGCGAAGAAGGCTCACAAGGTGCGGAACCGCGCCGTCTGAGATGATGATGGCGCCGTGTGGCGCTGAGACCGACATGTTGCGCAGAATTCCAGCGCCCTGTTCCTTGATGGCAGTTTCGTCGGACTGGAGAAGCAGGAGCGTCGGCGGAATGATGCCAAGAGACACGAGCGTTCCCTTGTTTTCGGCGTGCATGGAGAGATTCCGCATCGCGCCCGCCGCCTGCTCCTGCACCTTTAATGACTGCTTGTAGGAAGCAACCTGCGCCTCGTACTCGGGGTCGCCCTCCACCGCTGTCGGATCTTGCGGGCTGCGCAGGAGAGCGAGAAGGCCAGGCACCGCGTCGCCCTGGACAATCAGCACCTTGTTCTCCGAGTTGACGGAAAGGTTGCGGAAGATAACAGCCGCCTGCTCCTGCAAGCGCAGATCTGGAGAACGGAGAAGAGTGACTAGCACGGGGATTGCTCCCTCCTCGACGATCTTGATCTTGGAGTCGGGCGTGACTGAGAGGTTCCGCAGAGCCACCGCGGCCTGAAGCTGGATTTTGATCTCCGGTGAGGAGAGCAGCGAGATGAGCGGCGCCAGCGCGCCCTCGCGCAGCAAGTCCGCCTCGAGCTCGGGGTTCATCGACAGGTTGCGCATGGCCCCCGCAGCGTGCTCCTTGACCTTGTCTGAACCCGACCGCAGAAGCGTAACCAGCGGCGGGAGACCACCAGCCTGAACAAGCTTCACCTTGTTCTTGGGGTGCACCGAAAGGTTCGCCAGCGCACCTGCCGCCTGTCTCTGTACCTTGTCGTTGGAGGAGCGCAGTAGCGCAACCAGCGGCCGCATACCTCCTTCCTGCACAATCTGCACCTCGTTCTGGGGGTTGACGGAGAGGTTCCGCAATGCCACCGCAGCCTGCTCCTGAATCTTGTCGTCTGAAGATGAAAGCAGCGAGATGAGCGGTGGGACGGCACCTTCCTGCACGATCAATATCTTATTGTTGGCGTTCACCGAAATATTGCGGATGGCACCAGCAGCAAGCTCCTGCAGCTTGGAATCTGGCGAGCGAAGGAGATCGACAAGTGCGGGCAGAGCGCCGTCTTCGACAATGCGAACCTCATTCTGATCGTTGACTGATACGTTGCGCACAACCATTGCTCCGTGCTCCTGCATCGCCTTGTCAGGGCTTCGCAGCAGTGCGATGATGTACGGCAAACCACCCTCCGAAACGATGCGGTCTTTGTTTTTGGGGTGTGCCGAAAGGTTGCGCAGCGCAACTGCTGCAGGCTCTTGCACTGCTGCATCGGGGTGCGGCAACATCTGGAGCAGAGGTTTGATGCAGCCCTCCTGGACCATGCGCACCTTGTGCGCCGCCGAGGCGGAGAGATTTTTGAGGGTCGATGCCGCGTGCTCCTGCGCCGTTTTGTTTGGCGAGGAGAGGAGCAGGATCATTGGTGTGAGAACGCCCGCTTCCACAAGCTCCGCTTCCGTCTCCTGGCTGACAGAGAGATTACGTGCGATACCAGCCGCTAGCGCCTGAACCTCGTCGTTTGGCGATCCAAGCAACTGGACCAGCGGCGGAATGCCACCGTACTCGGCTAGCTTGACCAGCGCCCCGGCGTCGAAGGAGAGCGAGAAGAGAGAGGCGAGTGCAGCCTCCTGCGCCGTATTCGAATGCGATCGGGTAAGTGCAATGATGGGCGCGAGTCCGTCTGCTTCAAGGATCTTGGACTTGAGCTGCACGCTTGTCGCCATATTGCGAATGGCGCCTGCTGCGTGCTCCTGCACTTGCACATTGGGTGAGCGCAAGAGTCCGATGATCAGAGGCAGGCCACCCTGCTCGACGATTTTGGCTTGGTTTTCGTATGACGCGGAGAGGGTGCGAACTGCAGAGACGGCCTGCAGCTGGATCGTCTCCTGCGGCGCAAGAAGGAGCTCCATCATAGAAGGCACGCCACCGTCGTTGACAATCGTGACCTCGTTGACGTGGTTGACTGAGAGCGAGCGCAGCGCGAGGATCGCCTGCTCTTGCACCTGCTCGTCGGGCGAGCGTAGGAGAGACACGAGCGGCGGAAGTCCGCCCTCACGCGCTGTCTCAAGATCGACCTCAGCGTGAACTGCGATGTTGCGCAACACGACGATCGCGTGCTCGTTGACCTTGTCGTCGTCCGACCGCAGGCACTGGACGAGTGAGGCGAGGCCCTTATCGCGCACGATCTTGGACGCGTTGTCGGGCGACGTGGAGAAGTTGCGCAGCGCGAGCAGTGCCTGCTCCTTGCCGCTTTCGTCCGCTGAGTGGAGCATCTCGATGAGTCGCGGGATGCCACCTTCCTGCACAACTTTCACCTCTGCGTCCGCAGACACAGAGAGATTGCGCAGAGCGACTGCAGCAAGCTCCTGAACTTGCTCGTCTCCCGAACGTAGGAGCGCGATGAAACGCGGCAGACCGCCATCTTGCACGATGCGCGCCTTGTTACGCACATTCATCGAGAGATTGGCCAAGGCGCCGGTAGCATGCTTGACGACCTTGAGGTTGGGCAACTTGAGCAGCTCTACGAGCGGCGTAATCGCCCCCTCGTCCGCGATGAGGTCGCGAAGCTTGGGATTCACAGCCAAGTTACGCAGCGCGCCCGCTGCCTGCTCCTGAATCAGCTCGTCGTTGATGCGCAGCAAATTGGCAAGAGGAAGCAAGGCGCCGTCCTGCGCAAGCTTGACCTTGATGTTGTCGTCGGTTGCCAGGTTCCGTATCGCCCCAGCAGCCTGCTCCTGCACCCGCCGGTCTGACGACCGCAACAGTGCCACAAGAGGCAAAAGCCCGCCCTCGTCCACGATCTTGACCTTATTGGCGGGATTCACAGCGAGATTCCGCAGAGCGCCTGCTGCCTGCTCCTGAACAAGCTTACGTGGTGCCTTGAGGTTCTTGATGAGCGGTGCCATCACACCCTCACTCACGAGATTGTCGTCGTTGTTGCTGTTCACAGAGATGTTGCGCAGGATAACGGCTGCTTGATCCTGCAACGCCTCATCCTGTGACGAAAGCAATGGAAGCAGAGTGCGCAGGATTCCCTCCTGTACCACCTTGACCTCATTCTCCGTCGTTGCCGCAGTGAGGTTGCGCAGCGTGACGGCTGCATGGATCCGTACGGCTGGCAAGAGAGAGCCGCCCATCAGCCATATGAGCTGGGCGATCCCACCCTCCAGGGCAATTTTGTCTGCGATTGCCGCAGATGCGGAGATGTTACGAAGCGTGGCCGCGCCGTGCTCAAGCACATTATCGTTGGTCGAAGTGAGCAGCGTGACGATCAAACGAACGCCGTCGCCTTCCGCGATCTTGGGACGATTCGCCACTCCGCACGAGAGGTTTCGCACGGCGCCCGCGACGTGCTCAACGATAGTCTCGTTCACCGAGCCGAGGAGTGAGACGAGCGCGGGCAGACCTCCCTCCCAAACGAGCTTGTCGTCGTTCTCCGCGTTCACCGAAAGGTTGCGGAAGACCACCGCGGCATTTTCCTGCAATTCCTCGTCGTTGCAAGCAAGAAATGAAATGAGGGGCTGCAAGCCGTTCTCGCGCAAGACGTGTGCCTTGCTACGCGCATTCGCAGAGAGATTGCGGACGCAGCCGAGAGCGGCCTTGCGAATGGCAGGGTCTGTCGACTGCATGTGCTGGACTAGGGGTGCCACGGCACCATCCTGGAATAGATGGATGTCACTCTCGGGCTCCACTGTCACGTTGCGGAGCGTAATGAGCGCGCCTTCAAGCAGCTCAGACACCGACCCACGCAGAATCGCCACAAGCGCAGGCAGCCCTCCCTCATTTACGAGCCGCACTTTGTTTGCCGGGGAAATAGAGAGGTTTCGGAGGACGCCGAGAGCCTGCGTTTGAATCTGCTTGTCCGGCGAGCGCAATAGCGCGATCAGAGGAGGGAGCGCGCCTTCCTCAGCAATCTTGGACTCGTTGGCGTCATTGACAGAGAGGTTGCGCAGTGCAACGGCCGCATGCTCCTGCAGACGCTCGTACGGAGAGCGCAGGAGTGCAATGAGCGGAGGGAGAACGCCCGATGAAACAATCGGCTCTTCGTTATCGGGCTCGAGCGCCAGGTTTCGGATGATGATGGCCGCCTGTTCCTGCACCTTGTGCTCGGGCGATGCCAGGCACGCGATGACCGGCGGAAGGCAGCCATCCTGCACCATCTGCGCTTTGTTGTCAGGATTTACGGACAGGTTGCGTAGCGCAACCGCCGCGTGCTCCTGGATAGTGCGATTGAAGGACCGGAGCAGCGTGACAATGCGCGAGACGCCGCCGGCTGTGACGATCTCAGTCTCGTACTGCGGTGAGACGGAAATGTTGCGGATAGTGCCGATCGCTTGCTCTTGGATTTTATCGCCGAGAGATGGCGCAAGAAGCTCAATGAGAGCGGGAAGGCCCTGCTTCTGGACAATCACACCGCGAATATCAGCATCGATCGCGAGATTATGGAGGGTCCCCGCAGCCTGCTCCTGAATCTCCTCTGAGTCCGACCGCAGCAGCTCGATGAGCGGCAGCACGCCGTTCTCCTTGACCAGCTTCTGCCGGTTGTTCTCCGCCGCCGTCAAGTGCCGCAGCGTCACCGTTGCGTGTTCCTGTACCGCCAGTGACTGAGACCGAAGTAGTGCAATCAACGGGGGAAGTCCTCCCTCGAACACCATCACATTGCGCGCCTCCTCCACAGCAGAGAGGTTGCGAAGCGCCCCGCAGCCGTGTTCCTGAACCGCGAGGTCACGGACCGCCAGGAGCGAGACCAGTGCGCGAATCCCTCCCTCTTCAATGATCTTGAGCTTGTTCTCGTCGTTCACAGACAAATTCTGCACAGTCGCTGCTGCCTGTTCCTGAACACGTACGTTCGGAGACCGCAAGAGCTTGAGCAGCGGGTTGAGCAAGTTTGCTTGCACAATTTTGACCTTGTTGGAAGAGTTAACCGCGAGGTTCCGAACAACCACTGAGACTTGAAGCTGGACTTCTTCTTCGGGCGATTCGAGAAGCTTTGCAAGGGGTGGCAACGCACCCTCTTGCACGACCGTCAACTTATTCTCCATCTTGACCGAAAGGTTGCGCAGAACTCCGACGGCCTGCAGCTGCAGCGGGGTCTTGACCGAAGAAAGCATGGCGATAAGCGGCGGAAGAGCACCCTCCTCGACGATGCGCACTTCGTTGTCGTCGTTGAGCGAAAGATTGCGGAGCGTCACAGCAGCGTGCTCCTGAATCGCTTCAACGTTGGAGCGCAGGAGGTTCACAATCGGGGGTACTGCTCCCTCCTCCACCATTCGAACCTCATTTTCGGGGTCAAGCGAGAGATTCCGCATCACAACGATCGCTTGCTCCTGCACCGACACGTTGGTACTGCCAAGAAGCGCCATGAGCGCAGGCAAGCCCCCCTGACGCACAACCTTGACCTTGTTGTCGTCTGAGATCGAGAGATTGCGCAGTGCAAGGACGGCGGCCTCCTGTAGTGCCTCATCTGACGCATAGAGCATGGAAATGAGCGGCTCCAGTCCGCCCTCGCTTACAATCATAACGTCTGTTCCCGGATGCAGCGAAAGGTTTCGAATCGCCATGGCAGCCTGCAGTTGGATTCGCGGAGAGTGCGACATGAGCAAGGAGACCAGGGGGCCGACACCGCCCGCCGCGACGATTTGCGCCTTGTTCTCAGGGTTGACCGAGAGATTGCGGATCGCGCCCGACGAGTGCTCGAGCACAGGAAGCTCAGTCGACATGAGCATTGCGACCAGCGGCTGGAGGGCCCCCTCGTCTGCAATTGCCTTCTCATTGTCGGCATTGATAGCCAAGTTTCGAAGGATCACCGCCGCGTGCTCGTGCAGACGGACATCTCGAGAGCGCAAGAGATCGATCACCGCCGGTATTGCGCCTTCCTGTACCATTTTATGCTCGTTGGTGGCATTGATAGAGAGGTTTCGCAGTGCCACAGCCGCTTGCTCCTGCGTCACCTCATGCTTGGAGCGAAGCAGCGCAATGAGCGGCTTGAGCGCCCCCTCCTGAACGATCTTCACTTTGTTTTCGGCATTGACTGAAAGGTTGCGAATAACAACAACAGCATGCTCCTGAATGGTGCGTTCCTCCATACGAAGGCAGGTGATCAGCACTGGCAAGCCGTTCCCTGCGACGATCTTGACCTCGTTGTCAGCATTAACAGAAAGATTGCGAATGCAGCCGATCGCTTGCTCGACCACTGCAATTTTTGGCGATCGCATGAGGGCAAGAAGCGGCCCAAGTGCGTCCTCCTGCACGATCTTAACCTGATTGACGAGATTGGACGCAAGATTGCGCAGCACACCGGCCGAGAGCTGAGTTATAAGTTCGTTGGTTGAGCGGAGGAGAAAGACGAGAGGAGCCAGGGCCCCCTCCTGCACAATGCGAACCTTATTGTCCTGGTTCGCCGAGATGTTCCGAAGTGCGACAAGAACGTGCTCGTGGATCTTGGGGTCCGACGAGCGGAGTGCGGCCACAAGTGGAGGGATACCGTTCTCTGAAGCGATGCGCACTTCGTTCTCCGGGGAGAAAGACAAATTGCGCACCGCAACGGCCGCTTGCAGCTGAATCATCTCGTCGTCAGAGCGCAGCATCGCGAGCAGCGGAGGAAGACCGCCTTCCGCCACCATCTTCGACTCATTGTCTGGGTTGACGGAGAGATTCCGCAAACAAACGGCCGCGTGTTCCTGGATCGCCTCGTTTGATCCACGCACGAGCGCAAAGAGCCGTGGAAGTGCGCCCTTGGAGACTATCTTGGCCTTGTTCTCATTGTTGACCGAGAGATTGCGAAGTGCTCCGGCAGCTTGCTCCTGCACTATCTCGTTGCCAGACGAGAGCATGGCAATCAGCGGGGCAAGGCCGCCCTCCTGAACGATCTTCAGGTCATACTCCTGGTTGACTGAGATGTTACGAACCGCGACTGCAGCCTGCTCCTGAATGGTCTCGATCGACGAACGCAACAGCGCAATTAACGGTGGAAGACCACCCTCCTGCACGATTTTGATCTTGTTGTCGGCGTTGACCGACAAATTCCGCACCGTACCGGCCGCCTGCTCCTGAATCGAGGTCTTTGGCGAACGCAGCAGGGTGATCAGCGGGGTGAGCACGCCAGCGTGCACCATTTTGACTTCGTTATCTACATTCACCGAAATGTTCCGAAGTGTAACGAGCGCCTGCTCGACGATGTGATCATCCGAATGCTGCAGGAGCTCAACAAGCGGCGGCAGCGCGCCCTCGTGCACTAGCGCGGTCTCATTTTCCTCCGTCAGCGAGACATTACGAAGCGCAACTGCAGCCTGCTCTTGAATTCGCGGCAGCGGCGACGAAAGAAGGATGATAAGGGGTGCTAGACCACCCGCTTGTGCGATCCGGTTCTTGTTCTCATCATTAACCGATAGGTTCCGGAGTAGCGTGGCCGCCTGCTCTTGAATCCGTTCATCGGGAGAACGCATCAGACCTATCATGTACGGCAGCGCCCCTTCCTCGCCGATCTTGCGGGACACTTCGCGCTTCATCGAGAGGTTTCGAAGTGCGCCGCATGCGTGCTCCTGCACGTCCTTGTTGTCGCTCTTGAGAAGGTCAATCAGCCCGCCAAGGCCACCTTCTTCCACAATACGTGTTTGGTTGTCGGTGTTGGCCGATAACACCCTCAACGCTGCTCCCGCCTGTTCCTGCACGCCAACGTTGGTCGAGGAGAGGCAGGCGACAAGGGGCGGGAGCGCGCCAGTCTCCACAACCACAAGCTTGTTCTGCGCGTCCAGAGCAATGTTGCGTATGCAGGCAGCCGCAAGCATTTGCAGGTTCTCCTCGAAAGCTCTGAGCATTCCAATGAGCGGCGGTAAGACACCCTCCTGCACTACCTTAGACTGGTTCTCCGAATTAGCACACAAGTTGCGCAGTGCAATGACGGCTTGTTCCTGAATTTCCATAACCGTCGAGGAGAGCAGCTCGATCAGCGGCCGCAATCCTACGTCACGAGCGATTTTGACCTTGTTCTCGTCGTTCACAGATAGGTTACGGATGGCTCCGCAAGCGTGTAGCTGCACCTCTGTCGAAGGGTGGGAAAGCAGCGCAATAAGCGGGGGCAAGGCGCCTTCGACCGCCATCTTGACGTCGTTCCCCTCTCTCACGGATAGATTGCGTAGCGTTGCAGCCGCGTGCTGCAAAATGTTGACGATCGGTGACTTGAGCAGCGCCACAAGCCCAGCAAGCGCTCCCTCTTGCACAATGCGCGCCTTGTTGTCGTGCTGGATCCTGCAGTCAATTCCCACCGATTTTCAGCGCCGGCAGAAAGGGCACATGGATGCTGCCAAAAATGTCGAAGGCCGGGCACAGCAACCCGCCGTTCAAATAAATCAATGAAATGCTTGGTTTGTGTGGGAACGAACGAAAGATTGCGAAGCGTGCCGACGACGAGCTCTTGGATGCGCTCCTCAGGAGACTTGAGGATGGAGACCAGACCGGGAAGAACGCCCTTCTCCACCATCCGAACCTTATTTTCCGCATTTACGGACAAATTCCACAAGACCATCATCGTCTGTTCAAGAACTTTGAACGAAGGAGACCGCATCAGCGGAACAAGCCACGCAAGCGCACCTTCTTGAACAATTCGCACTTTGTTTTGGTCGTTCTCTGAAAGATTCCTAAGTGCGCCGGCCGCATTCTCCTGCACATCAATGTCGGTCGAGCGGAGCAAATTGATCAGCGGCGGCAGCCCACCCTCCTGCACAATCTTCACCTCGCTGTCCGAATTCACCGAGAGATTTCGCAGGATCACGGCCGCGTGAACTTGCAGGCGCGGCTCATTGGTGCGCAGCAGAGAGATGATTGCTGGAAGGCCACCCTCCTGAATAATGTTCCGCTCATTGTCGGAGGTTAGAGAGAGATTCCGCAAAATTACAGCCGCTTGCTCTTGCACCACCAGCTGCGGCGACCGGAGCAGTGCGATAAGGGGAGCAAGCGCGCCGTCCGTCCCGAAGTAAACCTTGTTGGCATCGTTGACCGACAGATTCCGCAACGAAACCGCCGCCTGCTCTACGACTTTGTAGTTGGGCGAACGGAGGAGGTCAACAAGAGGCTTGATTCCCCCTTCTTGTACGATCTTAAACTCGTTCTGCGGATGCACCGAGAGATTCCGGATTGAGCCAGCTGCCTGGATCAGAACGGGGTCGTACGTTGAGCGGAGAAGCGCCACGAGGTGGGGAAGTGCCCCCTCCTGCACAATTTTGACCTTGTTCTCGTCGTTCACAGCCAAATTGCGAAGCGTACCTGCAGCCTGCTCCTGGATCTTGTTGTGTGGGGACTGTAGCAGGCGAACCATGTATGGCAGCGCGCCCTCGCGCACGATCTTGATGTGGTTCTCCGCGTTGACTGAGAGCGACCACAACGCACCTGCTGCCTGCTGCTGGATTCCCTCATTGGATGAAGATAAGAGGTCAACAAGCGGCGGAAGACCGCCCTCTTGCACGATCAGCTCGGCGTTGACGAACCCGAGGTTGGGCATCTTGCCGAGCTGCCCTCACCAAGCACACGCAACAATTTGGCCACACCACAGCCCGCCCTTTCGCGCGGTCTCACAGCGGGTGATGCCAAGGTAGGAACAGGGCGTGTGCGAGTGAGAGAAACACTGCGAGTTTCGCTTCCCAGGCAACCGTCCTTCCTCCTCCCCCGCCTCGAGTCGTCCCTTTCAAAAGAAATCCACAGATCAGTTAGAAACTCGGTAAAAGCCAATTTTCACAGAAAGTGGACACAGCGGTGTTCCCATTTTTCGAGTGCGCGTCCCCACACAAGGGCACAGCGTCGCTGCTGGCGCTTTTGCTGGACTTCACTTGCTGGCGTGTGCGTGTGTGCAACCTTGGAAGCACGTATTGGTCCACGCGTAGTGCCGCGAACTGGACGCAAGCAGCTGGCTTAATAAGGAGGAACGGTGCCCTGGCAGCTCGGAGCACCTTTGACTTGGCAAGGATGGACCTCGTCGTTGACTTTGCGGACGCGTACGCGTTCGATGCTGTGTACTCGAAGGTGTCTCCCAATTGGCTGGGTGCAGACAGTTCCGACATCACGAGGCAGTTCCTGTCGCTCTATTTGATCGTTGTGAGCGGAGGTCACGTCCCTGCCTTGCACACGCCGCCCGGCCAAAACACAAGAGAATGTACGACGCGTGGCGCTGCATACACCTGACCTTGTCTCTGAGGTTTCTCTGGTCGCGGGAATCAGGCACGCTGTTGTATCTCTTCTTTTCCGGTCTGGACTGGTGCGCCCCAATCCTAGCTGCGCCAGGAGGAGTGTTTGGAGCGTCCCACAAAACCACTGCAGGACTTGTAGCATGGCGTGGGTTGCTGGTTCGTGATGCAGTGTAACCGGTACCGCACTTTGCGTGCGTTAGGGGTCATTGCCCTTCAGTGCCTAAAAGCTGGCGAGAGCTCTGACAAGGATTGCCCGGGCAGGTTCTTGTGCTTTGACCGAACGTATCTCAAGCACCCCAAAATCCTCAAGGACCAGGTGTCAGTGAACACAACACGACCGTTCCAATATTGTAGATCAGCACAGAGGCTGGCTGAGATGGTTCCCTACACGCACCTGCCTTTTAGTCTTAGCCCTCTAGTGCAACGAGCAAGGCTGCCCTGATGCTGTTCCCTGACCAAAATTCTGAGCAGGAGGGCGAGCAATCTGAGCGAGTCTGGTGATGCTGCAGGTCCGGAGAGAGATGACAGTGGCACTCACCTCCATTCCTCTGATGAGTCTCCTGACCACGTTCGTCTTCTTGGCCGAAGTGCGGGGGCACTCACTCCTCCGTGACAACTTCCTCTCCATCCCTGAGGAGCTGGCGTCAGTCTTTGGATTTCTGGTGTTCACTGACTTCTGGATCTATTGGATTCACCGTGGCCTGCATCACCCACTGGTCTGCTGCCGCCCCCAAGGATCATTCACGTGTGTTCCCAGAATTGAGCCGTCCGGAGCCTTTCCACAGCACTTACACACTCACGTGCCTTCCGTGCAGGTGTACCCTACGATTCATAAGACGCACCATCTTTGGAAGATCCCTACTCCTTGGTAAGCGTCCCCATTCGTTGATGAGAGGACGCACGCGTCCGAGTGCGGCGGCATCCCTTGCAGAAAACTTGCGATTCTTATGCGCGAGCACGGTGGGCGGTGGTCTCGGCGGCAGGGCAAGCCATGCTTTCCACCCACTGGACGGATTCGCACAGAGCACGCCCTACCACGCTTTCGTATTTCTCTTCCCGATGAACAAGCTCGTGTATCTGCTCCTGTTCGTGTTCGTGAATTGCTGGACAATCTCCATTCATGATGGTGTCTTCGTTTCTCGCGATGGTTTTCTCAATTCGTGTGCCCACCATTCGGAGCACCATCTGCACTTCACCTGCAACTACGGCCAGTACTTCACTTTCTGGGATCGCCTCTTCGGAACCCACAAGACTCCAGACTTCGCGAATCTTGACCCCAGCAAGCATGTGCAGGCTGACGCCAAGGCACACGTGAAGGCTGGCTGAGTGTGTGTCCCAGCAACCTGCTCAGTGAGATTCTAAGCAGGCAGCGAGGAGGGAGCGATGTATTCTGTATTTGTGAACAACGTGATGCGCCTTGGGGCTTGGTCTCATGATCAGTAAACGCGTAGAGACGATACATTCCTGGTTTCGAGGTAGGGGTGGAAAACGTGATCCACCGCTGCACGAGGCAAGCTCGCGCTTCCGTCCGCCGTCGCCTCGTGCGCCGCAGCAGCTCCCATGGACAGGCTCGAGCGGGCGGCGGCGGCGGGGAGGCGCCGCACAGCCTGCCGCGCGCTAACTGACTCAGCACGTGTACGCCACAACCCGCGGTGCCGCGTGGCGATGTGTTGCATAGCTAGTGATCATGTGGCACGTGAGATGCAGTGCCCCCATCCACCGCTCCGACTTGATCCCACACAGGGATGCGGCTCGAAAGCTGCTGAGCTGATGAAAATCGGTTTGTTCTTCGGGACCGCACTAGGATTAGCCCTTCTGCAACTTTTCGTCCCCGCCCTGGATGCTGCGCCTGCCCTGAATGGCTGAGAGGGCCCTGAAGAGAGAGGAGAGCGGAGGATCCCCTGAACACATCATGCCAAAATATGTCCGAAGAATTGCCGCGGATGGACTTTACACGAACCCCGTCTCGTCTCGGGATATTTCCGAGAACCGGGGCGTGACGCCTCCACTGTCCGACCGGCCGATGGCCGGTTGGAGGGCGTACCTGAGCAAACGCAAGCTTATGTTCTTTTGGTTTCCTGTGGTCCTTGCCGTAGGCGTCAGCATTGAGTTTCCACCCGCTCTTGTCTCCTTGCGTTTGCGAGGTCCACAAGCCGGTCAACAGCGACGTGAATATGGTGATCACCAGGTACTATATACTTGCCGCGAAGCGAGAGGAACTCTCGGCGAAGGAGACATTCGCACGTACTGTTGATGAGATCCGCCTGGAGATGCAGGTGCTGCCAGCAGCCTGTCTGCTCGATTGAGTTCTTGGTCGAGTCGCGGCTGCACTTCTGCTTTTCTGTGTCCGTGATAGTGAAGCAGGTCCACCCGACGGGCACAGGAAATCTGGCAGATCACCAAAATGCACCCTGCCACTCTCGCTGGAGCCATCGTCGCGGTTTCCTCTGGCGTGCGAGGTGCGCACGCCCAAAAAATGCATGATAGTTCTGAGTTTGACTGTCTGATTCTGTTTTCTATCGGATCTTGTACGCGTGGTAGGAGCGTCCGCGATAGCTCCGGCGGTGTTCCAGCGTCTAACTACCAGTAATCCGCACTGGAACCTCCGCGGAACTCTCGTGGAGGTGAGTGAGGCCGCCTTTGATGGTTTAGCGGTATTTCGGCCAAAGATGCTAGCGTCCTACACGCCACAAATGCGGAGGTTCTGTTGTTGATACCTCAGGGCATCGCAACTCCGCAGCACATTTTTTCCTTTGTGCGCGATGGGGGCAATTGATTTGATTCAATGCGCTGTGCGGCAGAGCTGGTGGGTACCGCTGGTGGGGTTGTTGGACCGTGCGCAGTACGAGGCTGAACATGGAAGAATCACACGTTTAGAGTTCAGAGATCGCGGCTCCAGGACGATGGTGCCAGTCGAAGGTCTGACACTACCCATACCCAATGCGCTGACCTCGATAGCCTTAGATGAGGTTTCCTTTCCGTGGTCCGGGACGGCATTGTGCGGGGCTGGTCACAAGATCTGTGACCAAAATGACGATTCTTACAGGAGGAATGCGCGGTCCGTTCGCACCAGTGACGTTTAGTGCACCGCCCAACCCTGCGCGCATCGGGCACGACCTGTTTTCTGACTCAGTCGAGGCGGGCCCACTACGTACCGCGCTGGAATCCGGAGAAACAATCTGCTCCGAGCCCTATCGCATGAGCCTCGACGGCAGTCACTATCGCCTCAGCGATGACGTGGACGTTACGGACACAGAGTATCGCCCTCCCGGCTCATCGATATCGCGTGGCCCGTGCCAGCATCCACTTTGGAAATGAGTGAACAAGCCTAAACGTGCCGCATGGGCGGTTGCTGATTCGCTCGAACATTTGTCTAAGCAGAGTGAAATACGCTATGGCTTTATCAATCTACAATCCACTTTACGTCGACGACCGCGGGGTCGCCACTCACCACAAAGTCGACAACGTTAGCAATCCTCTCGGTGCAGTGGTGACGCAAGTGCAGGTCATGCCTCTCTTTGCCATGCTAGATTTCATCAACATCACCGAGATGGACGTGTTCCTTTTCACTGTACCGCACAACGGATCTGACGCTCGCTTACTCGCGGTTTACGAGTCGGCGCCAGAAGATGGGAAGAGAGGACTTACCATTCAGAACGTCCTGCCAATCCTACAACCCGTGTACTACTCTGAAATTCCTGAATCCACTGAAGACAACCCGCATGGCGATGCTGTGATCTTCATTCGTAAACTTGCATCTCCCGAATCGATCATCTCCTGATTCCAATCACTCACTCTGTGGCAGTCACAAAATTTGAAAATGCAAGATATCGACGGGGACTTCATCACATCGTGAGTATCCATCCCAGAGAGAAATGACACGCACCGCTGAAAACCCTAGCAGGCAGTGCAAGAAATACTCTCGAATGCATCCCAGACATGACTAAAGAGCCTCCTGAAACAGGTTTGAAGATGAGAATTTTTTATTAAAGACGGGGGGAGATCGAAATCTTCGCATAGTTGTTCGTGGACGCAAGGTCTTTTTCCACTTCCGAGAATTGGACGAAACGATGATGCTGAAAGTTGTGAGCTCGGCCCCAGCTTGTCCTTCCTGAGATCATTCTTTGACCGGATTTTTGAGCCGTTCTTGCAGGGACGCTACATTGGGCGATTTCTTACATTTCTCCCGGCGACATTCATGCTGATCGGGCTCTTTGTCAAATTTGTTGACAAGGTGTGTATCCTTCTATTCAATTTTATTTTCCTTGCACGAGATTCTTGTGTCTTATCTTTGAAAGCTGTATGATGGTGTCTTCCCTCGAATCACACTTTTTCTTTTCTAGGTGATGCAAGTGGCCGAGGGAAGGTACTACGGGAAAGCTGATAAAGCAGCTGCTGTGGAAGAGTTTCTAGCAGCAAATAATGATCACGAAAGACTGGATGAGTTCCGACAAGAGCAGCATTTCCAGTCTCTAGTGGCACCTCGCTCGAGGATGCAGAGTTTTGCGAACGACCCTGCTCCTGTGATGTCTCCTGCTCGTGCTAGATTCCTAAGCCGAGCATCAGCGGCTGGCTCCGCCCGACCACCTTTTCCCAGTTGGGCTGGATCTTTGCCATTTCGCCAGCCTGGGAGCTTTGGCTCTCCGGATCATTCGATACACGGAGATCGATCTCGTGCTGGGAGTTTTTCAATCTCAAGTCCACGCAGATTGCTTGGCATTGATGACAAGGCATCAACGAGCACAGAGGAGGGGTATCGTCCAAGAACACTGAGTCAGTCTGAGTCGAAAACTTCTTTGCCGCGCTCAAGAATTGGGAGCGTTGCGAGTTCTGGCACTCCATCCTGGCTCCACGATCACCAAGATTTATCCGCTCCGTCTTCGCCGATAAGAGATTCGTCACCGCACAGAAAGCGACAATCCTGGTGGAAGGAATTCATTGTCGGGGTGGACAACATTCATATCAATGGACATCTGAATCATCACTCGGGTCCGCGCAGCAGAATTTTGAGCTATCCTGATCAATCCGCTCGTACTCCAGAGGTCACGCGACCGAGATACAACAGTTCAGGAGCTCCACCAGACTTCTCCACTTCGTCTTTCAGAGGCGTCCTTGAAAGCTTTCCCGAGGCGAGAGCCTCAATCGAACACGATCGTGCGAGAGCCTCAATTGAACACGACCGTGCCCGGGCAAACACCGCCGCAAGCGATGCATTACCACTGGATTCCATTTCGCAAAATATTCTGGCAGCAGTGGAACCACCTGAGGCAATTCATCTACCGATCTCATACGACAAACCTTCTCATTCGTTCTCGCTCATCTCTGGGCCGGTTGCTACGCCAGAACTTGCAATTATCGAGCAGGAACTTTCCATGCATATTGCAGTGAAGCTCTTCTTTTCTGGATTTGACTCATTCTCTCGTGTTCCGCGGTGGTTCAAGTGACTTTTTCAGTCGTGACAGGTTCCAATGCCGACACGGGAGGATCGCGTCGCTAGTCCGCAGATTCACACAGCATCTCTTTTAAACGTTGATACCAACGAAGTGACCGATCAAGATGCGCAGGTTTCCTTCAAAGCAAATGCTCTTAAGTGAAATTCCTTCGTACAAATTTTTGACTCTCCTTCACATCTTCAATAATTTTGGTCAGGTGCCTTCTATGATTCAGTGGACAGTGCAAGAGTTGGAGGAAATCATCAGCAACATCACGGATGTTCCAGATGGTGTAGGTTTCGCGTAGTATGTACATGAGGGAAGTAGAAAAGTTAATGAGGTAGTGCTTACACGGCTGAGACGTGTTACTGCGCATCCACACAATTTGACCAACTTTGCGATGTATTGCTCTGCTCACTTCTTCTTCGCGGCTAGCGTCGCTTCCAATTCTGAGAACCCTGAGCGCGTTGCAATGTCCATTGCGGTTTCTCCTGCACTGTTTTTGTCGGCCCGGCTCGCCCCACATGCCAGCATCGCTACCACCTGCACATGTGGGTGATGACGGAATCACTCGAGAGGCAAGCCTGACGAATCCCACGCACAGTGGCGGCGGGGCCCGCTGCGGCGTACCGCGTCGATACAATTTGCGCGCGCGGCGAGGTGCAGCGGAGAGTCACCCGACGCTTTGTCAGCAGGAAGAGAGATCGACGCCTGTGCCGCATGAGGGGATGAGTTGTTGGGTCCAAAGGGAGCGCAAGTGCCAGAAAGAGATCGTACTGGGGAGAGAAACTACCCCAAGGCGCACAGCCAGGCGGACCGCGGCGTCCGGGCGGGAGCACGCGATCGCGCGCCGCCAAAGCTTTTCACGCTCGGCAGGCTACGGAGGAACTGCAACGTCAGCACGCGCAGCGGTTGTCGCCCACAGGCGTGCCGTTGCAAGGGCGCTTTTGCACGTGCATGTTCGGGTGGCACCTGCTGGGTCATCTGCCCGAACCCGACGAACAGCACGTTGATCTCGCCCCACTCCGCAGAGGGCAGCCAGCCCTCGAGCTGAGCACGGGTACCCTCGGGCGTTTTGGAGTTAACCCATCCGAGCACGTTGAACATGCGGTGCATGTGCGTGTCCACCTGCGTCGATATGCGCATCATCACACAGGTTCGGGCAGCATCAAGTTTACAGTGAGGCGTCTGGAGCGGCAGCGAAGATGTCTCGTGGACGTGTGGACTTCTACTAACGAGGCGACGGAGCAGTGACCTAAGTTTGATTTCCGTGTACTCGCATAGGGTGCTGCGAGGCCGGGTACGTACCCCAATGCCGTCAACGACGCCGTGTGCTGCCTTGAGGATAATATAAGCCATTTTGGGCCCAATACCTGAGAACTCTCGGAAGTGTCGGCATCCAGAGCAGCCAGAACGCAGCAGAATGCCTCAAGCAGTTGACGCGCAGGATGGGGCGGGAGGGCAGTAAAGGTGTGCAGGTGTAAACGCCTCAGTAACAAGCGGCTGCCGTGGGTGGCCTCTGAGGCGTCACGGGGTGGCCAGGTTGAGCTGCCTGGAAGAGCGCAGAGAGCTTCAGCGGTGTCAGGCACTTGCCCTCCGTGCTTCTCAAGCAGAATCTCCGTCGTCTGCTTGATGTACTTTACCTGATCATACGTCCCACCTCTAAATAGAGGCAGCGAGTCGCGCGCACCCTCGCACTCAGCCGGCAGGACGCAAAACTCGCCTTGTTATTGTGGAATCCGACTTTTGCGATATAGCCATCGAGCTCCGCGTCGGGCATATGAACGATATTTTGCATCGTCAGCCCGCGGGCCTTGAGCTTGTACATTGCGTCTGCCACAACCTGGTCCCTGCCAGTCGCGGGTGTCGGGGTGCAGCATAGCAGAACAGAAGATAGCCATGAGAAGCTAAGTTCAGCGACGTCATTGGTGGGGTGCACAACTTTGTCTGGCTGCTGAGCATCAGCGCGATCAGTACATGGTATTTGTCCACGACGTCTCCCTCGACACCCAGCGCCTCACTGCCGGCCCAGTCGACCTGGTGTGGACCGCACCTCTCGTCGAAAACTCGCAGCACATGCTGAAGCCGGGGAAGGGGTGGTAGCCGGGAAGCGCGAGAGAGCTTGCTGGTGCAGCGGACCGGTGCGTCGCGCTCCCTTCTTAGCTCCCAAACAAGGTCGTAAATTTCTCGCCAGCCCTCAGGAGGAGTCAACGATCCCGGCGTGATCTTGCAGCGATCAACACGCCCCGCCTTCGTAAGACAGGAAGGGTGCACTCGAGACGCAGATGAAGAAGGCAAAGAAAGGCCTGGACCGCGGTGTAAGGGCTCTCGAAGGTAGGACCGAAGGGTACCTTCTTTGAGGGACTTTTGGAGGGGCTCCGAGACGATGTTCCCGTCGCGTCCTTCTTGGCCGCCTTCGGCGACATCGGGGGCGTCGCGTCTCCCGCACTCTTCTTGCCCCGTTTTGTCTTCCGGGACTGCTTACCCTCGGGCTTGGCGGTCTCCAGAACCCGGGTCGCACCTTCCTGAGCCGGGACTGCATCGCTCAGCTCGATGGCCGGAATGGCAGACTCTAGTGTCGCAACCTTGAAGACTTTCCCCTTGGAGTCCATGTTGGTCTCCTCATGCTGCGGCGAGGAAAAGATCAGGCTGGCCAGGTCAATAACCTGGCCGAGCTGTGCAAGAAGTTCCCTCGATGGGACTGAGCACCTTTGCAAGGGCAGGGTCCTGACGCTTCCGCTTAGAAATGGGCGCGCGTTTGACAACAGCGTCCCTTCCGTCGGCGGGCACGTCCTTGTGTGCAGTCAGAACATCTCGCGGAGAGCTCCGCGAGATGCCCATAGCGCGGAAGAGGCTGCCAAACGTGGCTACTCCAACCCGCCAGAGGCCGGGTAGCTGGCCCGATGAATTAGAAGGAAACGTGGCTAACAAACGCCGCGTCCTCCGCTTCAGGGGCAGCTGAGACGGGAACGCCGCTGGGCGGATCCACGCCGTCCCGCTGCAGATTTTTTCACCGGAGGCACGGAGGAGGAGACTCGGAGTAGCAATGACAGGGAGGAGGGATGCGATTATTATGAAGGATCGCACGTGGATGGAAATCGTGATGCAGCGTTTGTCAAAGGTCTCGAGTGCCCACCCAAGCCGGAGGATCTTCGCACGCGAAACTGGAAATTGGAAAACATTTTCCATATTGAAAGTTTTTCACATAAAACAACCGTCCAGTCAGTTTTACCGCCCTGCTTCAAACGGTTGGGCGCGGGGAGCATCGTTCCTGGAGAGCTGTGCACATCGAGGCGTGCTCCAGTTACCCAGCTCCCATCGATCCTGGAACAGCACGGAGGTCCACCGCAGCCGATTTCGTGAGGCAGGATGTCCAACACTGGGAATTTTACTGACACTGCTCCGTCGCTCCGCGCGGTCCCTGCCCTGCCGTCCTCTAGTGCCCCGGGTCTGGCGCCGCCAAATGCAAGCATGAGCGGCACTGAAGTGCATAGAGCTTTTCCTAGCTCTTGACGTTGGTTCGCTGCGTGTTCCGTCCTGGCGCTAACAGAACTTCTTCGTACCCTCTGGGATCTGCCCTCCTCTCGGCCTCATCACGCCCCCTAGCCCGCTAGAACCAGGAGTGGATCAGCAAACGCGCGAATTCGCCGTGTCCATGGGAGTGCCGCTCTGTTCTTGATTGACTCTTCACCACGCGCGCAGGCCGGAAGGTCCGAGGCGCTTTCGGGAGATACAGCGGCGGCGTGCTTCTCGGAGCCCGACCGCCCACCGACGCCTGATGAGATGAAGCGATTCCGCAAGACCTTTATGGGACAGCCGGGGAAACGTATTCAGCATTGGGGAACCGAGAACGATCCTCCACCGCGTCCAGAAGACTTCACGTTTGGGGTGAAGGGTGAGAAGGGTCAGGGTGTGGGTGACACGCTGCTCGGGGGCCACCTGGAGCCGACCCCGATGGCAGGCTTTAAACAGATGAAGGCAGAGGAATGCTATGCAACGAACAAGGTGACTCCAAGTGCACTCTGTGCATTTGAAGACTGACCCTCACGATGATTTTCGCCCCGCCCTCCGCTGACCATGGCGGCTCGTGCAGGCCGAGCCCCTCGGGAAGTCGATTTCTCGCAAGTACCACTATCCGGACGCGATTACCCAGAATCCTGAGTTCCGCTTTGGCGTCGCGGGCACTCGCTCTGTGCACGAGTCGGCGGCCGCAGCGATCTGTCCGCCGGAGGCGCCGTCGCTCTCCTCGACGCAGGAGCAGATGGAGCAGTACAAGCGCAGCCATGCGGCCTACGAGGCCGGCGAGCAGCGCCGCCGCGGGTATAAGAATTGGGTCGACGCGAGTACTTTTTCATTTGGGGGAACTGTGCAGATCGACTACAAGGATGGGGTTGCCAAGTCGCTCAACCCGAACCTCGAGCACGCGAGTAAGGTGAAGCCCACGGAGCTCATGCCGGCGTCGGTCGCAGACTTCCGTAAGGTGCGCTACGACGACATTGGAATGGTCAAGAACCTCGGACTCGGCTCGCACAAGCTCCCGCCGGATCACACGTACGGACTGCGCGCCAACATGCCGAACGAGTGGGGCGTGCGCGAGTGCATCCAGGGCAACTACACCGAAGAGGAGCAGCAGCCGGACCCTGATCTCGGGCACCCGCTGCGGCGTGGGTGCGCGCCGGAGGAGGTGCTCCGCTCGAACCGCACGTTCGGCATCCCTGCAGTGCGCTCGGACGTCAAGCCGCCCAAAAACCCGTCAGTCGCGGACGCCAAGAACTACGGCAACGAGCCTGGCGCGCGCCCGCTGCTGTACCCACAGCCGTTTGGGGAGCACGGCGTGTACGAGGAGGACTTCCTGGAGCGCATGCCCAAGGAGAACCTGCGGGTGCTGTGCGTGACGTCCGGCCTCGCTGACTCGGACGCGCACTTCGAGTCGCTGTATGCGCGCGCGCAGAGCGTGACGGGCGCGGCGCCAGAGGACCAGCTACACGTCGAGGCTATCCGCCAGGCGTTGTACGCGGCGCTGCTCGACGACAATTGAGCCGCTTCGGGGCGAAGGGCGTTTCGGTTTGGCTTGGCAGGCGTCGCCGCGTGGACTGGTGGTACGCGTCGGCTTTGTGCTGTGGAATGCCGCGCCCGGGATTGAGGCAACGTGGTGAGAGGGGATGCGTTCTGGTGATCGCGTAGCCAACAAGCGGGTGGTGGAATACATGCCGACCCCGGCCTTTCCCCGCCTTGTATTTCTCCCTAGTGTGGAGTTTAGGGTTCAGTTGCTTGTATGCTACGCTGTTGCAGAGGCTCCTGTGTCGAGGCGCTACGCCTAGGGTGGAAATTCATCGGTAACTTTACGAGTTGCTTTATACATGAACAGGGCATTAAAATGAATTGGCCTCTACGGCGAACGAACCACTCAGGCAGGGCGAACCAAGGGCAG
>ENA-UOXV01000902-UOXV01000902.1-marine-metagenome-genome-assembly--contig:-NODE-902-length-42756-cov-6.560198_pt1 | contig 42756 bp, 39 predicted proteins | sample MGYA00238165_ERZ766961 | MGnify/ENA primary metagenome ERZ766961 (study PRJEB28924, sample SAMN03173240) | marine metagenome | biome: Marine; feature: Water; material: Subsurface seawater | place: North... | reverse complement strand
TCGCCTGCCCCGGCCTGGATTACTGCAACCTCGCCAATGCGCGCTCAATTCCGGTCGCCCAGGCCATCAGCAGAAAATTCGAAAACATCCGCCGCCAGCATGATATTGGCCGCCTGACCATTAATATATCCGGCTGCATCAATGCGTGCGGCCATCATCACGTCGGCAATATCGGCCTGCTCGGCGTCGAAAAGAACGGCGAAGAATTCTATCAGATCACGCTCGGCGGGCGGGCGGATGAAAACGCGGAGATCGGCAGAATTGTCGGCCCGGCCTTCTCGTACGATGACGTGCCGGGCGCGGTAGAGACCGTGGTCGAAACCTATCTTCAACAACGTGAAGACAATGACGAAAGCTTTGTCGATGCCTATGCCCGGCTGGGCGCAACCCCGTTCAAGGAGGCTCTTTATGCCACTCGTTAAAAACGGTGAGATCACGCCCGATCCATGGACCCACATCGCCGATGGCGAAGACGCGCCGCTCGACGCGCCCATCATCGTCAGCACCGATCGCTGGAACGCCGAGCGCGCGTCACTGGTCCACCGGAATGCGCCCATCGGCATCCGCCTGCGCAACGATCAATTACCGGACGAACTGGGCGAAGACCTTTACCGGTTTGGTGTTGTGGCCATTGAGTTCCCGGCCTTCAAGGACGGACGTGCCTATACGCAGGCACGACTGCTGCGCGAGCGCTACCGGTTCACCGGTGAAGTCCGCGCCTTCGGTGACGTATTGCGGGATCAACTATTGTTCATGCAGCGCTGCGGTATCGACGCGTTCGAAATCCGTAAACTGGCGGACGCCGAAGCGTTCCGGAGTACCATTGGCGAGATCAGTGTCTTCTTCCAACCTGCAGCGGATGACCGTCGGCCTGTCACGGCATTGCGCAACCGCGCTGTGGCAAGCTGGGCCTACTGAGCCGGATTACTTAACGAACAGGAAATTCCGCCATTTCCGCTGACCGGATTCGGCACGACGGCTTATACTCGCGCCCTGACATGGCCGCACATACTCATTCCCACCACGGTAGCGAGACTCGCCTCGCAATTGCCGCCGCACTCACCGGTCTGTTCATGATCGCGGAGGTCATCGGCGGTGTGGTTTCAGGATCACTCGCCCTGATCGCAGACGCGGGCCACATGCTGACCGATTTTGCGTCGCTGACCATGGCATGGTTCGCATTTCGCCTGTCGCGGCGGCCAGCTGACTGGAAACGAACCTACGGGTTCGATCGTTTTCAAATTATCGTCGCCTTCGCCAACGGTCTCACCCTGTTCTTTATCGCCGCCTGGATCGTCTATGAAGCAATTCACCGGCTGCTGAACCCGGTCGAGGTACTCGGCCCCGTCATGGCGATTGTCGCTGCGGCCGGACTGGTCGTAAACATTATCGCGTTCCTGGTCCTTCACGGCGCTGGTGCAGACAATCACAACCTGAACATGCGCGGCGCAATGCTGCATGTGCTGGGCGACCTGCTCGGCTCGGTCGCAGCACTGGTCGCAGCCGGTATCATTATCCTGACCGGGTGGATGCCCGCAGATCCGATTTTGTCGATCCTCGTCGCCCTGATCATCCTGCGCGGCGCCTGGCGCGTCGTATCCGAAGCTGGCCACATACTGCTCGAAGGATCGCCGGCAGAACTTGATGTCAAAGCACTGGTCACCGACCTTACCGAAAACATCGACGGCGTAGAGCGTATCCACCACGTCCACGCCTGGTCGATCACCCAGGAACGCTGCATGGTGACGCTACATGCCATGATCTCCAGCGACCTCGCGGCGACCGATGCTATTTCAGCTATAAAGAAGCGCTTAAAGGACGATCACGAAATTGATCACGCGACCGTAGAGGTCGAGAGACCCTAGCGACTGGCAAACATTACGCCATCCGCACATCATCGCCGGCAATAAACCTCGGCGTCTCACCGTTCAGAAACCGCAGCACGTTTTCAGCGCCCCGTTCCGCCGCAGTAATCAGCGCACCGTCCGTCATCGCGGAATTATGCGGCGACGCGATAACGTTGGGCAGATCGAGAAACGGGTGTGCAGTCTCGAACCTGCCGTGGCGGATGGGTTCAACCCACCATGCTTCGAGGCAGGCCGTGAAATCCGGATGGGCAATCAGATGCGCATAGAGGTCGTCTTCATCGACGATCTCGCCGCGCGCGACGTTGATCAGGATGGCATCCGGTTTCATTTCTTTAAGCTGCGCCGCCTCCAGCAGCCGTTCAGTCGCACTGGTCAGTGCCAGGGTAATCACGACCACATCGGACGCCGCGAGAACATGGTCAACGTCGTCCAGCGTGCCGATGAAGTCGACCGGCTCATCGGTCTTTCCCGAGCGGTTGATGGCCTGGATGTTCATGCCCAACGCCCTCATGATCCGCGCGACCTCCCGCCCGGTCTCGCCATAGCCGAGGATGCCGCAGGTCATGCCGGCAATGCGTTTCGTCGGCACGAACTGGTTGAATTCCCCCTGCCTCATCAGCCGGTGCTCACCCGCCAGTCTTTTCGACGCCGACAGCGCCATCGCAGCAACATGTTCAGCCATCGGCTCGGCATAGGCCCCGGCGTTATAGGCGACGGCAATATGATCCGGCAGGTCGCCGAACGGCAGGTAATCAATCCCCGCCGTCAGACATTGCATCAATCCGCAGTTTTCCAGCTTTCGGAGCGCGTTGACACCGAGATCACGGATAGGATGATAGGTCATCACCGCGCGGGCTGTGCGCAGCACATCGTTCCGGGAAGCGTCGGATAATTCGGGCAGAAAAACCACATCTGCCGCACCTGCAAGAACCCCACGAAAGGCATCGCGTATCGGGTCAGGCGGCTGATGGCTCACCAGGACAACGGGCAACGTCATTTTACAGATAGACCTGCTTGTAGCGATCAGTGGCGAACGTTAATATATCTGTCTATAAGATTCTCTTCCTGAAATATATAGAATGTACCCGTCGACACATGCTTGGCTTTGAAACGATAGGGAACGCAACCGTCATAGCCTATGACGGCAGAGCGGTTCTGGCGACTGACCCATGGTTGGGAGAGGCCGCGTATTTTGGTAGCTGGGGGCTTCCGTTCGAAATACCGGAAGCGCAAAGAAAAGCCATATTATCAGCAGACTTCGTATGGTTTTCCCACGGACACCCTGACCACCTGAACCCAGAGTCCCTTGAAAAACTTCAGGGGAAAAAAATTCTGCTACCCGACCATGTCGGCAACAGAATAAGAGACGACCTCGTCAAAGCTTCATTCGACGTTTCCGTGCTCGCCGACGGCGCATGGACACAGCTGAGCGACAACATCCGGGTTTATTGCATCACCGACTACTTTCAGGACGCTGTCCTTCTGATCGATATCGGAGGAACACTGGTCGTCAACCTGAACGATGCCACCGATCGCGGATGGGGACGTCGGGTCAAACGAATAATTCGGCAGGCAGACCGCAGCTTTCTTCTTAAACTTTTCGGCTACGGCGATGTCGATATGATGAACTTCTTCGACGATGCCGGAAATCGAATCGTACCGACAAGCGTTCGCAAACGTCCAATCGGAGAACAGATCAGTTTTTTCGCACGCCTCTACGGTGTCACGGACGTTATACCCTTCAGCTGTTTTCATAACTATCAGCGCAGCGACAGTATCTGGACGAACGACCATACCACCCCACTGGCAGCCTTTAACGATGGCTTTTCGGTCCCGGGTGTTCAGCTTCATGAGGCCTTTATCAGATTTGATATCGAATCCGGCGTTGTTACACCACTAAACCCAGCTACGGTCGCACCCGGCATTTTCGAACCCGAACATTTCGGCGATGACTGGCGCGAACCATTTCGGGATGGTGACAGTGAAATAGCAAGCACCTATTTTCGTCGAATTGGCACATTGGGCAACGAGATTGATTTCGTCAGGCTTATCGTTGGTGGGGACGAGTTAATGATCGATATCCCGGGACCGAAAACGAACCGCGGCGTGACATTCGAAGCACCGCGCAACTCATTAATGACCGCAATCGAATTTGAAATATTTGATGATCTACTAATCGGCAATTTCATGAAAACCCGGCTTCACGGCAATTGGGACGCACTGTCTCTTCATCCTCACTTTACGCCCTACGTCGCTAAATACGCCGATAACGGTCGTGCCTGCTCATCATCGGAATTGAGCGCGTATATGCGGGAATACAGGAAACGCGCACCCATGGCGTATTTGTCCCATGTGCTGGAACGCGAAAGCGAAAGACGTGTCCGCGGCTTTATCGGCGTGGACACGCCAGCCTTCAGACTGGCAAAGAAAACTTACCTTTTCATCAAACGCGCCTGAGCCTTCACCGGCCTGACTACATCTCCCTGAGTTCAAACGTGGAATTCCGTAAGAACCTTGGTGACTTCTTCGGGAAAAAGTTCTTCTACCTCGAGTTTGCGCTGACACACGCCCTGCTCAAAGCCGTATTGCAGGAAAGCTTCGAGGGTCGTGCGGTTCTTTTCAATCCCGTAGGGAAAGAAGTCATCGCCGAACAGATCCTTGGCTTTCTGGGCCGCCTCGTAGCACCAGGCGAAAGGCATACGGGTCGCCGTCATTTCGGTCGCCCGGAACAGGGCCCGGTTTTTTGCTTCTTCGAATGCCTTGTACAGGTTGGTTGCCACCCAGCGGTTTTCACGGAAGAAATCGCCGCGCATCGCGATCACATGCATGATGGGGAAAATGCCCGTATCGCGGTAATACTGTTCTTCGACCTCTCGGTAATTCGGATAGAGATGGACGATCGTGTCCTTGCCCTCTTCCACCGGTGTCGGCGGATGAGCGGACATGATGCAATCAATCTCGCCGTCGAACAGCATGTCAGTCAGCGATTTGTCCTGGCGTGGCGTATAGGACACGCCGTCGGGAATATTCAGTTTTACCTTTTCCTTGCGCCCGGCACCGTTAACGCCGCCCTGGACCCATTCGATTTCCTGCAACGGAATACCGATCTGGTGAACCAGCCAGCCGCGCGTGTAGATCGACGCGGTCTGCGCCCATTCAGGGATACCGATCCGCTTGCCGCGCAGGTCGGAGGCGTCCTTGATATCGCTCCCGGGTAACACGAAAAGGGAAGACTGGCGAAACACGCGGGACGGAAATACCGGTATGCCGGTAATCGTGTCATCGTCCTGCGATTTCAGCGCGATATACTTGCCGAACGACATCTCGGAGACGTCCCATTCGCGAAACTTGATGAACCGGAAGAACGTTTCCTCGATCTGCAGATTGAGATAGCGGAGATCAATGCCTTCCGCCTGGATGTCACCACGCGTCAGATCGCGGGTATGTTCGTAATCGCTTGCGGCGAATGTGACTGTCAGCTTCGACATTTTTTATTTTCCCCAGGGAATTAATCCGGACTCCAGACAGATTTCGGGCGGGACAATTGCCCCGCCCGAAACTGATATTTGCCTATTTAACCTTCAGACGCCAGCCCATCTTCTTGTTGAGCGCATCACCGGCATCGGCGATGCCATTCAGATAGTGATCCCAGACGATCAGGTTTTCCTCACAGGCATCGACGACTTCGTCTTCCATGTGAAGTTTAGCTGCGTGGGCAGCCACCGTCTTCCACCCCAGGTCGGAATGCTTGATGTCCGCTTCGGAATGCATACCGAAGAACAGACGCTGCTCCTCTGTCAGACCGAACATCTTGCCCCAGCGCCGGTTCTCATTTCCGAACCAGCCCTTCTTCTTCACTTCGCCCTTGCCGTATCCTGGGATGTTCGCACGCTCGGCACAGGTGTTCGCCATCAGGCCCAGCAGCCAGTGCCGGTTGCTCATAAGCCCATCCCATGCGCGCCACGCAAGGCGGGTCGAGGGCAGCGGCTTCGCATTGGAAATCTGCGCGCGCTTCATGCCGCAATCGACACCAAGGTCTTCAAGAACCTTCCAGTGCGGCCGGCCGTCACCATGCTCCACGTCGGAAACAAGTTCCTCGACGCAAGCTTCAAGGATATCCATTTTGACATCCCAAACAGGCGTATTCGTCGCGACCCGAAGCTTGAGGACCGAGTTGCGCTGACGCGTGTTGAGACGGTGCTGCATGACGAACATGTATGCCCGCCCCTTGGTCATCGGTTCGTTCAGCATACGATTGTTTTTAGAAAAATTATCGACCGCTTTGTCGATCCCGGCGATCACTGATTTGGTGCTCATATAGTCGTCTCCTTTTTTCTCGTTTTTTCGATGTAACTGTTAATTCTTTATTCTGGTTATTTAGCGCCTGCGCCCCGCATCAATGCAACAACAGTTGCGGGATAGCTAATATCAATAAATTATCTTTCTACACCCATCTCCGATAACGTTTATGCCTTGTGGAGGCGTCCACCACTCTCTTCAATGCTCTCCGACACCACGCGATTTATGACGTCCCTGACGGCATTGGTCGCCTTGTTCGCACTATGGGATGCAGCGTAAGCTATATGGAGAGTTCGGGTGATTTGCGGACGGGTGATCTCGGATGCAAAAAGCCGGCCCGCTTCCACGGACTGACGTATAACGGCATAGGGCAGGATCGTAAAACCAAGGCCGCTTTCTACCAGGTCCCGCTGCGTGGCAACGGAATCAATCTCAAATGCAATATTCAGAGCCAGTTCACCTTCACGGGCAGCAACATCTACGCAATCCCGAAGGCCGAAACCACGGCTGGGTAATATGAGACTCCGCTTGCAGACTTCTCTGAAGGATATCTTGTCACCGGGATCGTCAGCCCCTGACGCGCCGACGAGAAAGAGGTCTTCTGTGAGCAAAGGTTCCGTCGCAATTCCCTTTGCAGCCCCCGGATTATAAGAAAATCCCATATCTAGAGAGTTCCCCGAAAGACGGCGCATTACTTCTTCACTCAGCCCTTCAAACAAATTCAGGGAAACCCCCGGGTAAAGGGCCTGACACGTTCTGATCAGTCGTGTCGCCAGTAGTGCGCTCGCCGTGGGGGTAATACCCAGCACCACAGCCCCCCTCGGCGGGCCGGATAAATCCGTGACGTCGCGCTGCGCCTGCTCGATCTGTTTTAGAATGGCATTGGCGTGCCCCAGCAGGACAATGCCCGCCTCGGTCGGTTCAACACCACGCGAGTGACGATGCAGCAGAGATACGCCGAGCTCTTCTTCAAGCTTGCGGATCTGCAAACCCAGTGCCGGTTGTGCCACCCGCACCCGATCAGCCGCCCGGGTAAAGCTCTTGGCCTCTACAATTTCGGTAAAATAACGAAGCTGACGCACATCCATCAGTGGGCTCTCTCTTGGTTCCTTCTATTACTTTTATATATATAGAATTACCAACCCATACCATAACAGTATTTACAGTATTACGAATGCGCACAGCCAGGGGCGCGGAAGCCGACCTCAGACGACGGCCTCCCCCTTGACGGTAATGCGGCGCATCATGCGGCGTTCAGCGGGATCAAAATCGGTGCGGGCATGCATTGAACAACGGTTGTCCCACATCACAAAATCGCCAACCTGCCAGACATGCTCATAGACGAATTCCTTCTGCTCACCATGCGCGAACAGCTGCTCGAGAATCTCCGCACTTTCGTCTTCGGGCAGGCCGTCGATGTAATCAGTCATCAATCGGTTCACATAGAGCGCCTTGCGTCCAGTCGCAGGATGGGTCCGCGCGACGGGATGAAAATACTGAGGCGAGTCAGGGTTGATATTATCGCCCCGCTTCATCGGGTTGCCGGCGTAGTCGTATATATGGTGGCCCTTCAGCCCGTCGAGCTTTTCGCGCAGCTCGGTCGGCAGCGTTTCCCACGCCGTATAACAATTCGCAAAAAGCGTATTTCCACCGACAGACGGAATCTCGATCGCATAAAGTGTCGAGGCCTTGCAGGGATATTCATAATAGCACTGGTCCGAATGAAACCACATATCGCCGTTTTCCAGGGCCGTCTGCAGCCCGGTGTCGGTGACATTGGTGATCATCATGGTGTGCTTCATGTCCTCATTGGCAAATTTGCCCGTGCGGACTTCCTCGAGGTCACCGAAATAACTGCAAAAACGCACTTGATCGTCGTTCGAGATATCCTGGCCGCGAAAAACAATAAACAAATGCTCATGCCACGCATCCTCGATGGCCTTCATCGTTGCGGCGTCCACCGGCTGCGAAAGATCCACACCGAGGATTTCCGCGCCCAGGGCATCCGAAAGAGGTTTCACCGTAATTTCTGCCAGTGCTGTCGCCATGGTCGTTTCTTTCCCTTAATAGATACTTCGCATTCGAACTATATTGCCCCGCAGGCGGGGACGCAATTCACAGGAATCATCCTATAGAAACCTCTGCCCATGCGCCCCCCATGACACAACGCGGACGCGCCGCCGTGTTTGCGACGGGCTTTTTCAGCCTCAGCCAGATCCCGATGATGACCCTTATCGTGCCGCTCTGGGCGCTGGATATCGGCGCGAGTGCCTTCTGGATCGGGATGGCGATTGCCGCACGCGCCTTGCTCGCGATGTTTTTCGCAATCCAGACCGGCGCAGTCATGGATCGTCTCGGCGCACGACGCGTAACAACCGCAATGGCGGTAACGGCAGGCATCCTCGTGATGCTCTACCCCCTTGTTCCGAGCATAGGCGGGATGCTGGGCATGCAGGTCATCGTCGGCTTCCTGCATCTTGCCTGCTGGATCGGCGCACAAGCGCTGGTCGGACGCATGACCAAGGGCGCTCCGGACATGATGGGCCGGTTCACATTCCTCACGACACTCGGAAATTTTCTGGGGCCGCTGATGGCCGGGCTCGCCTGGCAGTATCTTGGGGCCTGGGGCGCCTTCGGCATGGTCTCTCTGTGGTCAGCAGCACTTGTTGTAACGCTGTTTGCGGTTCCCAAGTCTCTGGACGCCGGAGCGGTTGCGGAAATGAGTATACGGGACTTCATCCCCCGCTGGGCACACTACGCCGCCGGGTTCGGGCTGTTGCGGGTCCCGATGATCGCATACGTGATCGTTGTGTCGGCAATTCTCGCCGGGGTCTACGCCATGCGGCATACATTTCTCGCCGTGTACCTGGAAAGCATCAATTTCAGCGGTGGCGAAATCGGCTTTATCGTCGGCAGCATCTCTCTGGCAGGCGCTTTCGCAGGCCTCGCAGTGGGACGGCTTTCCCGCTGGATGGCCCCGCACTGGCTCGTCCTCGCAGGTACCGTGCTGGCAACGGTGACCTTCTGCCTTGCACCGCTTTTCTCCGGTTTCTGGGCTTTGCTCGCCGTGGCCTGCGCCACGGGTGTGTGTTCGGGCACCGCGTTTCCCATGATCCTGTCTGTTCTGACGCGTGGGGCCGGAACCGATCAGCAAGGTCTTAGCGTGGGGCTTCGCTCGACAATGAACCGTACCGCGTCGCTGACGGTGCCCGTGGCCATGGGTGCAATCGTCGGCGCGACCTCGCTCGCGATCGGCTTCTTCATTATGGGGACGATCATGGTCGCGATTGCTGGCATAATGGCCATCGTGCTGATTGGAATTCTCAAAAGACAGGCGGCAACGCCCGCCCCGGAGGAATAACATGAACAGTTACGACGACCTTTCGATCGACCGGCTTTTCCGTCTCGACGGCGATGTCGCCTTCGTCACCGGCGGCGGTGACGGTTTCGGGCGAATTGCATCAATGGCCTATGCTCAGGCCGGCGCATCGGTCGCGGTGACTGACATCGACAAGGACAAGGCAGATGCTGTCGTTGCAGAAATCACCGCAGGTGGCGGGCACGCGGTTGCGCTTCAACTCGATGTATCGGACCGCGCAGCCCTGAAACAGACGATAGACGATGCTGCCGCTTCTCTGGGCGGCCTTCATATACTGGTCAACAATGCCGGCATAAGCCACCGCGGACCGACGGTCGACATGGCAGATGAAGACTGGGACCGCGTGGTAGAGGTAAATCTGTCCGCCGTGGTTCTGGGTTGCCGGGCGGCAGCACCACACATGTTTAGCCATGGGAATGGGCGCATCGTCAATCTTGCGTCCATCGTCGGCCTCGTCGGCAATCGTCTCTTCGCCCATATCGGCTATCAGGCGACCAAGGGCGCCCTCGTAAACGTCACACGCGGCCTCGCCGTTGAATGGGCGGACCGCGGCATTCGCGTTAACGCGGTGGCGCCGACATTCTTCCGGACCAATTTCGGTGCGGGTTATATGCAATCCAATCCGGGGATGGTCGACGCTATCGAATCCGCGACGCCAATGGGTCGCTTCGGAGAGCCATGGGAACTCGCAGGCGGCCTTCTTTATCTGGCCAGCAGGGCATCGTCGATGGTCACGGGCGTAACGCTGCCAATCGATGGCGGATGGACCGCCGCATAAATATAACGATGTATTCCCTGCCACTTCGACAGAAGTTCGCAGTTTTCGTTCTGCCTATTCAAGACTCGCCCGGGGTGGTCTTGTATGCGAGAATTCAGGGCAGTAGATATTTATAGCTGAACGTATCTGACTAAAGCGTGCGGAATTCGTTTTTTTAGACGGGAATCCTGACATGGTCGACGCGAACAGATTTAGACCCCGACTCGAAGAGCGCCTTGCCGCGCTGACGTCGAAGCTGACCGAGATCGACGAAGACCTCAAAGAACATGGAACAGAAGCCGATTTTGAGGAACGCGCGACCGAAATCGCCGGTGACGAGGTTCTCGAAGGCCTCGGTATTCAGGGCCAAAAGGAAATCGGGCAAATTAAAGCCGCATTAAAGCGGATTGACGACGGGATATTCGGAATCTGCGTTCAATGTGGTGAAGATATTCCCGAAAAGCGCCTCGAACTGCTGCCCCAAACACCACTTTGTACCGCCTGCATGTCTGCAAGTGGATAGTCCTGCCTGTATCCGCTGGGAACGAGCAAGAACAAGCGGTTAACACACGCCAAACAGACTTGATGTGTTGGAAATGTATTTAAATAAATACGACCTGATAAGTCAGCATTATTTTCCAGACACATCTACAGACAACAACACTGGACAGAAACAAAATACCAATAAACTTCATTGAATGCATTCGTATTCATTTTATTATTTCAAGTAATACATAAGAATATTTTTAATAAAATTAATCATAACTTCATAGAACCCGAGCAAACTGAAGTTCTCAGATATTTTTGTAGTAATTTCACATCGCATTGGGGCAAAAAATGTTCAATCGGAGAATCAGGAAAAGCGATCGCGTAAAAGCCGAATCCACCTCCAAAGCCGGATCGAACGTAAAAAAGTCAGAATCCGAGACACTGCTCACGTTGCGGCAGATGCTCGACTCGATGCCGGTCAATGTCATGACCTGCGAGCTCGAAAACTTCACAATCGATTACGTCAACGAGACGAGCGTGAAAACGCTGAAAGGTCTCGAACATCTTCTGCCCTGTAAGGCAGACGAACTACTTGGACAAACGATAGACATCTTCCACAAGGCACCGGAGCATCAACGGAAACTGCTGTCTGACCCGGCCAATCTCCCCTGGCGGACGAACATCCAGCTAGGCGACGAGATTCTCGATCTGGAAGTCTCCGCAATCCGCAACGCCGAGGGCGCCTATACCGCAGCCTGCCTTGTCTGGAGCCTCGTGACCGCCAAGGTAAAGGCCGATAACGAGACCAAACGCCTTATCCAGATGGTCGACAAGATGCCGATCAACGTCCTTCTGGCTGATCCGACGGATTTCACCATCACCTACGCAAACCAAACCAGTATCGATACCCTCAAAGAGCTCCAGCAATACCTTCCCTGTCAGGCAGACGACATCGTCGGACAATGCATCGACATTTTCCACAAAAACCCGGTTCATCAGCAGAAGATGCTTGCCGATCCCAACAACCTCCCCATCAACGCAAAAATCCGGCTTGGCGAAGAGACGCTGGATCTCCGGGTTTCCGCATTGATGGGCACGGATGGTGGATATATCGGCCCCATGCTGACATGGACCGTCGTCACCAAGTTTGTCGAGATGGCGGACAATTTCGAATCCAACGTCAAAACCGTTGTCGAATCCGTTGCAAGCGCGTCAACCGAAATGGAAATGTCCGCTCGTACGCTATCCGCCACCGCCGAAGAGGCCAGCAGCCAGTCAACCGCCGTCGCTGCAGCGTCCGAAGAAGCCTCCACCAATGTCCAAACCGTCGCCGCAGCAGCTGAACAGCTCGCTCAATCGGTCGAAGAAGTCGGACGCCAGGTGCAGCAGAGCTCCACCATTGCAAGCAACGCGGTGAGTGAAGCACAGAAAACCAATGAAGAAGTTGAAGGCTTGGCCACGGCAGCCGAGAAAATCGGCGAGGTCGTGGGCCTGATTAACGACATCGCCAGCCAGACCAACCTGCTGGCACTTAATGCAACAATTGAGGCCGCCCGCGCCGGAGACGCCGGCAAAGGTTTCGCGGTGGTCGCAACAGAGGTTAAATCGCTTGCCGATCAGACGGCGACCGCGACCGAGGATATCAGCAGCCAGATCAGTGCGATCCAGAACGCGACCGAAAATGCTGTCAAAGCGATCAAAGGCATCAGCGGGACAATTGGCGAACTAAGCGAAATTTCCTCCGCAATAGCGTCTGCGGTCGAAGAACAGTCTGCCGCCACCCGTGAAATCGCACAAAGCGTGGAACAGGCCGCGGCGGGCACAGCGGATGTATCGCAGAACATCACCGGGGTTACATCCGGTGCACAACAAACCGGCGACGCATCGGCCCAGGTTCTTGAAGCGGCAAGCGAATTGTCGAAGCAGGCAGAGACTCTCCGCAGCCAGGTAGATGGCTTCCTGGTTGAAGTCCGCAGCCTCTAACCGATAAAGACGGGCCGGGCTCGGCCGCTCTTTATCAATAACAAGCATCCCGGATCGCCGGGCCACCGCGTGGTGGCCCGGCGATTTTGTATTGGGACTAGCCCTTCGACGCCATAACAAGCGCCAACAGGTTTGCGGCATAGTCCGATGCCTGGGGCGTTTCCATCAGGCGCGCATTGGCAAGGTAGGTCTTGCAGGTCGCAAGCGACGTCCGGTTACGCGTGGTCAGCGTCGTCAGGATTTCATCTGCTTTCGAATACAATTCACCCGCCGGAACGATATGGCTCACAAACCCCGCAGAGCGGGCCGTCTGCGCGTCGATCTCGTCGGTCGAATAGACCATCCAGGCAACGGATTTAGGCATGGATCGATCAATATGCGCCGAGATCGCAGCCGTCGGCGGCAGGTCGTGCTTCATTTCTGGAAGCGAGAACCGGGCGTCGGCCGCGGCTATCGTCACATCACAGACCGCCGCAGCAGCACAACCGAAACCAGCCGCCCTGCCCTGCACGGTCGCGACAACCGGGATATCGGCTCCGCGGACGGCATCATAGAAACCAAGAATCGGCGCGGTCAGCGCTTCGCGCATCTCGACGGCGTTCTTCGGCGTATTTTCCGGTGCGGCAGACGGATCGCGACCAAGACAGAAATCGTCTCCGGTGCTGCTGATCGAGATCGCCTTGATATCCGGGTCGAGGCCCGCATCGATGATCAGCGCCGAAATATTGTCGAGCATATCGAGCGTGAGCATGTTGCCCTTGTCAGCCCGGTTAATCGTGATCCGCGCAATTGCGCCTTCGTGGTCCAGTTGCAGTACGTCGTCCATCTCAGTCTCCCTTTGCTTTTTTTGGCGTGTATTCATACACGGCGCCCGTTTCTATCAGGCGCGCGATTTCTTCCCCATCCGCACCCAGCACATCGGCCAGAATATCCGCGGTCTCACCGCCGAGCTTCGGCGGGTAGGTATGTGTTTCCATCGGTGTACGCGACATTTTCACCGGGTTGCCGGCAACCCGGATTTCCGCACCTTCGTCATTCGATAGTTCCAGAACCATGTCGCGCGCCAATACCTGCGGATTCGACAGCGCTTTTTCGAGATTATTGATTTCGCCGACAGGAATACCTGCCGCCAGCAGCTTCGGCACCCAATAGTCTGCCGTGTGCTTCATGAAAGCGCCTTCGAGAATGGGCCATAGCTCTTCCCGGTTGGCGTAACGGTCTTCGTTCAGCGTAAAACGCGCATCGTCCTTCATGTCGGCGATTCCAAGCACATCGCACAGGCCCTGCCACATGCGCTCCGTGTTGGCTGTTATCACCAGCGAAGAGCCGCTTGCGCAGTTGAACCCGCGATATGTCGGAATGGAATCATGCCCCCACCCCTGCCGACCGGGATTGTTTCCTGAATGCAGATAATAGCCCGCCTGATAACACAGCATCGACACCTGGCAGTCGAGCATGGAGACGTCGATATACTGGCCTTTCCCCGACCGGCGGCGTTCTTCAAGTGCCGCCAGTGCGCCGATCACCGCATACATGCCGGCACTCAGATCACCGAGCGGTATACCACTGCGGACCGCAGAACGGCCGGGCTCGCCTGTCATGCTCATCCCGCCGGAGATCGCCTGCACGATCATGTCGTAGGCAGGCCTGTCGCGATCTGCGCCGGTCTGGCCGAACCCGCTGATCGATGCCCAGATGAGCCCGGGGTTACGTTCTGACAGGTTTTCATAAGTCAGCCCCAAGCGGTCGAGCACACCGGGGCGGAAATTCTCAACCAGAATATCGCTTTCATCCGCCAGCCGCTTAACGATCTCAAGCCCGTCGGGCGACTTCATGTCAACGACAATGCTTTTCTTGTTACGATTGATCGAAAGGTAATAACAGCTGTCATCGCCGACGAAGTTCGGCGGCAAAATGCGCGACCAGTCCCCGACCGGAGCTTCCAGCTTGACCACTTCGGCACCCAGGTCGGCAAAGATCATCGTTGCATAGGGGCCGGCGAGAAACTGGGTCAGGTCGAGAACACGCAACCCCGCCAGCGTCGGTGTCGCTAATCCTTCAGAAGCCGCCATATACCCAGTCCCGATTATTTTGTTATAGGAGCACAGATATCAGGTCGAACGACAAAACTGAACCGCTACCAGCCGGCGTCAGAGGATAAAGCTGACCGCGCCAAGCCCGCCCAGTTCCTCGGCATCAAGAACGGCACGGCGTTCGGCGATGCGGAAACCGTCGCCCTCGATCCGCAGCTTGTATACGTAATGGCCGACATATTCGCCGCCCTTGCCGCCGCGGCGGAAACGGTGAACCGAAAAATTCGCCGTCACCGTCAGTTCCGCGTCACCCTGCTCCAGGATACGCACATTCGTAATCAAGCGCCGGGTGCGCGACGGCGGAAACTCGGCATGGGCATCACGGCTTTTAAGCCGTTTTACCCTTCCGCGGATACGATCCATATCGTCCGCGATAATAAACAGCGTTGTATCGGGATTGCCGTCCGGCACATCATTTGGCGGGACCAGGTAGCGCGCGTCGTCGCATAACAGGTCCATCCAGCCATCGAGGTCCCATGCATCGAGCAGGGCAGCCTCATGATAGAAAAAATCTTCTACCGCTTCGCGGTTCACAATTTCGATGGTTCTTACTCCGCGGCTTCGGCGGTTTCGATCGCAGCGGCCTCGCCGGTCATCATTGTATTCCAGCGCCGCCAGAAGGTGCGCAGATGCAGCTCATCCGAATTAAGCTGCTCGCCATCCTTGGCAATGCCACGGGTCATCACCGACCACGGCACTTCCTTGACCGTGGAGGTCAGCCCCGCCTGAACCTGTTCCAGCGCTTCGACATCATCCGGCGTGGCAAGACCACCCGGGCCATAGAACGTGAGGAATGAATCCAGCCGCACTTTGCGCATGATCGCGCTTTCACCGACCGGACCGAGCGCCCAGGCCGTCACCTTCATCCGGTCAGCCGCTTCGGGCCAGAATGCGCGGACCGTGACCGACGATCCGTCATTGATCATCAGGTTGGGGAAAATGAACAGGTTGCGGTTTGTATTTGCCACACGTTCGGCACGTTCTTCCCCAAGACGCTCCACCAGCTCGGCTTTCGCGGCCTCAACAGCGGGCTTGGCTTCTTCGCCATAGATCGAAATCCACGTCGCCACCGGGCGTCCACGGAAATTGTAATTATCGATCACGGCATGACCGTTACCGAGATCGCGGCCAATACCTTTCTTTGGCAGCAGCAGCCCCTTGGGCACCTTAATGCTGACGCCCGAATCCTTCATGTATTCGAGCCATGTCGAATGGGTCGAATGCAGGTGATAATCATCGAACGAATTCTCGACCAGCAGCTTCCAGTTCGCGGCAATATCGTATTCCTGGATGCCGGCCACGATCTCCATGTTCCCGTCAGCCGACTGGTCGACCACCAGATCGATATATTCCGTCGCACCGGCAAGATAGGGCTCCAGATCCTCGACATCGGGATTAAAGCTCGCAAACCAGAACCCGCGATAATTCTCAAATCGCGGCACATCTTTCAGACCGAGTTCAGACCGATCAAAGGTATCAGGATAGGCGTCATCGCCCGGCACCGCGACAAGGGCGCCGTCATTGCCGTAAGACCAGCCGTGATAGAAACAATAGAAACGCTTGGTATTGCCTTCACGCTCGCGGCAGACCTTTGCGCCACGATGACGGCAGGTGTTCAGAAACAGGCGCACATTATCGTCGCCGTCCCGCGTCAGGATAACGGGCCGCCCGCCTACATCGCGTGTCTTGAAATCGCCCGGCTTGGGCACTTCGGAATCATGACCGGCATAAATCCAGCACTGGTCGAAAACACGATCGCGTTCCGCCACCAGGATATCCGGGTCCACGAGGGTTTCCCGGTTTAGACGGAAGTCATTGCCGCCGGGATTATCGATTATATAAGGGTTCTTATTCATAGCCGTAGAATGGAGGATTTTCGCGGGGTCGTCCATTCCGGACATGCAATTCGACCATCCATTTTTAGATGGTGATTTCTCTAGCGGGTCGGCTTTACCGACCGGTTCGCGAGGATTGACAGCTGGAGCGGCCCTATTGGTTTTCTGGCCCCGGGTTTGCTGGCATCGATCCAGTCCTGGACAGGCACGTCCGTCGCCATTGAAACCGCATTCAGCTTCTGAAGCGACGTCAACGCGCCCCAATGCACCGGCGCAACCCCGCGCACAGGTTTCGCCGCTGCGTGAACCGCCTCGCCAAGCTCAAGAACGGCCGGATAAAGGTTGCGGATAACCTCGTCATAGACCGGATCATTTGCATGTGACGCCGCATCATCGCGTACCGCGGCGCCGTGCTTCGCCTGGAAGTCATCCTCCAGCACCAGTGAAGATGCCTTGAACTCAACCTCGGCACCGTTGGCCTGCTCAAGGTAAACCGTCTCTCCGTCTATCTCGACGACAACGCCGACGACATCTGCCGCGACACTGCGCACGGTATCACCGACTTCAAACAATCTTAATTCTCCCGTCTGCTCGTCGAACCGTTATTCCGCAGCCTCACGGCGCGGCAATTTCCACTCGGGGCGGATGTAATGGCAAGTATAGCCATGGGGAATGCGTTCCAGGTAATCCTGATGCTCAGGTTCGGCCTCCCAGAAATCGCTGACGGGTTCCAGCTCTGTCACCACGGCACCCGGCCAAAGGTCAGACGCGTTCACGTCGGCGATTGTGTCTTCGGCAACCTGCTTCTGTACATCATCGACATAGTAGATCGCAGACCGGTAGCTCGGTCCGCGGTCGTTGCCCTGGCGGTTCGGCGTCGTCGGGTCATGGATCTGGAAAAAGAATTCAAGCATGGCGCGATAACTCGTCTGCGCCGGGTCAAAAATGATCTCGATCCCTTCGGCATGCATGCCATGGTTCTGATAGGTCGCATTCGGCACATCGCCACCGGTGTAGCCAACGCGGGTGGAAACCACACCGGGCAATTTGCGGATCAGGTCCTGCATACCCCAGAAACAGCCTCCGGCAAGTACGGCACGTTCGGTCGTCATAGGATTTCCTCCACGTCTGAATTCAGGTTCGCTGTAATACTGATACGAACATGGTTCCTTGGACGCAATCTGTCTAGCACGACAAGCACACACATTTTCCAGCTATCCTCTTGTTGGAATGATCTCCTGAGGCTAGGAATTCAGACTTCTAGAAAAAAAAGACGTGGAAACCCGATATGTCCGATCTTACCGCCGCTATAGATGCCCTTGTCACGGCCAACCGCATCGTCGCCCATGAAGATGTCTGCGATTCATACGGCCATGTCAGTATCCGCCACCCGGACAACCCGGACCGCTATCTGCTGGCCTATTCCCGCGCACCTTCGTTGATCGAGCCTGAAGATATCGTCACGTTCGAGCTCGACGGCACGCCGATCGATCTCGGCGACCGCACACCCTATTCGGAGCGCGCGATCCATGGCGCGATCTACGAGCAGCGCCCCGATGTGATGTCGGTGGTCCACAATCATTCCTATCAGGTGGTGCCCTACACCGTTTCCACCGTCCAGCTGCAGCCGATCATCCACGTTTCAGCGCGCATCGGCGATCCGCCGCCGACCTGGGACATCAAGACCAAGTTCGGCGACAGCACCACCCTGCTGGTCACCACGATGGAACAAGGCCGCGATATGTGCGAGACGCTCGGCGACGGTAAAGTTGTACTGATGCGGGGCCATGGCGCGACAATCGCCGGTTACAGCCTCGAAGACGCCGTCCTGACGTCAATCTATCTGCAGGTGAACGCGCAGATTCAAACGACCGCCATCGGTCTTGGCGGCGGCGTTGAATACCTGAGTGAAGGTGAAATCGACGCACGGCGCGGTGCAGACAAGGAACAGGCCGGGTTTTCCCGCGCATGGGAGCATTTCTCCCGCCGCGCAGGACGCTAGCGCCGCGCGGGGCGCCAGTGTCGGGAAAACAATCAGGTCAGGCCGGAACGACGGCCGTCGTTTCGATCTCGACCTTGGCGCGGTCTTCCATCAGGGCAACGACCTGAACAGCCGCCATCGTCGGGAAATTTTTCCCGATGACATCACGGTATGCCTGACCGACTTCCGACAGGCGTGACAGGTATTCCTGTTTGTCTGTGAAATACATCGTCATCCGGCAGATATGTTCGGGGCCCGCCCCGCCTTCGCCCAGCACCGCAACGGTGTTTTCCAGCGCAAGCCGGAACTGGTCGACGAAATCATCGGATTCGAATTTCTCTTCGGCGGTCCAGCCAACCATGCCGGCGACAAAGACGAAACGGCCTTCTGCCGCGATGCCGTTGGAATACCCTTTGGGTCGGTTCCATCCGGGGGGATTCAATGCCTTCATGGGTATCCTTTCACGCTCTCGCTGCTTGCGGGGTTCGCTCAATTGTTTTAAGCTTAAAACATTACGAAATCAATCGGGCAGATAATGACCGAAAAAACCGACCTTTCAGCCGATAACAGTGCCCAGGAGGGCCTCCAGGGAACGCCACTGGCAGGCCAGCACGCACTGGTCACCGGGGCCACCCGGGGAATCGGCGCCGCTATCGCGGATACGCTCGGCCGCCTTGGTGCCAATCTGACGCTTGTCGGTCGCGACCGAGCAATGCTGGATGAGCGCGCCGGACACTTCGCGGGTGCACATGGCGTCAGCGTGCATGTCGAGACCGCGGACGTTTCGGACACCGCATCCATCGAAAAGGCTTTTGAATCCTCCGTTGCAGCAAACGGCCCGATCACGATCCTTGTCAATAATGCCGGTTCCGGCAAAAGCGCGCCTTTCCACAAGATGGAGCGCGAACTCTGGGATTCCATGATCGCCGTAAACCTGACAGGCACCTTCATCTGCACCCAGGCCGCTCTGCCCGGCATGCTCGATGCCGGTTATGGTCGGATCATCAACGTCGCCTCGACCGCCGGTCTCATCGGCTATAGCTACGTTTCCGCTTATTGCGCCGCGAAACACGCTGTGATCGGGCTGACCCGGTCCCTGGCACTGGAAACAGCTAAAAAAGGCGTCACCGTCAACGCGGTTTGCCCCGGATACACCGAAACAGACCTGGTGCGCGACACCATCGACAACATCGTCGCCAAGACCGGCCGCACGGTCGAAGATGCAACGGCGGAACTGGCGGCATCCAACCCGCAAGGCCGCCTTGTGCAACCATGGGAAGTGGCTGAAACCGTCGGATGGCTGGCCCTGCCCGGCTCGGCATCCATCACCGGACAGGCCGTGCCGATTGCCGGCGGCGAAGTGATGTAATGCCAGACACCCCCGCATCAACACCATCCCAGGGTCGTTCAGACTATGAATCCGGCGTTCAGCTTGAAGACGGGATGGAATTACGGGTCTGGCTGCGGCTGCTGACCTGCACCAACCTGCTCGACAATGAAGTACGCACCCGGCTGAAACTTACGGCGGACACAACACTTCCCCGTTTCGATATCCTCGCCCAGCTTGAACGTCACGACGGCCCCATGTCGATGGGCGAACTGTCCAAGCGGCTGATGGTATCGAACGGCAACGTCACCGGCCTGGTCGACCGCCTGGCGGGCGAAGGCATGGTCATCCGGACACCGTCTCCCGACGACCGCCGAGTCCAGATGGTCAGCCTGACGCCGGAGGGCAGCAAGTCCTTTGTAAAAATCGCCGAAGACCATCGTCTGTGGGTCAGTGACATGATGGCCGGACTTAGCGCAGATGAAATGACAACACTTTATGGCCTGCTCGCGCGCCTGAAGGAATCCATTCATGACGCAGAGCGGAAGAACAGCCTGGAGGCAGCAGAATGACCTTAATCCCCGCCGCATCGATAGAACCGAAGCACTTTGCCTGGAACGTGGACGGCAAGGTCGCGACGATCACGATCAACCGGCCGGAACGCAAGAACCCGCTGACGTTCGATTCCTACGCAGAACTGCGCGATACGTTCCGCACGTTGCAGCATGTTGATGAGATAAAAACCGTCGTCATCACGGGCGCAGGCGGCAATTTCTGCTCCGGCGGCGATGTGCACGAAATCATCGGCCCGCTGCTTGATATGGATATGAAGGAATTGCTGCGCTTTACCGAAATGACCGGCGACGTGGTCAAGGCAATGCGCACCTGCCCGCAGCCGATCATTGCCGCAATCGACGGCATCTGCGCCGGTGCGGGCGCGATTCTCGCCATGGGCTCAGACCTCCGCTATGCCACAGCGGACACGAAGACCGCCTTCCTGTTTACGCGGGTCGGCCTCGCGGGATGCGATATGGGCGCCTGCTCGATCCTGCCGCGCATCATCGGCCAGGGACGCGCATCGGAACTGCTCTATACGGGCCGGTCCATGTCGGGTGAAGAAGGTTATAACTGGGGATTTTTCAATAGGTTATGCGATTCCGATAAGGTTTTACCAGAGGCGCAGGAGCAGGCAAGACGCCTCGCCGACGGTCCGACCTTTGCGCATGGCATCACCAAGCGTCAGCTCCACATGGAATGGAATATGAGTGTTGAGGATGCGATCACCGCCGAGGCCGAAGCGCAGGCTATCTGCATGCAGACACAGGACTTCCAGCGCGCATTCGATGCATTCGTTGCCAAGCAGAAACCCGTCTTCGAAGGAAACTGACCCGTGCCCGAACAGACTTACCTTAACTGGCCGTTCCTGGAAGATTCACATCGCACCCTGGCCGTTGATTTCCGCAAATGGGCGGACCGTGAAATCGCACCGCTTGCCGAAGAAGAACCCTCCGACGAAGCCGGGCTCGACGCCCTTGCCCGCGAACTGGTCCGTCGCCTCGCCGATGGTGGATGGCTCCGCTATTCGGTCCCGGCCCCCTGGGGCGGCATATATGAAACCCTTGATGTCCGCGCCCTATGCATCATGCGCGAAACACTGGCCCAGTATTCCGGCATGGCCGATTTTTCGTTCGTTATGCAGGGTCTGGGCACCGGCCCGATTTCCCTTTTCGGATCAGAAGAAATCCGCAGCAAGTACCTGCCCGATGTCGCCGCAGGCAAACGGATCGCCGCATTTGCCCTGTCGGAGCCTGAATCCGGTTCAGACGTTGCCGCGATGACGACCAATGCGCGACTAGACGGCGACGCCTACGTGCTGAATGGCGAAAAAACGCTGATTTCCAATGGGGGTCTCGCCCACCAATACGTCGTATTCTGCCGTACTGAAGATGCCCCCGGCGCCAAGGGCCTGTCTGCGCTGGTTGTCGATGCCGACACCCCCGGCCTCGCCTGTACCGAACGGTTCGACGTTATCGCCCCCCACCCGCTGGGCAGGATCAAATTCGAGGATTGCCGGGTGCCCGCCTCTCATCTGCTTGGCAATCCTGGGGACGGTTTCAAGATCGCCATGTCATCACTGGATGTTTTCCGCTCCACTGTCGGTGCGGCGGCCCTCGGTTTCGCGCGGCGTGCCCATGACGAAGCCATCGCACAGGCCCGCAGCCGCCTGTCATTCGGCAAACCGCTCGCGGATTATCAGCTTATCCAGGAAAAAATCGCCGATATGGCGCTCAAGATCGACGCGGCAGCGCTGCTGGTTTACCGCTCTGCCTGGACCAAAGACACGCAAGGCGCGCGGGTTACCCGTGAAGCAGCCATGGCAAAGCTATATGCCACTGAAAGCGCACAGGAAGTCATCGACCAGGCCGTCCAGATATGGGGCGGTATGGGCGTTGTTGTCGGATCGACCGTTGAGCGGCTCTACCGTGAAATTCGGGCGTTGCGCATCTATGAAGGCACCAGTGAAATCCAGAAACTGATCATCGCCGGGCAGGCAATCGCCGCCGTCGAGGCGGAAGAAGCCGCAAAAGCGGCGGAGTAAAACGCATGAGCAAGCACCTGCCGGGCGGCCCGACCGCCCATATCGATACCTTTGCGGCGGATAACCTGCCGCCCAGGGACCAGTGGCCGGAGTTCGATTTCGACTCTCTTCCGATCCTCCAGACCTACCCCGACCGTATGAATGCCGGCGTCGAACTGCTGGATCACATGTGTGAAACCGGCCATGGCGACAGCCCTGTGTTGCATTACGAAGAAACGACCTGGACCTATTCGGACCTTCGCGACATCGCCGACCGCATCGCCAAGGTGCTGGTAGAGGATCATGGACTGGTGCCGGGCAACCGCGTGCTGCTGCGCGCTGCAAACAACCCCATGCTGGTCGCCTGCTGGTGCGCCGTTCTCAAAGCCGGCGGCATCTGCGTCACCACAATGCAGCTGCTACGCGCCCGTGAACTGGTCTATATCGTCGAGAAGGCCGAGATTCGTCACGCGCTCTGCGATATATCGCTGGCCGAAGCGATGGAAGAGACCTGCAGCCGTAAACCGGAACTCACCGAAACGCTCTATTTCACCGCAACGGGCGACGGTGATGCATCGCTCGACAAAGCCATTACCGACAAGTCCGGCGGATTCGAGAACTGCGATACCGCGGCGGACGACACCGCGCTGATCGCCTTCACCTCGGGTACGACCGGCACGCCGAAGGCCACAATGCATTTTCACCGGGACATCATCGCAATGTGCGATTGCTTCCCGCGGTCGTTCGGCATGGCGGAACCGCACGACATTTTTACCGGTACACCGCCGCTTGCCTTCACGTTCGGCCTTGGCGGGCTGACCTGCTTTCCCATGAGATTTGGTGCATCTACACGCTTCTTCCCTGCCCCTCTCGGTCCGGAAGACATGATGGCGGCAATCGAAAAGTACAAAATCACGAGCCTTTATACCGCACCGACCCTGTACCGCCTGCTGGCAGACCTTGTCGACAAGTACGACATTTCCAGTCTTGAGAAATGCGTGTCCGCCGGCGAAACCCTGCCCAAGGCGACCTGGGAAGCCTTTCACAACGCGACCGGGATACGGATTGTCGATGGCCTCGGCTCAACCGAGATGATCCATATCTTCGTTGCCGCCAGCCGCGAGGACATGCGTCCCGGCTTCACCGGCAAGGCGATTCCCGGCTATCGCGCGAAAATCGTCGATGAAGACGGCAACGATCTCGGACCGAACCAGCCCGGTCTGCTGGCCGTCAAGGGCCCGACAGGCTGTCGTTACCTCTCCGACGAACGCCAGAAAGTCTACGTAAAGGACGGATGGAATTATCCCGGCGATATGTACGAGATGAACGAGGAAGGCTATTTCCGTTATGTCGCACGGGCCGACGATATGATTATTTCAGCCGGCTACAACATCTCCGGCCCCGAGGTCGAAGCCGCCCTTCTCGACCACGAGGCGGTTATAGAATGTGCCGTTATCGGTAAACCGGACGAAAAACGCACTAGTATCGTCAAAGCCTTCATTGTTCTCCGCGACGGGTTCGACGCGAATGAGACAATGACCAAAACCCTGCAGGATTTCGTCAAAAACGAAATCGCGCCATACAAATACCCGCGCGAGATAGAATTCGTGGCCGATTTGCCCAAGACCGAGACCGGCAAGTTGCAGCGTTTCCGCCTTCGGGATCAGGAAAAAAGTCACCCACCCCCCTGACACACGCATTAAGGGCATCTCCCCCCAACGCCCTGAACCGCGATATTCAGGCCCTGACCGGTTCCGTCAGGCCAGCATTCGCTTATGATGACATCTAAAAGACAGCCCGACCTGCCCTCATCACGGTCGGACAATCTGCACCTATGCCACGTGTTGTCGCTGAGGTTTTGAGTTCGCCCGCAGAAATATCGCAAGGTCAAGCGATGGCCGGGACCTCTGCGTGCATAAAAACATCTTCCCGGAACGAATAATCTGGCATCATTAATCAAACAGTCCGGAATACATACGTATTATCAACACGCTCCTCGTTTTACCGCACTCAGCGATTAACCAGTAATTCTAAAACGTTTTTAAAACATTGCGCCTATCTTCTGCTCATCGGTCGGTTGGAAACAGCCGGTCGAAATACCTAGAGCGGCGACCGTGACGATTCCCCCAATCATATGTCCGGTCGTTTGCAATCAGCCCTCTCCCGTCCCCCCACGGGAGAGGGCTTTTTCGACTCCATGTCTTAAGAGTCTTTCAACTTTAGCGGGTTAGTTGTATCGGCAATTCGAAACCTATGGGGGATCAGAGGTTGTATCGCGCCTCGTCGCCCCGCCTGAGCCGAGAGCACTGATATGACCTCATCCGATGACTTCGCGAAAGACGCACCCAAGACCGAAATCTCCGAGACCGACAACACGCTGACTTCCAAACCGAAAAACCGGCGGACAGGCAAATCCGGGTTTATGAGCAACACGCGAATTGGTGTGCGTATCGCAATGATCGTCGCGCTGCCGCTTGCTGTTGCAGCGGCACTTGGCAGTCAGATCATCGTCCAGGAAATCGCGTCGATGAAAGCCGATGAAAAGGTTGTGCATCTCACCGAAGTCTCGACATTTGTCGGCAACGCCATCAACAATCTGCAGAACGAGCGCGACCTCACCACGATGTTTGTCGCGACAAAAGGCAAGAAATACGCTGGCAGGCTCATGGCTCAGCGCGCGAGTACAGACAAGTCGCTGACCCTGCTTAACAATAAAATCAAAACAACAGATCAAACGAAAATTACGGAAAAATTTGCCAAACTGCTGAATGCCTTGCCCAAGAGCCAAACGGCCCTGGCAACGCATAGACAGGCCGTAGACGCAAAGGGGCTTAACCTGGAAAAAGCGGCAGGCGCTTATACCGCCATGATAAAAAGCGACCTCGCGGTCGTCTCTGCGATGATGGCAGGCATGACCGACGGTGAGGCCGTCCGCCGAATTATTCCCTATATCGCGGCGATCCAGGCCAAGGAATATGCAAGTCAGGAACGCGCCGTCGTCACGGCCGTCGTTCTCGATATGAATTTCGAGCCTAAATCAATCGAACAGTTCATTGCGCTCACCGCGAAACAGTCGACTGAGCTCGACGTCTTCAACGAAGCCGCGACACCCGACATCGTCGCGCTCGCATCCACGCTTTTAGGCACACCTGAAGTCAAGAAATTTTACGACCTCCGGCAAAAATTGATCGAGGCGTCAGAGAGCGGACTTTTTGACGGTCTGGAAGCTGACGCATGGTTCGGCGCCAGCACTGCACGCATCGGCCAGCTAGACAAGCTGGAAGATCAGGTATTGCAGAATGTCGCGCAGCTCGCAGAAAAGGCATACGCAGACTCTATATTTGCGCTGACGATGATCGTCAGCATCGTGCTGACGACCATTGGCGGTGTCACCGTCCTTTCATTCTTCGTTGTTCGCGGCATCGCCAGGCCGGTAACCCGGCTGACCGAAATCACGGAACGACTGGCCGACGGGGCGCTGGATACAGAAATCGACATAGCGGAGAGCCGCGACGAAGTCGGACGCCTGGTAAAACAGGTCAAGGTATTCAAGGAGAACCTGCATGCCGTCAGCAAGATGCAGGCGGAACAGGCCGAACCGGCGAAAGTGAACTTCGAACTGGAGCGCAAGGCCGAACAGGAGAAACGCGCTGCTGATGAGCAGGCGACGGAAGAACGTCGAAAGCTGGAAGAAGACGCAGCCGCAAAAAGGCGCCAGGAAATGCTGGACCTCGCGGAATCTTTCGAAACCAGCGTTGGCGGCGTAATCGAAGCGGTGGCGTCCGCGGCATCGGAGATGCAATCGTCATCCGAAGCCATGTCGACTACCGCCGGAGAAACCAGCGCTCAATCGAGTTCCGCGGCGGCCGCGACCCAGGAAGCTTCAGCCAACGTTCAGACCGTTGCTGCTGCGGCTGAAGAGTTATCATCGTCTATCGATGAGATCAGCCGCCAGGTTTCCAAAAGCTCCAGCGTGGCCCAATCGGCCGTCGAACGCGCCCGAACAACCAATGACAAGGTACAAGGCCTGTCCGTCGCCGCACAGAAAATCGGCGAGGTCGTTGACCTGATCAATGATATCGCAAGCCAGACAAACCTTCTGGCTCTCAACGCAACGATCGAAGCTGCCCGCGCAGGCGAAGCAGGCAAAGGTTTTGCCGTCGTTGCGACCGAGGTCAAATCGCTGGCCGATCAGACTGCCAAAGCGACCGATGAAATTGGCGGTCAGATCAACGAGATCCAGTCCGCTACCAACGAGGCCGTAGAAGCAATCGGCGGTATCACCGAGGTAATTGCGGAAATCAGCGAGATTTCATCCTCCATCGCAAGCGCCGTAGAGGAACAGGGTGCATCAACCCGCGAAATTTCCAGTAACGTCCAGCAGGCTGCGCAAGGCACGCAGGCGGTTTCGTCAAGCATGGCGGAAGTCACCCAGGCCGCCAACCAGACAGGGTCTGCGGCAACTCAGGTTAATTCCGCGGCCGACGAACTATCTGTGCAGGCGACCAAGCTACGGTCATCGGTCGACGATTTCCTGAACTCGGTCCGGGCAGCATAATCTCTACTCAGCCACGCGCTCCCTAACTGGCAGGCCCTGGTCCAAGGTTAATTCCGGGTAACCATATCCGCCAATAAAACATTCACCATTTATGCGGTATTTTAGACAATCACCGTCAATTTCGGTCAAAGGCGTCGGACGACGCTCCCACGACACCACGACAGGAAGTCACTATGTCGATGATAGACACACTGGCCAACCTGGGACCTCAAATCCCCGAACAGCGCTCTGTTCGCGGCTACCAGTCGCTCAACGAGATGTCCGAGCAGCGCAACGTCACACACAACGCCGAGACGGCGGGCGAAATGCGCCAGCGCATGGGCTCTACTCTTAGTCCAGGTGAAGAACGGAGCCTGATCGACGCGACCAAAGACATCGCGGCAAACCTGTTTAATGCCTTTCGCACCGAGATGCGGGAAACACTTAATCATGTCGGCATTCGGGGCGAGGCAGCCGCCGACCTGATCCGCGACGTCAGCAAGGGATTTGTCGACGCCGTTCGCAGCGGCACCAGTTTTTCGTTCGGCATGATCGCGGTGGCCTATCAGGAAACAATTGTTCAGACGGCAACGTCGGTCTCGCATGCGCTGGAATTCAGCGCCAATGCGCTCAGCCTGGAATACAACCACGTAACGGGCGAAATATCGGCGGATACTTCCAAGCTGGAAATTGATGCTGTCAAAGTCGTCCAGAGCGATAACCTACCCGCCAATGCAGCCGCGTCGCTTTTCGACTTTACCGATAGCGACGGCCCGCCATCAATAGCGTCGATCTTCGACCGGGTGCAGCAATACCTGGTCAATAACGGGTTCATCGAGGAGGAAGGCGAGGATGCAACATTGCCGCCGCCGCTGCCCTCTGCGAATGAAGCACTTTACGACGCAATTGTTGTGAACGACAAAAAAGCCAACGATCCGGAAGTTGACGACGTTGTCGCCAAGCCCTTCGAAACGCCGCCGGAGGACGCGACATCGCCGAACTCGCTGCGAATTCAGGCGGTTGAGGAATATACCAACGGACGCCAGGAAACGATCACGCGGATGACCTTTGATCTCGTTGTCCGGGTCTATCTCGGCAAGGACGACAAAGATCCAGAGATCAGCAAAGCCCAAAACAGAGAAAACGAAACGGTAGAAATTTACGCCTGAACGACCTGAACGACCTGAACGACCCAGACGACGTGCAGCCAGGAGGTTGCATCTAAACGAGACGAATTCAGTCGGCACGTAGCCGGCATTTGAGAGGCAGAGGACAGGAGGTCCGAAATGTTGCCCTCGGTCAGCGCAGGTAGCGCGGCCCTGACGAAATATGCGCAGGCATTAGCCACCACCGCGCCGGAAATCTCTTCCGGCAACGACGACGGCGCAGCCCGCACAGATCAGGAAACCGCCCGGCATAAAGCCGATAACACGACCGTCATTAACCCGGCGCATGAAAAGCTTGCCCAATCGGCACGCGAAACCGTGACAGCCTTGCTCGACCTGCTGCGCGCCCGGGTTGCGACCGCCCTGATCGAGCTGGGTGTTCCGGAACCGCTTGCCCTGAAAGCGGCTGATAGCGCAGCCGCACAACTTGCGACGACGATCGCGGGTGATAGCCGCAATGCCGCGGAAATTGTCCATGCATTGCTGGAGCGGCTTCAGGATACCACACGCGCCCTGCTCAACATGGTCGCCAACGGCATTACAGTGATCATCGATCATGAAACCGGCGATATCCGCGTCACCTCACCACAGGTCAATGTCACACCTTCGGCACCGACCTCACACGGAACCGCACCCGCGCATCACCTGCTCGACGTGACAGATTACAGTGCTGAAAAAGCAACCCCGGTGCTGCAAGCACTGAACACGGTGCAATCCACCGCCAGCGCATATGCAAGAAATATCGGCGCAATGCCGGCAACGGGAGCCACAGTCAGCGCTACTCAGGGGGCAACTTTTATTGCACCGACGGCTTTCATTGACGCACTCACCCCGCCCCTTACCGCAGCCCTGCAGAACACCGGCGCACCGCAAGCCCTGGTGGAAGACAGCGCCAGAAGCATCTCCGCCATCCTCTCCCGCGCCGTCGCGGCAACGATCAACACAACGTCTGCAAATGCATCACCGGCTGCCGGGGCCGCCATCCCGGCGACAGAAATCATCACTTCGGTCGCCCAACTGAAACCCGTGACGGATCCTGGAAGCCCGGAAAACGGCGCTGCCGATAATCGTATCATCCTGTCGGCAGGTCGGGTCGCTGTAGCAATCGATACCACGAACGGCGCCGTCACCGTTCAAGTCGGCAATCGAATTACGACCTATGCCGTGGCGTCAGCCACGACCCCCATTGCCGCCATCGCACCTTTGCCGGAAATCGAAGCGGCTTCGCTCCCCGTTCTCGACATACCATCGGGATTACACCCCGGAAAGATTCTCGATCTGCCGGCCGGCACCCCTTTCGTGCCGCCTGAAATCAACGATATGCCGCCGGTCGGTACGCCAATCATTCCCGCCCCTGTAAAACCCCGCCCCGAACCGGCACAAACCGCCGGCGTACTCGCCATTACGCTGGAGGACGGTCTCCAGCACCTGGATCCACAGATTATCCGCAATGCGGCGATTATCCATGGCATGGAAGCGTCGTCGGGTCCGGACATGCCGGCGCTGACGCGGATCGCGCTGGACCTGACAGCCGAGATCGGGCCAGGCTTGCAGGGGGCAGCAATACCGGCCCCGGTCGGTAAACTCGGCCTGCCGCAGGCTGCGCCCCAGCAAAGCGCCGCCGGTCCCGTTAGAAAGAACGGATACATGGATGCTGCATCAAACCTGGTTCCCGTCCTTCCGCCGACCTACAGGCGCGGCGATCTGATCACCAGACAGAAGAAAAAGGACGACAAAAAGAAGCAGCAGCTTCCGTCAGGCCAGTATCAGAATATTCTGGTCGATGACACCATGACCCGGGAGATGCCTGCAGGACATCGCGGCCTTGTTTTCTCGTCGGTGGTGTTTTCGGTCTGACGCTGTCCTAGGTCGCGACCTCATAAGCCGTCGTATTCCGGGCGAACCCGTCATAGAGATCAAGCATCCGCTCGCGCCACGCATAGACCGGGTCGTCGGCATCAAGCAGCTTGAAGGGACTTGTCACCCTCGCCCACTGAAACTGGGAAAACACAACGTAGTCGGCATAGCCAGGCGCATCACCGCCAATAAAATTCTGGCCCTTTCGAAAAGTCGTGCGGATCGGATCGAGCGTCCGGTACAGAATTTTCACCCGATCTTCCCGGCCCTCCTGCACTTCTTCAAGGGTCCGCTTGTAGAGCTTCTCCATTGATTCCCTGAAGTATTCCCGGTCATCCGGGTGTGCGGCGTCCAGAACATCCCGCGCAATCAGCGGACCAAGAGCGACATTCACGGCCCGGTCGCACCACGAATTGATCACCCGCGTGACGCCCGCACCGATCGGCCCGCCGAACAGCGTCGGCGCATCCGCATAGGCCTCTTCGAGGTAGGCTGCTATATCCCAGGAATCCGTCTTGATGACGTCACCGTCCACCATCACGGGGACACTGTTCGACTTCGCAAACGCAATCGAATCCTTGTCCGTCAGCAATAGCGGGATCTCTTCGAATTCGAGTCCTTTGTGCTTCAATGCCATCTTTGCGCGCCACGAAAACTGGCTGTAGCGGCGACCTTCGTGGCCTAGAAGTTCATAGAGTTTGATAGTCATGGCGATCCCCCTTGTGACAGTGCTTCGCTAAACCGGCGCCATATTCAGGTCAAGGGCAAGCGGATCGCTACTTGCCGAGACGACTGAAAATATTTTTAAGATAACCGGCGATCTGTTCCGGCGGAGCCTCATGGGAAAAGCTCTGGACATGGGTGCCGTCGGGGCCGATCAGGTATTTCGCCGCCGTATGGGAAATGAAATACGAGCCGTCCTCGCTTTTCGGTCCGGGAATACTGAGCACACCATACCTTTGCTGGACAGCCTTGATAGCCGACCGGGTCCCGGTCAGCGCCAATATACGCTCGTCAAAATGTGAAACATATTCAGCCAGGACTTCCGCTGTGTCGCGCATGGGATCGAATGTCACGAAGACGGGCAATACATAACGCGCGAGAGGACCCAGCTTTTCCATCACGCTGGTGATATGGGTCATCGCCGTGGGACACACATCAGGACAGGCCGTATAGCCGAAAAAAATAAGGTTGAAGCGGCCAATGAAGCGCTCGGGACCGACGGGAACACTATGCTGATCGGTAAGACTATAAATTGTTTCGATGTCAGATTTGCTCAGCGCGGGGTGTTTTGAAGCCTCTCGCACCATAGCAACGCTGTTGTTGTGTCCATCCTGGGCACGCACCGTACCCGCAGATAACACGGCCACTGCGAGCGCCAAGACCAAGCAGATCCGAAACATTCTCCGTCTTCTCCGAATTGAATGGGACGATGCTATGACCGTCTTCCCGGAGATATTTGCCGGTCTGCGTTAACGAAACGTAAACCACGATATCAGGCGATCGTGAAAGACCTTTTCGCTATTGCGACCCCGCTGCGGCACCGACCGCAGCACCCTTGCTTTCCCAGTCCGAAGATTTGTTCAACAACGACGCGCCGCCACGTTCTTCCCCCGAGTTCGGCTTGACCTGTTCGCGCAGATCCTCGATCTGGGCACGGTCCTTCTCATACTGACGGAACGCTGCAAACTTCGCGGACATGTACTGGTCCGGCCACACGACATCCTCCACCCCGTAATAGGCTGCAGCCTGCTGCGTGAAGTAAGGATTATAGAGATGCGTCCGCGCCAGTGCGACAAGATCGGACCGGCCGGCGCCGACAATCGTGTTCACCTGATCCCAGTCGAAGATATTGCCGGCCACGATGGTCGGGATATCGGCTTCAAGACGAATCTGCTCGGAGAATGGCGTCTGGAACATGCGACCATAAACCGGCTTTTCGGCCGGATCTGTCTGTCCGGTCGAGACGTTGATCAGATCGCACCCATGGGCCTTGAATGCACGGGCGTAAGCGACAGCGTCTTCGGGGCTTGTGCCGCCTTCGATCCAGTCGCTGGCGGATATACGTACCGACATCGGACGACTCTCCGGCCAGACGGCTCGACAGGCGTCGAACACTTCCAACGGGAAACGCAGCCGGTTTTCGACCGACCCACCGTATTCGTCGGTACGCTTGTTCGTTACCGGCGACAGGAAAGTCGCGAGTATATAGCCATGTGCGCAATGCAGTTCTGCGAGATCAAACCCGGCCCGCGCCGCACGTTCGAACGCGGCAACGAAATCAGCTTTCACCCGGTCCATATCATCGCGCGTCATTTCGCGCGGGACCTGTGAATTCTTCAGGTATGGCAGGGCCGATGCGGCGATGATCTCCCAAGCGCCCTCGTCGAGCGGCTGATCGATACCGTCCCAGGCCAGTTTCGTCGCCCCCTTACGCCCGGCATGACCGATCTGGATTGCCATCTTGGCAACCGTCCGGTCATGGGCGAAATCAACGATCCGTTTCCATTGCGCTTCCTGTTCATCGGTCCAGATTCCGGTGCAACCGGGCGTGATACGCGCGTCAGGTGAAATGCAGGTCATCTCGGTAAAGACGAGCCCCGCCCCGCCCATCGCCCGGCTGGTATAATGACTGAAATGCCAGTCATCCGGATTGCCGTCTGTCGCGCAGTACTGACACATCGGCGACACGACAACCCGGTTCGCCAGGCGCATGTCGCGCAACTGCATCGGCGCGAACATCGGCGGTACCGGTGTTTCCTTCAATTGCGGTGCGTTGTAACGCTCGGCTGCATCCGCCGAGAACGTCCGATCCACTGCCTTGACGAATTCCTTGTCGCGCAAGCGCAGATTGTCATAGGTGATCGCTTTGGACCGGGACATCAGGCTGAACGTGAACTGCGTCGCATCCATATTCCAGTAACGGTCGACATGTTCGAACCATGACAGCGAGACATCGGCCGCGTGCTGGATGCGTTCAACATCATCCCGGCGGTTTTTGTCGTAGAGCTGCAGCGCTACCCGCGGGTCTGCTTCGATCTGGCAGCTTTCGAACAACGCTATCGCATCTTCCATCGCAAGCTTGGTGCCGGACCCGATAGAGAAATGCGCGGTGTGTGCGCAATCACCCAGAATGACGACGTTGTCCTTCACCCAGGTCTCGCAGCGTATCATCGGAAAATTCCGCCAGATCGAGCGGTTCGTGATCACCGGGTAATCCCCGAGCAGATCTTTATAGAGATCCTTGATATAGGCGACGGTTTCTTCCTCCGTCGCGTTTTCCATGCCCGCCTTGTGCCAGGCTTCATCCGTGGTCTCGACGATCCACGTGCTCATCTCGCTGTTATACTGATAGGCATGCAGGTTCCAGATACCGGCATCGTTTTCGCGGAAATCAAAGGTAAATGCCGGTAGCGGCATCGTTGATCCAAGCCAGACGAATTTGTTGGGACGCCAGTCGAATGTCGGCTTGAAGTGATCCGCATTCTGGTCGCGTATCCAGGAATTGATGCCGTTCGCGCCGATGATCAGGTCCGCTTCCGGGTCCAGCTGATCAAGCGCCGTGATTTCGCGCTCGAACTCCATCTCGACACCGACTTCGATACAGCATTTTTGCAGCAGCAACAGCAGGTCTTTCCGGGACATGCCGCAAAACCCGTTACCGCCGGTGACAACCTTTTCCCCTTTGTAATAGGTGACGATATCGTCCCAATAGGCAAAGGTCTCGCGGATACGGTCATATGAAACGGCGTCGTAATCTCGAAAATGGCCCAGCGTTTCTGCGGAAAACACGACGCCGAACCCGAAAGTGTCATCGGGCTTGTTCTGCTCGTAAATTTTGATCTGATGAGAAGGGTCGGCTTTTTTCATCAACAGCGCGTAATAGAGCCCCGCCGGTCCGCCGCCTACTATTTCAATCTTCATCTCATCCTCCGAGCGCGTGAATTCGTCGCCTCAAATTAGTTTAAGCTTAAAATAATTTTCTTCAAGCAGTTTATCGACCCCCAAAAGTTATCCACACCTGCGTTAATCCAATGCATCCAAATCATCGACGGATTCGCGTAAACTCTGCGCATGAGCCAACCAGCCACCATTGTTTCCCCCGATACCGCTGCCACCGGCATCTTTCCGTCCCAGACCCTTCGCGGTCTCGTCGCGGATGGCGCCGTCACCGCAACCTCACCGATTACGGATGACCTTATCCAGCCTGCAAGTATCGATTTGCGGCTCGGCGATTTCGCATGGCGCGTGCAGGCCAGCTTCCTGCCAGGGCCGGATGCAACGGTGGAAGACAAGGTGCGCGCGTTCGAGATGCACAAGATCGACCTGACGCACGGCGCGGTGCTCGAAAAAGGTTGCGTCTACATCGTGCCTCTTCAGGAATCGCTCGACCTCCCCGACGATATATCCGCCTTCGCCAATCCCAAAAGCTCAACCGGCCGGCTCGATATATTCACCCGCGTCATTTCCGACCGCGGCACCCGGTTCGACCTGATCCGCGCGGGCTATACCGGCCCTATTTATGCAGAAGTATCTCCCAAGACATTTTCTATCGCGGTCCGCACCGGTTCACGGCTGACACAGCTTCGACTTCGCCGGGGCCGGGCCGAAGTTGCGCCGGAAGACCTGTTACAGCTTCACGACGACGTCGGCCTGATCGATACATCTTTTGACCGTGCTGAAGTCCTCGAACATAAAAGCCTCAGCCTGCGTCTGGACCTCGGCCCTGATGCGCCGGGCGGTATCGTCGGCTGGCGCGCCCGCCATCACACGGGCATCGTCGATGTCGACCGGCCGGACAATTACGATCCGGCTGATTTCTGGGAGCCTGTTTCCGCCCGTCACGGCGGCATAATCCTGAACCCCGATGATTTCTATATTCTCGCGACCCGGGAAGCAGTCACCGTGCCGCCGGATTACGCGGCGGAGATGGTCGCCTACGACACCCTGGTGGGTGAGTTCCGTGTCCACTATGCAGGCTTCTTCGACCCCGGTTTCGGCTGGCATCCCGACGACCGCTCGATCGGATCCCGGGGCGTGCTCGAAGTCCGTTCGCACGATGTCCCCTTCCTGCTCGAACATGAACAGGTGATCGGCCGACTGCGTTATGAACGGCTGATCGCGCGGCCCGAGAAAATATACGGAACAGGTATCGGTTCACACTACCAGGGACAGGGCCTGAAACTTGCGAAACAGTTCAAAACGCCCGAGTAGGAATCCCGTCCTGACCCAGAATTTTGGAACTACGCGCCGGTTTCTTTTACTTGCCGTAATACTGACATTTGTCGCACCGGCTCACGCGGCCGCCCCACTGCCCGCACAGTCCGGCAAAACGGAATACGTCATCAAACGGAACGGCGATCCGATCGGCACACTCAAGATTGACTTCCAGCGTGACGGCAATCGCCTCGTGGCGACCTCCGACTACAGCCTCAAGATAAAATTGATGGCGATTGTGCTGTACCGCTACGACAAGCGCATGGTCGAAACATACGAAAATGGTCATCTCGTCGCCTATGAAACCGATATCGACGATAACGGGACAAAATCTGAAATTCGCGTCACCCGCAAAGACGACACCCTGTCGATTGTGCACCCCAAGGGAACGCTGACAGCCCCCATCGGCCTGTATCCATCAACCTACTGGCCACCGGCCACGGTCGAACAGACACAGCTAATAGATTCCTCGGACGGCGTTCTGATGAACGTCACAACCGTCGAGTCCGCCACCAGGGACCTTTCAATCGACGGCCGGACGGTTAACGCAAAGCATTACAAAATGTCGGGCGATGTCGAGCGTGACCTCTGGTACGATTCGAAGACCGGCGTATGGCTGAAGATGAAGCTCGAAGGCAGCGACGGTTCCATCATCGAAATCGAGCGCGACTGGGCCCCTGTCTGGAAACGCGGGCTGCTCTGATCGTTCCGCCTATTCAGGTTGTGTGGCTGGCGTCCTCCGCCATGTCATCGGCGCATAAATCCAGACGAACAGCGCAAACGCCGCTGTCCAGAAACCGGCAGATGCCCATATCAGTCCGATGTCGGGCGCAAACCCGAAGGCGACCCGCAGGATCATCGCGACGGTCACGAAAATGTAAATTGCCATCGTGGCCGGCCCTGCATGCAGTTCACGCCCCGTGTGCCCCAGGATCGCCCTTGTCATCACCGCAAGGGTCATCGTCCCCATCGCACCAAGCGTCATCATGTGCAGCGCGGCCGCGGTCGTCATCGCATCGTGAACCATTGACACACCAAGGAGCGTCAACCCGACCGACAGCCACAGATAGCCGACATGAAGAATGATCACGAGCCCCTCACCCGTCGTCTTCCAGCCGCGCCAACGCGCCAGGCGCGCCAGGTTGAGCAATCCGGCGACCGCAAGCGCGGCACCGACCGCGGATTCTTCGCCCCGTGCGATCCACGCGACAAGTGCCAGGACAGAAACGACAAGCACGATACGATCGAAACCTGCCATCGGAGATGCGATCTCCGGGCCGTCATTCTTCGCAAACCAGTTCCGTGTAAAACTCGGTACAACCCGCCCGCCGATGAGCGCCACCAGCAGCGCCATCACGCCGATCGACAGCCGGATTGCAATCTCGCCGGTCTCCGCGATACCCGCCGCGTCGACGTGGAACAAACCGTTCGCAGCGGCAAGCAGGGCAAGCGCCACCAATACCGGCGCATTCTTCCAGTTCCGCCCGGCAATAATCTCTCTTGCGATACAGAGCACCAGCGCCGTGAGATAAAGCAGATCAATCACACCCGCGGTAATCGGTCCGATCGATGCCGAAAACCAGACCGCAAGGCGTCCGGCAAGCCATAGCAGGGCAAGACCGGCGAGCGGCGTACCCCGCACAGGCAGGCGGCCTGTCCAGTTCGGCACCGCCGTCAGGATAAAACCGCCGACGGCAGCCGCGACAAACCCGAACATCATTTCATGAATATGCCAAACCTGCGGCGCGAATATCCCTTTATAGGAGATCGTGCCCGTCCACACCGCGACCCAGACCGGGACAGCGAGGGCTGCCCAGGTCCCGGCGGCCATAAAGAGCGGACGAAAGCCTTCTTTCAGGAACACAGGCCCGGTGTACCGGCGTCGCTGGTCGAGCCGTTCCTGATTGGTCGTCATCCCGCGCACCCGTATATTATATCATTTGATAACAGGCTAACTCATCAGGGATACGAAGCAAGCGACGATATTTTTCTCGGGGCTCAGTTCGGGTTCAGTTCGGGTTCAGTTCGGGCACGGGTAGAGATCAGTCGGCAAAGCGGGCCCGTATTTCATCCGGCGCCGGAATGGCGCGAATACCCCGCTCCAGTTCCGTGTCCTTGATCACGAATATCCGCCGCTCAAATCCTTCGAGGGCCTCGCGACCGTCGGCATGCATGACCCGGTGTTTGATGAGAAAGGTCTTGCCCTCCCACGCATCAATCCAGCTTGTGATCGTCAGGTCCGCACCCAGCTTGCTGGCGTTCTTGTATGTGGTACCGGTTTCCAGCAACGGCATACCGTCGATGCCGAATTCATCTGCAAGCTGTGCATAAGACAGGCCATTTGCCCGAAAGAGCCGCTCCGTCCCCTGATCGAACCATATATAAAAATTCGGATAAAAGACGATTCCCGCATAGTCGCAATGGGCCCACTCGACTTTGATCTCGCTGACAAATTCTTTCACGTCGCCCCCGTGGTTTTCTATTTCCTGCCGTACCATTTTAGCGCATTTTGAACCGGTCATGATCAGAATCGCTCCCTTCGGAAAGCTGAGCGGCGTCGATGCGCCCGGGCTTCGTATCCGCGACCACTTTCGAGGCTCGCCCGAGAACGCCGATACACCGGTCTTCGGCCTGGGACCAATGCGGGTGCTCGCCGACACCCAGATCGCGCCGCAAACAGGCTTTCCGATGCACGGTCACCGTGACTTCGAAATAGTCACCTATGTCTGTGAAGGTATGATCGCGCATGAAGATACCACCGGCGCCAAGGGTATCCTCCGTATGGGTGATGTTCAGGCGATGACAACCGGCAGCGGCGTGATGCACTCGGAATCCAATCCCGGCGACGACCCGACCCGGGTTTATCAGATGTGGTTTCATGCCGAAAAACCCGGGCTGACGCCTGACTATACCGACCTTATTGCGCCCCCGGCCGCGCCGCCCGGCAATTTCACGATCTATGCATCGGGTGCGGCCCATATCGACGGCCTGATAAAGATACGCCAGGACGCCGCGGTAATGGGTGCCAGCCTGCAACGCGGTGAGTCGATTCTGCGGGACCTGGCCCCGGGCCGGATGGCCTACGTTTTGGCCGTCGACGGTCCTCTGGCGGTAAACGACTTCGGTATACCGCAGCGCGGCGGGGCCGAAATCCGCGACGAAGGCTCTATTCGCATCGCCGCTTCCGAAACGCCGTCACGCGTCCTTCTCATCGACGTTGCGGAAGAATATACCGCGCCGGCAGCATGATACCCCTGCTGTCGCCGCGCCGTCTTAGCGCTTTGCTTTAACGAAAAACGACCTATATTAGCGACTCGCTACGAAACATCAGACCGGAAGCCAGACATGTTCATCCAGACCGAAGAAACAGCCAGCGCAGAAATCGTCCGCTTTATGCCGGGACGCGATGTGTATGCCGCAGGCGCAGACCTCACAGCCGCCGATGCAGCGCGCTCACCGCTGGCACAGCGTATTTTCGATCTCGGTTCCGTATCCCGCGTCACACTGGGCGCCGATGACATCAAGGTCACAAAAACCGCCGACGCCGAATGGCATGTCCTGCGCCCGCGGGTGCTGGCAGCCATCATGGACCATTTCATGTCCGGTGCTGACGTGATCGATGAAAACGCTGCGGCTTCAGCGGCACCTGCCGCCGAGGCGGCCGATGAGCCTGCCGAGGAACTCACCGGACCGGCAAAGGAAATCCAGGAAATCGTGGATACGCGTATCCGTCCCGCCGCGAAAGACGGCGGCGGCGATATAACGTTTAAAGCCTTCAAGGACGGCATCGCCTATCTGCGCTTCGAAGGCGCGGCCTATGGGCTGATGGGACCAATCCAGAACATGCTGAAACATTATGTTCCCGAGGTCGAAGACGTTCGTGACGCAATCGATCTCGAAGATCGCCCCGGTCTGGAAACCCCCGAAGGCAAAGCGATCCTTGATCTGCTGAATACGCAAATCAACCCTCAGGTCGCGGCCCATGGCGGGCATATCTCGCTGATCGATATCAAAAAAGACACGGCATTCGTGCGCCTCGAAGGCGGCTGCCAAGGCTGTTCGTCTTCGTCGGCCACCCTGCGACAGGGCGTCGAGGTCGAAATCAAGAAACTGGTTCCCTCGATCCTCGAGGTCGTCGACATCACCGATCATTCCGCCGGTGTGACGCCTTATTATTCCTGATTGGCGCAAGTCGTAGGGCTTAGGCCCCTGCCCGCACCTTTTCGACGATCATCGAGGGCGTAATCGGCGCGCCCGATATCTCTACGTTCCACGGCGACAGCGCATCCTCGATGGCGGCCATGATTGCCGCAGGTGCCGGAATCGTGCCGCCCTCGCCAGCGCCTTTGACGCCGAGCGGGTTGATCGGGCTTGGCGATTCAATATGGACGACACCGACATTGGGCGTTTCCGGTGCAGACGGTAGCAGGTACTCGGCGAAAGTCGCCGAGACCGGGTTCGCATTGTCGTCATAGATCATCCATTCGAGCAACGCATTGCCGACACCCTGGGCGACGGCACCCTGGACCTGGCCATCCACCACGAACGGATTGATCAGCGTGCCGGAATCGTGGGCCATCGAATATTTCAGGATATCGACCCAGCCGGTCGCCGGATCGACCTCAAGCTCGACCACCGCAGTGCCGTTGCAATAGCAGGACTGCGACGGCGAGAAGTAATGGGTGGCTTCCAGTCCCGGCTCAACGCCACCGGGCAATGAGAAGCCCGGCATGCCCTGAACGGCACGGGCAATTTCCGCCAGTCCAACGGACAGGTCAGAGCCTTTGACGACGACGCGGCCGTCTTCAATATCGAGATCTTCCTCGGCCGCTTCGAGCATGTGGGCGGCCACTTTAAGCGCCTTTTCCCGCACTTCCATCGACGCCAGGTGAACCGACGAGCCTGCGTTCACCGCAATCCGGCTGGCAAACGTGCCGACGCCTGACGCAATTTTACCGGTATCGCCCTTCTGGACGTCGATATCCGCAACACCGACACCGAACTTGTCCGCGCAGACCTGGGCCAGCGTGGTCCAGTGCCCCTGGCCTGAATCGCCGCCGCCGGTATAGATACAGATCCGCCCGGATGGCTGGATACGCACGGTGGCGCCCTCAAACGGTCCCAGCCCGGTACCCTCGACGTAATTGGCAATACCGAGACCGATATGGCGGCCCTCTGCACGCGCCGCTTCCTGACGCGCGCGAAACCCGTCGTAATCGGCAATGCGCAATGCTTCCGCCTGGCATTTCGGATAGTCGCCGGAATCGTAGGTCATCGGCTTGCCGTCACGGAAAATAAGCCCCAGCGCATAGGGCATCTGTTCGGTCGGGATCAGGTTGCGGCGGCGGATTTCGACCCGGTCGATGCCGAGCTTGTCGGCCGCCCGGTCCATCAGCCGTTCCATTGCGAACACGGCCTGCGGCCGCCCTGCCCCGCGCACCGGTGTCACCGCCACCTTGTTGGTCAGCGCAACACGCGTTTCCAGCTCGTAGGTCGGCAGAATGTACGGTCCCGGCAGCGTCGTTGCCGAGATATAGGGCGATATGATCCCCCAAGGCATGTAGGCGCCGCTATCGTGAATCATCTTGCCGCGCACGCCGAGCAGTTTGCCATCGGCATCGACGGCGATCTCCATATCCCAGTACTGATCGCGTTCCATGTTGGTCGCGAGGAAGTTTTCGCGCCGGTCCTCGACCCATTTAACGGGACGTCCCAGTTCTTTCGCGACCAGCGGAATCAGGGCTTCCTCGACATAGTAGATGGTCTTCGGGCCAAACCCGCCGCCGACATCGGGCGCAATCACGCGGACCTTGTCGGATTCCCATCCCAACATATCGACGACATTCTGCTTCACCAGGAACGGCGACTGTGTTGCCGACCAGATGGTGAGCATATCCTGCAATTCGTCATATTCGGCAACCACCGCGCGGTTCTCGATGGCGAACCCGCCGCCCCGGTGAATCCAGTATTCCTCGCGATGGGTTAAATGCGCATTGGCGAATGCGTCTGCGACATCGCCGTAGCCGACAGTGTATTTCGCCCCTTCGTTATTGGCCGAATCCGCGTGACACATCGGTGCGCTGTCTTCGAGCGCGGATTTGCAGTCAGACGCCCCCGGCAGAATCTCGAAATCGATCTCCACCAGCGTTGCGGCATCCTCTGCGTTGTAGCGTGAATCCGCCACAACAAGCGCGATCGGCTCACCCGCAAAACAGACTTCACGGTCTTCGAGCAATCTTTGCTGAAAGGGCTGCGAAATCGCCGGGTTCGGCACCTGGAACGGGACTGTCATGTCGCGCAGGTACTCCGGCAGGTCCGCCGCAGTATACACCGCGACAATACCCGGATGCGCCTTGGCCGCCGTCGTGTCGATGCTGTTGATCTTTGCGTGACTGTGCGGAGACCGCACGAACGCGGCCTCGAGCATGCCGGGCAAATGAAAATCGTCGGTATAGCTGCCGCGCCCGGTCAGCAGCCGGGGATCTTCCAGCCGCGCGACCCGTGCGCCAAACATTTTCGCGCCCATGAGGCTATGCTCCGGCTGTTTCCTGTCCCTGTAACCGCTTGGCAGCATCAAGCGCGGCGGCGACGATCCCCTGATAACCCGTGCATCTACACAGGTTTCCGCTTATGGCTTCGCGAACTTCCTGTTCCGTCGGATCGGGATTGTCGCCGAGGAATTCAATGAGTGTCGTCAGCATGCCGGGCGTGCAGAAACCGCATTGCAGCCCGTGATTATCCTGGAATGCCTGCTGCAGGGGGTGCAGTTCGGTATCGTTCGGCGCGATGCCCTCGACCGTCGTGATCTCATGGCCGTTCGCCTGCACCGCCAGCATCAGGCAGGAACGCGCCGTTCTGCCGTCGAGCAGGATCGTACAGGCCCCGCAAACGCCGTGTTCACACCCGACATGGGTGCCGGTCAACAACACTTCATGGCGGATGAAATCGGCAAGCGTCAGCCGCGTTTCGACTTCGCGCTCATAGGTTTCACCATTGATGGTGACGGATATCGTTCTGCGATCGCTCATCTGAGGGTCATCTCCGTGCCGTTGGCTGCGCGGGAAAAGGCCTTGCCCAGCGCACGCCGTGTAAGAACAGATGCAAGGTGCTGGCGGTACCAGGCCGGCGCATAGACATCTTCCATCGCGTCGATTTCGCGGCATTTTTCCGCAATCTCGGTAAACAGTTCGACCGACCCGGTTTCGCCGGTAAGGCCTTCTTCGACCGCGGTTACCCGCAGGGGCGCAGGCCCGACACCACCGACCGTTATGCTGGCACGCCTGATCCGCCCACCCGGTTCGAGATCAAGCAAAACCGCCGAAGACGTGATAGCGTAATCGCCGTGGCGCCTGGCGAATTCCTCAAACGCGTACCCATGCCCCTCAGGCCA
>ENA-UOXV01000898-UOXV01000898.1-marine-metagenome-genome-assembly--contig:-NODE-898-length-42921-cov-5.668968_pt1 | contig 42921 bp, 39 predicted proteins | sample MGYA00238165_ERZ766961 | MGnify/ENA primary metagenome ERZ766961 (study PRJEB28924, sample SAMN03173240) | marine metagenome | biome: Marine; feature: Water; material: Subsurface seawater | place: North... | reverse complement strand
CCATAAAGCGACGGTTGGTTGCAACGTTCTACCAATTTCTTCAGCAACAACTTCCAAATGAATTACGGGTACATTTTTAGGTGGTAGTGTAAATCGTTTTGTTGCAATCTCTCCCAATTTACAGCCGATAACAAGCAAACAGTCGCTAGTCTCAATGAATTGGTTTGCGATACGATCATATCGTCCAAATAAACCCGCACTTAATGTGTTAGAACACGATATAGAGCCCTTACCAGTCATTGTATGTGCTACAGGAATAGAGAATGTTTCGGCAAAAGTCTCAAGTGTTTGAGCCGCATCGCTTAGGTGGACACCGCCTCCCGCTAGGATTAGAGGGCGTTTGGAATATTTTAAGAGCTGGACTGCTTCATCTATGGATTGACGATCTGGTCTGGTTCTTAAATTTGGTATCCTCTGATACAACTGAGGCACGTCCAACTCTTCGGGATCAAAAGGATAGCTCGCATGGCAAATGTCTTCGGGGATATCCAATACTACTGGTCCAGGGCGGCCTGTTGTGGCGATTTGAAATGCACGTCTAACAAGTTCTGGTAACCGTTCAATCATCTCCACTTTGATTAACTCTTTTACAGCGGGTCTTAAAATTTCAACTTGTTTACTTTCCTGCGTCATATTTTTCCAGGAATGTAATCTATGACTATTACCAACTATAGCCACAATAGGAGTGCCAGCGTTTAATGCCTCTATCAGCCCCGTAACTAAGTTAGTTGCGCCAGGTCCAAGAGTAGCGTCAACCACACCTACTCTACCGGTAATTTTTGCATACGCATCAGCGGCAAATATACCACATCTTTCATCATTTATAAGCGAGTGTGTTAAACCCAGACGGCGAGCTGCGTCATAAAAGGGCAGTAATTGAAAACCACCCATTCCAAACATAGGCCCGATTCCTTGAGCGCGCAGTAACCGGGCTATAGCTTCGCCACCCGTCATTTCATTTATTGTTGACAAGACTGGATACTCCTCGCAGACATTAAAGTTAACTAAGCTAGCAAAATGATCAAGCTTACTGTAATTCCCAAGCAAAAACCGAAAAAACATGTAATTGTCTAGTAGGCTCTATGGATAATTTTGGCAATATAAAGTTATAGTGACACTAGCAGTGGTTAGACCTATTGCCGCATTACGATCATTTTTTTGATTTCTGCGATTGCTTTGGCGGGATTTAAACCTTTAGGACAAGTCTTTGTACAATTCATGATAGTATGACACCGGTATAGCCGAAATGGATCTTCTAAGTTATCTAAGCGCTCTCCTGTATACTCGTCTCTTGAATCGGCTATCCAACGATAAGCCTGCAGTAATACTGCTGGTCCCAAATAGCGCTCCTCATTCCACCAGTAACTTGGGCAAGATGTCGAACAACTAAAGCATAATACGCATTCCCACATACCATCTAACTTAGCTCGCTCGTCTATTGATTGTAGTCGCTCAGAGTCTGGTGGGGGCGGTGTTTTCGTTTTCAACCATGGCTCTACAGATTCTAATTGCGCGTATGCTGTTGATAAATCTGGGACTAGATCTTTTATAACTTCCATATGGGGAAGAGGGTATATCTTTACATCGCCCCTAACTTCGTCAATTGGTTTAAGGCATGCCAGGGTGTTTGTACCATCAATATTCATCGCGCAAGAACCACAAATACCTTCCCGACAAGAACGTCTAAATGTTAGTGATGTATCTACTTGATCTTTAATCTTTATTAGGGCATCGAGCACCATTGGGCCGCAATCATCAAGATCTATCTCAAAGGTATCTAACCGGGGGTTTTCGCCATTATCTGGATCGTATCGGTACACTTTAAAAGCTCGCATTTCTCCTGCGTCAGCAGGGCCTTTATAAGTATCACCGATTTTTACTTTCGAGTTAGCTGGTAACGTAAATTCAGCCATTTGTATTTCTCTCTCTATAGATTTTTGTGCACAATATTTTAGTAAACTCGCGCCGCTGGCGGTATTGGCTCAATTTCATTGGAAAGTGGGTTCTGATGAACGTCTCGATATATAACATCATAATTATTTTTCTCATCAAGCCACATACAAGTGTGTTTCATCCAATTTTCATCGTCACGGTCAGGATAATCCTCATGTGCGTGCGCCCCTCGACTTTCTTTTCTTAAGTTAGCTGATGTAAGAGTAACAATAGCCTGTCCCATTAAATTGTCTAACTCCAAAGCTTCGACTAGATCTGAATTCCAAATAAGAGAACGATCACTAACAGACATGTCCGGCATGGTTCCCGCAATTTGCAAAATATTCTTAACTCCTTCATCGAGAAGCTCGTTATCTCTAAAGACCGCGGCGTGTCGTTGCATGGATAATTGCATTTCATGTCGTATTTCAGAGGCTTTCTTTGAACCAGAAGCATTTCTAATACGCTCCAAACGTTCAATTGAGAAATCTCCCGCATCTGCCGACAGAGGCTTATGAGTTTCACCTGACGTAACTGTTTCTGCTGCTCGATATGCGGCAGCTCTTCCAAAAACGACAATGTCCAATAGGGAATTTGTCCCGAGCCGATTAGCTCCATGGACCGACACACAGGCAGCTTCTCCAATAGCCATTAGCCCTGGGCATATGCGATCTGGATCTTCGTGTGTTGGAGCTAATACTTCCCCGTGATAATTGGTGGGTATCCCACCCATATTATAGTGAACAGTTGGCATTATAGGGATAGGCTCTCTGGTAACATCAACGCCTGCAAAAATTTTTGCCGTTTCCGATATGCCTGGCAGTCTCAGTGCGAGGACCTCTGGATCAAGGTGTTCTAGATGCAGGTTGATATGATCTTTCTTTGGACCAACTCCTCTACCTTCGTTGATTTCAATAGTCATCGACCGGCTTACAACATCTCGTGAGGCAAGGTCCTTAGCGGTTGGGGCGTAACGTTCCATAAATCGTTCACCTTCAGAATTAGTGACATAGCCTCCTTCGCCTCTTGCCCCTTCGGTAATTAGACAACCCGCACCATAAACGCCAGTCGGGTGAAATTGAACAAACTCCATATCTTGAAGTGGTAAACCAGCTCGCAAGACCATTCCGTTTCCGTCACCCGTACAAGTGTGGGCTGAGGTACATGAAAAGTAGGCTCGACCATAACCACCAGTTGCTAGCACAGTTTTGTGTGCCCTAAATCGATGTAATGTGCCTGTTGCAAGGTCCAGCGCCATTACTCCTCTACAAGCACCAGTGTCATCCATGATCAAATCCAAGGCAAAATACTCAATGTAAAATTCAGCATTGTTACTTAGGCATTGTTGATAAAGAGTGTGGAGAATTGCATGCCCTGTCCTGTCGGCAGCTGCACAGGCGCGTTTTGCCATTCTTTGACCATTATCCAGCGTATGGCCGCCAAATGGCCGTTGATATATTTTTCCTTCTTCAGTGCGGGAAAATGGTACACCATAATGCTCTAATTCTATAACGGCTGGTATTGCATTCCTGCACATATACTCTATTGCATCCTGATCTCCTAGCCAGTCTGATCCCTTTACTGTGTCGTACATGTGGAACTGCCAATTATCACCTTCACCCATGTTGTCCAATGCTGCTCCAACACCGCCTTGGGCTGCTACCGTATGGCTTCTGGTTGGAAATACCTTTGTTATGCAGGCAGTTTTCAGACCCTCCATGGTCATCCCTAATGTAGCCCGCAATCCTGCACCGCCTGCTCCAACCACCACCACATCGTACGTGTGATCGATTACTTCATATGATTTCATTTTACTGAACCCCTATAATGCTATCTTTAAAAGTGAGAAAATGGCCGAAACACCTAAGACTAAAAATATAAATTTTAAACCTATTAACAGTACAAACTTGCACCCTTCATGGTGAATATAGTCTTCAACAACCACTTGAACACCCAAGAGGGCGTGATAAAGAGTTGAAGCTACCAATAAAATCATAAATACCGCGACAAGAGGCGCGGATAACCAGTCGATGGTTTGGGCGTGGGTAGCTCCACTAAGAGATGCTATTGAAATGATAAACCATAGTGTGAGCGGGATTAGTGCAATCGCGGTAAGCCGTTGCATCCACCAATGATTTACACCTTCTTTTGCTGAGCCTAATCCTCTTACACGACCTAAGTCGCTCCTCATGCCTTTATCAATCATTTTTAAATCCTCAATTACCCAAGAAACCTACAGCCCAGGCTGCGCCTGTCAATACGAGAGAGCTTACCACTGTGGCCCATCCCGATTTATATGCAGTTTCCAATTCGAATCCATACCCTGCATCCCAGAACAAATGCCTTATTCCGTTACAGAGATGATAAAAAACTGCCCAAGAAAACCCCAACAGTACAATTAAGCCAGGCCATGAGGCCATTAACCCCTGCACTAAATTAAAATATTCCTCTCCAGTGGCGGCGGCCACTATCCACCAAACTAGTAGCAGGGTGCCTGCTGCTAGTGCAACACCAGTGGCACGGTGCGTAATTGATAGTACCGAGGTCAACTGGGGTTTATAGACTTGTAGATGCGGAGAGAGGGGACGGTTGGAGCCGTTCATGTGTCATTTTCCCTATAAGTAACTATTTTTTTAAACATATACAACGATATCTTGTTGCGCCGAAAGGGTATAACTATCGAAGACTACCTCCCAAATCGTTAGTTTTCTTTGGGTCTCGAATAAAACATCTCGATGTCGTGCGATGTCAAACCTTTGATCTGTATAGTTGCTTGAATCCCCTCGCGGGAGATATTAACATACTATTCGCAGAAATTTAACAGTTTAGATGCCTAAATATTATTTCATTGGGAGATTTTTATGTCGGACCAAAATTTATTTAAAGTTACAGCTGAAAGACAAGCTGAGGCAATGATAGACAATGTTGGCTACCTGGATATGTATAAACGATCTGTCTCAGACCCGGTGAAGTTTTGGGAGGAAGAAGGTAAAAGAATAGACTGGGTAAAACCATATTCAAAGATAAAGGATGTCTCTTTTTCAGAAAAAGACCTGCATATAAAATGGTTTTATGATGGGACATTAAATGTTGCTGCAAATTGTCTTGATAGGCATCTCGATGAGAAGGGAGATCAAACTGCAATAATTTGGGAAGGCGACAACCCTGAAGAGGATAGAAAAATTAGTTACCGCGAGCTTTATGGTGAAGTTTGTAAATTTGCAAACGCTTTAAAAACACTTGGAGCAAAAAAGGGTGATCGAATTACCATATATATGCCCATGATCCCAGAGGCTGCAGTAGCAATGTTAGCATGCGCTCGCATTGGGGCCATCCATTCAGTTGTGTTTGGTGGATTTTCGCCAGAGGCTCTCGCAGGCCGCATTAAAGATTGTGATAGTAATTTAATTATTACCGCCGATGAGGGAATTAGGGGAGGGAAGTTTATCCCGTTGAAAGCTAATGTTGATGCTGCTTTGAAATCATGCCCCATGTGTAAAACAGTTGTTGTTGTAAAAAGGACTGGGGGGCTGATCGATTGGAAGCAGAATACGGATCACTGGTACGATGAGATAATGTCAACAGCATCGAACGACTGCCCTCCAGAAGAAATGGATGCTGAGGATCCGTTATTTATTCTGTATACATCTGGCTCAACTGGGCAACCGAAAGGTGTTATGCATACTTCTGGTGGATATATAGTGTATGCCTCGATGACGCATCAATACGTTTTTGATTATAAACCGGGCGAAATTTATTGGTGTACCGCTGATGTTGGTTGGGTGACCGGGCATTCATATATTCTTTATGGTCCTTTGGCTAACGGCGCCACAACACTTATGTTTGAGGGAGTGCCCAATTACCCGGATAATAGTAGATTTTGGCAGGTTTGCGACAAACACAAGGTTTCAATTTTTTATACTGCACCCACTGCATTACGGGCCTTGATGAGAGAGGGCGATGAACCAGTAAAATCTACTAGTAGAAAATCGCTTCGAATTTTAGGGTCCGTCGGAGAGCCGATCAATCCTGAGGCATGGCTTTGGTATTATAATGTCGTCGGTGATGGCAGATGTGCGATAGTTGATACTTGGTGGCAGACGGAAACGGGTGGTATTTTGATTACACCCTTGCCTGGGGCAACAGATTTGAAGCCAGGTTCTGCGACCAGGCCATTTTTTGGCATTGAACCGGTCCTGGTGGACGGTGATGGCCAGCTTCTGGAAGGTGCCGCTTCCGGAAACCTATGTTTGAACGACAGCTGGCCGGGTCAAATGCGAACTGTCTATGGAGATCATGAGAGATTTTATCAAACATATTTTGCAACTTTCCCAGGTAAATACTTCACTGGGGATGGTTGCCGACGTGATGACGATGGGTATTATTGGATTACAGGGCGAGTTGATGATGTTATAAATGTTTCTGGTCATCGCATGGGGACAGCTGAGGTGGAATCAGCACTTGTCGCTCATGAAAAGGTAGCTGAAGCAGCAGTCGTTGGTTATCCTCATGACATAAAAGGACAGGGAATTTATGCCTATGTCACTTTAAATGCAGGAGTGCATCCATCTCAGAAATTAAAGGCCGAACTTATTAAATGGGTTAGAAAGGAAATTGGTCCTATAGCGAGCCCTGATTTAATACAGTGGGCACCGGGCTTACCAAAAACGCGGTCAGGGAAAATAATGCGCCGTATTCTGCGCAAAATTGCGGAGGATGATTTTGGAAGTTTAGGCGATACTTCAACCCTGGCTGATCCAGCGGTTGTTGATGATTTAATCGAAAATCGAGAGAATAGAAGTCAATAAAACTGTCAGGTTACGGTTAGATTATCGATTAATCTTGTTGAACCCAACCAGGCTGCTGCAAAAAGTCGGCTGGGCCGTTTCAGGTCGCTACAGGTCTCGAGGGTCTGTGAGTTTCGGAGATCGAGATAATCAATTTTGTCGAAACCTAAATCGTGCATGTTTTGTCTGGCTAGTTTAAGACTTTTCTTTATATCGCTCCCATTTGATATATTGGATGCATGTTGACTTAGTATGCTAAACATAGAAGGTGCAATAGACCTAGATTTAGGGTCGAGATAAATATTTCTGGATGACAACGCTAATCCATCTTTCTCTCGGATAGTTGGTGCCCCAATAATCTCTACGGGTATATCTAGGTCAGTTGTAAACCGTTTTATCACAAGAAGTTGTTGATAGTCTTTTTCACCAAATATAGCTATGTCAGGTAACGCTTGCAGTAATAGCTTGGTGACGACAGTAGCAACACCGTCGAAGAAACCAGGTCGGGATAGTGCGCAAAGACAATCAGTTAAGCCTCCGACATTAATGGTTGTTTTTGAGTTCTGCCGGTACATCTCGTTAACGTTGGGCGCAAAGAGCAAATCTACTCCCTCCTCGACGAGTTTAAGAATATCACAATTTTCTTCCCGAGGATAAGTTTCAAAATCTTCATCAGGAGCAAATTGAAGAGGGTTTACAAAAATTGACGCAATTACTTTGTCACTTTTTTCCTTACCAACTTTCATAAGGGATAAGTGCCCTGCATGTAGTGAACCCATAGTAGGCACTAGCGAGATAGTTAGCCCATCTTTTCGCCATGCCGACACATGGGATCGTAATTCCATAACTGTACGTACAATATCCAACCCAAAACTACCTATTTTTAGCTTACAACACTAATTGGATCAGTAGATACCTATTTTGTTCGGCAGTTTCAACTAAGTGTTACAACTTATTTTATGACATCACCATCATTCACAAGTATGTAATCGGATTAAGAACGCTTAATGGGATTCTCGCATCAGTGGTGTTCCACTTTTGCCAACTAAAAAATCAAGATCTGCTCCTTCGTTTGCTTGGTTTACGTGGTCAACATAAATTTTTGTATAACCGCGTTCGAAAGAGTTTTCAAAGCCCTTCCACTCAATCTTTCTTTTGTCAATTTCTTCTTTGGGGACATCAAGATGAAGCGATCGATTGGGAACGTCTAGTTCGATCATATCTCCATTTTGCACAAAAGCTAATGGGCCACCGGCAGCTGCTTCTGGGGCTGTATGTAACACGACGGTGCCATATGCAGTTCCACTCATTCGAGCATCAGAAATCCTAACCATATCAGTGATGCCTTTTTTGAGAATTTTGGACGGTAATCCCATATTTCCTACTTCTGCCATGCCTGGATATCCCTTAGGTCCACAATATTTCAATACCATCACACATGTCTCATCGATATCTAAGTTTGGATCATCGATCCGCTCGTGATAATCCTCTATACTCTCAAATACTACTGCTCTTCCCTTATGTTTCATTAAATTAGGGGATGCAGCGGACGGTTTGATGATTGCCCCACCAGGTGCTAAGTTACCAGTGAGAACAGCGATACCACCATTGGGTTTGAAAGGCTTATCGATGGGAAAAATGACTTTCCTATTATAGCATTCTGTATCTTTACAATTCTCCCAGATGGTGTTGCCATTTGCTGTCATCGCATCTTTATGAATAAAACCTTCTAATTCACGGACAACAGCTGGTAAACCTCCTGCATAAAAGAAATCCTCCATTAAAAATTCTCCAGAAGGCATTAAGTTTACAAGGCAAGGAATATCTTTTCCGAGACGATCCCAATCATCCAATGTAATGTCCATGCCCATTCGTCCAGCAATGGCTAGCATATGAACCACCGCATTAGTTGAGCCCCCTATAGCACCGTTGACCATGATGGCATTTTCAAAATTTTCGCGTTTTAATAGGCTCGACATGGTGATATCTTCCTTCACCATATCTACAATTCTGCGACCTGCCATTTGAGCTAGGACGTAACGTCTTGAGTCTACGGCCGGGATAGCTGCATTAGAATGTAGTGCAATGCCAATAGATTCTGCGAAGCTAGCCATCGTGGATGCTGTGCCCATTGTCATGCAATGGCCCGCTGAGCGCGAATTATCTTGTTCAGCAGACATAAACTCTTCAAGGGTCATTTCCCCCGCTTTTACCATTTCTGAAAATATCCATGTATGCGTACCAGAACCCATCAATTGGCCCTTATAGTGTCCGTTGAGCATGGGGCCCCCTGATACCACAAGGGTTGGAAGATCACAGGATGCTGCACCCATCATCAATGCAGGTGTAGTTTTGTCGCACCCCACAAGCAAAACAACACCATCCATGGGTAGCCCACGGATAGATTCTTCGACGTCCATCGATGCGAGATTTCTGTAGAGCATTGCAGTAGGGCGGAGTTGGCTCTCAGAGTTTGAAAACACTGGGAATTCCATTGGGACGCCTCCAGCCTCATAAACGCCTCGTTTAACGCGCTCGGCAATATCTCGAAAATGTGCGTTACATGGATTAAATTCGGACCACGTATTACAAATTCCAATTATAGGACGGCCGTCGAATTGATCTGCGGGTAAGCCACGATTTTTCATCCAGGATCGGTGGGCAAAACCATCTTTGTCCGCTTTCCCATACCATTGTGACGATCGACGTTTTCCTTTATTTGGATCACTTGAATCTTGACTAGACATTAATGGCTCCCCCTTATCCCTAAAATATCTAAGACTATATTAATAACATTAGCAATCTATTCTGTCTTCCTTCATGCTTATATCTAAACGCTTAATACTTTTTTTCGGTGGTAGTTTATATGAGTTAAATGCGTAAAATTTGTTACCTGTATTGTTGAAAAGCGATTGGTTTAAGAAATCATATATCAAACGTTTTCATGCTAACGAAAAATAGAAAAGTTTATATAAATCTATTTATGGAATTAATGAAAATGAAAATATGTATATTTGGAGCAGGTGCCATTGGTGGCTTTTTGGCTTCTTATTTATCGAGGGAAAAACATGAGGTTTCTGTGGTATCTCGGGGGGCTAATCTGGAAGCTTTTAAAAAAAATGGGTTAACTCTGAATCATGCCGACAATACGTTCACCGTAAATCCAATTGCAACGGCGGATACTCAGGAAGTTGGTCCGGTTGATATTATTTTTATAACCGTTAAAGGCCCAGCTCTTAGGACTATTGGTCTAAACATCGAGCCATTATTAAAGAATGAAACGCAGGTAGTGTTTGCTATGAATGGTATCCCTTGGTGGTACGATATTGCCATGGGGCGTAGAAAAAAAACAGCGGCTAATCTTTTAGATCCAGATGGACAATTACGGAGGATTGTTGGAATTAATCGTGTGCTTGGATGTGTTGTGGACTGTCCTGCGACAGTCTCTGAACCCGGGGTAATTGTTTGCAGAAGAAACACAAAGGGAAAATTTACACTCGGAGTTCCCCGTTCTGAAAATAACCCAAACGCAAAGTTAGTTTCCGAAATATTAGAAAATGCCAAAATGCTGGCGCCAGTTAGTATTGATATTGAACAAGAAATTTGGGCTAAACTGGTTGTAAATTTATCGCGGTCCCCTCTGGCTGTGCTAACTGGTGTTGATGAAGTGGAGTTGGCCAAAAATTCTGAAACTACTGCAATAACAAGAGAAATGATCAAAGAGGCAAATCAAGTCGCACTAGTTCATGGTATTCGACTGGATCTCAATTGGAATCATTTACTACGGGTTCAATATAGATCGAAACATAGATCGTCTATGTTGCAAGATTGGGATGTTCAGAGGCCGATGGAAATCGATAGTATCATTAAAATAGTGAGCCTATTCGCGGAGGAGGCTGATATCAGAACCCCAACGATTGATAGGATATTAGCATTGCTGACCATTAAGGCTCGTGAGGTTGGGCTTTATAGTTAGCAATTTTAAATAGAAAGTATTTTACCGATAAGGATCGGCTGCATCTCTCAGGCCATCGCCAAAAAAGTTGAAAGCCAAAACTACTATTATTACAGGTATCACTGGGGTCATTATCCAAGGATACAGTTCCACAGCATTTATATTTTGGGCTTCCGTTAGTAACACTCCCCACGATGTAATAGGAGGGCGTAACCCAAGACCTAAAAAGCTTAGCGCCGTCTCACCTAATATCATTGATGGTATTGACAGAGTGGCTGACGCGATTAAGTGGCTTGTGAAACTTGGCAGTAGATGACGAGCAATAACCCTTCTTGGTTTTGCACCCATTAGTTGTGCAGCTTGAGCAAAGTCCTCCTCTCTTAGAGAAAGTAACTTCGATCTTACCGCCCGAGCGAGACCAGTCCAGTCGAGCATGCCCAAAATCAGTGTTATTCCAAAATATACTAAGATGGGACTCCATGTGATTGGAAGAGAGGCGGACAATGCCATCCATAATGGGAGTTCAGGAAATGATCGTATAACCTCTATTGTTCTTTGAGTTAAATTGTCTATCCAGCCCCCATAATATCCTGCTAAACCGCCGATTGTAATTCCTATTAAAAAGCTAAAAATAATACCGATTAAGCCTACAGTTAAGGATATTCGAGTCCCGTATACAATACGGGATAGAACATCGCGCCCTAGTCTATCAGTTCCCAAAAGGAATAACATGCCATTTTTGGCCGGGCAAAATATGTGAAAGCTAGAATTAAACAATCCCCAAAACTGATAGCTATCACCTGAGCAAAAAAAACGTACGGGATGAATAATGCCAGTATTTTCTGTATATTCACGCTTTAAAGTTTTCATATTGAGTTGATATTTTAGCCCATAGACGAATGGCCCGACGAAGCTACCTTCATGAAAAATATGCAGTTCTTGTGGTGGTGCATAAATGAAATCGGTATTACGGGAGGTTAATGCGTACGGCGCCAATAATTCGGCAATGATAACTGAGAAATACATAAAAGCTAATATGCCTCCAGAAACCATAGCTAGTCGATGTCGTTTAAGTTTCCACCACATCAACTGCCATTGTGTAGCTAAGTAGTAACGTTCTTGTTCCGGTGTGAGGCTTTCTTCTTTATTAGGATCAAAGTGATTTTTATTGACGAAATGTGTGTTGCTCATTTACTCGCTCCACCACCAAGACGGATGCGAGGGTCAAGCCAGACTAATGCCAAATCGGATAGAAACATTCCAATCACGGTTAGCATTGCAAGAAATATGAGGAAGGAGCCAGCTAAATACATATCTTGGCTTTGAAGAGCTGATATTAACATAGGGCCAGTTGTTGGCAGTGATAAGACCATAGAGACAATAGCGGACCCAGAAATGATCTGTGGCAGCATATTCCCTATATCAGCAATAAAAGGATTTAGAGAAGTCCTAAGGGGGTATTTGATAAGTGCTTTAAGAGGATGAAGTCCTTTGGCTTTTGCTGTGATGACATACTGCTTTTGAAGTTCATCCAGCATATTCGCTCTTAAACGACGTATCATGCTTGCTGTGCCCGATGTTCCAATAACAACTACGGGAACCCACAAATGCTCAAGAATAGAGAGTACTTTGGCAAATGACCAAGGTTGATCAATGTAAAAAGGGTCCATTAACCCTCCTATTGATGTTCCAAACCAGACATTAGCAAAATAAAGCAGAACTAATGCAAGAAGAAAATTTGGAGTGGCCAATCCGATAAAACCAATAAATGTTAACCCGTAATCACCCCAACTGTATTGATGGGTCGCTGAGTAGATGCCGATCGGAAATGATACTAACCAGATGAAGAGGATCGTTGTAAAGTTTAGGATTAAAGTTAGTAATAATCTATCACCAACCACTTCAGAAACGGGCAGTTGGTATTCAAATGAAAACCCAAGATCTCCTTGTAGAAGGCCGAATACCCAAAACCAATACTGTTCTATCATAGATTTATCCAGCCCGTATTGGGCTCGCAAAGCCTCGATCTTTGCAATATCTACATTCTCTCCTTGGCTTTGTAACTCTGCTATATACGTTGAGAGATAATCCCCTGGGGGTAGTTGAATAATCACGAAGGTAATGATGCTAATAGCAAACAAGGTCGGTATCATGATCAAAATTCTTTGGATAAGGTATGATAGCATTGAAAATTACCGTTCCAGAGTGTTTTTGTTAGATTTTTTAAACCAAAAAGTATCCGGGCTGTAGATTCCAAAATGTGCGCCAGGATTCCAATTATAAATTGCTTTTAAGGGGACATTTTTAAGTTTATTTGATACTACTACTGGTTGAAGAACTCTTGCTATTAATCCGATTGAGTAAACCTGCTCAGTATTAATTGCCAAGATTTTGGCCCAAATTTTTTCTTTTTTCTTAAATAACGGCTCAACTCTCCATTGTTTATATAATTCGAGCAGTTCTTGGGCCTCTGGGTCATCAACGGGCTGTCCTGCTTTCCCTTCAGTTTCGAAATTTTGGCCCCATTTAGGCCATTGCAGTAATTGTTGGGTTGTTGGTGCAAATTCTGCGGGCGAACTATTAGCTGTTGCAAGTCCATTTTCTATCCCGGACCATATCGACATAGAGGTTTCACCAGAAAAAATTCTATTACGGAATACGTTTCGTTGAGAGGGTTTGGAGTAAATCTTTACTCCAATTTTCAGCCAGCTATCATGAATTAATTCCAAAATGTCGGTTTGTTCCGTGCTTTCGCCAGCTGTTTCAACAATTAAATTTAGGGGATTGCCATCAGGCATTAATCGGATCCCTCGATTGTCGCGTTGAGTTAGACCCATATCATCCAAAAGTTGATTGGCAGCTGTTAAATCAAGCTTTGCCCACTTTGATCTGTAATACGGTTTGTATAATGGTGATTCTGGTAAAACCGTATTATTACCTTCTATTGCTAAACCATAATAAATGACTTGATTGATTTCATATCGATTGACTGCCATAGATAGGGCGCGTCTAAACCTAACATCCCTGATAATTGATCGTAATTCTGCCTTTTTATGATTTAAATTTGGGAACAGTGCTAAATGTGAACCTTTCGCTGTGGGCCATAGCCTTGTCGAATAAGGAGAACGGTCCTCACCTTTCTTTAAGAAAGTATAGTCATCGAATCGAAGGTACCGTGCTTGGAGATCTACCTCTCCAGTCCCTGATTTTGCTGATATTAATTTGTTACTGGCTATACCAAATACAAACTCGTCAACATACGGCAATTGCTGGCCCGAGGGGTCTATTCTATGAAAATATGGATTTCGTTTAAATCTTAATCTATTTGATGATGTTTTACTGACACAAACCCAGGGCTGTAACACTGGTAAATTGATATTATCGTTTCTGTAGAGATTATCCATTTTATTATGTAGTGCAGCCCAATTGCGTTGTTTGGCTGCAGAAACTCGTATTTGGAGTTCGGACTCGGTGACAAAATTTCTATGAAATTGTCGCATGTAATGAGCAGGCCGGTATATGTAAAGTGGACTTGCACCTGCTAATGCGACTAAAAAATCAGGATTTGGCTTCTCCCATTCATATTCGATAGTTAGTTCATTTAACACTCTAAATTGAGGTAACTGACCTTCCACTTTCATTACTTTCGGTGGGCCTACTGGCGAAAGTTCTGTATTGTTGGCTACGTCTTCCCACCAATAACGAAAATCTTCAGTAGAAAATCGATGCCCATCAGACCATTTATGACCCGGCCTAAGATTGAATATAAATTTTTTACCATCGATTACATCAAATGATTCCAAAATATCCGGTTGAAATTCGAACGTCTTTGGTTTGAAAATTAATAACCTGGCATAACCATATACCGTCATTTGACGGGCATCCTTTGCTCTCGCCATGAGCATCTTAATCGTCCCGCCATACTTCCCAATGCTAAGGTTACGGCTAGAGTAATCAATTATTCTTGGTGTTTTGGGCAGTCTAGACTCAACGGGAGGCAGTTCACCGTTCTTTACCATTTTTTTGAGTAATGGAGATTCGGAATATCCGAATGCATATTGAGTAAACATGAGGATACAAAATGTGATGTATCTTAGGGTCGTTAATCCCTTTGTCATGATGCGATTTTCAAATTTGATAGGGACTCATGAACCCGAACTAGATGCTCACTCCCAGTGTTTAGCATTTTAGTCGGTGTACCATCCGTGATAGTGAAGGGGTACTCCCACTCTGCTGGATTGGAGCATCTATCATCCATGATACTTTTAAAATCGAGACGTGTGTCAAGGCTAGGGCTAGGAACAGCAGAGAACAATGCTTTAGTGTAGGGGTGCATGGGGTTCTTGAATAATTCGGCCCTAGGGGCCTTTTCCACTATTCGACCGGCACACATAACGGCGACATCGTCTGCTATATAATCAATGACAGCAAGGTTGTGGGAAATGAATAAGTAACTTAAAGCTAGTTGATCTTTAAGATCTTTTAATAAATTTAAGACTTGAGCTTGGATCGAGACATCTAAGGCGGACACTGGTTCATCGCAAATCAACACTCGTGGTTTCAATGCGAGTGCTCTCGCAATTCCAATACGTTGCCGTTGTCCACCCGAAAAACTATGGGGATAACGATTAAGGTGGCGGATATCCAAACCCACCAAATTAATAAGTTCTCGAACCATTTTAACTCTAAATTCATGATCTCCTATATTATGAATTACTAAAGGTTCACTTATAATATCAAATACGGTCATACGGGGGTTTAGTGAGCTAAAAGGGTCCTGGAAAATAAATTGAATTTTTTTTCGGAAGTCGATAAGTGATCTTTCGTTTAATGATAAAACATCAATACTGCCATCGTTATCTGTATAATGAACAGAACCCGAATCAGCTGATACAGCTCGCATTATGATCTTACTCAAGGTTGTTTTCCCGCATCCTGATTCCCCCACCAACCCCAGGCAGGTCCCCCGTTTTATGTCAAAACTGACGTCATTTATCGCCGGGACTTTTTCACCTCCAAAATTGAAGAGCCCACTTGATCGAATTGAAAATGATTTTTTAATTCCCTCGATAGACAAGATTGGTTTGATAGTAATGGCGCTTTCAGTTTTTAAATCTTCGGGACCGGGTTTTAAAAGATGGCTAGATTGTGACTCAATACTCCGTATTGGCACTAATCGCTCGCCTTCTGCCATATGAAAACGCGGGACGGCAGCCATTAATGATTTTAAATATGGGTGTTCGGCATGTCTGAATATATCCTCTACCGAACCGCTTTCCATTATCTCACCACGGTACATCACTACGACTTCATCAGCCATATTCGCGACGACACCAAGATCGTGGGTAATCATTAATAGTGCCATTTTAAATTCAGACTGGAGGTCCTTCATTAACTTTAGAATTTGCGCTTGGATTGTAACGTCAAGTGCTGTTGTCGGTTCATCGGCTATAAGAAGGCAAGGTCTGCAGATAAGCGCCATAGCAATCATAGAACGTTGCCTCAAGCCGCCAGATAGTTCAAATGGATATGTCTTGAACCCTCTATTAGGATCTGGGAAACCTACTAAACGAAGCATATCGATCACCACTTGAATAGCTTCACTGGAGTTAAGGTTACGATGCAAAACCAACGCTTCTAGGATTTGATTTCCAATTGTATGGAGAGGGGATAGTGACGTCATGGGCTCTTGAAAAATGATTGAAATTTGCCCGCCTCTTATTTCGCGCATTGATTTACTGTTTGGGTCTAATTTTGCTACGTCAATTACAGAGTTACTTTCAAGATTGGGAGCAAATGAAATGGATCCTCCATATATTTCTGCTTGTGGAGGAAGCAGTCCCATAATGGTTTGGCTAATTACTGATTTTCCTGATCCAGACTCACCCACAAGAGCCACTGTTTTTCCAGAAAATATCTCGAAGGAGGCCTTTTTGATGGCCATTAAACGGCCTTCAGGTAATTCGAACCCAACTTCGAGGTCTTTCACAGATAATAGAGGGGGAGGGGCATCCATTTATACAGGGTCCTGGTTCTTGTTTAGATCATTATTAAAAGACGTTTGGTTTTCTAGGCCAAATCCAGCGCTTGAAAAATTATCTACCGTAGTTTCTGAGGGGGTCAATTTGTTTTCTTGAATAATATTTTTGCAGGTCTGCATGATTTGCTCAAAACCTGTAATTGTCGAGTCAATAGAAATTTTACTCTTGGAACATTTTATCGTTAATTCAAACCAGCCACCTTCGCCATTTCGATCTTTCCGTGTTGAAAAATATCTCAGTTGTATATCTGTTACTGAACATAATTGAATACTGCTTCCAAATGGGCCTTGTGCATATAAAGCGCCATTTGCAATATGAAACACGGTTAAATGCCGTTGAGCAGTGCGGAGAAAGAAACCAAGGAAAAGAATAGCTCCAGCGGCAAAAAGATATTGAAAGATAGTGATTTTTGTAGCTGCAATTAAAAGCCCTACTGTAACCAAAAGACCTACAGTAGCTCTAAGATAATCCCCCCTCAACGAGCGTGTTGGATACTTAAAACTTTTCATTTTCTTTTTACCCAAAGTAATTTTGTGGAGCTGTTAATTGTATATTAGAGCTTTCTTTCAAAAAACCGCAGACTTCTTGAAATTCTTTCCAATCTTCACCCGACATTAGCAAATGATGCGATAGAAGTCCTAATGGTTCTTGGTCTTCTTTGGCCCCAGTCCGACTATTTTTTAACTTAGAGGCAATTTCATGGGCCATAAGGTCTGCTCCGATAAATTTCCGTGTTTGTTTCCAATCAATAATGTCGACATGAGTATTAACCTGGATGAGCCCTGGGATTGAGGGGGTTGTCTTTCTTGATGCAAACGTGGAAAGACCTGTGATACCCAATGAGGGGAGTAAGTGAGGAAGTTCATCATTTATATGGTTCCATGGCGGAACAAGACATTTAAGAAATAATTTGCCAAAAAGTTGCTCTAATTGTTTCATGCCATTTTGGAGATCTATTTTTTGAGCCTCGAGTGTTCTGATGCTGCCAAATTCCGATTTTTTATTCTCTAAAAGTTCATAATTATGATGTTTAAACCCATGAATGGCTATCTTGATATCGCATTTGTTCAACACTTTTTCTAACTGTTTGGAGACCCGTGCCGGAATAACAGCAAGTAGCGGAGGTAGTTTGAGATCATTCGCAGTAGAAATAAGGTTATCTAATTGCGGGCTGGGGCTTTCTAAGTCATCATCACGCCACCAGATCTCTATAGATCTACCCATCCTATTTAATATATTAATTTCCGTATCTAATCGCTCATAACCATAATTTAATTTCATAACAAAGCCCACAAAGCATCGGATGTAGCCATGGCGCCATCTAGACTGATGTCTAGTTTTTTAGGAGGAGTTATTTTTAATGCTTGGCGCATAGCTTTATCTAGGGTCTGTGCATTGAGTTTTTTTTCATCAACGACTTGAAGTAGTGATCGTTTAGCTAGCAAATCAGAGCGTAAGCGCTGTTCAGTTTCGACGCCACCCTCGTAGGGTACAACAACAGCGGGAGTGCCAGAATTAAGTATTTCTGCGATGGTATTATATCCGGCTTGAGATATTGACAGTGTAGCCCGACCAATAACGGCGGGCAGATCAGGCCGACTTCTCTCAACAATGGCGTATTTCGATTCTTTTCGTTTGAGTTCTTTATAAATTTCCAACGGCATATGTGGCCCTGTAACAAAACGCCAAGGAATATTATTGATAGAAACTTTATCTTGGAGTTTAAATAACTTTGGTAAAGTTTCGTATCCAACCGCGCCACCACCGGCAGAGACTATAACTTCTCCTGTCCCGCCTTCACCGGTGTCTCCTATATGCTCTGGTGTAAGGACATAGCCAGTGTATTCGATCAGATGGGATATTCGTTTTTCCAATGGAAACGTATCTGACAACGATATGATGTTTTGGTCTCCATGTACTAAAATTTTATCATAAAAAGTGTCTAGTGTTTCTGCTATTTCTAAATTTCTATCGTGACGTGGCTTAGTAACAAGAATATCGCGCATTGAACAAACTACCCGCGGTTGCCACGAAGCAGCTTTTGCTTTCTCCAAAAGCGGTATTAATTCAAAACGGAACTGCCTGCGACCAAAAGGAAAAAGTTCAGTAAGAAGGATTTTTGGCTGAATTTTATCAAATAGTTCGAGGAGAGCCTGACGCCGTTTATCTCGCCATCTATCGTCTATGGGCTGATTTTTTTCATCAACAAGAATTTTAAAATCACCATCCAGTGCCCTAACGGGTGGAATCTGATGAAAGGTTGCCCCACCTACGTCAAGTTCGTTAATAGGTATTCCACCGGATACAAATGCAACATCGAACCCTTTGTTTGCTGCGGCGCGAGACACTCCTGCAGCTCTTCTCAGATGGCCAATTCCAAGTAAATTTTGAACATAGATTATTAGTCGAGGTTTAGTCATCATATAAATTTCGTTTTTTGAACTCTAAATTGAGTTGCTGAGTTGCAATTTTTCCATTTAGATCTACAGAAAAAATATGAGCAGCTTTCCAATTTAATTTAATGGGAGGCTTCTCGGACATATCCCATCCAGTGGCAAGCGATAAGAGTGATCTAATTACTCCTTTATGCGTAATGGCTCCAACAATTTCATCGTTTTTAATCTGAGAAAATTCTCTCAATAATGACTGCAGTCGATGGGAAACCTGGCGCGGTGACTCGCCCCCAGGAGGCATTAAATCTAAACCTCTTTTTTCATTCTCAATCATTTCTTGGCCGTATTGATTCCTCAAATCTTCAAGAGTTCTACCTTCCCAGTCTCCCCAATTTGTCTCTATTAAACGCTCATCTATACGCATGTTCGTTATGCCCAGTAGTTTCCCTGTTTCTTGGGCTCTTAATAGCGGACTGGTTAACCAAGTTATATTCGATAAAAGGCTTGGAAGAGTTAGGTGCTTGATGGATTCTTTACCGTTTTTGCTTAGTGGAATATCTGTTCTCCCTTGTATTTTCCCCGACTCATTCCACTCTGTTAGACCGTGCCGAATTACTGCCAGTAACCTAGTCATTATACCCTTTTAAAGTTGTTAAGCGTTTCTAAAATCCAACTGCTAAGTCGTTTGCTATTGGGCCCAAAACTATGTTCTTGGCTTGTTATCCGCAGTGCATTCCGACTTAGTTCTTTTCGGAGATTAGTGTTGTTTATTAACAACCAAGTTTTATTCGCAAAATCATTTACATCACCTTCTACAGCTAGAAGACCAGTTTTGTTATCGCGAAGTATATCTTTTACCCCACCAGAATCTCCTACTACAGCTGGTATTCCTGCAGATTGTGCTTCGAGGAGAGCCATGCCATAGGCTTCATTAACCGCTGGCCATAAAAAAATATCAGCGCTTAAATAATATTTTTCGAGCTGTTCCGTTGCAAGCTCACCTGTAAAAATAATTCTATCATCAAAAAGGCCCTCTATTTCACTTCGCAATGGACCATCACCAATTATAATTAAATTCCAATCCTCTCCTGCGCGCATTTTGGTTATGGCTTTAGCCAGGATTTTATAGGAGCCAAATTTTGCACCTTCGCGCATCATTCCAACAGTTAATAACCAAACTGAATTTGACGGAAGTCCATATAGTTTTTGCAGTGATTGGCGATTAGTTAATCTTTCCACCCTTCTATTCACAACTCTACTTATTTCGAGGAAAGGCTTTAATTCCTCATATCGCGTTTTTTTTCCTAGTATTTGTTTTATTCCGGCGCGGTCGTTACTATTGATTCCAATGATTAAGTCCGCGTGAGTAACTGCTTTTTCAACCTCTCTGTTAAACATACTCCAACGGCCATCGGCTCTTTTTGGCGCATGCGAGGCTTCTGCTAATACATAGGGTATTTTCAGCGTGGAAGAGATTTTTGGGCCAATTAAATCTGGCGCCTTATAAAATACATGATAGGTGAACCAGAGATCAGGTTGCCAATTTTTGTTGTTGGAAAATTTTTCTAAAAGGTCTCTGCTAATTTTTTCTGCTTGAGTTTTTAGGTCTTCCTGTTTCTTTCTAAGGCCTAGAGATTCTCTACTTTTGAAATGGCTCATAAGTTTAATATTATGCCCTTCAGACTGAAGGCTCTTAAGTAGTAATTTAGCCATCTCGCGATCCCCAGAAGGTATCTTTGAGTCAGGTGACTTCAAAGGCGCGTAAAAGCCAATATTCATGTGACATGCTCAGTTGTATTGTCTATTACAGTTCCTTGTTGAACTTGGAGATTTTTTAGAATTATATCAATTCCTGAACGATGGCAAAAATCGGCTTTTAGCCTTTTATAGTTGTTAATCCCAAGGTCTTTTCGCAGTTTGTGATCGCTTGATAGGTCTATAATGGCTTGAGCAAGTGCGCTTGGATTATTTGGTGGGACAAGCCAGCCGGTTTTTTGATGTATAATAAATTCTGATAAAGCGGCTACGTCACTTGCTATACAGCAAAGTTCTTGGCTTGCTGCTTCCATAACGACATTTGGTAACCCATCTCGATCTCCATCTTCCGCAATTATGCTAGGCAATATAAATATGTCTGCACTTCTGTATTCTTTGAATACCTCACCTTGATTACATGCGCCCCGCCAAACTATTTTTTTCTGTAAACCTAAGTCCTGAGAATACTTTTTAAGATGTCGTAGTTCCTGACCTCCACCCACATGAACCCATTGCCAACTCAGGTTATTAGGAATTAAGGAAAGAGCTTTCAGCAGAATATTAAAGCCTTTTTTGGGCACAGCCCGCCCAACAGAAAGAAAACAAATAGGGTTAGTTTCCAGGGTTCCTGTATTTATTGGCCTCAAAGGTGGTGCCTCTGGAAGAGATGTTAAATCAAGTCCGTGGTAACTCAATTGAGTTTTTCCAGGTGCAAAAGTATTCAAATGGTTAAAACCATAAGAACTGCATGTTACCGCCCATTTACAGGATAATAGTTTTTCACGTTTCTCCCATTCTGGGGTCAGCCATATATCTTTAGCGTGGGCGGAAACTGACCAAGAGCGATCAGTTATGAGGGCAGTGTAATGAGTAACAGATGCAGGGGTATGCAGAAAATGTGCATAAAGGTGTTTAATATTCGGATTGAGTTCGGCTGATAGCACCAGCGCTTGTCCCCATCGTCGTACTCTACTGGCCGTAGGGTCTCGCATGAAATCCCTTAACCATGTGCCTAGGGCTTTCTTGTATCCTTTTTTAGACCGTATTTTTATCCAACTTTTGAAAACTCGAACTGGTTCTAACAGAAGATATTCTGGCAGGTACAATAAGTTGGCTGTAATTTTTCCATGAACTGGGTGCTGTTTTTTATCGGTGGGTTGCCGAAGTGAGATAATTGTAATTTTTACACCTGATTGCTGGATAGACAAAATTTCTTGAGCTATGAATGTCTCTGATAGACGAGGATATCCTTTTACAATAATAGCAAGTTCGTCAATGCTCGCGGAACTACCTTCGGGTAACAACTTTAGGCCCTATTTAGTTCGTGCAGGTTACGTTGGTCTCGGCTCTTTTTCAGCCATCGTTTAGCAAGGTGGTTAACGTGTTGCAATCCTCCTAATATTTCTGCAGAAAACATTTCAGACGGCCTAGGTTGGCTTGGAAGTCGTCTGAGTGACTTCGCCATTTCCCTTGGATCTCGGTCACCATTATCAACAAGCATACTTATCATTCCTAATTCTTCCGCTCTTTGAGCACGAATATATTGTTCAAGGCGAGGTTCCGTTCGAGGAACAATTAATGCCCTTTTATCAAAAGATAATATTTCACAAAAGGTATTATATCCTCCCATGGATACCATCCCTGCAGCTTTTGCCATTAAACTTTCAATTCTCGTATCGAATGTAATGACTTGAACTCTATCTAATGCACTGGCCCTTTCTATAAATTCAACCTGTCGTTCTTGTGCCATGAACGGACCCAGAACCATTAATGCTGGATAAGGAAGGTCTGCGTCATACTCATAGGCTCGTAAAACCCATTCCATAAGACCTTCCCCATCACCGCCACCACCAGCTGTAACTAAAATAAAGGGGTCTTCTGGTGTTGTTAGTTGTGGCGAAGTACCAACGACCGGGACGTGTCGTCTCAGGTATCCTGTATACCTAGTTTTAAGTTTTACCGCTGCCGGCAAATCAATACCATTGAAAGGGTCGCAAACTTCCTTCATCCCATAAACCCAGAGCTCGTCATAAAGGTGTTCTAAAGCGGGTAAAACATTTTTTCTTTCCCACTCTGGGGCGAGGGCTGCAGGCTCATCCATCACATCACGGAGCCCCAATACTATTGGTGTTCCGCGCTTTTTTAACATTTCCATAGTTTGCTTTACTTCGCCTCTTAAGCCCCATGGTTCTTTGTCAACTATAAATAAATCAGGGTCAAAAGTATCTGCTGTATGTCTTATGATTGACTCTCTAAGCTCAAGAGTTTCCTCTATATCCATATGCAAACTAAGAGATGTATAATCACCATTTCGTAACTTTATGACACCAGGAATTCTTACAAAGTCTACTCGGGTCCGAAAATCAAAATTGCCTATTATAGGGGAGCCAGATAGAATCAAAACCGAAAGTCGCGATGTTGACTCCACGAGAGAGTGCGCTATTTCTCGGCAACGCCTAAGGTGACCTAACCCAAAGCTGTCGTGGCTGTACATTAGCACACGGGCTGGCCGGCTCTTGTTTCTGTATTGTTTTATAGGCATAATCTGCCCCTAAACATTAAGAAAACGCGGTTCTATCACAAATTGTGTCAACTAACTAGTTTCCATTTCCAAAAAGAAAGGGAACACACTTTGTTTACCTTATTAACATCATGGTCTAAGGTTTAATTTTTAATTCCTCAAAAATTAAACCTTTAGACTGTAGCATTATGGAAAAAACTCTTTTTAAATTTATTTGGCGGTATAGCAAACGCGACCAGATAATATTATTGGTTATGACCGCACTATCATTTCCATTTTTGTATTTTTCATTAGACCTGCCAAAAATTATTATCAATAAGGCTATAAGTGGTAAGAACATACCCTCAGAAATCTTTGGGGTGCCTATTGATCAAATCGAATACCTGTTAGTTCTGAGCCTCGCTTTTCTGTTGCTGGTTTGTATCAATGGCGGTTTCAAGTTCTATGTCAATGTATTTCGTGGGCAATTGGGTGAACGTATGTTGCGTAGACTACGTTTTGATCTATTGGCTCGCGTCTTGAGGTTCCCTCTCCCGCAGTTTAGGCGCGTTAGTCAAGGCGAAGTTATTCAAATGGTTACTGCTGAGGTAGAGCCTCTTGGTGGTTTTGTGGGAGACTCTGTTGCTCTTCCAGCCTTTCAAGGAGGGACATTAATAACCATACTCATATTTATGTTTGTTCAGGACTGGATGCTCGGGTTGGCAGCTATCGCATTATATCCAATTCAAGGGTACATTATACCGAAGCTTCAATGGCACGTTAATCAGCTTGGAAAAGCTCGTGTCCAAAATGTACGGCGATTATCAGAGAAGATTGGCGAGTCTGTTTCAGGCATTGAAGAGTTGCATGCAAACGATGGAGCCCGGAGAGTTTTAGCAACGTTTACCGAGCGTTTAGGGACAATTTACGATATCCGTTATGAGATCTTTCAAAGAAAGTTTTTCATTAAATTTGTAAATAATTTTATTGCACAATTAACACCATTTTTCTTTTATTCAATCGGTGGCTATTTGGTCATCAAGGGAGATTTAACATTTGGTGCCTTAGTGGCTATTCTTGCGGCTTATAAAGATTTATCGGCTCCATGGAAAGAGTTGCTAACTTACTACCAACGCCTTGCAGATTCGAAAATTAAATATGATCAAGTCATAGAGCAATTCGATCCTCCTGGAATTTTACCCGAGAATGCCCAGTTCGCAGAATTAGAGGCTGACTTTAGTCTAGCAGGTACAATCAGTGCGAATAATCTCTCTGTATTAGATGATGAGGGCCAGCCAGTCATTGAAAGCCTATCATTTCAATCAGAGAAATCGGAGCAAGTTGCAATTGTCGGTCCAAGCAGTGGCGGTAAGGACTTGGCGGCTATCCTCTTAGCACGGTTACTTATTCCAGACGGCGGCCAAATAAAAGTGGCAGATAAAATGACTCTAGAATTGCCTCAGGCGGCTACTGGTCGAAGGATGGCGTATGTTGGCCCATCAGCATTTGTCTTCAATAGCTCCTTAAAGGAAAATATCCTCTTAGGTGCAATGCATCAGCCGATGGAGGTTGGCGCGGAAGAGGACCTTAGTTCAGAGGAAAAGAAACGTAATTTTCGTAATGCAGAATTATCAGGAAATTCGTTAGATGATCTTGAGGCTAACTGGCTTGATTATAAAGCAATAGGATCAGATTCAGATAGCGGTTTGAGGGAAAAGTTATTAGATCTTTTAAAGATTGTAGATCTTGACGATGACACATACGCTTTAGGCTTGAGGGGAACTATTAACCCTCTCGAAAATAAAGAGTTAGCAGAAAACATATTATCTGCCCGTAAGGCGCTACAGGAACGATTGAAGCAACCTGAAATATCAGAAGCAGTTGAGTTATTTGACAAAGAGAAATTTAACAATAATGCATCAGTTGCTGAAAACCTGCTATTTGGCACCCCAGTTGGTGATAATTTTGTCATCGAGAAAATAGCAGAAAACGAATATGTCAGGGAGACACTACGGTTAGTTGAATTAGAAAATGAATTTGTCAGGGTGGGCCGTGATGTAGCGTCAACAATGGTTGAGTTATTCGCTGATCTCCCGTCTGATCATGAGTATTTCTCTCAATATTCATTCATTGCTGGCGATGACCTACCCGACTTCCAAATCCTTCTGGGTCGAGCTGAGCGTTTAGGGCTGGACTCTATGGAGCAAGAAGATCGCAATCGGTTCTTAGCACTACCATTTATGTTGATCCCTGCGCGGCATCGACTTGGTTTGATAACTGACGAAATTAAAGCTCGTATTTTAAAAGCGCGACAAGAATTCGCTTCTAATATCCCAGATAGTCTGAGAGGCTCCATTGAGTTTTATTCGGAAGAAAAATATAACGGATCTGCTTCTTTACAAGATAATATTTTGTTTGGGAAAATTGCTTCGGATAAAGCAGATTCTAGTGAACAAGTTGGAAACTTAATATCAGAAGTTATAGAAACTGAGAATATTAGACCTATAGTTGTGGAGGTTGGGCTTGGCTTTCAGGTTGGGTTGGCTGGATCAAAGTTGTCGGCGGCACAGCGACAAAAAGTATCGTTAGCAAGGGCATTAATAAGATCTCCGGATGTATTGATCTTAAACGAGGCGACATCTGCCTTAGACTCCGGTAGCCAATCTAAAGTGATTAAAAATATTATGGAGGCTACAAAAGGTAAGAACCTTTTATGGGTACTTCAGAGAGTTGGTTTAGCGGATGTTTTTGATCGTGTTTTGGTTATGAGTGGCGGACGAGTTATCGAAACGGGTAGCTTTAAAGAGCTAGAAAGTCAGCCGGATAGCACGCTTAATAATCTATTACGTGACGAATAGGATTATTCTCAAGGAATACCGGAGAAAAAAATGAGTCTAAATAAAGAAGCCGAGTTACTTAGGGATATTCCATTGTTTCGGAATATAAGTCCTGCCAAATTAAAATTACTAGCATTTACGTCTGAGCGTTTATGGCATGATGATGAACAATTTCTTTTTAAAGAAGGTGATGATGGAGACGCAGCTTACATAATTTTGAGCGGGACAGCGGTGGTTTCTATAGAATCAAATTCTGGCTCTCAAGAAGTTGCAAGATTGAAAAAAGGAGGTGTCGTTGGAGAAATATCAATCTTGTGTGATGTTCCACGTACTGCGACTGTCCAGGCGCAAGACTCACTTACAACCCTTCGTATAACTAAAGACACCTTTTTCCATTTAATAACAGAATTTCCTGAAATCTCGATTGAAATTATGCGTGAGTTGGCGTCCCGTTTGGATGAAACTAATAAGCAGCTCAGAGAGGCTCTAAATCGGAAATAGAGTTATTCTTCTCACATATAATTTTTGGAATGATTGAGAATGAGTAGGCTTGACAGTGTTATACGTCGTTTAACGTCGCAGAAAATAGTATTAGAATGGGCGGTGGACATTATACGTTACTTAGACGGTACGGTTCTAGAATTAGGTCTTGGAAATGGCAGAACCTACGATCATTTGCGCGAAATATTGCCTGATCGTGATATATATGTTTTTGAGAGAGAGATAGCTGCGCACCCCGACTGTATACCAGAAAAGAGCTTTCAGTATTTAGGTGACTTTCGGGATAGCTTACCGTTTGCACATCAAGTTATGGGTGCGAACTCAGTATTGGCACACTTAGATATTGGAACCGGAGAAAAACAAGTAAGTATGCAGCTCGCAGAACAAATCGCACCTCTTGTGTTAGATTTAATGAAGGACAGAGCAATAATTATTAGTGATCAGGAAATAGAGGGTTGGTCATATATGCTTATTCAACCACTAGAAAGCATCCCTAAGGATAGAATTTTTATCTATCAGGTGGCTAAAAAATAAAGCTTAAAGATTGCCTTCTGGTAACGGAGCAAAGTCAGATTTACCCTCAACTTCCTTATAATGTGAAAGTGCCCAATGAACACTTGGAAATGCTAGATTTTCCCATGGTATATTTTCCCAATCGAACAATTCAACTGCCGTAGACTCGATGCCAGGAGCATAGATTGGTGAGACAAGCTTAGCTCTGTATATGAGATGAACTTGACTTAAGCGTGCAATATTGTACACACCGAGTAATGCATCAATTTGGATATCGGTACATGCTTCTTCTTTAGCTTCCCGTTTTGCGCCTTCTAAAGCCGTTTCACCCTCTTCCATGAAACCAGCTGGCATCGTCCAATAACCAATCCTTGGAGCTATAGATCTTCTGCAAAGTAAGAACTTATCTTCCCAGGTGCATACTGCCCCCACTATGATTTTGGGGTTTATATAATCTATGAATCCGCATTCGTTACACACGAGCCGTTCAAGAGCATCACCTGGTGGAATTTGTCTGTGTATTGGGCCGCCGGTGCGGTTATCATATGTTGAAGAAGCCATAACAACAGTTTGCCGCGTTGGTACTGGTTCATCAAGCTATATAATATATAAGTTTTAACGGGGCATATTGTGTATAGATGAAATAAATGTTCTTTTTTTATACCAAGATGTCTAAATTGCTACCTCGAGCCGACGATAACTGCCGTTGCACTGAAGATTCTTCTATATTTCTATTTTCATTTTCAGCCGTTGTTGCATTATTATCTTCGGTAGCCGTTACACTATTTGTAGAAAGAGTCTTAACTCCCGAACTTTTGATTTGCTCTGTTGGAGGAGGAGGAGTTAAACCTGTGACCGATGCGTTATTAGCTGTCGCTTGAGGCGTTACCGGCTGTATCATTTGCATCCCTCCCTTTCTATTTAATCATAAATATTGCGTTTTCTAAAGTCAAGGACTCACTTATTTTGAACTTTTAATGCTATTATTCCTGGCAATTCTTTTCCTTCGAGCCATTCTAAGAAAGCCCCACCCGCGGTTGAGAGATAACTAAACTCTTCTTCAACGCCTGCCTGTGTTAGCGCTGCGACAGTATCTCCTCCTCCTGCGACTGACGTGATCCCCCTTTTTTTTGTGGAGTAACCGACAAACTTTGCTAAAGAAACTGTAGATTCATGGAAGGGTGAAATTTCAAAGGCTCCTAGTGGCCCATTCCAGATAATCGTTTTACATTTACTTAACTGCTCTGAGAATTCTGCGATGGATGCTGGACCGGCATCTAATATCATACTGTCTGATGGTACACTTGTTATTGGTAAGGTTTCTATTTTTGGGTCTTGTTTTAGTTCCTCAGCTACTACGGCATCGGTTTGCAAGACTATTTTACAACCTGAAATTTCCGCAGCTTTTTCGATATTTTTAACGGTTTCTGCTAAATCTCTCTCTGCTAATGATTTTCCTATTCCTATTCCTCGTGCATAGAGGAATGTATTTGCCATTCCCCCACCAATAATTAACAAATCAACCTTCTTTACGAGATTTTCAAGTAGTTTAAGCTTGGTAGATACTTTAGCTCCACCAACTATTGCTCCTAAGGGGCGTTGTGGTGTTTCTAAAGCTCGCGCCAATGATTCTAATTCTGATTGTAAAAGAATTCCTGCATAACTTGGCAATAAGTGTGCCAAAGAACTTATCGACGAATGCGTCCTATGTGAGACTGAAAAAGCGTCATTTATAAAAATATCGCCTAAATCCGATAGTTTTTTTGAGAAACATGGGTCATTAAGTTCCTCACCGGCATGGAAACGTAGATTTTCGAGTAGTAGTATGTCTCCCTCTTTCATCATATCAACATCTGAGTGAACTAGAGTTCCAATACAGTCATTGGAAAAAGAGATATTAAAACCCTTCAAAGCATCCTGCATAGTAGGCATCAGATGTTTAAGAGATAGATCATCATTATACTGGCTGTTTGGACGCCCAAAGTGGGATAAAATAATTACTTTGGCACCAGCTTTTGAAAGCCTTGTGATAGTTGGAAGAACTTTTAGGATACGGTTCTTATCTGTAATTCTTTTCCCTTGCATAGGAACATTAAAATCAACACGAACTAAGACACGTTTGCCCTTGGGGGAAAAATCATCTAACGTTCGATAGTTATTCATAATCTAATCCTCTTTCTAGAATATGCAGGACTTTTTTCTTAAAATTAATTGTGTTATTTTATAAGGGTGTATTATTTTCGGCCCAATCAAATAGCTTATCCATAAACTCTATACATTCAGAAATTTGGCTAACCGCAATAAATTCGTCCGGCTGATGTGCTTGTTGAATGGAACCGGGTCCAAAAATTACTCCTGGTATACCCGCTTGTTGAAAAAGGCCCGCCTCTGTCCCAAACGCTACTGTACCCGATTCATTTAAACCTGTGAGATGGCGAATTAAATGCTCGGCAGGGGATTGGTGGTCGGGTATCAACGGGGGTGTATCATTTCTTAATTCGGTCGCAACATTAGCTAGAGAAGAAACTTCTCTCAATTGAGGTTCAATCGTATTTGATATAAAGTTCCGTATCTTCTCCTCGAGAAGATCTGGATTCTCTGACGGTAAACTCCGATACCCCCAATTAAAGTTAGTATATTCTGGTATGATATTATTGGCGGTGCCCCCCTCTATGATCCCCAAATCGAATGTAGTGTAAGGAGGGTCAAATAAGCAGTCAGGAGTAGCTACTTTTTCTAGTTCATTCTGCAGTGATTCTATATAATTTATAATCCGTGCGGCTGCCATTATCGAATTGGCGCCTCTGCTTGGTTCGCTAGAGTGACCTGGAACACCCCTTACAGTTGTCTTAAAAGCGCGACCTCCTTTGTTTCCTCCTACAATTTTCATCAGAGTTGGTTCTCCTACGATAACAGCACTAGGTAGGGGCAAATTTTCTATTACGTCAGTGATAAGCCCTCTTACTCCTACGCATCCGACCTCTTCGTCGTAAGAAAATGCGAAATGTATTGGTGTCTTGAGACTTTTCTTTTTTAATTCGGGTGCCATAGCTAGCAAAATAGCACAGAAACCCTTCATATCGGAAGCACCTCTGCCAAAGAGCTTGCCGTTTTCTTCAGTCATCTCAAATGGTGGTTTGGTCCATGTTTGACCATCAATTGGTACGACATCTGTATGCCCTGAAAGAACAATTCCGCCTATATCTGTTGGTCCAATAGTGCACCATAAGTTTGCTTTTGATTTTTCAGAATTATAGGTAAGACGAGTGTTAACATTTATATCTGTAAGGTAAGATTGAATTGCGTTTATTAATTCCATATTACTCAATCGTGACGTGGTATCGAATGCAATGAGGCGTTCTAACCATTTCTTAGTTTCTGACAGTTTATCTGACATAAATTTAATACCTAAAAGTTTGAGTTATCGATTCCAAAATGCAGGTGAAAACATCACCAACACAGTAAATAGTTCAAGCCGACCTAGGAGCATACCAAACGATAATATCCATTTAGCGGCATCAGGCAGTCCAGCAAAGTTTCCAGTAGGACCAATTGTCGATCCGAGTCCTGGCCCGACATTGCTTATGGCCGTAGCAGCTCCTGATATCGCTGTTATGAAATCAAGCCCTAGTGCTGAGAGCCCAGCAGCTAAAGCCGCAAAACAAACAATATATAGGAAAAAGAAACCCATTACAGCATTTGAAACCGGTTCTGGAATAACTTTGCGGTTATAATAAGGAATAAAAACGCCGTGTGGGACTAGTAATCGACTTAATTGTGCCTGGGCTGTTGCCGCTAGGATTTGAAACCGAAAAATTTTTATTCCGCATGTCGTTGATCCGGCGCAACCGCCAATAAACATTAAGCAAAGAAGTAACGTTATAGGAAAGCCGCCCCATAGGCCAAAATCTTGTGTAACATAACCCGTCCCTGTTAGTATTGAGATGACATTAAAGGCTGAATTCCTGAGCGTATCTACACCGCCAACATTAGAATCATCCCAAATCCAAAATGTTATGCCCGATACTGATACAAAGACAATCACAAGGAACCATTTAACTTGGCTATCATGGATAATGGGAGATAAATCACCACGTACTACACGAAGATAATACACAAATGGGAGGGATCCAATTATCATTCCTGCTATAATGATCCATTCGGCGACTGGATTATTAAAATGGCCAATAGAACCATCTTTTGTGGAATAACCTCCAGTCGCTATAGTAGTCATAGAGTGGGTTATGGCATCAAATCCATTAAACCCTGATATCCATAATGCTAATGCGCATAGAGCTGTCATCACTAAGTAAATGGCAAATATACCACCAGCTAACTGAGCCGCTCGTGGTAAAACTTTATCTGGAGTGTCGAATGCCTCCGTTCTGAAGAGCTGCATGCCACCAACGCTTAACATAGGCAGCATAGCCATTGCCATCACAATAATTCCCACTCCACCCAACCATTGTAATAATGCTCGCCAGAGTAAAATACCTGGAGGAGCCTCGTTCAAACCAACAATTACTGTGGACCCGGTTGTAGTGATGCCAGACATCGACTCAAAAAAAGCATCTGCTACGCTTAGATTGAGTCCAGAAAAAACAAAAGGTAACGCTCCTACTGCTGCTACAGATACCCAACTCATCGTGGTTAGCAGAAATGCTTGCCTTAAATTAAGGTTAGAGCGGGAGCTTGCTCTCGTAGCCAGCATAAGTGACACACCAACAAACAATGCAACCGCCGCTGAACCAGCAAAAACTTGCCAGTCTGAATTTCCTGTCGCGAGATCTGCAATTGCAGGCAGGCCCATTGCAATGGCTAAAAGAGACATAAGTAACCCGATAATAAAAAGAACGGGCCCGATGGTTACCAATTTGGTTCCAATCGTTTCTGTTAAACATAAAAAAATTGTTTAGTATTTAAACCTAGGACAAGTTAAATGCTAGATCGTATCACTAACTATTTTCAAAGTTAATAATGATTTTTCCCAATTGATGACATAAAATCATTTCTCAACTGAGTGTCGTCCTTAAAACAGCCCAAAAGTATTTTAGTAACCATTCCCACACCAGATTTATGCACTCCTCTCGTTGTCATGCATTCATGCACAGCGTCAATAACCACGGCAACACCCTTTGGCTTTAAGGATACATTTATGGCATTAGCAATTTCTGAAGTTAGTTTTTCCTGAATTTGTAGTCTTTTTGCAAATGTTTCCATTGTTCTAGCTAGCTTGCTAATTCCGACCACCCGTCCATCTGGAACATATGCTATGTGTGCTTTACCAATTATCGGAAGCATGTGATGTTCGCAAACAGACTCGAGCCTTATATTCCGAAGTAAAACCATGTCGGAATAATCATCAGTCTCCTCAAAGGTACGTTGAAGAACCTCTGATGGATCTTCTAAATAGCCTCTGAACATCTCTTCATACGCTTTAACTACTCTTTTTGGGGTATCTAACAGACCTTCTCTTTCGGGCGTATCCCCAAGCCATCTTATTAAAGTGCGCACAGCGGACTCCGCTTCTTCTCGGGAGGGACGACTGACCCCGGTCGAGCCACTACTCACAATCCTGGGACGTTTTATTTTTAAACTATCATCTGGAGCCACATTAATTTCCTTTTTCATCGTGCGTTGGCGGAAGACGTATAATTTTCTGCTCTTTAGTTTGAGCATTATTTTAATAGAAAATTCAAAGCCAAGTGGTTTTTTTATAACAAAAAGGGTAATTCACATTTAGGTTAATTCAACTGTCTTGGTTGATGAGGGCTATCTAAAGAAAAGGCAGGTACCTTAACATCGAATGCGGCACCCTTATCATCCGCCATTTCATAAAAGCCTACCATCACCCCAGATGGGGTTTTTAATGGGGTCCCACTGGTGTACTTAAAACTAGCACCGGGCTCTAAAATGGGCTGCTCCCCAACCACTCCAGACCCTTTCACTATCTGTGTCTGTCCATATGAATCCGTTATGGACCAGGTACGATTGATTAGTTGCACTTTTACTTTCCCTAAGTTTTCAATCTTTACTTCATAGGCCCAGACATAATGAGACTCAACTGGGGATGATTGTTCCTCAAGAAAAGTGGTATCGACAGTGATACGAATTGATTTTGTTGTCTCAGAATACAATCGCAAAACTCCACTCACTATGTTACATAACGGCCGCTTCGAATAAAATGGTATTCAAAAAACTGCTCGATATCACTTTTACGAATTGAAGAGTGAAATGTAAAGGATATCCCCATGTTCCTTTTATTTTTTGGTCCTCATTGAAGTTGTGCATGAAAATCAGTTGTTGATGCATTGACTTTATTTAGACGATTAAAAGATTGAAGGTTTAAATTTAATAAAAGCGGGCTGCACAATTTTTTTGATAAGCAGTTTCAAGTGAGAGCGGATGGGACATGAGTATTAAAGATATCGCAGTGTAATTAAAAAGGCCCATTTTTATTTGATATTATTTAACAGAGGGGTTGAAATTATATTTGGCTCGATGTAGTTCACGAGGGGTGTTGCCAGCCTCGACATGAGAACGCAAGAATATCTAAGGTTTAGTTTTGGTCACAAAATTAACAGGTACAAAATAGCGAGTTATTTTCTAATTGCCAACTACCTCAAACAGATCAAGTTGTAACTCACTTGGTTATACTAAAAAAGATGGGATCTAATCATGAATGAAAAGCCTCTTGCGGGACGGAGTATCGCAATTCTTGTTGCAAATGGTTTTGATGAAGTACAATTTACTGGGCCGCAGAAAGGCTTGATAGAACTAGGTGCTGCTGTAAAGGTGGTATCTAGAGTGAAAAGTTTAGTTAATGGCTGGTATGAGGGGAATTGGGGGCACTTCTTCCCTGTGAATGCCGATGCCTCTGAAACTTTAGCTATTGATTTTGACGGCTTGATTGTACCAGGAGGTATCAGGAGTGTTGATAAGTTGTTTGATGATTCTCATGCTAAGCGTATCTTAAACGCATTTCGAAAAGCCAATATGCCAGTATTATTGATAGGGGATAGCGTTAAGATGTTAATTGCTATTGAAAAGGTTGCGGGAGTGTCGGTCACGAGCTCTGCATTAGTGAAAGATACTCTAGTTGAAGCGAAAGCAAATTGGTTAAACCTGCCATTTACAAAAGATAAAAACTTGATCACTGGCGTTGGTTCGGGTGATCTAGAAGAGCTAGTATCTGAATTTTCAAATATTGTGGATACGTATAATCCAAATGTGATAGAGGCAGCGTAACAATTAGTTTCATAATATCAAAGAGCTGATATGATTTTTAATATGTTAAAGTACAGCATGGATAATAGCTTGTTTGTAGCGTATGGACGATAGCGCTCAGATTACCTCTCCATGTATTGGTGTTTGCCAAATAAATGCGAAAACTAAATTTTGTTTGGGTTGCTGGCGCTCTCTGCGCGAGGTAGCTCACTGGTCGAAATATACAAGAACAGAAAAGCTGGCACTGCTTCAGGAACTTCGACAGCGCCAACAAGATGCTGGGAATAATAAACGTAGGGTGACCAGGCGACAAAAAAGAAGAACACAAACTTAGTTTACAGGGGGACAAAGATTTTACTCTGTATTTAGTTTGTAAGGAAATTATAGGTAGAAGTGACCAATTCCATTAATATTCAGGAGTAAAACAGTGGTAATGTGGATGTAGGAATGAAAAAAACCTCTGTTTTAAATCAATTGAAAATAAGTACTAACAAGTCAACTGGTCTAATTGAGAGACCATCCTTGTTGGGGGAAACAGAAACAAATGCTGTTGATATAAGAACTCTGGAGAAAATTACGTCGGCCGAAACCCCTAGGCAATCTAATGCACTAGATCATTTTGTTGAAGAAGAAGGATTAACTTTTGCCGGAAAGCATTTAATGCTAGATTTGTGGGGTGCGTCGCGGTTAGATGATCTCCAATTTATAAAAACTACTTTGGAACAATCTATTAATGAATGTGGTGCTACATTATTACATATTTATTTACATCGATTTACGGAAAATGGCGGAGTTTCAGGAGTTGCTTTATTGGCTGAATCGCATATTAGTATTCATACGTGGCCAGAAAGAAATTACGCCGCGGTTGACGTGTTTATGTGTGGAGACGCTTCACCAACGCCAGCCGTCCCAGTTTTAAGACAAGCATTTCAACCAACATCAATCCAGTTGGGGGACCATAAAAGGGGAATATTAACATAAATCCATTATAGTAGATGTTGATGCAGTGCACATATAAGGACTTTAATAATATATTTCCATTATCTGAGTTGTTGGAAGATTAATTTATTCGTAGGTTAATGATTTGACTCACGGTTAGTATTGAAATTGATAGTGGTAAAGATTTAGTTAGATTGAGCTAGAATGATAACTAAAAAACCCTATTTCACGGTAATAATTGTAGCATTTAATTCTGGGAAGTATCTTGAGGAGTGCATTAATTCTCTTAAAGAGCAATCTTTTAAAGATTTTGAGATCATAATTTTTGATAATGGAACAACGGATGGTTCCATAGAGAGAATCGATCTAAGTCACACTAATATTAAATTTATAAAATCGTCATTCAATGAGGGTTTTGCAATTGGTAACAACAAAGCTGCTCGCGAGGCAAATGGGGATTGGCTTGTCTTATTGAATGCGGATGCGATACCTCAATCTGATTGGCTATCAAAAATTAATATTGCTATTCATAAATACCCAAAAGTAGCGATCTTTGGGTCCACCCAGGTTAGTTATTATTACCCGGAAATTATAGATGGTGCTGGTGATCATTATCATCCATTTGGGGTCGCTTGGAGAGGGGGAGAAGGTTATCCAGTGGACAGTATTTCTGATGACCTCGTGGTTCTGGGGCCATGTGCTGCCGCAGCAGTTTATAGGAAAGATATATATCAAAAGTTAAATGGAATGGCAGAAAACTTTTTTTGTTATTATGAGGATGTTGATTTGGCCCTGAGGTTCCGTCTTGATGGACATCTGTGTATACAATTAGCCGATGCTAGGGTTAAACATGTAGGATCAGCCACTTTTGGAATCCATTCAGATTTTGCTCGTTACCATGTAAACAGGAATAAGATATGGACCTTTATTCGATGTATTCCTGGACCTCTCTTAGTTTTGTTATTTCCAGGGTTTCTCACGGTTATATTGTCTCGACTATGTCTGTCTGTCCTTAGTGGTGATTTTAAGCTTCGCTATCGGGCTCTTTGTGATGCTATTATTGGGTTGCCAGAAGCTTGGAATCAACGCCGTCTTATACAAAGGCATAGAAAAATTAGTTTAGTAAAATTTGGTGCGGCAATGACATGGTCCTTTGGGAAACTTCTAATGCGGGCAAGTGATGGGCGTGTAGTTCCTGAAACCCTCCAAGTTCATTCGACCAAGCAAACAGATGCTTGAACAAAAAAAACACTCAATAGCAGCAATTATTGTCACCTATTATCCCGATGATAGGCTGTCTGATTTGCTTTTCTCAATTGGTAAACAGGTTGACGAGATTTGGGTTATAGATAATGGGTCAACAGGCCAATCTAAAAAGATAATAGAGAAGTTACTCAAGGGGTCGAACACTTCTTTTAATTTAATATTGAATAAAGAAAACCTGGGACTGGCAACTGCGCAAAATCAGGGAATAAAAGAAGCAATGAATTTGGGTGTTAATTGGATCCTTCTGCTAGATCAAGATAGCATACCGGCTCATGATATGACTAAAGAACTGATGTTTGCTGCTGATTCTTACAACAAAAAAGAATACATAGGTATGCTTACGCCTCGACATGAAAATGATGATGGTAAACCGTCAATTCCATCTTATTCGGTTAAAAGTAAGTTTCTATTGCGGCGCTACTTCATGGATTTAAATGAGGTTGACGATATGCTGGCGTTTGGAATGGCGTCTGGCAGCTTAATTCCTTCACATGTATTAAAAGAAGTTGGAATGATGAAAGAAGATTTTTGGATCGATTATATAGATTACGATTTTTCTTTCAGACTAAGAGAGTTAGGTTATCGGATTATTGGTGTAGGCGCTGCGCGCTTAAAACATCGTCTTGGCGATACTTCTAGAATAAATTTTGGGAAAAAGTATTTAAGCTACCATGTCCATCCAGCGTTTAGGCGGTATACCATTTATCGAAATCGAGTACGAGTCTTAAGGCAGCATGGGCTTAAATTCCCTAGTTTCTTAATTTTTGAAATTCTGTCAATTGGAAAAGATTTTCTAAAACTTATTTTTATCGAAGATAAAAAGTTATCAAAATTTAATGCTATCATTAGGGGTTTAATAGATGGTTTACTAGGTAAAGGCGGTTTTAAAAAATTTTAAAAAAGAGATTTCTCTATAATGAAACCTAAGTTATTAGTTTTTTCCAAAACCAGGATACGGAAATTGGGAGTAATCTTACACCAAACCTAAAATATATAGCGGTTGCAAAAATATTAAGTATCCATCTTGGATACTGCATATGAAAATGTTTATTAAAATAAATGCAGAAACTTTTAGCTTTGTGCCATTCAATAAAACCTGGATATACATCGCTCGAGCTTTTTTGATGCATGACACTAACGTTAGGGACAAAGAGAATAATGCCGCCAGATTTTTCGACACGCATACAAAAGTCAACGTCCTCTACATGGAGAAAATATTGTTCATCCATGCCGCCCAAATTATTGTAAACATTTCTAGGCATCAACATGAATGCTCCAGATATGCACTGAACACGGCTAATATGCTTCAGTGGTTTAGCTTCATTAAGGTTTAGGCGTTTGAAGTATGGGTGGTCAGGCGCTAGCCGGTCGAGTCTGAATTGTTCAACTACGCAGGTCCACGGGGTTATTAAATTACGCCGTGCTCCTCTTTGTTCACTGCCGTCAGGATTTTCGATCTTTATAGTTATTACTGAGGTATTAGGTTTAGAATGGAAAACTTTTAACGATTTATAGATAGTGTCTACCTCCATTATCGAATCTGGATTTAGCAGTAAAATAAATTCACTTCTCGCCCTTCTAACACCCAGGTTACACGCTTTTGCAAACCCTATATTTCCATTTCCTGTTATGATTTCTAGCCGGGGTTCTTCATCTGCTAGTTCGTTCACCTGTTGCATCAATGTGCGACTATTTCCATTATCAACTAAAATAATTTGTCGGACAGACCTTTGTAAAAAAACTGATTGAAGACACTCGATCAATATATTACCAGTTTTATAGGACACAATAATTATGGTGCAATCGTCTGACTTAGCATTTGAATCATCGTAATTAGTAATAGAAGTGTTCACAAAATCACTTTTATTTGGATAAAGAAGAATTTTTGACCCGTTTTCTTCATCCAAGCGTTTTTTCAACTTATCCACTTGTCATTGGCTCCCAAAAAGGTTGCTTCTAGATATTGGTCAGAAGGATTTACATTAAGGTTACTGATTAAACGGTAAAAAGCACTAGGACCCTAACATATTTGTTTCACAAAAGAAATTCTCAGATTTTTTGTATGGTTTAGATTATAATTTCTGAATTTTTTTCGTTACGTTGCGTAACTGGTGTAAAAATGATAGTAGCGGGGGGAGTGTTTTTTAAGTTTTATACGGAAAAGATTGTGCATATAGAGCCGACTGAAATTTTAGATGTAAAATTAATTTCTGCAAAAAAATTTGGAGACGATCGTGGTTTTTTCTCGGAGACGTATAATTTTGAGAAATTAAGTTGCGGTGGAATAAATTTAAATTTCTGCCAGGACAATCATTCATTTTCTAGGCAAATTGGAACATTAAGGGGTCTTCATTTCCAAACAATCCCGTTTGCGCAAGATAAACTTGTCCGTGTTACCAAGGGTGCGATTTATGATGTGGCTGTAGATATTCGGAAGGGATCTCCAACATATGGCCAGTGGGTCGCGAGAGTGATTAGTGCTGAATTATGGAACCAAATTCTTGTTCCAAAAGGTTTTGCACATGGTTTTTGTACAATAGAGCGCAATACTGAAGTTCAATATAAAGTTAGCGCTCCGTACTCGTTAGAAAATGAGCGCGGTATAGCATGGGATGACCCTGAGTTAGCAATTAAATGGCCGTTGGGCAGCAATAATCCAATTTTATCTGAAAAAGATAAAAAATACCCTAAGCTTCGCGAACTTCCCGATTACTTCAGTTATTAAAAAATAGGTTGTATCCGCATGGCTAGAGCGTTTAAAAAAGTATTGGTTACTGGTGGAGCGGGATTTATTGGTTCTGCGGTTGTGCGGTATTTGGTCACCCATCTAAATCGTTCCGTTGTTAATGTAGATAAATTAACTTATGCGGGAAACTTGTCCTCCCTCGCTTCTGTCGAGAAGGAGCCTAATTACGCGTTTGAGCAACTGGATGTAAAAGATCGTCTTGGAATAATATCAGTACTCGAACGACATCAACCCGATGCTATTATGCATCTCGCAGCCGAAAGCCATGTTGACCGATCCATAGATGGTCCGGGTGATTTCATACAAACCAACATTGTTGGAACATACAATATGCTTGAGTCTGCAAGAATATATTGGTCAAAACTGCCCATTAGCAAAAAAGATAATTTTTGCTTCCATCACATATCAACAGATGAAGTCTTTGGATCCCTCGGCCAAACGGGCTCTTTTACGGAAAGTACGGCCTATGACCCTCGATCGCCCTACTCTGCAAGTAAAGCGTCGTCAGATCATTTGGTGAGAGCATGGCACGAGACCTATGGCCTTCCAGTTGTTTTAAGTAATTGCTCCAATAATTATGGCCCATACCACTTTCCAGAAAAACTAATACCGTTAATAATAATTAAAGCTCTAAAAAAAGAAAGGTTACCAGTTTATGGTAAAGGAGAAAATATTCGGGATTGGCTATATGTTGATGATCACGCTAATGCGCTTTGCAAAATATTATTCGAAGGACGGACTGGCGAAAGTTATAATGTTGGAGGTAATGCGGAGGTAAGCAATTTGGATGTTGTTCTGCATATCTGTAGTCTTTTAGATGAAACTTCTCCTCGTTCAGACAAGCTAAATTACAAAGAACAAATCGATTTTGTGTCGGATCGGCCAGGTCATGATTATCGCTATGCGATAAATTCAACCAAAATACGCAACGAATTAAATTGGCGACCTACTGAAACGTTCGAGACAGGCCTTCGTAAAACAGTAAAATGGTATCTAGCTAATTCTAGTTGGTGGAAACCAATTCTAAGTGGAGAATACCGTGGAGAACGTTTGGGAAGCGTGAATCAGAAATGATGAAGGATAAAACTAAGGCTTTTATTACGGGGGGAACAGGTCAGGTAGGAACGGAATTAATTCGTCGGGCAGACGCTTGGAGGATTGATATTGTTGCACCGAAACGGGCTGATATGGATATCGTAAACGAGGCCCAGGTTAATTCCCAACTTGACTGCATACGGCCAGACATTGTTATCAATTCTGCAGCATTCACTGCTGTTGACGCTGCAGAGAATAATAAAGATGTCGCATTTCAAGTGAACTGCGATGCCGCAAAAATCATGGCCGATAGTTGTAAACGGTTATCTATTCCGCTTATTCATTTATCGACTGACTATGTGTTTGATGGAACAAAAGCTGCAAGTTACGACGAAACGGATCTTACTTGTCCTATTGGAATTTATGGGAAGTCAAAAGAGTCTGGCGAAAATGCAATCCGAGAAATTTTGATTGAACATATAATACTTAGGACGTCCTGGGTTTATGCCGCTCATGGGACTAATTTTGTAAAAACTATGCTGAGGGTTGGGAAAGAACAGGAAACTCTTAATGTGGTTGATGATCAGTTCGGCGCACCTACTTTTTCGGGAGATATAGCGGAAGCGATCCTCTCTATAACCAAACAGGTATTGAGACAAAAGGATGCAGATTTTTGGGGCACTTACCATTATACGGCGATAGGCCACGCAACATGGAAAGACTTTGCGGAAGAAATTTTTGAAAAAAAAGCAAATTGGGTATCTAAGAACCCATCTATTATAGGGATACCTTCTAGTGAGTATCCAACACCAGCTAAGCGTCCATTAAATTCCTTGTTAAATTGTAGTAAGATAGATTCGGTATTTAGCCCCCCACGCCGAGACTGGCAGCTGGGGCTAGCGGAAGTACTCAATCAAATTACAGAGGAATAAACTTGAAAGATATAATAAGATGAAGGGCATTATTTTAGCAGGTGGATCAGGAACGCGGCTGTATCCTTTAACGATGTCTGTTTCCAAGCAAATGCTACCAATCTATGATAAACCAATGATTTATTACCCACTTAGCACTTTGATGTTGGCTGGGATAAATGAAATTTTATTAATCACTACACCAGAAGATCAGGCCGATTTCCAAAATTTGCTTGGTGATGGATCACAATGGGGAATATCCCTTTCCTATGCTTTACAACCTAAACCAGAGGGGCTTGCCCAGGCTTTCATTATAGGTAGTGAATTCATTGGCAGAGACTCATGTAGTCTAGTGTTGGGGGACAATATTTTCCATGGACACGGACTGTCAGATATGTTGGCACGAGCGGCCTCGCAACGTTCTGGCTCTACAGTTTTTGGGTATTACGTAAAGGACCCTGAAAGATATGGCGTTGTAGCATTTGACGAAAACGGCGTTGCAGAAAGTATTGAAGAAAAGCCTGTGGTTCCAAAATCAAATTGGGCGGTAACGGGTCTTTATTTTTATGACAATGAGGTTGTTGATATAGCTCATAATATTAGTCCCTCTGCTAGAGGAGAGTTAGAAATTACTGATGTTAATCGCATCTATTTAGAAAGAGGTTCGCTGAAAGTCGAACGGCTTGGTCGCGGTTTTGCATGGTTAGATACCGGCACTCACGAATCTCTTCTTCAAGCTTCAGAATTTGTCCGCACAATTGAAGAGAGGCAGGGGCTCAAAATCGCGTGTATTGAGGAAATAGCTTACAATATGGGTTATATCGATGAGACCAAACTGTCACAGCTCGCCGAACCACTTTTGAAGAGTGGTTATGGGGAGTACTTAATTAGTTTAATGAAATAATATTTATTTTGAACACAGTAACTTTTAAAAAAACAGGATAGAGTAGCGTAAACATCTACTCTATCCTGTTCGGTGTATCAAATTTGATGCGGTTCAAGAATCTGTCGTATCACTAGTCCGTCGGTTAATTGATCGAAACCATCATTGATTTTATCAAATCCGATACTTTTATTGATAAGTTTATCGACGGGAAGTTTTCCTTGTCGATAAAGCTCTATATAACGTGGAATATCTCTCACAGGTACACAACTTCCCATATAGCTCCCGCGAATCGCCTTTTCGGAATTAACTATATCTGAAGGATTAAAAGAAAAAAGACTATTTGAAGGTGACAAACCAACTATAAGTACCTCGCCACCCATTCGGATTGATTTGTAACAAGTCTCTGTAGCGGGGATAGTACCTGAGAATTCGAAAGCATAGTCTACACCACCGTTTGTGAGGTCTTTTATTTGTTCTACGTGGTCTTTATCGCGCGCATTGACAGTGTGGGTTGCTCCGAGTTGACGAGCTAAACCGAGTTTGTCATCGCTAATATCAACTGCAATTATTTTTTCAGCACCAGCTAGTTTGGCTCCAAGTAAACCATTCAGACCCCCGCCGCCTAACCCTACGCAAGCCACAGTATCTCCTGCTCTTATACGAGCAGTATTTAGAACCGCACCAACCCCAGTCATTA
>ENA-UOXV01000893-UOXV01000893.1-marine-metagenome-genome-assembly--contig:-NODE-893-length-42986-cov-16.789616_pt1 | contig 42986 bp, 38 predicted proteins | sample MGYA00238165_ERZ766961 | MGnify/ENA primary metagenome ERZ766961 (study PRJEB28924, sample SAMN03173240) | marine metagenome | biome: Marine; feature: Water; material: Subsurface seawater | place: North... | reverse complement strand
AAGGATTAGATTATGTTAGTTGCTCGCCATATAGAGTGCCTATAGCACGTTTTGCAGCGGCTCAATCAGTACTAAAATAAAATGTTGATTTATGAAATTATTCCTAATCACGAAAAATTAATTCCATATTATTGGATGCCGAAATGGGTAAAAACAGAAGATCCATCTGCAAGAGAACTCTCTGGATATATTGAATAAAAAAACCTCGCCAGATAGCGAGGTTTTTAATAAACAATTGCAAACTAGATAGAGAAACTTTTTAATTATTCTACAGTTTCTCCTCCACCTAGGAGATCTTCTAGTTTAAAGGCACCATCACGTTCCATTTGTTTTGCAGCGGAGACTATTACTTTTCTAGCATCGTCTACTTCGCGTTTTGCAGCTGCTCCCTCTACAGGGGTAAACATTGCTTGTTTCTTTTTTGGTAGTACACCTATTACTTTATCGTTGATTGATTTATCTATTCCTTTTAAGGCCATGGCAATAGCATCTAAGTCAACCGCATTCATAAGATCTCGCAGCAAGTTGTCCGGGAAAATTTCAAATATAGATTCAAAAGTGATTCGATATTTTTTAACAGCTTCAGCTAATTCGGGGTTTTCTTGTTCTAAATTAGTCATAAACATTTGTTCATCCTCAGCTTTCATTTCTCCTAAAAGGTCAGCTAAGTCTTTTCCACCACCACGGGAGAAGGCTACTGTCTTAGGAAGTTGCCTAGCTTTTTTCTGAAGCTTGCTAGCTATTTGAACAACCGCTTCAAGGGGAACATCGTCTAAATTACCAATGCTTAAAAGGACTTGACCTTTTTCTTCTTCACTAATACGATTTAAAACTAAAAGCCGCTTATCACTAGATAGTTGTGCTAGCGTAATGGCAATTACCCTTGGTGTTTCTGTAATTAGAAGAGCAATAAGCTGTTCATCAGTCAAGTCACTAAGAAAAGCAAAAGGCTTTTTAGGTTCATCGCTTTCTTCTTCTTCTTGGAATTTTTCACTTACAAAAGAAAAGTAAAATTCTTCCATGACTTGTTTTTTCACAGCAAAAGCAACACTATTTACCCCTCGCATAGCAGCTCTTATTTTTCGCAGTTCTGTTTTATCAAGTTCTTTTACAAGATTTAACGCTAAACTTTCACCAAGAATAGAGAATAGTATAGCCACTTTTTGTAGACCAGAGAGTCTATTATAATCTGAGATCATACGTGCCTCTTATTTTTTCTTCTTTTTCTTCTTTTTCTTATCACCATCATCTTCAGACTCTGGAGTGGCTGGTGCCATTTCAGGCTCTGGTGGAGCCTCTTCTAATATCCAATCTTTAACAATTTTTGTTGCGGCTTGAGGTTGTCCAACGCTCATAGAAACAACGGCTTGCTTCATGTCATTTACTTCACTTTGGAGAACAGCAATATCTTCAGGGGCTGTCTGGACAGGGACTGTCTGAGGGGGTGTCGCCTGTGGTGCAGTAACATTCACTTGATTTTCACTAACTTTTTTTTTAGGTCTTCTAGGAGGGTACATCATCCAAGGTGGCGGTATTTGCTGTTTAGGCTTGTTCATTAAAACCATCACTAAAACAACAATAAGGATGATTACTATAGCTCCAAGTATTACAAGAAAAATTACCATCCCACTGTTTCCACTGCTCCGAGGTTGATTATCTAGGTCAGATTGAACCTTGTCAAGCATTGCAAGCTTTTCAGATATTTGATTATCTAAAGATGCTTTTTCTTCAATTTTTTCTTGAACTGATGACTGGACTTGCGTTGAAGCAGAATCAGAAAGGTCTGAAGTTCCTAAAAAAGATTTGAGGTTCTGAATTTCTTCATTTAAGGCTTGTAATCTTACAGAGTCTTGCCTTAGCATAGATTCGCGCTCTTGATCATATGACTGGTCTCGAGCAGCAGTTTCGAACTCTGCTAGTTTAGATTGAAAATAAAGCCGGTCTTCTTGTCTACGCTCTGCTTCAGAGTCTTTATAGTTTTCAAGCTCTTCCTTCCAATCAACCTCACCTAATCTTTCGCGCTGGCTTTCAAGAGACTCTAGCTTTTCAGCTATATTTTTAAGCAAGACTTGCTCAGCTGATTTTTCATCTCTTCTTTCTTTAAAGCTGGCAGTCATAATACTTAAAATATCGCCTCTAGGTCGGTCAAAACGTGATGCAACCATAACTACTTGGCGAATATTTTCTATTAATTCTGGAGCTGCACCCTCTTGAATTATAATGCTTATTTCCATATTTCTTACGCTTGCCATGGAAGGCCGCATTTCTGTTTGTGTTCTTGAAACAACATTATCGTCAACGGGAGAATCCATTGGAGTTGTTTCTGTAGTCGGGTTGGTGTCTTCAGCTGGTGTTTCAGCAGTAAAATCAAAACCAGGTATAGGCAAGCCCACACTTCCTCTTGAAGGGGAATCTGTTGCGCTCAACAAATCTTCAGCTGCTTTTAGAGATTCAACGCCACCATTTGGTGAATATGTCGTTTGGTTTTCAAAGGCACTGCTGATTTCTAAATCAACACTGACATCAATAACATATTTTCGATTATCAATTACTTTTTCAAGCGCATCGGAAATACGCTTTCTTAAATTATTTTCAATCATTAGTTTTTGAGCTAAGTATCCACTGGATTGTCCAAGCCCCATACTGAGTATGAGTCCTAATAAAAAACCATGCTTCATTAACTTCTTAATCCGCTTAATCATATAAACTCCCTTAATCATCTAAATTATTTTTTATCCTCTGGCTTAGTTTCTGCACGGCCAACAGGACCACCACGTGGCGCTAAAAAAGTTATTTCTACTCTTCGATTGCGCGATTTTTGCTGAGGAGTAGAATTATACTTTTGCACTAATCCCATTGAAATAACCTCAGTATTTTTTTTATCTCTAGGAACAAACTCTCCATAGCCAACAGCCTCTAATCGAGTTGGAGAAACATTTAAACCTATCATTTGACGAACAACAGCAGAGGCTCTTGCGCTAGACAATTCCCAATTACTTGGATATTTTAATTGTAAAGCTTTTGGAAGTTGATCGCTGTCTGTATGTCCTTCAACTGCTATTTGGAAATAAGAGTCTTCAACTGTTGGTAAAATCTTTTTTAAAATATTTACAAACTCAGGTTTAGTTTGCGCTGATCCTGATTGGAAACTTATATCCGAGGATATTCCAATCGTAACGCCTTTAGGGCTTGTGGTTACTTCAACCGGCTTTTCGCCAGTACTTGGGTCAGCTTCCATTTCTTCAACCATTTTTGTTGCGGCTTTATGGATATCACCTAATGACATTGCCTGATTGTCAAGCTCTTCTTTTTTTCCAACAGATTTGCCCATTCCATCAGCCATATTCATCAGCTTCACTGGATCAATTGTAGATATTGCTGCGAGTAAAACAAAGAAAGCGAATAATAATGTCATCATATCCGCAAAGGTTCCAAACCAACCGGGCAAACCTTCTTCGATTTGATCTCTTCCTTTGTTTATATATTTTTTTATTTCTTGTGGCGACGCAGCCATTAAATTTATCCTTGGTCTCTTTTCCATTCTTTGGGTGGAATAAAAGAGTTTAGTTTTTCTCTAACTATAATTGGATGCTTCTTTTGTTGAATTAAGCGTACAGCTTCTACCTGCAAACTTTGCACAGTACTAGAAAAACTAATTCGAGCACTTATTTTCTCTGCCATTGGTAGAAAAAATAAATTAGCAAAAATAGCACCATAAAGAGTTGTAATTAAAGCTGCGGACATACCAGCACCTAGGGAGTCTGTTCCACCTTCACCAAAACCAGACAACATAACGACAAGACCAATCAAAGTTCCAACCATTCCCCATGCTGGAGCCATTGTCCCCATAGACTTAAATAAACCTGCTTGTGTTTTTTCGCGCAGCTCACGATAGTCAACACGAGTGTTTAGGATTTCTGTCATCTCATCAAGCGACATCCCATCAACGACCATTTGAACACCATCTTTAAAAAAGAAACTTTTAATATTGCCAATATGATTTTCTAGATCACCAATTCCTTTTCGGCCAATCTCAGCAGCATCAACGGCTTCATCAACAAGCCCTCCAAGAGAATCATTGTTTCCTTTAAAAACTGCTCCCATTGCAGCGCCAAGCTGAAGAACGTCTTTTAATGGAAATGCAACCGCAACAGAGGCCAACATTCCTCCAAATACAATGCCAAAGCTTGAAGCTGAGCCAAACATTGCAAAGTCTGGGGTCATTAAAAAAATACTTCCACCAATAGACACGAGTCCTAAAAGAATTCCTACAAGGGTTGCAATATCCATAACTAATCCTCTATCATGCTGGTTGATTTCAACCGGTTTTCATGTAATGCTTTTAATACATTTCGAACATCATCATACTCTGGATCCATGCGTAATGCAAGATTCCAATTAATAGTTGCTCGCTGAACATCTCCAAGCTTGTAATAAATAGACCCTCTTCTAGCATAGGCTAATGCTAAGTTTGGATTGAGTTCTAGCGAAGCTTCAACTTCTTGCAAGGAGGCTCTATAATTACCTGCATAAAAATAACGTAAAGACCTAGAAAGATGGCGCATAGCATCATTCATTTTTTGTTCACTAACATTATTATTTAAACGAACAGCTTTTAATGAGTCTTCTAAAAACTTAGAGTGCTGTTCCATGGCTGCAAGCCTGGTCATCAAATTCCGCATTTCATTAGTCATTAAGCCCATAGAGTCTCGAAGGGTATTAACCGTATAGTCAGCTATCATGAGCGTTGTGTCTAATTCAGCCATATTGATTGGTCCGAGAGGTGAAGGAGAAGGCCCACTACCTGGCGTTTTTATAGTTGAACCGCGTGGCGCTGTAATCTCAAAGCCAATTGTCATTCCAGCATGACCTTCCCAATATCTTTCTTTCCATCTCGGTAATTTTTCTATGTGGGTGAACCCTAGGTTCAGGCGATAATCCGAGGTAAGGGGGATGCGGAGTCCCACATTGATGCCATTACCGTCAAATTCACCCACAATATCTACACCACCCCATTTCTGAAGATAGGGTGTTTTTAAAATTGCCCCTGCAAACACACCGGCATTTGTTCCGGTAGGAGGAGCTGAAAGCGTATCAATTTGAACAGTGTCTATTGCTCCAAAGCCCCCGGAACCAAAACCTATAAACATGCTTGTATTATAATTTCCCATAGCTTTTTCGGAACTTATTACGCCAAAAAAAGAAAGTTCTTTAGGGTCGAGGCTTAAGCCACCTGTATTGTTTTCAAATACAATATCTTGAAGCCCAACAGAAAACGAAACATTATTTCTTACAAAAACACGCTTTTGAATATGAAAGCCAAATTCAATTGGTGGGCGGTATGTAGAAACTTCTAGATTAGCCAGCCTAGTCGTATCGCCACTTTTTCCGGTTGAGAAACCGAAGGTCCATCCAGAAGCAGTTTCCGCATTGACATATGCACCACCAGCAGTATTAAAAGGAGCAAGGTTGTGGAGCTCAGAGCCAAACCCAGCTGTAAATAAATAAGGAGATTGCCTAACAGATGTAAAAGGAATTTTCATCATGGGCCCTGGGCGTAAATACGCAACTCGAGTTGCGCTAAAAACAGTTGTAATCAATAGAACAAAAAGTAACGGGTATTTTAAATGCTGTCTCATTGAACGTTCTTTGATTTTTTTAATTCTAGTTGCGCTAAACGGATATATTCACTTTTTGGATAATTTGAGACAACAGTTGTAAACGCGGATAGAGCTTCATCTTCATTACCCATTTTTCTATGAAGTAGACCTTCTTGAATTAGAGCATCATCAATTCTAAGTTTACCATTAGAAGTTATTTGGCTTAAAAGCTCAAGTGCTTTAGAATATTGCTTATCTTGCTGGTAGGAATCTGCCATCCAATATAATATGTTTTCAGCAGTTTTTGCTGGTGCAGTTTTTAGCTCTAAAGAAGAAAACTTCTTTATGGCAAGGCTATAGTTTTCTCTTTGATAAGCAAAAACACCAGCCATATAAGTTGAATGATCAAATTTTGAAACTTCTTGAGAAGTACTTTTAGCTTTAATTTGTATAATTGTATCAAAGCTTTCTTCAGGCTTTGCTTGTTTAAGTCTTTTTTTAGTAACCATCGTAGGTTGAGCCATTGACTGTTGAATTCCTGCAAGGTCTTGTCTTAGTTGATTGTTTTCATCCCTAAGTACGCTTATCTCAAAATTAAATGATGATTCTAGTTTCTTCATTCTTTCGTTTATTCGATCTAGCGTGGTAAGAAGTTCTTCGCTAGAGGCCATATAAACAGAGCCGCTTTCAACTTTTTTAATTTTAAACGATACTTCTTTAGAGGGTTTCTTTACTAGTCGATTATAGTCTTCAGAGCCCTTTGAAGGTTCTATTACAATCCCAAGATCTAGAAAAAAAATTTCTGATAAGCCAGACTCTTGAGCGCTTAATAACCCTATTAAAGAAAAAGAGACGGCAATTTTATTTGCGGATCTTTTCAGTGTCTTCATCAATTGTGGCGTCTTCACTTACTCGTATTCCTCCCAATCAATAACGTAAGAGTATCCTATGAAAGAACCAAAATCATGAGGAACATATAATTCAAATGCACCAGTAGCCCCTGGCAGTAAAGTGGAATCTGTTGTAATTCCGGAGTCGAAGGTGTGATAGCCACCTCTTACAAAAGTTGTTAGTGTTTTTGTTTCACCACTCCAATTTTTACGAAAAACAAAATCAACTTTTACAAAGTCTGATCTACGACCACCAATGTTTTTAATCTCGCCATTAAAAACAATATTTCCTTGCGCATCTTTCTTTTCACTGATATTACCCATAAGAACACAATTTGCTGAATACTTATTTGTGGCAGTGCGTTCAGAAGAAGTATAATTGGGTTCAGCTAGTTTTGGCATAGGAGGGGGCGTGTAGCTATCTCTAACTTGCTCTGGTACATATTCAGCTTGTTCTTCAGTAATTACATTGTCAACAATCCTGACGACATCTTGACGATTAATTATTAGGTAGCCAACTAACGTTTCAACTTTTATTGATTCTTCATCTTGATAAACAATTTTACCAAAAACAGTAGAACCGTTTTTCATAATTATTTCTTTAGAATAAATTGCAAGTGGATTAACCCACATTTTGCTCAAGGCTTTCAAGTTTTCTAATTCTTCATTTAAATATTTTAATTCAGCTGTCACTTTTTTTATTTCAAAACTTAGCTCGTTTAAAATATAATCCTTGCCAGGGTCTGGCTGAAAAGAAACTGGGTCAGGGTTTGAATCTTGGACGGGGACCTTCAGGACTTCTGGATTATTAGCAACCTTAACGGTTTCAACAGCTAAGGTAATATCACCAAGATTTACATTTTTGCCTGACACCTCAACCGGTGAACTTATTTTTCCAGACTCTCCACCATCTGCTTCAAGTGTGTAATTACCCGGTGGAATCTTTTTAAGTTTAAAATCACCTTTTTTAGATGTTTCATCTCGATTTGTTTCTGTTCCATCGTCACTTAAAAGCAATACGGTAATACCTTTTATGCCATTACCATCACTATTAATTAAAGTCCCTGACACAGTGCGGGGCTTTTGTGCGAATAGCGCAGATGAAAAAAGGGTAATAAGTACCCCTAAAAATACTTTGTTTAAAACGCTTCTTATTGCCATTTATCTTTACCTCGGATTGTGTGGCATTTAAAGTTATAAGCCTATTAGGCACAGAAAGTTTAACTCTGCTCTATTACTGAATCAAGTCAAAAATAGAGGGCAAGACTAAACCTTAATTATATATAAACTTACTATTTCCAAAAGTTTTCATACGTTTTTTTCCTATTTAGAAGAGCCAAGCGAGCAGATTCAGCCTTTGTTCGCACATCATTGTCAAGATAGAGACTGAGTGCTTTATCATAAGATTCTAATGGGAGCTCAAAGTCCATTTCATCTTTCTTTTCATATGCTTGACCAAGCCAATAATGAGGCTCCCCCAATGTATCAACTAGGGCCGCTGCTTTTGCAAAGGATTGTATTGCATCCCATTGCCCATTCTTATGTCCTTTTTTATGATGATTTTTTCCCGCTTGAATATTGATAAAATAATTTGCGTTTTTATTTGTTGGGTCAAATTTTAATGCAGACTTATAGTGACTAGGATCATTGTTGGTTTTAGCTAAAACTAGATAAGCGCTCACTATAGCATTTCGGAGCTCAATATCATTTGGGTGTTGACTTATTAATGAATCTGCTTTTTCAATTAACTCATTAGGGTCAGCTTTAGCCAGTTTAGATGAGTTTGGGGCGCAGCTAATAAATATAAAGATAAGTAAGATTGGGCGTTGTATTATATTATTCACTTTACCCTTTAAACCAAAAAAGGTCTTGATTGTTTTCAAAAGATTTATAAAGAACATCCATAGATTCAACGGCATAATACCTGTCCTGAATCTCGCTATAATTAAAACTTGTCATTACTATTTCCTCAATATCATAATCAATAATTTTAGAGTTACTTGAGGTACCTTTTGCGCATTCTACAATATTCATCGTTTCATCAAAAGATGAAATAATTCCTGACCCGTAAATATCATAATCAATATCATTTTCTTTTCTTCGAAAATGATTTGTTTCCGGGTTAGACTTAACAAGTCCAAACTCATATGTCCACCATGCAAAATTCTGTAATCTTTGAAGATTGTGTGAGACTAATTCCTTTTCAAGCCCACTTTCATTTTTTAATATCTTATCACCAAGAATACCCACTTTATGCATGAAATCAGCATAAGGTTTATTCATCAAAAAAGGGATGTGTCCTTGAATATCATGAAATATATCTGGCTCTGGGGTATAGCCCTGTTCATTTTGGATATTTTTATCTGAATATTTTTGTTCAAAACGAGGAGATTTCCGTATTATATCCGTAACAGGGAATTTCCTATTTGCGTTGAGATCAAAAAACAAGTCTTCCGTTAAAAACCCAGATACTGGTACTAATTGCCAATCAGTCGAGTTTTCTATTAATGGTGATATTGCATCAAATTCAGGGAAACGATCTTTGGGTATTGGTAGTGTCTGCATACCGAGGAGATACTCTTTACAAACATATTGATCAATGAGTGGGATAACATTAATAAATAAGTCTTCCCAAATACCATTTTCTAAATTTGTCACATCATTATATTTCTGAGGTTTTAAATATTCATCATGAATTCCAAAAATTTGAATACCAGACATTGATGAGGGTGAAATATTTCTAAATAATTTATTGTACTTGTTTTTATTTTTTAACATTGTAGCTAGTGAATATAAAAATTTATTTTACTATAAATCACCAAAACCAAATATAAGTTATTGCACTATTTTTTCTACCCAAATCAGGGTCGTGTGGCGAACCACACTCTGCTCTCATATTTGCTGAATCATGATTAAATAAATCATAATTTTCTCCATAGATTATTGCTTGAAAACGACCCTCTTGATCTTTGCACCACTCTCGAACACTATTCCTTAATGCCCCAGTCCCATGTCCATGAATTATTTTAATTACACGGACTTCACCTTCAAAGATAGATTCACTCACTTTAATTTCAAGTTCAGAAATCGCGCGGTCTAATGAAAAACCTTTATGGCCAATATCTATAATTTTAAATCGGGTTAACATTTTAACTGTAGAGTTTCCGTAACTTTTATCTTCTAATAAAAGGATTAAAATGGAAAATATTGTTTTAGGGCGAACAGGTGCTAATATTTCTAGAATTAGCTTGGGAACTTGGTCTTTTGGTGGAGCAAATGTGTCAAAGAACAATCAACCTGTTGGTTGGGCCGGCCAATCAGAGAAAGATAGTCAATTAGCATTGGAAAAAGCCCATGAGCTAGGTATAAACCATTGGGATACTGCAGATGTGTATGGGAATGGAGTATCAGAAAGAATTATTGGATCTATGTGGCAGAAAATACAAAGAGAAAAGATTTTTTTAGCTACAAAAGTGGGCTGGGATATGGGAGCATATGATCACTGGTACAATCCTAAGCAAATGAAAATAAATATGGAGCGTTCTCTTTTAAAACTAAAAGTAGATCATGTAGATTTAATGTATTTACATCATTGTAATTTTGGCAAAAAAGATGAATATTTTGATGACGCTTTAAATATTATAAAAAAGTTTCAAGATGAGGGTAAAACACGTTTTATTGGTCTTTCGGACTGGTCTTCAAGCAAAATAATGAATTTTCTTCATCGAGTAGATCCAGATGTTATCCAACCGTATCGAAATGTTATGGATGATACATACGAAACCAGTGGTCTTAAAAAATATGTCGATCAAAAAAATATTGGCGTTTGTTTTTTTTCACCTATTAAGCACGGTCTTCTAACAGGCAAGTATAGTAAGCCAACAACATTTGAAACCGGGGACTTTAGATCAACGGTTAAAGACTTTGCAAACCAAAAATTGATAGAAAAAATGCAAATAAATAAAAATTTGCTAGAAACACGTTTTAGGAATCATCCAAACTCTGTTATGCATGGCCTAATAGATTCACTTTTAACAGATGCGCCGACAGGCTGTTGCCTGCTTGGACAAAGAAATATTACTCAAGTAGAAGTTGCTTCAAGCCTTGGAGAGCCTCTAAGCCACACTGATTCTAATTGGGTAAAATCACTGTATTAATAAATAATCTTTTTAACTTTTTGCAGCTGCTTCAACGGCAGACCAAACGCGCCAAATATTCTTATAGCAAATTTTCTCAATTTCATCCTCAGTGTATCCACGTTTTAACAAATGATATATAAGATTTGGATAAGAGGAGGCATCTTTAAGGCCGTACGGTAAAGAATCGCCAACACCATCATAATCTGAACCAATACCTACGTGGTCAATTCCAGCCAGTTTAACAACATGGTCAATATGATCGACAACTTCTGTTATGTCAGCATAAAATGGGTTATTTGTATTGACTTCTTTTGCATACTTTTCTAACTCTTCATCGCCTTCTGCTAGATCATTTTCTCTTGCATATGAAAGAATTTTGTTATTGTTAGCATTTCTTTTATCTTGTGAAGCTTTTGTAACAAAAGAAGACCCGTAATTTATTTGAATTACACCACCATTATCTTTTAATCTTTTAATTTCATCATCACCCATATTTCTTTCCCATCCTGGGGTAAAAAATCTGCATGAAGAGTGTGAAGCTATAACTGGGACATCCGTCATATCCATGACCTGATTAATTACCTCATCAGTAACATGTGAAATATCAACCATGATGCCAACACGATTCATTTCTTTTACAACTTTTCTACCAAATGGACTTAACCCACCCCAAGTATTTGTTGTATCATAAGATGAGTCGCAAATTAAATTATCTTTAGCATGTGTAAGTGTAATATATCGGATACCACGATCATAAAAATACTTAACATTAGATAAGTCATCTAGTATTGGAGCACCATTTTCCATCCCCATTGGCAGAGCAATCTTCCCATCACCAAAAATACGATTTACATCTGAAACACTAAAGGCCACTTCAAATTTGTCTGGATGGTCATTTGCAATTCGGTGAACAAGCTCAATAAGAGAGTCAGCTTTTTCTTTAGCACCGCCTGTTTCTTGATAGGATGAAGGTACATAAATAGACATGAATGGTGCGTCTAAACCACCTTCTTTGGCTCTTACATAATCAAAATCACCACCATCTGTTCGTACAGATAAATCTTCATAACCATCATTTAATCTCCAAGGGACGTCAATATGTCCATCTGTTATTATAAATTTATGCGCAAGGTCGTATGCTTTTTTTCTCAAAGTTGCATCATCACTACAACTCATAATAAAAAGACCCATTACAACTAAAAATAAATGTCTTAAGTAATTCATTTTTTATCCTTTGTTTATTATGATCGAGCTAAGCCAGATCATCTCGGAAATTTTTGAATAGATAAATAATTTGTGGTACCTGCCGTACCCATTGGAACGCCACCGGTAATTACAAATTTATCACTAATCTTTAAAAGTTTAAAATCTTTTATAACAGAAAAACATAGTTCAGGAATAGCTTCAATATTATCATAGTTATCTACCTTGATTGGGTTAACTCCCCAGATTATTTGAAGTTGTCTAACAATTCTATCAAAAGGTGTTAATGCGAAAATTTTTGCAAATGGACGGTAACGAGAAATCATTCTCGCTGTACTGCCACTATGAGTCATGGTCATGATTACCTCAATATCTAAATCTGCTGAGATTGAACAAACTGCATGGCTTATTGCATCAGCTGTTTTACTTACATCTTCTGGAGCAGATTTTCTGGTAGAACTTGAAGTTTGCTCTATCTCTTGAATCACTTGATTTAATGTTTTAATAACTTCAACTGGAAATTTTCCAATAGCGGTTTCACCAGTTACTAGTAGAGCGTCAACTCCATCAAAAACTGCATTTGCAACATCACTCACTTCTGCACGTGTAGGAGTTTGGCTTTCAACCATTGACTCTAATAGTTGAGTTGCAATTACCACAGGTTTCCCAAAAGCTCCGGCTAGTTTAATAACTTCTCTTTGTGCAAGGGGAACTTTAGCTGCAGGAATTTCAACGCCAAGGTCGCCTCTTGCGACCATAACACCATCAAAGTTTTTAACAATAGATTCTAAATCATTTAAAGCTTCCCACTTCTCAATCTTTCCCATTACTGGCAAGCGCTTGCCAAACTCATCCATAATCTTATGCACATATGAAATATCATCTGAGCTCCTTACAAAAGATAGAGCAATCCAGTCTGCACCAGAATCCAAAGCCATTTTAAGATCAGCTTTATCTTGATCAGTAAGTGTTGGTACGTTTAACATTACTCCAGGGAAATTTACCCCTTTGCCTACCTCTACTTTGCCACCGATGATTGTTTTGCAACGCATTGAATGTTTTGAAATTAATTCTGTCACTTCTAATTGAATTCTTCCGTCATTTATTAATATTCGGGCCCCTTTTATGATTTTAGCAAACCCAACACCTTCAGTGACTTTTATTTGTTCTACATCCGAACAATCTTCGTTTGTTATAATTATTGATTGCCCCTCAGAAAGGATTAAATCCTTTTTTAAATTAATTATCCTAATTTTAGGTCCAGCTAAATCTGTTAAGATTGAAGGCCTTTTACCTTGGGGAGCTTTGATGGACTTAACCAGATCATATAGCTTTTGTTTTGACTCAGGGTTTCCATGGGACATATTTAAACGAAAAACATTAACACCAATATCAACCATTTCTTGTAACATAGCCTTACTATTACAAGCCGGGCCAATAGTGGCAATTATTTTTGTATTTTTTTTCATAAAATAATAAACCTATTAATTAATAGAAAAAGGAACGGTTAATCTAAAGGGGGAAATTTTAGCATTAAATTTTTTACCATTTTCACACAACATCTCAAAGTGACCATGCATCACACCAAACTCAGTGGGTAATGGACAAAAGCTAGTATATTCAAAAGATTCACCATTTTTTAAAAAAGGTTTATTACCTACAACTCCTGGCCCACGGATCTCTTCAACATTTCCTTCTCCATCTGTTATGTGCCAGTATCGATTTTTTAGTTGGACAGTTTCATGGCCATCATTTTGAATAATAATATGATAGGCAAAAAAATAGATAGGCTTTGAAGGGTCTGATCTTTCGGGAATATAATTACTCTTAACAGTAATTCGAACTTCGTTTGTAATGGTTTCTATCATACGGTAAATTTATCGACTTTTGAGGATATAAATTTATGATAAAGAGTGGATACCTTGTTCTATTAACTTTAAGCATTGGATGTACAAACCCAATAAAAATTTTAAATCAAGCTTCGTCTAATAATCCTGAAATAACAGAATCAGAACTTTTAGCTCATATAAAATATCTTTCAGATAATAAAAGAACAGGGCGATTTCCAGGGACAGAAGGCTCAAAAGAAGCGGTCGAGTATATTTCAAATAATTTCCAAGCAAACAATCTATTACCCGGTGGAACAGAAGGCTTTTTGCAGCCTTTTGAATTTATTACAGGTATTAAAGCTGGCAATGAAACTAGACTGGTTGTTGATGGAAGAAGTTTGACATTAAATAAAGAATTCATTCCAATAGAGTTTTCTTCAAATGGAAATTTTGAAGGCAAAATTGCTTTTATGGGGTATGGGTTTATAATTGATGATTCTATTTCATGGAACGATTATAAAGGAATTAATTTGGAAGGAAAATGGGCTTTAATTCTTAGTGGGGCGCCAGGAGGAAACCATCCTCATTCAAAATTTAGGAATCATTCTACATTACGTAAAAAAGCAATGATAGCTAAGGATAAAAATGCTCTCGGAGTTATCTTTGTTAATCAGAATGGAGATAATGATTTGATTATACTTGAACATTCTCCTAATTCTTTATCTATCGGGATTCCTGTTGTTCAAATTAGAAGAGATATAGCAAATGAATTACTTTCTCAGAAATTGAACGACTTACAAATAAGTCTTGATGAACAGAATAAACCACAAACTTTCAGTATTGATAAAAAGATTATTGGTGAGCTTAAATTAAAAAGAGAAACAAAACTTGTTCCCAACGTGATAGGGATTATTCCTGGAAATGACCCCGTCTTAAAACACGAATACATTGTTTTAGGGGCACATTTCGACCATTTAGGGCTTGGTGGAGATGGCTCTGGCTCACTAACACCGGGTTCAACATTGGTTCATAATGGTGCTGATGATAATTCATCGGGAACTGCAGCTTTATTAGAGCTTTCATCAAAACTAATAAATAATAAGAATCTTCTCAAAAGATCAATTATTGTAATGGGATTCAATGCGGAAGAAGAAGGACTTTTGGGTTCTAAATATTTTGTAAACAATCCAACGCTTGACTTATCCTCTATAGTAGCCATGATTAATATGGATATGATTGGACGTATGTCAAACAATACTGTTACCGTGGGAGGTACAGGGACGGCAAATATATTTGAACCTACCCTTAGAGAAATAAATAAAGACCATAAGTTAAAATTCAAAATGAGCCCAGAAGGGTTTGGACCTAGCGATCACGCTAGTTTTTACATAAATAATATACCTGTTCTTTTTTTCTTTACAGGAACACATTCAGATTATCATAAGCCAAGTGATGACTGGCAAAAAATCAATATTGAAGGAGAAAAGAAAATCGCTGACTTTATATATGATTTAATATTGAACCTTAGTCATATAGATTCAAAACCAATTTTTAAAGAATCTGGCCCAAAACAAGCGACAAGGGTAAGAAGTAATTTAAAGGTTACATTCGGGATAATGCCTTCATATGGGAGCGATGAAAAAGGGTTGGCAATCGATGGAGTAAGAAAAAATGGGCCAGCGGAAAAAGCTGGGATAAAAAAAGGCGACGTGATAGTTTCAATCAAAGGTGAAGAGATTAATAATATTTATGATTATATGTACCGATTAGAAAAATTAGAAGCTGGAGAAACCGTAGAAATAATAATTATAAGAGATGGAGAAGAGCGAGCCCTAATGATTAATCTTTAATGATTGATTTTTCTAGTTCCTTTCGTAATTCAAGCACTGCCTTTACATAATTATCAGCATGATTGTAGGCATAGACTGACTTATAAATTTTTTCTTGATTGGTTGGGTCTACGACTGGGTAACCATTTTTAACAAGATAGTTTCCAATGCTGGCAAAAACATCGTACCAATCATAAGGCTTTCGGATGCCATCATCATTCCCGTCAATTGCATAGGCATTATAGCTTGAAGGAATAAATTGCCCGTAACCAAATGCACCTGCATATGAACCTACAATTGAGTGCGGAGAAATTTTATCTTCATAACAATAAAGTAAGAATTCGATCATTTCTTTTTTAGCCCATGTTGATCGACGAGGCATTTTTGATATTTGCGTATAGAGGGCATTAAAAACATTATATTTTCCTTTGTTCCGACCATAATTACTTTCTACACCAACAATACTCAAAATAAGAAAGGGGTCTACTCCTAATTTTTGACTAACGGTTATTATGCTCTTTTGATTTATCTCCCAAAATTTAACACCCGCAGAAATTCTAGATTTAGTTACAAAAATCTTTCGATAATCTGTCCAGCTTTTTTTTTCATAAGGCTTTGAAAAGCGATCAAGAATGTCATTATGAATTGTGATTTTTTTACTCGAGAATGTTTCAATAATAAAAGATTCAGGGAGTCCTTTTTCTAATGCTTGTTTGTGAATAGAAGAAAAGACACTATCTTGACCAAAGATAAGAGAACTAAATAATAATATAAAAATTAATTTTTCCATTCAGCAATAAATATGTTAGTATCTCCAGGCTTTGCCTGGTTGCGATTTGAAGCAAAAACAAAATACTTTCCATTTGGACTAAACATTGGAAATCCATCAAATCCATCATAATGTGTAATTTTTTCAAGATTAGTTCCATCAATATTAATAGCCCATAAATCAAAATTGCGACCTTTAGGGTCAGACATGTTTGAACAAAAAATAATTCGTTCATCATTAGGGAAAAAGAAGGGAGCAAAATTTGCGCCTTCGTTATTAGTAATTTGAACCTTACCAGTACCATCGGTATTCATAACCCGAATTTGTAAATTCATTGGTCGAATCATGCTTTCGTTAATGAGATTTTTATAATCTTTAATTTCTTTTTTAGTCTCGGGATAATAAGCTCGCCAAACAATTTTATTACCGTCATGACTAAAAAAAGGTCCACCATCATAACCAAGCTTATTAGTTAACATGCGTTTATCTGAGCCATCAGAATTCATTGTCCAGACTTCTAGGTCTCCTGAAGATATAGAGGTATAAACAATTTTGCGCCCATCTTGTGCTACTGTTGCCTCGGCATCATAACCAGCCTCACTAGTGATTTGCTCAAGATTACTTCCATCTAAGTTTGAACGAAAAATATCGAAACCTTCGTAAAGCTTCCAAACATACCCAAGTGAAAAATCTGGCGGTGGAGGGCAGGTTTTATCTTGAAGGTGGGTAGAAGCATAAATAAACTTTTCATTATTAGGGTATTGAAAATAAGCACAGGTTGTTACACCCTCGCCATTAGAAACTCTTTTAATAAGCCCTGTTTCAAGGTCCATTATATATATTTGATCACACAAACCCTCACCGTCATGTGATTGAAAAATCAACTTTTTACTATCTGAACTAAAGTAGGCTTCAGCATTTTCGCCACTAAATGTTAATTGTTGAAGGCTTTTAAAATGTTGCTCTTTTTCTAAGATTTCTTGATTAGCGCTACCATCAACCAATGAAAAAGAACTTTGCTTTAAAGCTCGAGACCGCATTAAGCCCATAAATGCGATGGCCAAAATAATAACAATCAGATAATGTATTGGCTTTGTACTTTTCATAATAAATATTCTTGATTTAATTTATAAATTTTTATGTCTGATATTAAGAAGCTAAATCATTTTCAATACGAAATTTTTCAATTTTTGGATTACCTTTAAATTCACCATGTGATTCTTCCGGTAACAAGGCAGCAATTCTACACATTACCTCATTTCCAATTTCTTTTAAGGCTAGATCTTTGTCTTTTTTGTTAGCAGGTAATTTATAAGGACCAAAAGGTTTTCCAAAATTAACTAAAACTTTTGGTCGAATACCTCGAGCAATATAGCTCCAAATTACATCCTTTAATCCATAAATACTCATAGGCACAATAGGAACTTGCATTGATGTAGAAAGATAAACGACGCCACCTTTAGCAGGGCGAAGTTTGTTTGACAAGGTGTCACCCTCTGGGAATATTCCAAGGATCCCTTTTTGAGCTAAAATTTTACGAGAACTTTTAATTGTTGATGGGGCAAGCGTAGTACGATTAGTTGGTATAAATCCGTAAAGCCATATTGCCCAATAATTAAACCATTCAATTATTTGGTCGCTCGCTGCCAAAAAATCAATTGGTCGTCTTACAGCATAAAGGACAAAAGGAGGGTCAGCATAATTAAAATGGTTTATTGCTATTATGAAGGGCCCTTCCTTTGGTAAGTGGTGGCGGCCACGAACTATCGTTTTTGCTGAAATAATTCCAATTAAAAAAGCTAAATAACCAACTAAAGAACGAATCCATCTAGGTCGTGGTTTTAGTAAGTCTAATTTTGTTCTTGCGCTCAACTTTTATGATGGGTATTGGTTTAAAATAAACCCAATTGAAGCGCTCAACTTTTTCGCAAAAGGTATATGAAGAAATTCATTAGGACCATGTGCATTAGACTCGGGACCCAAAACACCGGTAATTACAAACTGCGCTTCTGGAAATTTTTCACCTAGCATTGCCATAAAAGGGATTGTTCCTCCTTCACCCATTGACAAGGCAGGTCTACCATAAAATGTTTCAGATGCTTTTTGAATTGCATCTTGTAACCAAGGTGCAAGCTTTGGTGCATTCCAACCATTTGCTGGTTCTTCCCAGTGAATAGAAACGGAAGCATTGTACGGAGTATTTTCGGTAAGGACTTTATTTACTTTATCCATTGCAATGTGACAATCAATGTCTGGTGGAAGTCGAAAGGAAAGTTTTAATGCAGTAAAAGGGCGCAATACATTTCCACCATCTTTCATTGATGGAAGGCCGTCAACGCCCACAATGGAAAGAGTTGGCTCCCAAGTTCTATTCATCATTCCTTTTATTGGATGATCTGTTGATGGCTTCATATCTTTATGCCAAGGAAAAGATTCAGGGTTCTCATTCAAAGTTGCCACCATTTTTTCTATTTCTTTAATACGATGAGAAGGGACTTTTGAATGCAATTCTTGAATTTTAATTTTCCCGGTTACTTCGTCTTCAATTCGTGATATAAGTTGTCTTAAAATACGAAAAGAAGAGGGGACTAAGCCGCTAGCGCTTCCAGAGTGTACGCCTTCAGTTAATACATCAGCTCGAAGCTCGCAAGCAATCATTCCTCTAAGTGAAACTGTTGACCAAAACTGTTCATAATTTCCTGCACCAGAATCAAGGCAAACAACCAGGTCTACATCTCCAACGATATCTTTATGTTCATCTATATAATAAGGAAGATCGGGAGACCCACTCTCTTCACAAAATTCAATCAAGATTACAATCCTGGGCAATTTTACATGTTGTTCTTTTAATGATTTAACAATTCCAATTGATGCGAACAAAGCATATCCATCATCAGCGCCTCCACGTCCATATAATTTTTCATCACGTAAAACTGGCTTCCATGGACCCAAGCCTTTCTCCCAACCTTTCATTTCAGGTTGCTTGTCCAAGTGCCCATACATTAAAATATTGCCTTCGCGCTCTCCAGGGATCTCTAGTAAGATTAGAGGGGTCCTTCCTGGAAGTTTTTTAACGTGAAGAGTGCTTTCTTTAGGTCGATGCTTATCAGTCCAACTTACGGCTTGCTTTAAAACAGTATCCATGTGACCAGCTTTTTCCCAGTCGGGGTCAAAGGCAGGTGATTTGTTTGGTACTTTAATATATTCAATCAAAGAAGGAGTAATTTCATTATCCCAAAATTGATTGAGGCTATTTTGGAGTTTTTCAGAATTCATAAAATCTTTCTAAAAGCAGTTTTAATAAATAGTTAAAGGTTTAAAAAAGGCTCTGAATAATTCAGAGCCTTTTAATTAAGCAGAATTGATCAATAATTAAAATGGTAAATCGTCGTCATCATCGTCATTGTCAATACTATCATTATTATTTTTGCTATCATTGCTTGTTTCAGGTTTAGCTTGCTGAGCGGCTCCATCATTATCCATTTTTCGACCAAGCATAGTGAACATTTCACATAAAACTTCAGTGGTATAGCGTTTTACACCATCCTTGTCTTCCCAGTTACGGGTCTGGAGTTTGCCTTCAACATAGACCAGCTGCCCTTTTTTTAATAGGTTACCACCCAACTCAGCAGATTTGCCAAACATAACACAGCGATGCCATTCAGTTTTATCTTGAATCTCACTATTCGCATCACGCCAAGATTCATTTGTGGCTAGATTAAAATTAGCTACGGCTGCGCCCGATGCGGTAAACCGTGTTTCTGGGTCGCCACCCAAGTGACCAACTAATACAACTTTATTTACACTACCTTTTTGCATATTATTCTCCTACTTTTTATCATTTTTACTTACTCGCGTGTTTTATTCTACATATCAAATATAATTTATAGCAATTATTTTTTACCATATTTTTGGGATCAACACTTTACGATCAACTGGATAATCAGAAAATTTTTCAATATACCATTTATGGTTTGATCTTGCTCTTGGTATAAGGTTTGCCATACTCCATATTGCAAAAGATAAACCGGCAAAAGACCAAGTTGCTAGGGCCCAGCCAAACCACTCAATTATCTCACCAAGGTAATTTGGACAAGACACCCATTTAAAGAGTCCTTTTTTGGGGATTTTGTACTCTCCCAGATCATTACTTCGAAGTGAAAATAAAATATTGTCCGATCTAATATTTATTGCCATTCCAATTAAAAAAATTATAATACCAGTAAAGAATTGACCACTGTAGATCCATGAATTTGGATAAGGGTGATTAAGGTTAAATATCCACTCTGCATTAATCCATGGATTGATACTATTAAAAACCACGGCAAATAAAATGATACTAAGAGGCATTTTTTTACCGCGAATCTTTGCTCGATTAGGCCAAACCCAACTACGATGAACATAGTGGACCATCCACATTATATAAAAGATAGTTGCAGCAATATCTAAAACTTTCCATTTAGCTATACTAAGCCCAAAAAAAACTGTCATAATTATTATTGATGGAGACTCCATAATAATCCAACCAAGCCGAGAGGGTAGACGAAGTCCCCATCCGGGGCGCTCGTGTCGACCGTATGGCGCTCGAACAAACATTAATAATATAAAGGTGCTGATAGCAACAAATAAGTAAATCCAGATGGTTAATTCATATTGATGTTGGTCCATTAACATTTTTTAAACCAAGAGATTGTATCATTTATTGTCTCAGCCAAGGGTCTCGAAAAATGCCCGATTTCCTTTTTCGCAAGCGTTCCAGGTATATTTTGGCATTGCACAGCCAGAGCGTGCAAGCTTCCACGGCTGAAAGAAGGGCGCTTCCCAGTTAATTTTGAAGATAAAAAAGCAAAGGGAAGGGCTAGGTATGCTGACCAAAAAGGCAAAGTTAATAAATTTGTTGTCAAATGAAGTTGATTAGAAATCATCGTTGATATTTCTTTAAATGTTGCCCATTCTCCAGGGATAATATAATGCTGGCCTTGCTTGCCTGCAGTTATGCAATTAATAGCCGTATTGCTTACGTCTCTTACATCAACCCAGTTGAAACCGGCATTAATATTAATTAACATTTTTCTTGTCATGATATCTACTAAAACTTTTCCCATTCTGCTAGGTTTGAAATCAAACGGACCGATAATTCCAGTTGGGTGAAGGATAACTGCATTTAAACCCTTGTTACAGGCATCATATATTATACGTTGGGCTGCGGCTTTTGTTTTATCATAGGGAGGCGCATTTTTAGTGTCAACTAAGGGTCTTTTTTCATCTAAAGGCTCATTGGTTGGGATTTGATTAAAGGCATGTACGCTTGAAAAGTGAATTAGCTTTGTAATATTAGCATCCATAGCTGCTTGACAAATATTTTTTGTTCCAACTACATTTATTTCATGCATAAGCGGAATGTCTATATTTTCAACAGCCACATAAGCCGCTGAATGGAAAACCACATCACAACCCTCCATCTTTTCAGTTAAAAATTTAGAGTCGGAAAGGTCTCCCTTGACTATCTCGATTTCTAGATTAGAAAGGGCTTTTAAGTCTTTATGAACTAGACACTTTACACGCCAACCATGATTAAGTAGTTTTCGTACTAAATTTCCACCAACGTGGCCGGAGCCACCAGTTATAAATGCAGTTTTTATCTTTGCCCCCAGTTGCTAGAATTAATAATGGTTAACATCATCATTTTATCAATCGAATTTAAAAGCATTAAAAAAGATTATCTAATCTTATGCAAAAAAAAGAGCAACCCAAAGTTTGAACAACTATTATTAGATTTATATTTATGAAGCTTGATTTAACTATTAATAATCGCGATGAACACCTAATTTTTATCTATTCAATAATGAATTAGTTAACTTAAATAAAAGAAAATGATGACAATTACAATTTCTCAGATCAACATAAAATCGAACACGCCAGGACAAGTTGGGTTGCCTAAAATGCCAGTTGAAACAGTGACTATTACAAAGGCAGGTGTTGAAGGGGACTATAATAGATTCAGAAAAGAAAAGAAAAAGAATGATCCAGATATGGCAGTTATGCTTCTTTCAACAGATGTTATTGATGCCTTAAACAGTGAAGGCTGGCCAGTTAATCCAGGCGATCTAGGTGAAAACATTACGCTAACCAACATTGATTATAGCATCTTGAAGCCTGGAGATAGGCTTAACATTGGAGAGGTTAGTCTTGAAATATCATTAATATGTGATCCATGTACAAACTTGAACAACCTGCCTTATGTTGGCAAAGATAAAAGCACGTCTTTCATAAAAACTTTAATGAAGCGCAGAGGTTGGTATGCGCGCGTCTTAAAGGTGGGAAAAGTCACTGCTGGTGATAGCGTAACTCTTGTTAAATAGCTAGTCGATCTTTTGATTCAATTAAAAATAGAGGGGATGCACTGTGATAGCTGTGTCTCAAAAGTGCATCAAGCCCTAAAGAGTGTAGAGGGTGTTAAAGGTGTCATCGTTAACCTTTCAGATAAATCTGCTAATATTACTGGAGATGTTAAAACAGACCCCCTTTTAGAGGCAATTGCAAAAACTGGGTACAAGGCGAGTCTAATAAACAAAGTTGAATTAAAGGACTCGCTAGCTAATAAAAATCACCCAAAATCTGAATTGCAAAAGCTTTTCCCGCTCTTATTAATATTCATATATCTCTCAATAGCTTCTATTAGTATGAACCTTCGCAGCCTTGATTCAAGCGAAATAATGTTAGATTTTATGGGTTTATTCTATATTGTTTTTAGTTTTTTTAAGTTTTTAGACTATAAAAATTTTCCACGCTCATTTGCAATGTATGATCCAATCGCAATGAGAAACCCTTATTATGGGTGGGCGTATCCATTTATTGAAACAATACTTGGAATAATGATTATATTTAGAATTGAAATTTTTTCAACTATAATAATTACTATAGCTATGCTTGGAATTACATCTGTTGGCGTTGCAAAATCGTTATTGCAAAAACAAGATATTCAATGCGCATGCCTAGGAACAGCCTTGCAGCTTCCAATGACAAAGGCAACTTTTATTGAAAATAGCATAATGATTTTAATGGCGATCTCTCTTTTATTTAGCCAAAATTACTAACTTCTACACCTTGTATATATACACACAGTAATTATTTAGATTATTTTGAACTGTAGTGGAGATCTTTTAGTTAATTTCATCTTTTTTTAAAATAGAAAAAACTTAAAACAAATGAATTTGACAATGATTTAGGTTGTCACCGACGAGGAATCGTTCTAGACGCTTAAAAAACCATCCCCTTATTTTTTTAAAAAAAAGTTTGTTCCTTGAGACAAAAGACTCTTATGTTCCACTATTGAGGTAAGAGGGGTAGAGGTACGTCTTGAAGTACTAAGTACATATCAGACCGCCCCCCTCAAAAGAAATTTTTTAAAACAATAGTAACAATAAGTGGAGTAGTGTAATGAAAAAACTCACGACCTTGTTCTTTACCATTATGATGACTACAGGTCTGTTCGCGCAGAACATGTCTGGTAAGATTAGTGGTACTGTTTCATCTGACGGTCAACCTTTGGTTGGCGCAAACGTTATCATTGAAGGAACTTCAAGTGGTGCGGCTACAGATGAAAATGGAACATATTATGTTTTCGATGTCCAACCAGGTATATACACCTTGCGTGTTAATTATATCGGGTATAAATCACAAATCGTATCTAACGTGCGTGTAACAATTGGATTAACAACAAATCAAGACTTTGCACTGGAAGTTGCAGCGGTTGAAGGTGAAACAGTTGAAGTAACTGCTTCAAAGCCTTTGATCGAGGTATCACAGACAAATGTCGCAAGAACCATTGACTCAGAAGCCATTGATAACTTTGCAGTACGTAATGTTACATCTATGGTTGCTAGTCAGGCTGGCGTAGTCGTTCAGCATGATGGAATGCATATTCGTGGTAGCCGAGGCGAAGAAATTGGCTACACGCTTGAAGGTGCTTCAATGACCGGTGCTGGTGGAAAAGTCGTTTCAAACGCGATTCCTGAAGCATTGGAAGCTGTCGCTGTTCAAGTTGGTGGATATGATGCGAGCATTGGTAATGCCAATGGTGGTATGGTTCAACAGTCGCTCAAAACAGGTGGCAGTAGATTGTCTATGTCTGTTTTAATGGAAGGCATGCAAGGCGGAGACGCTTGGGCTGCAACTGGCGACAATGACCTTACGGCAACTCTTTCTGGTCCAATTGGTAATAATATTAGATTTTTTGGTGCAATGAGAAAAACGCACACAGATAACTGGTCACAAAATAGTAGATGGTTTACTCCATTTAGTATTAACCAAGGGACTCCAATCGCGGATAAAATTGGTGGTTTAACCAACTCTGGCGATATGGTTGTATTGTCAACGGACGGCAATTATGTTTTCCGTGATGTTGATGGTGACGGTGTTTACACTGCGCCAACTACAGATGCTGATGGTGTCACTACTGGTGATGAAGCTACATATCGTGGAATGAATAATTCTTATGCTTTTGATAACGAAGAAGATAACCTTTCTTTGAATGGTTCACTTCAATGGGATATGAATCCTTTAGTTATTAGAATAGGTGGAGCTTTCAATTCATATACAAATTCTAGTGCTGGGTTGCCTGTTCAGGGGATGTTTAATACACGTCGCCATGAAAATGCTGGCTCAAACTATTTATTAAATGTAAAAGGTACCTACTTTTTAAACACGAGTACTTATATTCGTGCAAACTTTAGTACGGTTGGTCGTAAGTACGAATCATACGATAAGAAATTTAAAGAAAAAGGTGTTTTTAAAGATGGTCAAACAAGTACGCTAAGCGATTGGTTAAAGTTTGGTGATCGTGATGCTGTTGCATCGGTTGATAGCAACTGGGCACAGCACTTTGGAACACCTGGAGGAGATCCAACCTCAGACATATATAGATATGTTGAGCCTTCAAACTATAACCTAAACGGTTTTCGCTTTCAGCGTGATGGCGTCCGTCGCGGTGGATACTCAAAAGGTGAGGATGGCTACATCAACTTTAATGGTGAATTTGTTACCCAGATGGGTGAGCACGAGTTAAAGCTTGGTGGTGCATATACAAAATATGATTATAAGCGCTATAGCTATACTGGGATTAATTCTCTAAACTCAAAAATTGGTCAAGACTCTACGCTTAATGATGCAGTGGCCAATCAGAGTGACCGTATTTTACAGGAAATTGTAACGGCTCGTCTTTCATCTTGGATTGGGTATGACCCGCTAGGTAGAGATTGGGATGCCTCAACAGCATTAGCAAATGATTATGATAAGCCTCGTAACCCTTGGAATTTTTCAGCATATATAAATGATAAATTCGAAGCAGGCGACCTTATTGTTAATGTTGGTCTTCGCTACGAAGCAATCAATCAGGCAAATAAAGACGTAATTGATTACAATAATGTTCCAATTGATAAAAATGGAACGATTGTAGCTGCAAATAATGAACTTTATGGCTTTAAAGATATGCCAACGCAGACTTATTTGATGCCTCGCATTGGACTTGGCTTTCCGTTATCTGATCGCTCACAATTCCACTTGAACTATGGTAAATATGTTCAAATGGCACCTATGGGCTTCTTATATCGTAGTCGTGGTTCAGGTGCAAATTCATGGGGTTTAAAGCCAGTTAGAGAAACCAAATTCGAAATTGGATATGGAACTTTAATTGGAGATGTAGCATCTTTAGATATTACAGTATTCACTCGTAACCCTCAGGACCAGATTGGTGAGGATACTTATGAGCCGGATAACTCAGCTGGTTTTAATGAATACCAGTCAAGAAATCTTGGCCTTTGGGTGAATTCAGATTTTTCAAATATTACAGGTGTTGAGTTTGACTTTAAAACAAACCGAGTAAGCAATGTTCAATTGTTTGCTAATTATGTTTTCCAGGATGTTAGGGGTACAAACTCTTATCCAGGTCTTGGGACGTCAGGTTGGGGTAAGCCGACATCTATTTCAGCTACCCGCTATGACCAACGTCATCAAGCAAGTGCAGTACTCGACTACAGAACAGGTAGGACAGGTAATCTTGTAACGGACAATATAGGTGCAAACCTTATTGCTTCCTTTAATAGTGGACACCCTTATACTAAATCCGATGGCTCTATGGGTCAACGTGATGCAGGTGAAGGTGCATTGCTTTCAGATAATGACCCTCGTAACAGAGCGCCAATGGAAGCAATCAACTCGTCAACGACACCTTCCTTCTTTAACTTGGACTTAGGTCTAGACAAAACGATTCAGGTTGGTCCTACTAGCCTAAAGCTTTACGCAACGATCACAAACTTGCTGAATACACAGCATATCATTAATGTTTATAACCGTACTGGTGATGCATATGATGATGGCTTCTTGTCAGATCCAGCATTGAGTTCGTTGATAATTGAAGGTCGTGGGTCAGAATATGTAGAAATGTATCAAAAGATCAATTTAGCTAATAGAAATCACTGGCTAAATGATCATAGTTTCGACATGTTTGGTATCCCTCGTGAAGTTAAAATGGGTGTACAGGTATCCTTTTAGGAGTCCTGAATATGCTAATTAAAACAGTGGAGAAATTTATGAACATAAAAAAAACATTAGCTTGGGCAATTACTGGCTCACTTTTGTTGGCGACAGCTGTTTCAGCCGAACCACCAAAAGGTGAAAAGAACGCTGGTAAGACTTTAACCAATAGGCTTGCTAAGTCTGTTGATGACGGTCCAAGTGCAACATTTTTCAACATTAATAGTTGGAAGATTCAAATGGAGAACTCAGGGTTCTTCGCATGGAATGGTACTTCACACGGTTCAGCCGGAAACTATCCTATCGGGATGGGAAGTGTTATCTTTGCAGAAGGAATTCTTTGGGGAGCTAAAGTAAACGATAACTATGGTGTGGATGCTTCTGGAGCTATCTTAACAGATGGCACTGGTGGTGGAACACCAAGAATTCGTGTAAACGGTTCTATGTATAACACTGGTCTTAAGGCTGGTAAAGTTTTAAGAGGAGCTGATGGTAGAATTTTAGATACCAAATACTCTGAAGACTACCGTGCTCAACAGATTTATCGTGTTAGAAGGAACTGGAACACCGCTAACCTAACCAACGATGTTGCGATTATTAAGAATATCGAACCTGCTGATGTAACCGAAGCACAGGTAGCTTCCGGTAAGTCTCAGTATGAAAAAGATTGGTTAAACTGGCCAGCTGATGAAGGCGCACCTTTTGATGATGTCAATGGTGACGGTGTTTACACTCCTGGAACTTGGGATGAAGAAACTGCCTCTTGGGTTGGTGACATTCCTGGTGTTCCTGGTGCAGATCAAACAATTTGGACTGTAGCAAATGACCTACCAGATGAATACACTGAAAGTGGAATACCAGTAAGTGTATCTGAGGGTGGTTGGGGATCGCCTCCAATTGGAATGGAAATACAAATTACATTATGGGGATATGATTTCCCATTTTCTAACCCGCTATCAAGCATGATGTTCAAAAGGGCTAGGATCAACTATGTTGGTCTTCCTGGTGGACCTGCTGATGCGAAGATAGATACCATATATTTTACACAGTGGTCTGACCCTGACTTGGGAACATATACTGACGATTATGTCGGTTCTGATGTAGGCTTAAGTCTTGGTTATGTCTATAATGGTAATACATTTGACGATCAGTTCTTTAGTTCTTATGGTAGTCCGGTGCCTGCTGCAGGATATGACTTCCTTGAAGGTCCTAAGGTTGATGCTGACTCAAATTTAGCAACTGGACCAGGCGGTAAAGAAACAACGCTGGGTATGACCAGTTTTGTATACTTTGCAGCTGGTTCTTCAGTGAGTGATCCAAGTACGAAGGTATATGCAGGAACTCTTCAGTGGTTTAACCTTATGGAAGGTTATCTGCCTAGACCTGAATACCCAACACAATTACCTTTTGTTGATCCAATAACTGGATTAGCAGAGAAATTTGTTCTTGCTGGTGACCCACCAACAGGTACAGGTTGGATTGATGGAATTATTCTTCCACCTGGTGACCGTCGTCTTGTAATGAACACTGGACCATTTGAAATGGTTGTTGGTGATACGCAAGATGTTGTTCTTGGTTTAATTGGTGGAATGGGTGGAGACAACCTTTCCTCAATCACTGTATTAAAGTACAATGATATTTTTGCACAGTTCGCCTATGATAATGACTTTGAACTTCCAACGCCTCCTAAGGCGCCGAATGTGTCAATATTTGAAGGTGATGGGTATATTACTCTTAACTGGGCAGAAACATCAGCTTATGGAAATACAGAAAACCCTGTTAATAAAGGGTTTGCGTTTGAAGGTTATAAAGTTTATCAACTACCAAACGGTTTAGCAGCAGGTTCTGATGGTGTTCTAATCAATCAGTTCGACGTAGCTAACGGTGTTCTTGTTATCACAGAAAAAGAAGTTGACCCAGCAACGGGTTTAATTCTTGAAAAGCCTGCTCATGTAGGAAGTGATAATGGTATTTCTCGTGTAGTTGTGGTTAAGGACGATAAGCTTAGAAATCGTCCAATCACAAATGATAGACCTTACTATTTTGGTGTAAGTGCATATTCATATTTACCTGATAATGCAAATTCACCGTTTAAATCACTTGAGTCATCAATGGCAGTTGTTACTGTTTATCCTAAGAAGCCAAACCCAGGTTCAGCTTATACGGTAGATTCAGGCGATTATTTTGATATGGCTCATGATGCTGGAACAAGTGACGGTCTTGGCCGTTATGAAGTCTTTGATCCAGGTGCTGTAACAGGAAATGATTATAAAGTCACTTTTGAGGAAGATACCGTAACCGGTTCTCCTACAAATGGTAGTTTATTATATAATGTTACAAACACCACAACAGGCTCACAACTTCTTACTGGATATAAGCAAGGAGCATTGTTCTCCGATGCTGGTTATCCAGCAGCTGAGGGTCTAACATTTAAAGTCACAGGACCACCTGATGCCTTTAAAGACTTTTTAATGGTAGCTAATGGTGATGGAAGCTGTACAGAAGAAGTACCTTGTCAGGGTTCTCAAGACTGGGGCGGTTTTCCAACTGCATATACTGGTCGTAATAACCAATCTGATGGTAAAGGCTGGTTCTTTCATGGTGGAGGTGCCTCGTCAGGTGGCTATGATACTATGATTAGTCGAATTATTCGTGGATCTGGTTGGAAATACTTAATTCCTAACGATATTGAATATCGTTGGACATATGAAGATGACAATTGGGCTTACGCAGCCTATACTTCGGGTTCACTTGTCAAAGTTGGTTTTGAGATTTGGAATACAACCTTAGACTTTAGATATTGTCCATGGTTCTATGATTATGATGAGAATGATGCGTTTGGATTGCATCCAAATGATCACCCAGGTTCAGGTGGAAGTAATGATCCGTATACTGACTGGATTTATCCACGTCTTCCGGTAGACACTTCACCAGGTGAAGTTGGATACCAAGCATGGGTAACAGCTTCGATTGCAGCTGGTGGCGGTGCCCCAGATGCGAATGGAGACTATACAGATGGTGGTGATTATTATGATGCTCCAGGTTCAGAGCTAATGGGACGTAATGTATGGTTTGTTTGGAACTTAGATGATGTTGCTGATGGTTCAATTGATGTTGTCTCAGGTAACAACAACAGAGGTCCTGAAAAAGGCTCGGTTGTAAGAATCATTACAAATAAAACTAACCAGTTAAATGATGAGTTTACATTTACAGCTCCAAAAGTTGCATCAACAGATATAGCTGCTGATGTGCAGAAAGTAAATATTTTTCCAAATCCTTACATGGGTTACCATGATTTAGAAGGTACGGATTCAGTATTACCACTGCCTAAATATGTAACATTCAATCATTTACCAGTTTCAGGCGAGGTTACTTTTAGAGTCTTTAACATGGCAGGTACGATGGTGTCGAACTTTATGAAAACGTCGACAACACAGTATCAGCAATGGGATATGAGAAACTCTGATAACTTCCCTCTAGCGTCTGGTGTATATATCATTCATATCGACATGGGTTCACTTGGAACCAAGGTCCTTAAGTTTGCAATGGTCACCGAAGACGAATTCGCGAAACGCTTTTAGGTCATAAGGAGTAATTAATATGATAAACAAAAAAATAGTAGCAATAACCTCCGTACTGGCCTTATCAGTTGGGTCTTTAATGGCTCAAGCTGGTGCATTATACGGTGGAGGCACTGCAGGTGCTGGTATGCGTAATGGTACGGCCGGTGCTAGTCAGCTGTTAATTCCTCAAGGTGCTGCCTACCTTACAGGTGGTGGCGCTGTAGCCAATGCCACAGGTATTGGTGCGGCATACTGGAATCCAGCTGGTGTTGCTCGTGCAACTAGCAATCTAGAAACATCTTTTTCTAACAGGTCATATATAGCTGATATGTCAATACTTTATGCTGGAGCAGCTCTCAAGCTTGGGAACAATGCTTTCGGTGTAACTATTCGTAATATTGATATTGGTGAAATACCTGTAACAACTGTTTGGGAACCAGATGGTACCGGCGAAAAATTTCGCCCATCCAACTTTACAGCTGGTTTAACTTATTCTCGCATGATGTCTGCAAAAACATCCATGGGATTTTCAGTTAATACTACCAGTGAAGGCTTCAAAAGAGTAAAAGGTAATGCCCTTACTGTTGATGCCGGAGTTCAGTACTCAGATTTTCTGAATGTATCTGGACTAGATGTTGGTGTGGCTGTAAGAAATTTTGGACGTCCAATGCGTTATGAAGGTTCTGGTCTATTGGTTAAAGCAATTGCAGTAGGCAGTGATCGTTTGACTCAATTTTATAAAGTTGAGCCAGCTGAAGCTGACGTACCGATGTTGTTTGAACTTGGCGCAAGTTATACAATCGCAAATGCCATTAATGTTAGTGGTTCTTATGAGAGTAATAACTTCGAGCAAGACAAGTTAAAGCTTATGGGTTCTTATACCCTTCCAGGCTTAGCTACATTGCGCGCAGGTTTCTTAGCTGATATGGAATCAGTTGAGTTCATAGATGATCCAAAAACAACTACCGTTGATGAAAGCTCTTCTGAAATTGAAAATATTTTCAGTGGTGTTTCATTTGGTGGATCTGTATATCTTCAAAAGATTCTTGGAATTAATGCCTCTATAGATTATGCATATATTCCTGCGAAATACTTTGATGGTAATACCATATTCACTTTAAACGTTGGTTTCTAAAACAGATTAAATTTTGTTATTAAAAGCCTCGTTCTTTTTAGATCGGGGCTTTTTTTTATCCATTTATCATTAACTTGGGTATATGATTTCAAGAGCCATTAGACACTTTATTCTCTTTTTACTAACAGCTCTCTTTATTGGTTGTGAACAAAAAGAAAACATTAAGCTTACATTTTCACCTATTCAGAACAAACCAAGTAAGGTTAAATCTTCAGATTTTGTAGGTGCAAAGGACTGTCAATCTTGTCATCCTGATATTTATGACCAATGGTCTAGTTCAACGCATGGAAATGCAGGAGGATTACCAACAGTTGAAAGTGTAAAGGCCTCATTTGATGGCGAACCAATTGAGTTTAAAGATGTCATTGTTTTCCCTGAAATAAATCAGGGGATTTATCAATTTAAAATTAAAGATAAAAAGTCTAATGTAGAAAAATTAGTAACGGTAGAAGCAGTAGTCGGTGGTGGATTTATGTACGGCGGTGGAACCCAAACATTTTTTGCTCAATATCCAGATGGTTCATATCGTTTTTTACCATTTGATTATAGTGTTTCTGATAAAACATGGTTTGTTCAGTTGGCATCTAATGAAAAATGGGTAACCATTGATGATAAGATTTCTTTAGATCAATTATATAATTGGCCACCCCATAGAATGCTTGGAGAAGTTGATGATGTGTCTAACTGTCAGCAATGTCATGGTAGTCAAATTATTAGCACAAAAATTGGTGAGAATTACAATGTAGAGTTTACATCCTTAGCTGTTAATTGTGAATCTTGTCACGGAGCAGGTACAATACATATTAAATCAATGACAGGTATTGTAACAAATATCGTAAATGAATCTCAATCCGTTGGGATAAATAGTTTAATAGGAATGTCGCCTGATAAAAGCTTAAAACTATGTTTCCAATGCCATGCGGTTAAGACACCAATCAAAACAGGCTATTTACCAGGAGAGAAACTTGAGGAATTTTATTCATTAAAATTAGCGTTATTAGGCAATGAAAATCCATATGCTATCGATGGTAGAATTACGACATTTGGTTATCAGCAAAATCATTTATATAGTGACTGTTTCTTAAGTGGAGCAATGACTTGTATTAGTTGTCACAATCCTCATAGCAATGACTATCAAGATATTAATCGAAAAACATTATTAAATAGATTTGATGACAATCAATGCTTGTCTTGTCATATTGCCAAATCTGACGATATTGTTGCACATACCTACCATCCGCCAGAATCTGAAGGAAGTGGCTGCATTTCATGTCATATGCCTTATAGACAGCATACTGCAATAGGAGATGAGATCAAATACCAAAGATCAGATCACACTGTTTCAATTCCACGGCCTGAATTTGATGATTCTCAAGGGTTTGTTTCTGCTTGTGCTCAGTGTCATGTAGATCAGTCCGTTGATGAATTACAAAAGAATGTTGATGAATGGTATGGGCCAGTTAAGCCACTTCATCCAGCTATTGCAAATCGTTTAAAAGTAACTAGTACAACATTAGGGAATGATGCTGCTAAACTTTTGCTTAAGCCAGAATTAAGACATCCGATGGGTCAGTTTTCAAATTTAACTTATTTTATAAAACGCTACTTAGTACCTGGAATGGCTGAGCTTGATGAATCCATTATAGAAAAAATTAAAATATATGTACAAAGCGATGATATTGATATAAAATCTTTAGCTTTAGCGGGCCTTCATTATAGTCAGTATCAAAATCCAGAAATTCAAGCATTTTTAAATAAAGAACTAAAAGCTATGGGAGACTCAGAAGAAGCAATTAGAAGACGCTGGGGATTAATTCTTGACTATTTTGGTTCAGTGTATTATTTATCAGGAGATAGACCAAGGGCTATTACCTGTTTTGAGTTAGCGAGGGAAGTCTTACCAGATGATAAAACAATTAAAGAAAATCTAAACAGAGCGCGTTCTTAATCATTTAAAAAGCTTATTTAAAGAGCTGTTTAGCTCATCATACTTTAATCCCTGACCAAAATAATATTCGCCATTTTTATTCTGTAAAATTAGCTCCCAATGTAAATGAGACTCTTCTCGTGTGCCTAAAGTACTTGGACGTGTACCTGTATTACCAGACTTAGAAAAAACCTCTCCTTTTGAGATTTTATAACCAGGTTTAATATTTTTATTTATATGAGATAAGTGCGCATAAATCGTAATTGCCCTAAAACCTGCAAAAAGATCAAAGCCATGATCGATAATAACGGCTTGACCTAAAAGTAGTTCATTGAAAATATCAGAAGGTGTTCGATCGAGCTTTGCCGCTTTATTTAATATTTCAAGTCTAAAATCAGCGTTGATCTCTTCATAGTTTAAATCAGAACGAATCACGACACCATCTGCAACAGATCTAACGGGTGTTCCCCAATTAGAAAAGAAATCAATTCCACGATGAATTCCTGAGCGATAGGATCGAGGCGCATTTGGAAGTCTTGAAGCCCTTGTTGGCACATCAAGTTTTTCACAAGGAAGAGTTAAGGTAGTTGAGGGAGAAAGTTGGCTAAAATTTGGAATTATTCCGTCACGATCAAATAATGGATTTATAGTTTTATCTATATTATACTTATTAATTGTTTCCCTTATTATAGGAGAAATCATAGTGGTATCTAACATGAATGAAATTTGAACTAAATTATTTTTTAATGATATACTATTCAGTTTTCTGGAGCGTTTACCATCCGGTAATAAATCACTAAGCAATGGTAAAAACATAATGGTTGAAGAGTCGTGAAGCATCGAATCTGATAAACTAATAAGTTTATTTATAGATACAACTTTTTTGGCAACCAAAGAGAGTGAATCATAAGCAGTGAAAGTTCTATCAGTAGTTATTGTTGCTGTCAATTGATCTTCTGAAACTTGAAAAAGTGGCTCAAACTTTAGAATTTTAACATCTAGGTTTTTATGAACAGGTCTTGTGCAACCTATCCACAATGATAGAGTAATTAAAAAATAATAACGCAAAAAATTAGATTATTTTTTGGATATGGTCAAGACCCTCTAAATAAACTTTATCAGGTGAACCTATCAGTGTAGAAGTACAAGCTTCTGAAAAAATAGAATTTGATTTAGTTACATCACTATAATCATCTGAAAGTAAAATTTGAAGGGTATTTATCTTAGATATTTTTAAGGTATCTAAAATTGCATATTCATATCTAGCCCAAGCCATGGGTGCTAATAGAAAAAAATTTGCCCAATTTCGATTTCGTTGTATAAAATTAATTGCATGAAATTGTTTATGCGTTTGTAATATTTTTATTTGAATATCTTTGTTTCTTATATGACGACGTATGCCTGTATTAATTTTATCAATTGTTATTTTTTGCCCTATCTCAGCAGATCTTGATCCAATAAGGTTTAAGTTAGGGCCGTGTAGAATTAAAATATTCATATTATCATCATCTCATTGGGACTAAATGTCCAATGATATATCCAATAATTATACCAATTAACAATGCTAAGGTAAGGACTCTTGATTTAGTAAATTCACGACGGTAACCTTTTTTAATTGCAACTGCGCCAACAAAATAGCCCATAGCATTTAGGAGCCAAAAAAATGGAATTGCGAATATTTTTACAACAAATGGACCTATTAATGGAACAGCACCCATTAGAGCGGCTAGTCCAGCAAAGGCTTGGGTGAAAACACCAATCACTAATGTTCCAAAAACAACAACTTTTTTATCAATTCCAAACTTTAAGGCAATACCAATAGTAGTAGATATACAAATCCAAATTAAAATATGTTTCCCGTAAGTTTTGAAAAATGGTTTATTAGTCATTTTGAATATCTACCTGGAATGGAAAGCCATTCGCTAAAATATTTGCTTTGATTATACGACGATTTCCATTTCGTTCCACCCATATTTGCCTAATTGTATTTTCTTTAATAGAATAATTCATCAACCTATCAGTCTCGTCTAAAAAAGAGCTTTCTTCATTATATTTCTTAATATCTAGCCTAAAATGATCACAAACTATATTTTCACCATTAAAATCAACAGTATCCACGCCAGCTGAAATAAAACGACCATTAAACAAACCTCCTTCATGCTCAAATAACAACCATTGGGTATCAAGCTCAGGAGTAAAATTTTTCTGAATTAGCACCAATAAAGAAAAAAGATTATATGCTGATTTTGTTCGGATTCTATGTTTGTCTTTATATACTAATGAGTCACTATTAATATTAAAAGAAGCCGATTGTTGTAGAGCACCTTGATTTATTTTCTTAGTAAAACTATTAAGTTTATAATCCTTTGGATTAAATATAGTTGAATACCTATTTTTTGCTGGCCAGAGCAAATTTGCGAGCCCCTCTGTTTTATACTTCAGGTTAACTGTATCATAATTAATAGTCCAAGTAGCTTTAGCAACAGTTATACCATAAACAGTAATATTAAAATTTTGGCCAAAAATACTAACTGTTGTGAAAATAAATAATAAAACCTTAACCATAAAATATTAAGCTAGATTAAATAAAGTGCCAGCAATTATAAAGTATAAAGCTACACCAAGAATATCAATTGCTGTTGTTACAAAAGGACCGGTTGCCACGGCAGGATCAATATCAAAGCGGTCTAATATAAGTGGAACTAACGAACCAATTGTTGCTGCAATTAGCATAGAGGCGCAAATGCTTAGCCCAACAACAAGACCTAAAATAGGTGATATGTCAAGAAAGCTAAAATTAGCAAATAACCCAAGAAGGATCCCATAAAGAACACCAAGAATTAGTCCAACTCGAATCTCTTTAAATAGAATTTTAGATGAATTTTCAAACCCGACACGACCAGTTGCAAGACCACGAACAATAATTGTTGAAGATTGAGTACCAACGTTACCACCCATACCTATAATAACAGGAATAAAAGCAGCTAAAGCAATTGTATTTTGTAATACATCATCAAAAACACCAATAATATAAGCGGCTATAATTCCACCTACCCAACTGGCAAATAACCAAGGGAGTCGAATCCGAGCGTTCTCCCAAGATGATTTCAAAAGAATCTCTCTATCTTCTCCAGCGCCTACCATTTTTAAAAAGTCTTCTGTTGCTTCTTCACGAATAACATCAACAACATCATCAACGGTGACAATACCTAAAAGTTTTTCATCTGAGTCTATTACAGGAACAGCTAAGAAATTATATTGAGATACAATTGTTGCAACTTCTTCTTGATCAGTTTCAGGACGGACAGCGTGCACTTTTTTAGTCATGATATCTTTTAACATTGTATCACCTGGAGTCGTTACGAGGTCTCGAAGTGATATTACACCGGTTAAAGCGCCTTCATTATCTATAGCATAAAGGTAAAAAACCATCTCTGCTTCTTCTTGATCTTGTAATGCTGCAATAGCTTCTCTTGCCCGAGTTTCTTCATGTAATGTGAAAACATCGGTATACATAAGAATTCCAGCACTATCCTCAGGATAAGCCATCATTTCTTCAAGCTCTTCCTGTTCTTCAGCTTTAAAAAGTTTAATCACAGAGGCAGCATATGTTTCTTCAACAAGTCCCATTAGATATGCTTGTTCATTAGAGCTTGCCTCTTCAAGAATAGCAGCAATTCTTAAGGGGGTTTCATTTTCAACAATTCTTATAGTAATGGCCTCATCTAGTTCATTTAAAAATTCAACAGTTTTTTCTGAAGGTTTCATCAGGGCAAAAATTGTATCTTGTTCTGAATCATTAAAATAACGAAATATTAATGCCATATCAGCTGGGTGTGTTTTATCAATAAGTTTAATAATATTTGTTTTAGCATGCCGTCTCAATAGTCTCCTAAAAGTGTCGCGTAAAATAGAAATTTCAGTACTAAACATTTCTTTTTTCATTTTTAAATAACTCCTTTAGCATTTAAGCGTTTAAAACCATACCAAAATGAGATGCCACCGATAAAGATTAGAATTGGATTTATATGTCCATTCCAAAAAATTATTGGTTCGATAGTATCTTCAATAGAAGTAAAAAGTAAAGAGGTAGCATTAATTATAACGTGAAAAATTATGCACGGGATGATAGAATTAGTTTTCCAAGCAAGAAAACCTAATAAAACACCAAGAACATATATTTGAATTATCCAAAAAGGGTTAAAATGGATTACAGCAAAGAAAAGACTCGAAAATAAAATTGCTTTAGTAACGTCATTCCAAGCTTTTTCCAAGCCAGTCTGTAAAAACCCTCTAAATAAAAACTCTTCACCAATGGGAGCAATAATAACAATTGTTATTATGAGTAAAGCTAAAGAAAAAGGCTCCTCAGGTTTCAGCAATGTTTCAATTTGTAAGAATGAATCTGGAATAGGAATTATCATACCTATAAGAATATTTAGTTCATCAGATAAAATCATAGCGCCAATTGAAATAAAAAATGTAGTGTATATAATTTCTTTAGAAACAAAATTCAAACGAAATGAATCTATAAGGTTAAACTTTTTTCTTTTAAGGTAGAAAAAAACAGGTACAATTAAGAATCCTTGCCCAATAAACATAGCAAGGTAGGTAGTTAAGCCAGGATTAGCGCCTGAAAGGATTGAAGGATCCATTGTACCAAAAATGGACCCAGCGATCAGTGCTGAAAGTACTGATATTAAAACCATTACAAATAGGAATCGAACTGAGAGGGTATGTTTCATCATGATACTCTAAATCAAGTTTTTTCACAGGAGTTAAATTTACCATAGTATCTATCAATGGAAAAAGAATCCATTATTTTGTCAATTCATAGAGTAAAATACCCATTGATACGCCAATATTAAGAGATTCACCCTTACCAACTTTAGGAATAGCTATCAATTCTTCTAAATATTTAAGCGTTGCTTCAGATAATCCATGTGGTTCATTGCCCATTACTAGTACCCATTTCTGATTATCAATATCCAGTGATTCTATTGGTTCTCCACGGTGATCAGCGCCTAATATTTTATACCCTTTGATTTCTTTTAAACTTAATTCACCTAGCCAAGAAATATTAAAATGAGCCCCCATAGCTCCGCGAACTACTTTAGGATTATATGGATCAATTGATCCGCTAGAATAAGCAATTTGATCAATTCCAAACCAAACGGCTGTCCTTAATATTGTCCCAAGATTTCCTGGGTCAGATATATTATCTAAAAAAACAATATTCTTATTATTATTAAATGATTGAAATTTTGGAATTTTACAAACCGCTAGGATTCCAGAGGAAGTAATAGATGGTGAGAGCTTATCAATTTCTTTTGATGAAACCAATTGTGAAGGTATATCTTTAACACTTTTCATTACATTTGGATTTTTTTTAGAAAAATCAGATGTGTAAAAAAGAATATTAATTACAGCATTTGCTTCAATTGCTGAATGGATTGATCGACTACCTTCAATTATAAATTGATTATTTAAAGAACGATATTTTTTTTGATGAAGGGCTTTAACTTTTTTTTGACTATTCAATTTGCTTGATACTCAATTTGACCATTTATAATAGTATATTTAATTTTAGTATTTAATAGCTGATTGTCTGGAACAGTAATAATATTTTGGGAAAAAATAGTAAAATCAGCATATTTACCAATATCTATTGAACCTTTTATATTTTCTTCAAAAGCACCATAAGCAGCATTGATAGTGTAACTTTTTAAAGCTTCCATTCGAGTCATTTTTTGATAAGGCTCATAGCCACCTTCAGGGTTTCCTTTTAAGGTTTGACGAGTTGAACTAGCATAAAGTGATGCAATTGGATTAATTGGCTCAACAGGAACATCTGTTCCATTTATAATAATTGAACCAGTATTTATTAAGTCTCTCCAAACATAAGCACTCTCTTTAATTCGTTTTTCCCCAAGCCTATTTATTGCCCATGGTCTATCAGATGACATGTGAATCCCTTGAATTGAAGGGATTACTCCCATTTTACCAAAACGTGGAATATCTAGGGGATCAATATGTTGAGCGTGTTCTATTCGCCAACGATGATCTATTGCTAATTCTGGTCTTTCACTAAATACTTTTTCATATTGATCTAAGACTTCTCTATTAGCTCTATCACCAATAGCATGTGTATTAACTTGAAAACCATTTATAAGGCCTTCAATAGAAACTTCATAAACATACTCCATAGATTGAGTAGCCATACCAAAATGTCCAGGACGATCTCTATAATCATCTAACAACCATGCACCTCTTGAGCCAAGAGCGCCATCTGCATTTAATTTTATTGAACGAATTGTTAAATAGTCATTACCTGTACCAACTTCCGGCCCTTTATTGTACCATGTTTTCAGTAATTCAGGGTCCCTGCTGGTTAGCATAACATAAAGTCTAACTTTTAATTCACCATTATTAAGACCTGTCCTCATATTATTAATAGCCTTTGTACCTGATCCAGCATCTTGAAAAGAAGTAATCCCATTTTCAAGACAAGTTTTAACGGCTAGTTGCAATGCTTTCTGAGAATCGCCGTCTCCCTCTTCTTCGACATATTTATTTACTAAACTTTGAGCTCTCTCATTAAAGATACCGGTAGGATTACCCTTGAGGTCTTTGATAACCTCGCCTCCAAATCCAAACTCAGTTTCTGATGTAATCCTGGCAATTTCCATTGCTTTTGCATTGCCAAAAGCAGCATGTCCACTAGCATGCTTTAGCCAAACAGGATTATTTGGAGAAACTTCACTAAGTTTATTATGAGTTTGAAATCCTTTTACAAGATCAAGAGGTTTAGTATCCCATTTACTTTGATGCCAACCTCTACCTAAAATCCATTCACCAGGTTTAGCATCTGAAACAGCATCAGCAACCATATTTACTAATTCATTATAGTTTGCCGCAGTAGAAAGATCTAGTCGCATTTTTGAATAACCAAGACCCATAAAATGGCCATGCCCCTCAATTAAGCCAGGCGTCATGGTATATCCTTCTAAATCTAGTGTTTTAGTATTCTTACTTTTGAAGGGTTTAATATCATTTTTTGAGCCGATACCAATTATCTTACCATTTTTTATCGCTACAGCTTCAATAAGTGGATTTAAATCATTCATGGTATAAATAATACCATTTTCAATAATTAAATCTGCTTTATTAGATTCACAGCCAAATAAAATAAAAGTAATAATTAAGATTTTAGGAATTAGATCTTTTTTCAAAAGTACCTCCTTGATTAATTCAAACCTTACGAAAGTAATATCTAGAGTATATGAGACTCAATCAATTAGAATCTAGAAATTCCGTTGTAAGACCTTTCTTAAGCCACTAATTTCTAATTATAATATTGGAAGCAAAAGATGTCAAAAGGCGTTACACCACAAAGCGAAAATTATAATACATGGTACACGGATGTAGTTACCAAAGCCGACCTAGCTGATTATGGTCCAGTAAAAGGGACAATGGTTGTAAAACCTTATGGATTTGCTATGTGGGATTTAATTAAAGAGACTTTTGATAAAATGATTAAAGACACCGGCCATTTAAATGCATACTTCCCTTTATTTATACCTAAATCATTTTTAGCAAAAGAAGCTGAGCATGTTGAAGGTTTTGCTAAAGAATGTGCTGTTGTTACACATACTAGATTAAAATCAGATAGTAAAAAAGGGATTATTGTTGATCCAGATTCAAAGCTTGAAGAAGAAGTTATAGTAAGACCTACTTCAGAAACTTTGATTTGGTCAATGTACAAAAAATGGATACAATCATATAGAGATTTACCGTTACTAATAAACCAATGGGCAAATGTTGTTCGTTGGGAGATGCGGACCAGACTTTTTTTGAGAACAACAGAGTTTCTGTGGCAAGAAGGTCATACAGCTCATGCCACAGCAAAAGAAGCTCAAGAAGAGACCCTCCTTATTTTAGAATTATATCGCAAACTTTCTGAGGATTATCTAGCGATGCCAGTTCTTACAGGCTTTAAATCAGAATCTGAAAAATTTGCTGGTGCAGATAAGACCTACTGTATCGAAGCTCTTATGGGAGATAAACGAGCTCTTCAAGCAGGTACATCTCATAATTTGGGTCAAAATTTTGCAAGAGCATTTGATGTTACTTTTCAAACAAAAGAGAATAAAGAAGAATTAGTTTATGCAACAAGTTGGGGAATAAGCACTCGTTTAGTAGGTGGAGTTATCATGACTCATGGTGATGATAAAGGTTTACGCTTACCACCTAAAATAGCTCCATTTCAGGTGGTTGTTGTACCCATATTTAAGAATGAAGAGAGCCAAGAGGTATTAATTAAATATCTAGGGCCAATTTTATCAGAGCTTAAAAATAATGGAGTCCGTGTTCATGAAGATTGGCGAAAGGAAAGTCCTGGTTTCAAATTTAATGAATGGGAAATGAAAGGTGTTCCAGTTCGCTTAGAAGTTGGACCAAAAGATGTAGAAAAGCATCAAGCTGTAATTGCTCGACGTGACTCGGGAGAAAAAGAATTTGTAAAAAAAGATGATATAGTTAATCTAATTCCAGAGTTATTGGACTCAATACAAAATAACCTCTTTGAACAAGCAAAAGAATTCAGAAAGAATAATACTCATACCGTTTCAACATATACTGAATTTAAAGATGTAATTAAAAATAAAGGTGGTTTTATTCGTTGTGGCTGGGATGGATCATCTGAAACAGAAGCAACTATTAAAAATGAAACTAAAGCAACTATTCGTGTCATACCTTTTGATGAGAATATAAAAGGTTTAAATTGTATTTTTTCTGGCAAGCCCGCCAAGCATGAAGTCATTTTTGCAAAAGCATACTAATTTTAAGTAATATTTATAATTAATTTTATCAGAATATGATAAAAAATTCTAATGCAATTGTTTTAAGACGATTTCCCTATAGCGAAACAAGTCTTATTGCTAGATGTTTTGTTAAAGATTTAGGTAAAGTTAGTTTTATCGTGCATGGAGCACATAGAAAAAAATCTCCAATGGGAGCTTATTTTCAGCCAGCAAACTGTTTAGATTTAGTTTTTTATTTTAAAGAAAATCGAGAACTTCAAACAATATCAAAAGCATCCTTTAATTATTCTTGGTGTAATATACCCAAAGATCTAAAAAAAATTTCGTATGCAATGGCAATGATTGAATTAACAGATAAATGTCTTATACATAATGATTCTCATAACAATCTTTATGATGAATTATTTAGTTCATTAAAAGAGGTTGAAAATTCAAATAATCAGTTAAATATAATTTACTGGCATTACCAATATAGCTTATTAACATTTTTAGGCTTTAAGCCAGATTTAGATCAATCTGAATTAGATTTTATTCCTTTGCCCAATCCATATGAAGGCCCAAATTCAAAAGAAATTTTTAATTATTTTGAAAAAGGTGAAGAAAAAATAGATAAGAATTTTATTCTAACTGCAAAAGATCGAAGAGCAATAAGTAATTATTTGAATGCTTGTCTGGGAATTCATTTTGAAGGGGTTAAAAATTTAAAATCTCTCAAAATACTTAGGGAGATACTTTCAAACTAAAACT